>ORMF012247738.1_pt1 | contig 14344 bp, 19 predicted proteins | sample 1779871 | NCBI WGS metagenome assembly ORMF01 (sample SAMEA104232316, study PRJEB22302) | groundwater metagenome | biome: forest; feature: aquifer; material: groundwater | place: USA | collected 2011-08-07 | depth 5.4 m | reverse complement strand
TTTCAGACCAATGACATCGCCAGCACGCAGTTTAAATGTTGAAATAGCCCGTTTGGCGCGGGTCACTTGCGGCTTTTGTCCAGTGATAGCAGAGAGCTGTGTCGTCATCGTATCAACAACCTTTTTATTTGCCAAAGCTTCTCCTAATCCAACATTCACCACAATTTTTTCCAATTGAGGCACTGCCATAGGGTTTGTTACTCCCAGCATCTCTTGGAGTTTCGGTCGTATTTCCTTGGTATATCGTTGGTGCAAATCATTCATAGCATGCTCCCTTTATATCTTTTGTTCACATTTTCGACAAATGCGTACTTTTTCTCCCTTGGTAACGATAAATCCCACACGTGTTGCTTTACCACACTTCGGACAAACCAGGGCAAGTTTTGAAACAGCCAATGGACGATTGTGTTCAATGATACCCCCTGGCGTTTTTTCATCGCGTTTTTTGGTATGGCGCTTATACGCATTAACACCACCAACAAGCACCATGTCTTCTTTAGGAAAAACTTTTTCAATTTTTCCCTTCTTTCCTTTATCTTTGCCAATGGTCACAACAACGGTATCGCCTTTTTTGAGTTTCATATATTTAATACACCTCCGGTGCCATACTCACAATTTTATTAAATCCTAACTCCTTAAGTTCTCGTGCAACAGGCCCGAAGATACGTGTTCCTCGTGGATTTTTGTCTTTCGGATTATCAATAACTACTCCCGCATTATCATCAAAACGGATATAGGATCCGTCACTTCGACGATATTCCTTATGCGTCCGTACGATAACGACTTTCACTAGTTCATCATCTTTCACGATTCCTTGTGGATCTGCTTTCTTCACGACACACTGGACGATATCTCCAAGCGCAGCAAACTTACGTTTTGACGACCCATAAATATGGGTAATTGTCATCCACTGGACTCCCGAGTTGTCTGCTGGTGTTAATTTTGTTCGTCTTTGTACCATAGTGTTTACACTTTCCCAATGACCACAAAATGCTTTCTCCGACTCATTGGCTTTGTTTCGGCAATGGAAACCATATCTCCAACTTTTAAATCTAATGATTCATTGTGACACGCGTACCGTTTGATTCGGCGCATTGCTTTTTTATACAACGGGTGGGCAAAACTATGCTCAACAAGCACAATGACCGTTTTGTTCATTTTTGTCGAAACTACTTTTCCGATAAAAGTTTTTCCTTTCATACCAACTCCTTTTGACGAATAAATGTTTGCATAATTGCAATTTTTTTTCGCAGTTGGCGCCTTTCTCGCGTATTTTTCATTTGCTTGGTATACCGCTCTAAACGAAGAGAAGTGCTTTTTGCCCGCAAAGCACTAACTTCCTTCTCTAGCTCTTCTTTTGATGCATGCGATAATGATGTCTTCTCTTTCTTTTTCATATCTTTACCACGAATTTTGTTTGAATAGGAAGCTTTGCACTTGCCAGCCGCATGGCTTCCTTTGCTTGTTCCTGGGTCACTCCGGACATTTCAAAAAGCACTCTGCCTGGACGAACAACCGCCACATATTCATACACGTCGCCTTTTCCACTTCCCATCCGTGTTTCCGGTGGCTTTTTGGTGATGGGTTTGTCCGGGAAAATACGAATCCAAATCCGTCCACCTCGACGAGTAAAATGCGTCAGTGTTCGACGAGCAGCTTCAATCTGTCTGCTGCTTACCCATCCCACAGTTTGCGCTTTCAAACCATAATCGCCGAAATCCACGTTGCTTCCCCGTATGGACTTCCCTCTACGCTTGCCTCTGAATGATTTTCGAAATTTTGCTCGTTTTGGTGCTAACATAGTATTATTTTCGACATATCCACACTTTTACCCCTACATAGCCTGATTTCGTCAGAGACGGAACACTGGCAAAATCGATGTCTTCTTTGATGGTCGACAATGGCACCGTTCCGGTCTGATACTTTTCTCTTCGAGCAATTTCTGCTCCGGCAATTCGACCGGCAAGTAAGATTCGTACTCCTTTGGCTCCGGCACTCATGACCCGCTCCACTGCTTGGTTGGCCACGCGCTTATGCGGCAAGCGTTTGGCCAGTTGATCGGCAATCGTGGTTGCCACCAAATATGCATTGAGATTGGGTTCTTTCACCGGCTCAACCGTCCCTTCCACTTTCATCTTTCCACTATCAGACGTAATCGTTTTTTTAGAACGTAAAAACGTCTCGACAAACTTTTTCATTTCTTCCAATCCACTTCCTCCCCGACCAATCACCACCCCTGGTCGAGACACATGAAGGATAACTTTTATTTTATTAATAGAACGTTCAATTTCTACGTGTGCCAGGCCAGCCGATTTTAATTTAGAAAAAAGAACACGCCGCAATTCTACGTCAGCCAAGAGTAAGTCTCGATACCGCTTTTTATCAGCAAACCATCGAGAACTCCACGAAAACGTGGCGCCTAATCGAAATCCTTTAGGATGAATCTTTTGTCCCATATTTATTTCACTCCCTCATCCGTCAACACCACTCGTATATGCGTCATCCGTTTTTTATACGAATGTGCTTGTCCACGAGAAACCGCTCGAAAGCGTTTCATCGCTGGTCCGCCCATAACTTCAATCGTTTTAAACCGAAGCATTTCTTCTTTTGCCTGTTTCTGCTTTGCATTGGCAAGGACGCTGCGAATGACGGAAGCGATGGGTTCTGCCGCAAATTTTGGCATATGATCAAGTGCTACCAATGCACTGGCAGGGGAAAGCTCCCGAATACTATCGGAAACTAACCGTAATTTTCGCGTACTCATATGTAAATATTTTGCTGTCGCTTCGTAATCCATACATTATGTCTTATCCATCGTTCGCTTCGTCACTTGCCCATGACCACGGAATGTACGTGTTGCTGAAAATTCTCCCAAACGGTGCCCTACCATAGCTTCTGTCACAAATACTTCAATAAATGTCCTTCCGTTATGAACCGCAAACCGGTGTCCCACAAATTCCGGCGGAATTTGGCAATCTCGCGCCCAGGTTTTGATGGGAGAGCGCTCTCCACCCGCTTTTTGCTTGTTTACTTTCTCAAGCAATTTTTTATCAATATATGCTCCTTTTTTACTGCTTCTTGCCATATGGTTTACTTCTTTCGTTGAATAATACGTTTGTCGCTATATTTTCTACGCTTACGTGTCTTTTTTCCTAATGTTGGCTTTCCCCAAGGACTTTTGGGTGAAGGCATACCGATGCCGCTTCTTCCTTCACCACCACCGTGCGGATGGCTCCGTGGATTCTGTGCTACTCCTCGAACGGTCGGCCGAATACCCATGTGACGACTTCTTCCCGCTTTTCCAATCACTCTATTTTTCCAATCAACATTTCCCAGTTGACCAATGGTAGCCCGGCTTAAGGCAGAAAATATCCGCACTTCTCCCGAAGGGAGTTTTACTTGGACGCTATTGCCTTCACGGGCCAAAACCATAGCTGTAGTTCCTGCGCTTCTGATCATTTGCGCACCACGACCAGGCGTAATCTCAATATTATGGATCATCGTTCCTATCGGAATGGCGCCTAACGGCAAACTGTTACCTGCCTTGATGTCTGCCGTATCACTGGAGAGTATCTGTTGTCCAACTGCCAACCCCACGGGCACCGACATATATCGCTTCTCTCCATCGGGATACTGGATAAGGGCAATATCCGCAGACCGGTTTGGATCGTATTCAATGGCAACCACACGACCAGGAATGCCTATTTTATCACGTTTCCAATCAATCAAGCGATAGTATCGTTTATGCCTCCCACCCTGATGGCGGACCGACACATGGCCGGCGGTATCACGTCCCGAACGCTTCGGAAGAATAATAGTTAAACTTTTAATAAATTCTCTTTGCATATATTATTTCTTTTCTTTACCCGATGACTCTCGGGGTGACTCGGGTGATACATCAAATGCATCAATCTTTTGTCCTTCTTTGAGCATAACCACTGCTTTTTTCCAATCTTCTGACTGGACTGGTGTCTGACGTTTTCCTACGCGGCGCACTTTCCCATGCATACGCATAGTACGTACACCAATAACACCAACATTGTATTGTTTACCTACCGCCTCGGCAATTTGTGCTTTGTTGGAAGCGTCGGCAACGACAAATGTGTAATAGCCCTTTGCCGCTTGGCTGAGTGTTTTTTCTGTTATGTATGGTCGTCCAATAATATCGTGCATACTCAATAATTTACTGTTTCAGGCCGCATCCAAGAATAACTTAATCGATATTTCATCTGAAAGTGCGGCACAAAGGGCCGTAATCATCCCGCCAAGCGGGACGAACGAACCCTTAGTGTATTTTTAGTAAAAATAATTTTGTCATGAGCTAACACCGCATACGTATGTAAATTTTGAAAGGGTATGTTTTCAACGTTTCCTAAATTCCGTGTCGCCCGAACAATATTTTCTGCATCCTTTGGAACTATCAATAATGTCTTTTTTCCAACGCCAATTTTATGCAATACATCTGCAAAAATTTTCGTTTTCGGCGCGAGTGCTTCTAGTCCATCAACAATGATAATGTTGCCTGCAGTTAACTGACTTACAAGCGCTGATGCGAGCGCTGCTTTTTTCATTTTAGAGGGCATCTGAAGGTGGAAATCTTTTGGCTTGGGACCAAATACAATACCGCCTCCCACGAAAATCGGCGCACGAATGCCGCCATGTCGGGCTCGTCCTGTTCCTTTTTGACGATAAATTTTGCGTGTCGATCCTTCTACTTCTCCTCGAGTTTTTGTGGACGCTCCCCCTACCCGCTGATTTGCTAAATACACACGGACTGCTTGAGCTAATAATTGTTTATTCACTTTTCCACCAAAAAGTTCTTTAGGAAGGGTCATTTTCCCCTTTGCCTTTCCATCAACACCTACTACAGACACGGTGAGTCCCTGCTCTTTTTCCACGAGTAGTACTGATTTGACGGGGGTTGCCACTTTTTTAGCTTTGGCCTTCGTTGTAGTCTTTCTTGGTTTTAATACTGATGTCTTCTTTGTTGCTGGCATACTAGTGTCCACTTGACGATCCCGTTCTTACGGGAGAGTCCTAGTGGCCTCTGTACCCCGCTTTGCGGGGTTACCTTCCTTCTGAATAATAAGGAGTCCATTTTTGGCTCCTGGTACAACTCCTTTAATCGTCAAAAGATTCTTTTCTGGATCAATACCTACCACCTGCAAACCACGAACCGTTACGCGCTCACTGCCCATTCGGCCGGCCATACGCTTGCCTCGATAGACGCGACCTGGCGTAGTCCCAGAACCTACCGATCCTGGTGCGCGCTCGCGGTCGGATTGGCCGTGTGTGCGTGGTCCACCGGCAAATCCATGGCGTTTGACCACTCCGGCAAACCCTTTTCCCTTGGACGTTCCGGTCACCTGCACGGCATCTCCTGGGGCAAATACTTCTCCTACCGTTATTTTTTGACCTACTGATACGTCATTTTCGCCACGTACGCGAATTTCCCGTAAAAAACGGGGCTGTATGTCTAACCCCGCTTTTTTTATGTGCCCTGCTTGTGCCTTAGTAATATGTTTTGCAGTACCGAAGGCAAGCTGGAGATTTCGATACGTGCCACCATCCACTACTTTCGTTACCCAGCATGGGCCTGCAGCAACCAAAGTAACCGGAATACGTTTCCCTTCCGGCGTAAAGAACTGTGTTTGTCCTATTTTTGTACCAAGAATTGTTGATGTCATAGACAAAAAAAGCGACCCCGGTTGAGGTCGTTTCCTTCTCACCCGAGACTTTTGGTTTATTTAATTGATATGACGGTCAAATCCTTCATATCTTCGTGTATAAGTATACCAAAGTATCTCACTATATACAATGTCATCCCGCCAGGCGGGATGACGTAAGAACGTCACATCTTAATCTCTACATCCACACCAGCCGGCAAATCCAAATGCATGAGTTGGTCAATCGTTTTATCGGTTGGCTCCATGATGTCGATGAGCCGTTTATGTGTCTTAATCATGAAGTCTTCCCTGCTATTTCGATCGATAAAGGGACTGCGCGCTACATTAAAGTGCTCCTTATTTGTAGGAAGTGGCACAGGACCCACGACGCGAGCACCCGTTCGTACTGCGGTGTCCAAAATCTTTTGACAGCAATCATCAATGATTCTACTGTCGTATGCTTTTAAACGTACACGAATCCTACCTTTCGGCATGTCTTTTTTTCAAATTGCTTAGGCAATTATTTTTGTAATCACTCCTGCTCCCACGGTGTGTCCACCTTCGCGGACGGCAAATCGCACTCCTTCTTCGACAGCTACTGGTACGATGAGTTTCACAATCATTTTTGTATTATCGCCGGGCATCACCATTTCCACACCAGTTGGCAAAGTGACTTCACCTGTTACATCTGTCGTTCGGATATAAAACTGTGGTCGGTAACCAGTAAAAAATGGCGTATGTCGTCCACCTTCTTCTTTGGCAAGCACGTACACTTCTGCTTCAAATTCCGTATGCGGCTTGACTGATCCAGTTGCGGCACATACTTGTCCGCGCTCTACCTGATCTTTTTCAATACCGCGAAGCAAAAGCCCTACGTTATCTCCAGCAAGTCCTTCATCCAAAAGTTTTCGGAACATTTCAACGCCGGTGACGACCGTACTTTGTGTTGCCCTCATGCCAACAATTTCAATCGTATCGTTGACTTTCACTTTTCCGCGTTCAATTCGCCCCGTAACGACGGTTCCGCGACCTTTAATGGAGAAAACATCCTCCACCGGCATTAAGAATGGTTTGTCCAAATCTCGCGTCGGCGTCGGCACGTATTCATCCACCGTCTTCATAAGCTCGGTAATACTTTTCTCTGCTTCAGGATCACCTTGGAGTGCTTTAAGTGCACTGCCGCGAATCACGGGAATTTTGTCCCCTGGGAAGCCATATTTGGTCAAAAGTTCACGAACTTCCATTTCAACAAGATCCAACAGCTCTTTATCCTGCACCATGTCGCATTTGTTCATAAATACGACAATTGCCGGCACTGCCACTTGTTTGGCAAGCAAAATATGCTCTCGTGTCTGAGGCATAGGACCGTCGGGAGCAGAAACCACCAAGATAGCGCCGTCCATCTGAGCGGCACCGGTGATCATGTTTTTCACGTAGTCAGCATGACCAGGAGCGTCAATGTGTGCATAATGACGCTTTGCGGTTTCATATTCAGAATGATGAATATTGATGGTAACGCCACGAGCTCTTTCTTCTGGGGCATTGTCGATTTCTTCATATTTTAACGCTTTTGCCATGCCGACTTTAGCAAGTACATGGGTAATTGCCGAGGTAAGCGTTGTTTTTCCATGGTCAACATGACCAATAGTACCAATGTTTAAATGAGGTTTGTTTCGATTAAATTTTTGTTGATCTGCCATATGTCCTCCCTTATAAAAATAAAACAACTCACTAAATATATTTAGCGTGTCCGCATTGTATCACATCTTAGACATTCTTGGCAATAATCTTCTCTTGGATGTTTCGCGGCACCTCTTCGTAGTGGCTTGGTTCCATGTAATAGGTAGCACGTCCCTTGGACATACTTCGAAGAGTGGTCGCATATCCAGAAAGTTCAGCTAAAGGCACCATAGCCAAAATCACGGTGACCGTACCCCGTTTTTGTGTCCCTAAAATCTGACTGCGTTTGGCGCCCAGATCGCCGATCACATCGCCCATAAACTCATCAGGTGTCGTCACTTCGACTTTCATGATAGGTTCGAGGATGACCGGTTGTGCCTGCTTGACGGCGTTTTGGAGAGCCATACTTCCTGCTATCTTAAACGCAATTTCCGAGCTATCCACGTCATGGTACGTGCCGTCGTAGAGGGCAACACTCATGTCTACCATCGGGTATCCAGCAAGCACACCATTTTCCATGGCTTCGGCAACGCCTTTCCCAATGGGAGAAATGAATTCTTTGGGAATTGCCCCACCTTTAATCTCATCGATAAATTCATATCCTTCCCCTCGGGGCTTTGGTGCAATACGCAAAAAACAGTGCCCATACTGGCCGCGACCACCGGATTGGCGGATGTATTTCCCTTCGCCTTCTGCTTCAATTTTTATCGTTTCTTTGTAGGCAACTTGCGGCGCACCCACATTGGCATCGACCTTAAACTCTCGCTTCATCCGATCCACAAGAATTTCCAAATGAAGCTCTCCCATACCCCAAATAATGGTTTGGTTCGTTTCGAGATTGCTTTTGATCTTAAACGTTGGGTCTTCTTCCGCAAGCCGCTGCAGGGCATAGCCCATCTTTTCTTGATCGTTTTTCGTCTTGGGCTCAATAGCAAGAGAGATAACCGGGTCAGGGAAGGAGATCTTTTCAAGAACGATAGGTTTATCCAAATCACAAATCGTATCACCAGTAATGGTATCTTTAAACCCAACGACGGCAACGATTTCTCCTGCATACGCTTCTTTGATCTCTTCCCGTTGATTAGCATGCATAAGGAGTAATCGGCCAATACGCTCCTGGTTGCCTTTTGTGGAATTATACGTATACGAACCAGAGACCAATTTGCCGGAATAAATACGGATATAGGTGAGTTTTCCCACATGCGGATCGATTTGGATCTTAAATGCCAAACCAGAAAATGCCTCCTCATTCACGCGTTTACGCGTCTCTGGTTCACCGGTTTTTGGATTGGTGCCACTTACTGGGGGTAAATCAAGAGGAGAAGGGAGATAATCAACCACCGCATCCAAAAGCGGCTGCACACCTTTATTGCGAAGACTGCTTCCCGCATAAATCGGCACGAGTTTATAGGCGATAACTGCTTTTCGAAGAGCTGCCTTAAGCTCATCAACCGAAGGCTCTGTGCCACCTAAATATTTTTCGAGGAGAACATCATCGGTTTCTGCAATCCGCTCAATCAGTTCATGACGGCTTTTTTCTACTTCATCTTTAAGGTCATCGGGAATGGTATCGGAAACATCAAATGTTGCTCCTAATTCCTCACCATTCCAGACGTATGCCTTGCGCGTCAAGACGTCCACGATACCGGTGAATGTGTGCTCGCGACCAATGGGGATGACCATCACGGCTGTCCGAGCTCCCAATCGCTCTTCGATGGAAGCAATCGTTGCCCGGAAATCCGCACCGATTTTATCCATTTTATTGATAAAGCAAATTCGCGGCACTTTGTACTTATCTGCCTGGTGCCACACGGTTTCCGATTGGCTTTGCACACCTTCTTCTGCATCTAAGACGGTAATGCCCCCGTCAAGAACGCGAAGCGACCGTTCTACTTCTGCGGTAAAGTCAACGTGTCCGGGGGTGTCGATAATGTTAAATCGGTAGCCATTCCAGAATGCCGTTGTGGCGGCAGATACGATCGTGATGCCCCGTTCACGCTCCTGCTCCATCCAGTCCATGACGGTGGTGCCTTCATCAATGTCGCCGATTTTGTAGGATCGTCCAGTATAAAAAAGAATGCGCTCGGTGGTCGTGGTTTTTCCCGCGTCAATATGGGCAATAATGCCGATATTGCGTACTTTATCAAGCGGTACATCGCGGTTTAATGTAACTTGTGTTTGTGCTTGCGCCATACTAAGTAATAATAAAAGAAGCCACGCTCACATGCGTAGCCGCCATGTTTTCACTGTATTATTGTACTAAAAAATCACCTTAGTGGCAAGCATACACCAATCTTAAGCGCGCTAAACGTTATTTTCTGTCTGAAGGAATTGATACCGTTCTTGTCCCATCGGGGTTTAACACAAACTGAACTGAAGAAAAAGATTCATCAACTGGTATTGACCCTCGCTTTACAATTTCGTAAAAGGGCACCACCTCGACAGGACCATCGTCTAAAAATTTAGCTTCAATCATCGTACCTAAAGCCGGCCATATAAGAGAACAGTAACTTATATAACCATCTTTCTCCGTTAATCCTTCGATTGAAGAACAAATTACTCCGCATACTGCGCCATGTTCGTTAAAGATTGGCCCTCCACTCATTTGACTCTCAAATCTTGCTGTTGTTTCAAAACTTGGCCATTTTATTTTGTTAGAATCTCTTTGTGGATAAAAAACTTCTGTGACCTTGCCTCGCGTAAAAGCAGTCTCTTGTGAGTAATTTGCCATACGCTTTCCGTCCTTACTAGTTCTTCCTGTTATTTGCCCAGAGCTTTTGTAATAACCAAATCCTAATATTTGTTCTCCGACCTTTGGCACAGCAAAGCTAAGTTTGGGTGAAGGAAAAGTATATTTTTTCCCATCAATCAAAGCCGCTCGTAGCGAACAAACAGCGATATCAAATCCCGGCACATAGTGAACCTTATATAGCGGCCACAAGCCCCCCATATAATTTTCGTTATTAGGTCCGTGACGCTTATCAGTTATGTGTAGTGCATACAGTAAAAACTCCTTATAAAACCCATTGCCATCTCTTCGTGGCACTTTAATTTGACCAAATTCTTCTATTACGTGAACTGCTGTAATTAAATACCCATCTTGCCCAACTGTAAATCCTGTTCCGAGAGGAATAATCTCATCATCGGCAAGGGCAATTATGGGCATAATGGATTGTTGCGTCTTGTGGCCAAAATAGGGTAGAGGGACAAAATTATCTGACACCTCAAAAGCAGCATCGCTTAAAGAAGTTGACGAAAGTTTCCATTTATTATTCATAATATGGTTCCCTACAACATTCGGAAAATCATTGATTTTGGATATTTTGAGGTCATTATAACATTAAGGAAAGGTTCAAACTTTCCGTTTTGCCGATTTAGGTTGAGGACAAATTTTTAACTAATGAGGCGTCTTTAACGATTATTCTATGGTCTGGTAGCCGGCGGATTGAATGGTCTTTTTAATGGCATCTTCGGAAAACTTCTTCTCATCATACTCAACATCAACTAATTGTTTAGCATAACTGCAGGAAGCTTTGGCGCCGATGTCTTCCAATTCTCCTTCGATCACCATCGCGCAGCTCGTGCAGTGCATGCCTTTTAACTTATATGTCTTTTTCACCATATATTAAGGAATAACTTCAAAACTTCCCGTATACATCCCCATCCCGCACGTATAGGCAAGTTTACCCGTCTGCTTCGGCGTAAATGCGAGAACTTCTGTGCCTGTTTCTGGGAGAATTTTGGACACACCAAGACTGGGGATAACAAAGCTTTTGGCGCAGCTTCTCACTTGGTTGGTAATCAACGAAAGTTCCACCGGTACCCCCACTTTCAGTTTTTTTACCGGAGAAGAGTATCCCCGATCGGAAACGTAAATCGTTGCCTGTTGTGTCCCATTACTCGTTACCCCTGCCACTTGGCCGGCTTGCGCTGGGGGCATGCTGCTCGTTGCGGCTTTGTAAAAATTCTGCAATGTATAGGGCGAACCAGTGAGTGCAATCCCACCATTTACTGACAATACGCCAAAATAGACAATAACAGCAGCGGCAACGTAGGCAAAAAATTTCCTTTTGAGGAGTTCTGCTGCGGCAACTCCTAATGTAAGAAATACCGGACTCGTCCCCAACGTAAATGCAAACATTATGGCAGCCCCCATCCATGGATTGCCAGTGGCAACGGCAACCACCATCATTGCTTGTGTCACACCGCACGGCATCAGGACGGTAAAAAACCCTAACATGGCTGGAGCAAAAAGAGATTGACCTCGCGTTTGATTTTTCAAAAGTTTATAGACCCACGTGGGTGGCTGAATAACGAAGTAACGAAAAATAGGATGAATGTCAGCAATTCGTGCCGCAGTAATCAACATAAATAGGCCAACAAAAATTTGTAACCACGCCTGCAATTTTAGAGAAATGACGAAAAATGATCCGAGGAGTCCCAAAAAAAATCCTAAGATCGTGTACGCAATGATTTTAGCAACAAGAAACATGGCAACGGCCAACCAAGAGCGGGAAGGGGATGTCGCCAATTGGTCTTCCTTCTTTTGTGCAACGGAAGAAGCCAACAGTCCTCCTTGGACCGCGAGACACGATATACCGCCAGTTGTCAACCCTGTCACAAACGCTAAGCCCAAAGAGTTCATAATAAAAAAATTCTATCGCACTTTACACAAATATACAAGATCTAGTCTGCAAAATTCTGTGTAAACATTTTACCATAGATACCGCCGTCAATAACACCGATACCTATGCGATGAAACTGGGGATCTAAGATATTTCTGCGATGTCCTTCACTGTTCATAAGACCTTGATGGGCAACTTCCACATCCGGGGCGTATGCAATATTTTCGCCAACAACAGTAAAGGAAACTCCTCCCGCAATCATGCGAGCGAGTGGGTCATGACCATCGGGATCAATATGAGAAAAATAGCGTCGAATAAACATGTCTCTGCTATGTCCGCGGGCAACGGCAACAATCTTACTATCCGACGCGAGTGGTTTGACCCCAACCTTCACTCGCTCACCATTGACCAAATCCACCATGCGATTCTCCGAAGCTTCATCAACAGTCAGTTCTGATTGTTGCGGGGTAACATCAAGCGTAATACGTTCCGTGGACTTAGGCTCAACGGTTAAGAACTTAATGGCTTCCCGCACTTGTTCATCAAGCACTGATTTGACTTGCCCACCGTATCTTTCGGCAAGTACCACTAATTGTTTTCCCATCACTGACTGCCGGATGTCGCGTTTTACTGTACCTCGGAGCGGCAAAGAAAGGACAACAAGAAGAATAAAGGCAATAATGATAAGACCGTTGGCGATGGAAAAAATTGTTCCTAGTATTTTATTTGCATAGGACTTTTCTACTTTCTCCAATTGCTTCTTTGGTGCTAAAGTTAAAAGAAAATTCAATAATTCTCCGATGGCAATCTCTGCCGCAAACCCAACAATCACGTATCCCAACACATTCGTCCATATTGCACCAATACCAAATTTTTCCGTTAAGAATGTACCAACTGGCCCATGAAACTTTACCGCAAGCCAAAGCGATCCAAGAAAAGCAACAAGATGAGAAATGAGCTGCACGAGCCCTGTCTCCCATCCTTCAAGAAGGTAATAAAGAACAACAACAAAAATAATCCAGTCAACCCAATTTAACTGTACAAACATTCTATGATATATTGTATCATAGACGATCTATGCTCCTACTCATTCTATTTGCTTTCATCGCCGGTATAGTCACCATCCTTTCTCCCTGCATCCTCCCTATTCTCCCCATCATCCTTTCTAGTTCTCTGACCGGAAGTAAAAAACGCCCAATTGGCATCGTTATCGGGTTTATTATCAGTTTTACCTTCTTTACGCTTTTTCTCACCGCAATTGTCAAAGCAACTGGACTTTCTGCCGATACACTCCGCAATGTCTCCGTTATTATCATCGCTGCATTCGGATTTGCTTTGATTGTGCCAAAATTTCAAGTCATCATGGAACAATTATTTTCAAAACTGTCTTCCATTGTTCCCCAAAACAATCAAGGTGCGTCCATCAGACCCGATATCATTGCTGGGTTTTTTATTGGCATTAGCTTAGGCCTTATCTGGACGCCGTGCGTCGGGCCAATTTTGGCTTCCATCATTACGCTTGCTGCCACAAGCACCGTCACAACCGATGCAATTCTTATCACTCTTGCCTATTCTACGGGTACCGCTATTCCCCTTTTGGGTATTACGTACGGCGGCAGGCAGCTTCTCCAAAAAATTCCCTGGTTACTTACCAACACCGCAACGATTCAAAAAGCATTTGGCGTCGCTATGATTGCCACTGCTCTTGCCATCTATTTCCAAGTGGATAGAAAGTTTCAATCCTATATTCTGGATAGATTTCCTAACTACGGCGTGGGCTTAACCAAATTTGAAGACAATCCCGCGATCAAAAAACAATTGGAAAACCTCCAGCAGAGAAAACCTATGCTCAACATATTGCAACCTAATTATGGCACGGCACCAGAATTTATCGCGGGTGGAGTCTGGTTCAATAGTAAGCCTTTATCAATAAAGGATCTTCGAGGAAAAGTAGTACTCGTTGATTTCTGGACCTACACTTGCATTAACTGTATCCGCACCCTGCCCTATGTCAAAACCTGGTATCAAAAATATAAAGACAAAGGTTTGGTCGTTGTTGGCGTTCATACGCCGGAATTCGAGTTTGAGAAAAACCCAGCAAATGTGGGGCGCGCCACCCGCGATTTTGGCATCGAATATCCCGTCATGCAGGACAATAATTACGCGACATGGAATGCCTATGCCAATCACTATTGGCCGGCAAAATATTTTATCGATGTTGCCGGAAATATCCGCTTTACGCATTTTGGCGAAGGAGACTATGATCAGTCAGAACAACGGATCCAAACACTGTTAAAAGAAGGAGGCTTACTCACTGGTGACATGCCGATTAATAATCCCCAGTATACTGTCTCTGCTTTCACACCGGAAACC
>ORMF012103613.1_pt1 | contig 14344 bp, 10 predicted proteins | sample 1779871 | NCBI WGS metagenome assembly ORMF01 (sample SAMEA104232316, study PRJEB22302) | groundwater metagenome | biome: forest; feature: aquifer; material: groundwater | place: USA | collected 2011-08-07 | depth 5.4 m | reverse complement strand
GGTGGCGCGCGCCTCCACGAACAGCTTGTGGAGCGTGTCGGCCTCGCCGAAACGGATGGCGCGCTGCAGCGCCGTCAGGGCCTCGCTGAAGCGGCCCAGCATCTCCAGCACCGCCTCCTTGTTGTTGAGGAACACGTCGCGCCACATGATCGGGTCGGAGGCGGCAATGCGTGTGAAATCGCGAAAACCCCCGGCCGAGAACTTGATCACCTCGGTGTCGGTCACGCGCTCCAGATGCCGCGCCGTGTTGACGATGTTGTAGGCGATGAGGTGCGGCACGTGGCTGGTGATGGCCAGCACCAGGTCGTGGTGCTGGGCGTCCATGATCTCCACGTGGCTGCCGCACGCCCGCCAGAAGGCCGCGAGCTTGTCGACCGCCGCCTTGTCGGCGCCCTCGGGCGGGGTCAGCACGCACCAGCGCCCGTCGAACAGCTCGGCGAAACCGGATTCGGGGCCGGAATGCTCGGTGCCCGCAATCGGATGGCCGGGGATGAAGTGCACGCCCTTGGGAACGAACGGTCCAACGTCGCGCAGTACCGCGCCCTTGACGGAGCCCACGTCGGTGACGATGGCGCCGGCCTTCAGGCTCGGCCCCATTTCGCGCGCGATCGCCCCGCACGCGCCGACGGGCGTGCACAGGATGACCAGATCGGCGCCGCGCACGGCCTCCGCCGCCGTCGCATAGGCCGAACTCACCAGCCCGAGCCGCAGCGCCGTGTCCCGCGTCTTTTCCGTCTGCGCGTGGCCGACGATGGTGTGCGCCAGCCCGCCCCGCCGCATGGCGTGGGCGAGCGACGAGCCGATCAGCCCGATGCCGATCAGCGCCACGCGCTCGAACATCGGCGCCGTCATGACCGCCCCAGGAAGCTCGCCAGCGCCGCCACCACCTTGCGGTTATCGTCCTCGGTGCCGATGGTCATGCGCAGGCATTTGGGCAGGCCGTAGGCGCCGACGCGACGCAGGATGATGCCGCGCGCCTTCAGGAACTCGTCGGCGACGGCCGCATCCTTCTGCGACGGGAAGTGGATGAGCACGAAGTTGCCGACGCTGGGCGTCACCTCGAGCCCGAGCTTGCCGATCTCGGCCGTCACCCACGGCAGCCATTTCTCGTTGTGGGCAACCCCGGTCTCCACGTGCGCACGGTCGGCCAGCGCGGCCACGCCCGCGGCGATCGCCGGCGCGTTGACGTTGAACGGGCCGCGCGTGCGGTTCAAGACGTCGGCCACGTCGGCCGGGCAGTAGGCCCACCCCAGCCGCAGCGCGGCGAGCCCGTAGATCTTGGAGAACGTGCGCGTCATCACCGTGTTGTCGGTGGTCGCCACCAGCTCGAGGCCCGCCTCGTAATCGTTGCGCCGCACGTATTCCGAGTAGGCCGCGTCGATCACCAGCAGCGTGTGGCTCGGCAATCCCTTGTGCAGGCGGCGCACCTCGTCGTTGGCCAGATAGGTGCCGGTCGGGTTGTTGGGGTTGGCGAGGAACACGATCCGGGTCTTGGGCGTCACGCGCGCCAGCAGCGCATCGACGTCGGCCCGGTAGCCCTTCTCCGGCACCGGCACCGGCTTGCCCCCGCTCGCCAGCGTGGCAATTCTGTACATGAGAAAGCCGTGCTCGCTGTAGACCGCCTCCTCGCCCGGGCCCACGTAGGCATGCGCGATCAGGTTAATCAGCTCGTCGGAGCCGTTGCCGCACACGATGCGGTCGGCATCGAGCCCATACTGCCTGGCAATGGCGGCCCTGAGCGCGGTTGCGCCTCCGTCCGGGTAGCGGTCGAGCTCGTCGGCCGCAGCCTTGAAGGCGGCGATCGCCTTGGGGCTCGGGCCCAGCGGCGTCTCGTTGGAGGAGAGCTTGATCGGCTTCACCCCGCCCGGCACGCTGCTCTCGCCCGGCACGTAGGGGTTGATCTCGAGGATGCCCGGCTGCGGCACGGGTCCGTTCTTGGCCATGTGGTGGTCTCTTGGCGGCGGGGTCAGACCCCTCGCTTCCGTCGTTGAGTGCAATCAAGTCGGTTGACGCGAGGGGTCTGACCCCGTTGCGGCGAGGGGTCTGACCCCGTCGCGCCCTCCTTCTAGCGGCTGCGCGCTATTTCGCAAGCTCGCGCGAGCGCTTGGTCGCGGCGGCGACCGCCTCGCGCATCAGCCTGGGCAGCCCGCCCTCCGCCATCAGCACCTGCAGCGCGGCGAACGTGGTGCCGCCGGGCGAGGTTACGTTCTGGCGCAGCACATCGGCGCCGAGTTCGGAGCGATGCAGCAGCTCACCCGCCCCGCCAACGGTCCAGCGCGCCAGCTTAGCTGCCAGCTCCGGCGCGAGGCCGGCCTTGACGCCGGCCTCCGCCAGGCATTCGGCGAGGTAGAAGACATAGGCCGGGCCGGAGCCCGACACGGCGGTCACCGCATCGAGCAGGCCCTCGTCATCCACCCAGGCGACGTCGCCCACCGCGCGCAGCAGCGCGTCGCACATCGCCCGCTGCGCCGGCGTGACGTGGGCGTTGCCGACCGCCACGGTGATGCCGCGGCCGATCGCAGCCGGCGTGTTCGGCATCGAGCGGATCACGGCCGCGCCCGGCGCGAGGTGGCGCTCGAAGCCGGCAATGGTGCGCCCCGCGGCGATGGAGAGCACCACGGTCGCCTTGCCGGCGAGCCGCCCCAGCGGCGGGAACGCCTCGTCCATCACCTGCGGCTTGACCGCCACCACGATCACCGCCGGCGGCTCGGGCAGCGAGGCAACCGACGCCTGTGCGGCAATGCCATGCCGGCCGAGCAGCTCCTTGCCACGCGGCGGCGGCGCCGGGTCCTGGACGACGATGCGCGCCGGGTCGAGGCCGCGTTCCAGCCAGCCGGCGAGCAACGCTGCCCCCATGTTGCCGGCGCCGGCAAGCAGCAGAGTTCCGTCGATCTCGAGGGTCATGGCCACACCCGCCTTTCCCGATACGTGCCGCAATCGCCCGAGCTTGCAGCGCTCCAGGCCGCACGCTAGCGCAAAAGAACCTGTTACCGGGAGGAATAGATCATGAGAAGTTGTGCAATCCGTCGTCTACTGGCGCCGGCGGAGGTGCGTGCAGAAGGGCCGCTGCAACGACGAGCGGCACAGCATTAACCCAGCTCGTCGAACGCGTTCTTGTGGACCATGATCCGCGTGCGCTTGCGGAGCTTCGCGACCTTGGGATCGAAATTCCGCTTCACGTCCCCGTGCTGCTCTTCGATGAAAATCGCCAGCTGCTGCTTGCCGCCGTCGACGGCTTCGTTGAGCTCGGCGACTGCGCGCTCCATCCTCCGGCAATCGCGCAGGAATGACCGGAAGCGTACCTTTTCAAGCGCCTGCCTGTCCGTAAACACAAAGTGGTAGTTGCATTCCGGAGGCTCCGACGTTTCCAGAACATAGACGCCGATCCTGCCGCGCGCATCCCATTGGTCGAGGAGGGCCTCATAGCGTTCCGCCGTGTAAGCGTACACCCGCCGACGGAGCTCATCGAGAATGCCTTCCTGGCCGCCGGCATCGACCCGCAAATCCCATTCCCAGCTGTCGCCCTCGCGCTTGCCGTGGTTCTTTCCTCGCCGGTAGCGATGCGGGATGCGCCGGCCGATGATCTCGTCGGCCTCCGCATCAAGCTCGGACACGACGTAGCCGGCAGCCATCGACAGGGTCGCGTACGTAAACTGCCCGTCAACGAACAGCCTTGCCCATTCCAGATAGAGCGATCCGCGATACGGCCGATCTTGGTAGCCAGCAGACTGCTCCTTGCGCACTTTCTCCTGGAACCGGTAGTCATCTTCGTCGTACGCCCGCAGCGTCTCGAAATCGAGGATGCTCTCCCCCTCGGCAAAATATTCGTTCAGGAAAAAGCTGTCTTCGCCGATGCCCTTGAAGGGAAGGATCGCTTCATTCCAGCGGTTCTGCTCGCCGAGCGTGAGCTTCGCAGCCGAGCCCCGGCCGAACAGCTCGGAGGCGAGTGCGGCTTCAAGACGGTTCTCGTCGACATCCGCCATGGTGACCGCGAATCGTTCGCGCCTGTCGGCCGGCCAGCCGAAAAATTCCGGGCTGATCTTCATCACGGCCCGCCGAAGTTCGGGACTCCATCGTTTCAGGGTCGCGTCTTGCACGGCAGCTTTTTTCCAGTTCCGCGCTTCATAGTGCCAGTTTGGTGCGCGTCAGCGGCGGATCAGGTCAGGCGTGATGTTACGCTTGCCGTGCAAAATGCGCAGCACTGCAACCAGGTCTTCGCTGGCATCGTGATCGTAGACGACAATGTAGGGGGAGACGATGGTGGTACGGCAGAGGGGGCCAAGCTCGGGGCGTAGGCTGCCGATGCCGGGAAAATCTGTGATGAGCTCGAGCTGCCAGTCGAAGTCGAGGGCGTACCTGAGCGCGATGCGCGGGCCAGCCTCCTTGGTCAAATAGTCGAGGATGGCATTGATGTCGGCGGCAGCAGCACCAAGAAGAAGGCGCCTGGTCATCAATCGCGCAACGATCGAATGCGCTCGGCCAGCCGCTGGCGGAATTCATCGATGCTGATGTATTCGCCGCGTGCGAGCGCCGCTCGCGCCTCGTCGGCATAGGATTTGGCCCAAGACAGGTCCGAAAGATCGCCAGGGATCAGCTGATCGACCGCAAAGCTCACGGCAGCCTCGATGGATGAGAAGTGCCCGGCTGCCACCTCTGCCTCGAGAAACCTTTGCTGCTCAGGGGATAGCGTAATTGTCATGGCCGTCACTATAGGGATACCAGGATCATATTTCCAGATGCGGTAAGATAGCGGTGAACTGCGCCGAGTCTTGCGACGATTGGGTAGCGCTACGTGGCGCCATGGCTCCGCACGAGCCGTGGCAGATCAGCCGCGGCTCGCCCGCGTTGTGTCCTCCCTGCTATGGCCACACGCTGGCAAGCTCCGCATAATCGTTAACGATTCGTTAACCAGTTCGGTCCTCGCGCTCGAGGCTCCCCGTCTCGCGTAGGCTCAGTGCGTGCCGTCCCAACCGATCGGCACCGATGTGGCGGGCAGACGCTAGCGGCAACCTGGGCAGGCTGCGGGGGGAGGTGGCTCTCCTCCTGCTGGTCAGCTTCTGCGTCGTGGCGGCGCTCGTCGTCGCCATTGTCGATGCGGGCACCATTCCCCTATCGGCCCAGTCGAGAACCGTGCTCCTCGTCTCCCTGGTGCTCGGCGGCGCAACATTGGCCGCGGTGGTTGCCTATCGGACCATGCGCGGCCGCGGCGGATCGAACGACGGCAACACGCAGGAGGCGGCCGAGCTGCGCAAGAACCTGCTGACCGCCGAGGCCATCATCAAGGCCGAGCCGCAGGTCCTGGTGTTCTGGGAGCAGGGCCAGGGCGTCCGCGTGATGACGCATACGCTCACCGGCGTGCCGGGCCTGCCGCACCAGCATCCCGAGCTCTTGAAATTCGGCCAGTGGCTCGACCTCGACTCGGCCGAGGAGCTCAAGAAGCGGCTCGATGCCCTGTTTGCGGACGGACGGCCGTTCAGCTCGCTGCTCAAGACCACGTCTGGCGGACATGTCGAGGCCGACGGCCGCGCGGCCGGCGGGCGGGCGATCCTGCGGCTGCGCGACGTTGCCGGCCGCAAGCGCGACCTTGCCAGGATCCTCGACCAGCATCGCCAGCTGGTACGCGACACGCTGGCGGGGCGCACGCTGCTCAACGCGCTGCCGATGCCGGCCTGGTTCCGCGGCTCCGACGGGCGAGTCCTTTGGGTGAACGAGGCCTACGTGCGGGCCGTCGAGGCTGGCAGCGAGGGCGAGGTGCGCGAGCGCCAGATCGAGCTCCTGGAGATGCGCCAGCGCGAGGCGGCCGCTGCCGCGCTGGCCAAGGGCATCCCCTACCGCGAGCGCGTCCACCTGATCAGCGGCGGCGCGCGCAAGGCCCACGACGTCGTGGTGATCCCGCTCGAGGGCGCCAGCGTCGGCGCCGCCATCGACGTGGCAGCGCTGGAGACGGCGCAGGGCGAGCTGGTGCGCCACGTGGCGGCCTACGAGCGCACGCTCGACCGGGTGGCGACGGGCGTCGCCATCTTCGGGCCCGATCAGCGCCTCGCGTTCTTCAACGAGGCCTACCGCGCGCTGTGGCAGATCGATGCCGATTGGCTCGCCACCAAGCCGACCGACAGCGAGCTGCTCGACCGACTGCGCGAGCTCTCCCGCCTGCCGGAGGTGGTGAACTACCGCGACTGGAAGGCCAAGATTCTCGCCGGTTACAAGACCGGCACGGAATACGAGGACTGGTGGCACCTGCTCGACGGCCGCACCATCCATGTGGTCTCGGCCCAGCGCCCGGACGGCGGCCTCACCTACCTCTACGACGACGCCACCGAGCGCATCGCGCTGGAAAGCCGCTACAACGCCCTCATCGACGTGCAGCGCGAGACGCTGGACAGCCTGAAAGAAGGCGTCGCCGTGTTCGCCACCGATGGGCGGCTCAAGCTCTTCAACTCGGCGTTCCTGCAGATCTGGCGGCTCTCCCGCAGCACGCTGAAAGAGGGGCCGCACATCGACCGGATCATCGACCAGGCGAGCAGTCTCTACGGCGACATGGGCACCTGGGCGCGCATCAGCCGCACCGTCACCGGCATCTCCGACCGCCGCCAGCCGGTGGTGGGCCAGATGATGCGGCCCGACCAGAGCGTCATCGATTTTGCCGTGGCGCCGCTGCCGGACGGGGCGACGCTCATCACCTTCGTCGATGTCACCGACAGCAAACGCTACGAGCAGACGCTGATCGAGCGCAACGAGGCGCTGGTGGCGGCCGACCGGCTCAAGAGCCAGTTCATCAGCCACGTGTCCTTCGAGCTGCGCACGCCGCTGACCAACATCATCGGCTTCAGTGAATTGCTCTCGAGCCCGCGCACGGGCGAGCTGAACAGCAAGCAGCGCGAGTACCTGAACGACATATCCGCCTCGTCGCGGACGCTGCTCGCCATCATCAACGACATCCTGGATCTTGCCACCATCGACGCCGGCACGCTGGAGCTGAAACTGGCGCCGGTCAAAGTGGCCGGCATCGTCGACACGGCGGTGCTCGGCGTGCACGATCGCGCCAGCCGCGCTCGCCTAAATCTCGACATCGGCATTGCCGAGGATGCGGTGGAATTCATCGCCGACGAGGCCCGGGTCCGGCAGGTGCTCTACAATCTGCTCGCCAACGCCATCGGCTTCTCCAAGCCGGGTGACACGATCAGCGTCAGCGTGCGGCGCGAGGCCGGCATGATGGTGTTCACGGTCGAGGACAAGGGCGTCGGCATCCCCAAGGACCAGCAGCAGCGCGTGCTCGAGCGGTTCGAGAGCCGCAGCCAGGGCTCCAAGCACCGCGGCGCGGGGCTCGGGCTGTCAATCGTCAAGAGCCTGGTGGAGCTGCACGGCGGCTCCATGGCGCTCGAATCCGAGCCCGGGCGCGGCACGCGCGTGAGCGTGCGCTTCCCCGAGATGGGCGTGCGCCACCCCGAGCCGGCATCCGAGGCCGCCCGTGCATGAGCGTGGAGTGGACGCGCGACCTCGATGAGGCGGGCGTGGTGCGCCTGGCCCAGCTGCTGGCACTCAAGATCCGCAAAGGCGACGTGATTGCCCTGCGCGGCGATTTGGGAGCCGGCAAGACCACGCTGGCGCGGGCGCTGATTGCCGCTTTGCTTGGCGATGAAGCGGCCGAGGTGCCGAGCCCGACCTTTTCGCTGAGCCAAATCTACGTCACGCCGCGGCTGACGATTGCGCATTTCGACTTCTATCGGCTGGGGGCGGGCGGGGACGCGCGGGGGGTGGGGTTCGTGGGGGGGGGGGGGGGGGGGGGCGGGGGCGCTGCTGCCGGAGAGCCGCACCGAGGTGGAGCTGGCCGAGACGGCCGATGCGACCGTGCGACGCGTCACCGTGCGGGGCCTCGGCGAGACTGCGACGCACGTGCAGCGGATTGGCGAGCTCATGACGTTTCTCGATAGCCAGGCGGATTGGCGGGGGGCGCGCGTCTCCTATCTGCAGGGCGATGCTTCTACCCGCGCCTATGCGCGCCTGGCAGGCGACGGCGAGACCGTGCTGCTGATGGACGCCCCGCGCCAGCCCGACGGGCCGCCGGTTCGCGACGGCAAACCCTACAGCCGCATCGCCCATCTGGCGGAGGACATGGTGCGGCCGTTCGTGGCCGTCGGCGCGGCGCTGCGGGCTGCGGGGCTGAGCGCGCCCGAGGTGGTGGCCATGGACCTCGACAAGGGCCTGCTGCTGGTCGAGGACCTGGGCGATCGCGCGTTCGGCGCGGAGATCGCCGCCGGGCGCGCCGCGCAGGCCGAGCTGTGGCGGGCCGCGGTCGATGCGCTGACCCGCCGGCGGGGCGGGCCGGTGCCGGCGAGCCTGCCGCTCCCGGATGGTACCAGCTACACGCTGCCGCGGCGCGACCGGGCGGCGTTCGAGATCGAAATCGACCTGCTGCTCGACTGGTATTGGCCGGCGGTGAAGGGCGCGCCGGCACCGGACAGCGTGCGCGCCGAGTTCGGCGCACTGTGGGCGCCTGTTTTGGCCCGCCTGCTGGCGCTGGCCGGCGGCTGGTTCCTGCGCGATTATCACTCGCCGAACCTGATCTGGCTGCCCGGGCGTGCCGGCATCGCCAGGGTCGGCATGATCGACTTCCAGGATGCGCTCAACGAGCACTTCGCCTTCGACCTCGTGTCGCTGCTGCAGGATGCGCGCGTCACCGTGCCGGAGGAGCTGGAGCGGGAGCTGTTCGCCTACTACTGCGCCGAGATCGAGAAGCGCGAGCCGGGCTTCGATCGGGCGGCCTTCGCGGCCGCCTACGCCGACTTCGGGGCGCAACGCAACACGCGCCTCCTGGGGCTGTGGGCACGGCTCCTGAAACGCGACGCCAAGCCTCAGTATCTGCAGCATATTTCGCGCACCTGGGGATATCTTGCGCGCAACTTGCGGGCGCCCGCACTGGCGGGCCTCGAAGCGTGGTACGACCTGCACTTTCCACTTCAGACGCGGGCTGCGACACTGTTGCGGTGAGGACGGAAGGACTGGCGGGGATGGCCGGCACGCTCGAAGCGGCGATGGTGTTGTGTGCGGGCCTCGGCACGCGCTTGGTGCCGGCCAACAATGGGCTGCCCAAGCCGCTGGTGGTGCTGCAGGGCAAGGCGCTGATCGACCACGTGCTCGACCGCCTGGCTGCCGCCGGCATCAAGCGCGCCGTCGTCAACGTGCATCACAAGGCCGACCTGATCGAGCGGCACCTCGCAGGGCGCGCGGCGCCGGCGATCGAGATCTCGGATGAGCGGGCGGCGCTGCTCGACACCGGCGGCGGCGTCAGGAAGGCGCTGCCGCGGCTCGGACCGGGCCCGTTCTTGATCCACAACGCCGACTCGGTGTGGATCGAGGGCGTCGGCGCCAATCTGGCGCGGCTGGCGGCCGCCTGGGACGAGGCGCGCATGGATTGCCTGCTGCTGCTGGCGCTGGCCTCGACCAGCCACGGCTACCAGGGCCGCGGCGACTTCGCGCTGGAGAGCGACGGGCGCATCCGGCGCCGCCGCGTCGAGCAGGAAATGGTGCCGTTTGCGTTCACCGGCGTGTCGGTCGCGCATCCGCGCCTGTTCGACGAGAGCCCGGAGGGCGCCTTCTCGCTGAACAGGGTGTGGAGCCAGGCGATCGCCGCACGCCGCGCCTATGGCCTGCGCATGGAGGGCGTGTGGATGCACGTCGGCACGCCCGAGGCGCTGGCTGAAGCTGAGCGGTGCTTGAGCGGTGTTCTTCAAGGCTAGAGGCAAAACGCGGGGGGAGGCCGTGCGCGGTCGCCGGATCTACACGGTACCGCCCGGCAGGCCGTTCCTGACGGCGCTGGCGGAAGCGCTGCTGGCCGGCGACCTGCCCTTGCCCGGCGGGGCGCGGCCCGGGCCGATGCAGCTTGCCGATATCACCCTGCTGCTGCCGACCCGGCGGGCGACACAGGGCTTGCAGGAGGCGTTCCTCGCAGCTTCGGGCGGGAGCGCGCTGCTGCTGCCCAAGATCAGGCCCATCATCGGCTCGAGCGAAGATCCGATCCTGTTCACCAGCACCCAGGACCTCACGGCTGAAGAAGCCGACGGGGTCGCGCCCGCCATCAGCGAGATCGAGCGGCAGCTGGCTCTCGCCAAGCTCGTGCTCGCATGGTCGGAGGCCGAGCGCGACGCTACGGCGGCGGGGCGGACGCCGGCACAGTCCGCCAAGCTCGCCCGCGAGCTCGCGCGTCTGATGGACGCGATGGAGATCGAGGACGTCGACTACGCCCGGATGCAGGCGCTGGTCCCCGACACGTTTGCCGAGCACTGGGAGCGGACGCTGCGGTTCCTCGGCATCGTGACCGAGCATTGGCCGGCCTATCTCGCCGAGCGTGGCTGCGTCTCGAAGATGCAGCACGACAAGGCCCTTGTGCTGGCACAGGCGCGCAAGTGGCAGGAAACGCCGCCTGCGGCACCCGTCATCGTCGCCGGCGTGATGAGCAGCGCTCCGGCGGTCACGCAGCTGTTGCGCGTCGTTGCCGGTCTGCCGAACGGCGCCCTGGTGCTGCCGGGGCTCGACCAGACGCTGGACGAGGCGAGCTGGGCCACGATCGTGCCGGCGCATCCCGAGCACCCGCAGTTCGGGCTCAAGAAGCTGCTGGATGCGCTCGACGCAAAGCGTGAGGATGTACAGCCGCTCCCTGGCCCCGCGCAGACGGCGGCGCAGCGCCGGCGCGCGCAACTGGTGAGCGAGGCCATGCGGCCTGCGCGCACCACCGAGCGCTGGCACAGCTTTGCGGCGTCGACCGACAAGCGCGAGCTGGCGCAGGCCATTGCCGCGGTGCGGATCCTCGAGGCGCCCAGCGCCGAGGACGAGGCGGAGGCGATCGCCCTCATCCTGCGTGAGGTGGTCGAGACGCCGGGGCGGACGGCGGCGCTCGTCTCGCCCGACCGGCAGCTGGCGCGGCGCGTTGGCGTCAGGCTCGAGGCGTGGGGCTTGGCAGTCGACGACTCGGCCGGCCAGCCGTTGGCCAAGACCGCGGCCGGCGCGCTGCTCGATCTCGTCATCGATGCCGTCGCCAAGCGCTTCGAGCCGGTGGCGCTGGTGTCCCTCCTGAAGCACCCCCTTTGCCGACTCGGCATGCCGGCCGCGAGCGTCGAGCGGGCCACGCACGCCCTCGAGCTCGCCGCCTTCCGCACGCCCTACTTCGGCGATGGCATGGAAGGCGTGGCAGCGGCGCTGGAGCGTGCCGAAGCCGACATACGCGAGCGCAAACGGCGGCACCAGGCCGTGCGCAGGCTCGGGCCCGACGACTGGCGGCAGGCGCGCCAGCTGGTGGCGGAGCTCGGCCGCATCTTCCGGCCGTTGCAGGAGCTGTTCGCTTCCCCGGCCAGAGCCAGCATTCGCAAGCTGGCCAAGGCGCACAGCGATGCAGCTCAGGCGATCGGGAGGATTGGCCAGGGGGCCCAAGACAGCGCCTTGTGGGAGGGAGAGGCCGGCGAGCAGGCGGCGAAATTCTTTGCGGCGCTCATCGATGCGCACGCCTTCGCGCCGGACATGGCGGCGGCCGACTATCCCGAGTTCTATCGCAGCCTGGTCGAGGAGCTGAGCGTCGGCCCGCGCGGGCCTGCGCATCCGCGCATCGCCATCTGGGAGCCCTACGAGTCGCGCCTGCAGCAGCCCGACGTGGTGATCCTGGGCTCGCTCAACGAAGGCACCTGGCCGCAGACCGCCGACCCTGGCCCCTGGCTCAACCGGCCGATGCGGGCAGCGCTCGGGCTGCCGGCGCCGGAAGAACGCATCGGCGATGCCGCGCACATCTTCACCTCGCTGCTGGGCGCGCCCCGCGTCTATATCACCCGGGCCGCCAAGATCGACGGCGTGCCGACGGTGCCCTCGCGCTGGCTGTTGCGGTTGCAGGCCCTGCTGGGCGGGCTCGGGCCTGCGGCCGCGACCGACCAGCCGTGGCTCGGTTGGGCGCACGCGCGCAATGCGCCTGCCGGTCCGGTGCGGCCGGTGCGCGCTCCGGAGCCGCGCCCGGCGCTGCACCTGCGGCCGCGCCAGCTCAGCGTCACCACCATCGAGAAGTGGATCGCCAACCCCTATGCCATCTTCGCCCAGCGCATCCTGGACCTTGAGCCGCTGCCCCTGCTCGGCCGGCAGCCCGACGCCGCCCTGCGCGGCCAGATCGTGCACGATGCGCTCGGCCGCTTCGCGGCGCGCTTCCCGCAGGCGCTGCCCGAGGACATTTGCGCCGAGCTCGTCGCCTGCGCGCAAGGCCGGCTGACCGAGCTGACCGGGTCGCCGCGGGTGGCGGCCTTCTGGGCGCCGCGGTTCGAGCGGTTCGCGGCCTGGTTCGCCGAGACGGAGCCCAATCGCCGCGAAGGCATGGAGAGAACAATTGCCGAGGTGGAGGGCGCGATCGTGCTGGAAGGGCCGGCCGGCCCGTTCACGCTCAAGGCGCGTGCCGACCGCATCGATGTGGGCGACGCCGGACTCGTCATCACGGACTACAAGACCGGCGGGAACATCAAGGATCTGGCGGGGCGCGCGGTGGCAGGCGAGGCGCCGCAGCTGCCGCTGGAGGCAGCCATCGCCGCGGCCGGTGGCTTCACGGGGCTGCCCGCAAGTAAAGTCGCGGCGTTGCGCTATATCTCGGGCTCGGGCGGCGAGCCGCCCGGCCAGCAGTGCGCCCTCAAGAACGGCGATGCGGCCCAGCTGGCGCGCCAGGCGTACGACGGCCTCGCGCGTCTGATCGCCGCCTTCGACAGCGAGGATACGCCCTACCGCGCCCTGCGGCGTGCCCGCTTCAAGTACCGCTACGACGACTACGCCCACCTCGCCCGCGTGGCGGAATGGTCGGCCGAGTTCGACGAGGAGGCGTGAGCGATGCCCCTCTTCTCCAGGACCAGGCCCGAGGACGCGGCGCGCGAGAAGCGGCGCGCGGAGACCGAGCGTCAGCAGGCGGCCGCGGCTGATCCGGCGACCTCCGCCTGGGTCAGCGCCAACGCCGGCACCGGCAAGACGCACGTGCTCACCATGCGCGTGCTGCGCCTGCTGCTCGCCGGCACGGCACCCGAGCGCATCCTGGCGCTGACCTACACCAAGGCGGCGGCGGCGGAGATGTCGAAACGCGTGTTCGCCCGGCTCGCCGAGTGGGTGATGGCGGGCGACGCGGCGCTGGAGCGCGCGCTGCGCGACCTGGTCGGCCGGTCGGCCACGGCCGAGGAGAAGCAGCGGGCGCGGCAGCTGTTCGCCGTTGCCATCGAGACGCCGGGCGGGCTCAAGGTGCAGACCATCCACGCCTTCTGCGAGCGGCTGCTGCAGCGCTTTCCGCTGGAGGCCGGCGTGCCGCCGGGGTTCGCCATCCTCGACGAGCATGAGCGGCGCCAGCTGCTGGCCGCGGCCGCCGACGCGATGCTGTCGCAGGCGATCGGCGACAAGGCCGGCGCGCTGTGGGCCTCGCTGCAGACGGCGATCGCCTATGCCGTCGACGACCGGCTGGAGGCGGTGCTGGCGCAGGCCTTCGCCGGCCGCGGGCGGGGGCTGGCCGACCTGAGCGAAGAGAAGCTCGCCGAGATCGAGCGCGATCTGCGCCAGGCTTGCGGGGTGCGCGCCGCGGTCACCGGCGATGCCCTCACCGCCGAGCTCGCCGGCGTGTTCAGCGACACTATGATGCCGGCGCTGGCCGAATCCCTGCGCGCGGGCAGCAAGCGGGATACCGAGCAGGCCCGGCATCTGCAGACTGCCATTGCCTCCGGCTCGGCCCGCGGCAGGGCCGAGGCGCTCGAGGGCTTCTTTCTCACCCAGGACCGGGCGCCGCGCCAAAACCTGATGACGCGGGGCGTGAGCGACCAGCGCCCGGAGCTAGCGGAAGCGCTGCAGGCCGCGCAGGGCCGCTTCGTGGCGCTGCATCGCGAGCACAAGGGCCTGATCGTCGTGGAGGCGACCCTGGCGCTGCTGCGGCTCGCACGCGACGTGCTCGACCGATATACGCGCGCCAAGGCGCGGCGTGCGGCGCTCGACTTCGACGACCTGGTGGCCGGGGCGGCGGGCCTGCTCGCCTCCGCGCAGGCGGTCGAGTGGGTGCTCTACAAGCTCGATGGCGGGCTCGACCACATCCTGGTCGACGAGGCGCAGGACACGAGCCCGGCGCAGTGGGACGTGATCCGCGCGCTGGCGGAGGAGTTCTTCTCGGGCAGCGGCGCACGCGAGGAGGTGCGCACGCTGTTTGCCGTCGGCGATGAGAAGCAGTCGATCTACAGCTTTCAGGGCGCGGCGCCCACCATGTTCGCCGGCATGGGCGAGGCGTTCGAGCGCCGCGCCTCGCTGGCGGGGCTGGAATTGCGCCGCGTGCCGCTGAACCTGTCGGTTCGCGCCGTCGAGGCCC
>ORMF011411015.1_pt1 | contig 14348 bp, 12 predicted proteins | sample 1779871 | NCBI WGS metagenome assembly ORMF01 (sample SAMEA104232316, study PRJEB22302) | groundwater metagenome | biome: forest; feature: aquifer; material: groundwater | place: USA | collected 2011-08-07 | depth 5.4 m | reverse complement strand
CTGCCGAGCATCTTGTCGAAGCGCGCCTTCTCGACGTTGAGGATCTTGCCCTTGATCGGCAGGATCGCCTGGAACCGCCGATCGCGGCCCTGCTTGGCCGACCCGCCTGCCGACTCGCCCTCGACGATGTACAGCTCGGCGTTCGCGGGATCGCGCTCCTGGCAGTCCGCGAGCTTCCCGGGCAGCGACGAGCCGTCGAGTGCGCCCTTGCGGCGGACGAGGTCCCTGGCCTTGCGCGCGGCCTCCCGCGCGCGCGCCGCATCCACCGCCTTGCTGATGATGCGTCGCGCCACGGCCGGGTTCTCTTCGAGGTACTGGCCGAGCTTGTCGTTGACGATCGCCTCGACGATACCCTTCACCTCGGTGTTGCCCAGCTTCGTCTTGGTCTGCCCCTCGAACTGCGGCTGCGGAATCTTCACGCTGATGACAGCCGTGAGGCCTTCACGGATGTCGTCGCCGCCGATGCTCTCCTTGAGGTCCTTCGCGAGGTTGTTCGACGCGGCATACGCGTTGATCGTGCGCGTCAGCGCCGACCGGAAGCCGGACAGATGCGTGCCGCCCTCGTGCGTGTTGATGTTGTTCGCGAACGAGTAGAGCTGTTCGGCGTAGCCGTCGTTCCACTGCAGCGCGACTTCAGCGGTGATGCCTTCCTTCAGGCCGGTCATGAAGATCGGCTTGTCGTTCACCAGCCCTTTGTTCGTGTTGAGGTGCTGCACGAACGAGGCGATGCCGCCGTCGTACTTGAACGTATGGTGCTTGCCGTCACGCTCGTCGTCGATCGTGATGGTGATGCCGCCGTTCAGGAACGCGAGTTCGCGCAGGCGCTGCGCCAGGGTGTCGAAGCTGTACTCGATCGTTTCGAAGATCTGCGTGTCCGGCTTGAAGGTGACCTTCGTGCCGCGCTTCTTGGTGGTGCCCGTGATGAGCAGATCCGCCGCCGGCTTGCCGCGCTCGTACGTCTGCTGGTGGACCTGACCATTGCGCCAGATCTCGAGGTCCAGGCGCTCGGACAGGGCGTTGACGACCGAGACACCGACGCCGTGCAGGCCGCCGGACACCTTGTAGCTCTCGTTGTCGAACTTCCCGCCGGCGTGCAGGACCGTCAGCACGACTTCAGCGGCCGACTTGCCGCTCTCGTGGCGATCGACCGGGATGCCCCGGCCGTTGTCGACGACCGTGATCGAGTTGTCGATGTGGATCGTGACGCTGACCTGATCGCAGAACCCGGCGAGCGCCTCGTCGATCGAGTTGTCGACGATCTCGTAGACGAGGTGGTGCAATCCAGAGACCCCGGTCGACCCGATGTACATGGCGGGTCGCTTCCGGACGGCCTCCAGACCCTCCAGTACCTTGATCTTGTCCGCGCTGTAGTCTTCGGCCGAGTGACCGTTCGTCAGGTGTGTCGGCTCGGCGGTCGGGACCGACGCGGCGATGGGCGCGGACGCCGCGCCCGGAATGGTCTCTTCCGGATGTGCCACGAGTGTTCCAATCCTGCCGGGCAAGCTCGCTTGCCCGGGCGCGCTAGATGCGCATCGGCATGATCACGTACGTGTAGTCGTAGTTCTCCGCGCCCACCGGCTTCATCACCGCCTGGCTGACATCGTCCTTGAGCGAGATGCTGACGATGTCGGTTTCGACGACGTTGAGGAAGTCCAGGACGTATTGGGCGTTGAACGAGATCGTCAGCGGCGTCGAATCGTAGTCCACCGCGATCTGCTCACGCGCCTCTCCGAACTCCGAGCTGCTCGACGTGACTTCGACCTTGTCTTTTTCGACGATGAACTTCACGGCGCGCGACCGTTCGCTGGACAACAGCGCGACCCGGCGGACGGCGTTGGTCAAACGATCGCGCTCGAATTCGATGACCTTGTCGTTGCCCTTCGGGATCACCCGATCGTAGGCTGGAAACTGTCCGTCGATCACGCGCGAGATCAGGACACGGCCACCGACGTCGAAGAAGAGGTGGTTCTCGCCGTTCTCGAAGACGATGTCGGCGTCTCCCTCGGAGAGGAGCTTGCCGAGTTCGAACAGCGTCTTCTTCGGCAGGATTACCTTCACCTCTTCGGGCGCCTTGCCGTCGACCGCGTGCTGCACGGTGACGAGCGCCAGGCGGTGACCATCGGTCGCGACCAAGGTCATCGAGTCGTGCCGCAGCACGAAGAGCGCACCGTTCAGAAAATAGCGGGTGTCCTCTCCGGTGATAGCAAACTGCGTCTTCGAGACCATCTCCCGGATGGCCTTGCTCGGCAGCGTGACCTTGACCTCGCCGGATGCTTCCGGCAGCGACGGGAAGTCTTCGCGGGGGAGCGTCTGCATGCGCGAGTCGAAGCGATCGGCCGCGACCTTGACCCCGGTCTTGTCCTCTTCGATCCGAACGTCGGTGTCGGGCAGCGACCGGACAATCTCGTAGAGCTTTTTCGCCGGCAGCGTCAGCGCACCGCTCTTCGCCACCGACGCTGCACAGCGGCTCCTCAACGCCACTTCGAGGTCCGTCGCGAGAAAATGAACCTGGTCGCCTTTGGCTTCAAGCAGGACGTTGGCGAGGATCGGAATGGTGTTCTTCCGCTCGACGATGCCCTGGAACAGTTGCAGTTCCCGCAGAAGATCACTCTTCCGAACGACAAGTTCCATGCTTATGGTCCTCGGTAGCGCAGTCGCTAGTCTTGATTAATGAAATAGAGGATCAGAAGAGATAAAGAATTATACAAGAAATAGGTGCTGTTGAAAAGCTGTTTTAGGCTTCTTAGTGCTTGATTTTCAGTGATTTAACCTGTGGACGTCTCTGCGTGTTTGCGGAGGGCCGGAAACCCGTCCGTTGTGCATCAACCGTTGAGGCTGAAGATCCGCAGATGGTCAACAGTCGCTCCACAAGCTCGTGTGTGGAAAGCTGTGAATTCAGCGAAAAGATTCAAGGAAGCTGGTCAGAAGGGTGTTGAAATCTCCATCCTTCTTTCGCAGTTCTTCGATCTTCTTGATGGAGTGGATCACGGTCGAGTGGTGCTTCCCGCCGAAGCTGCGGCCGATCTCAGGTAGGGACGCGTTCGTTAGGTTCTTACAGAGGTACATCGCGACCTGCCGAGGCATCGCAATCGACTTGGAATTGTTGCGAGATTTGAGCTCTGCGAGCTTCAGTTGATAGTAGTCAGACACGAACTTCTGGACGATCTCGATCGTGACGGCTTTTCCGTCGTGGTCCAGGACGTTTTTCAGGACTTCCTGAGCAAGATCGAGCGAGATATCGCGCCCGGTGAGCGAGGCGTACGCGATCAGGCGAATCAACGAGCCCTCGAGTTCGCGAATGTTCGACTTGATCTTGCCAGCGATGTAAAGGGCGACGTTGTCGGGGAGCGGAACAGTTTCCGCCTCGGCCTTCTTCTTCAGAATCGCCACCTTCGTCTCGAGATCCGGCGGCTGGATATCTGCGATGAGGCCCCACTCGAACCGAGACCGCAGCCGTTCCTCGAGCTGCGTGATCTCGTGCGGCGGCCGGTCGCTGCTCAACACGATCTGCTTCTGCGCGTCGTAGAGGGCGTTGAAGGTATGGAAGAACTCGGTCTGCGTGCCTTCCTTGCCGGACACGAACTGGATGTCGTCGACGAGCAGGATGTCGACGGAACGATAACGCTCGCGGAACTCTAGGATGCCGTCGTACCGCAGCGCGTTGATCATCTCGTTCATGAAGCGTTCCGACGAGATGTAGGTGAGCTTCAGGTTGCGATCATGCTGGAGGACGTACTGCCCGACGGCATGCATGAGATGCGTCTTGCCGAGGCCGACCCCACCATAGATGAACAGCGGGTTGTACGAGCGCGACGGCGCTTCGGCCACCGCGCGACAAGCCGCATGGGCGAACTGGTTCGACGAGCCGACGATGAATGTGTCGAACGTGTAGCGAGGGTTGAGACCACCGACGGACGAGACGGGAGCTGGAGCAACCGGCTCGTCGGTCGGTTCGGGAACAATCACCGGCGCCGCGGCTGGGACACGCGGCTGTCCGCTATCCGCCGCGAAGATCACGTCCACGCCCGCGCGTCCGACTTCAGTGAGCGCTTCCGAGATGACAACCTTGTAATGCTTGCTTAGCCAGTCGCGGAAGAGATCGTTCGGCACACGCACTGTGATAGCGGAGCCTGTGTCGGTGACGAACGCCGTTGGACGGAACCAGGTGTAAAAACTGTGCCGGTTCACCTTGGTTTCGATTCGGCTGAGAATCTGGTCCCAAATACTGGTGCCGGTCATAACAAAGAGCCTGTCTGCGGAGATCCCAGGAACAGCAAGAACAACTAGCGTTCCAAACGCTTGCCGAGTTTTCGCCCCGTCTTATATTGCGTGATTTGCGAAATCATGCCATCCTGAGGCGCTTGAAGCCCTGAAAATAAGGGTTCCGTGCCTTTCGCCTGCCGTTGAACCATCGGAAACACGCGCTTGCCAGACGAGCCGCCTTCCGAAGGTGATGCTTTTCCACAGTTTTTTCCACAGGTGTGGAAAACTTCGGGGAGTAACCCAACGTTCGTGAGGTTGCTGGGCCTGCCCCCAGCCTCTGGGGCGACTCGTGAATGTAGCACAGAGCCCCCGGGTCTCCGGGGTACTACGGCTTCGAATTTCGACCACCACTACTGGTCGTGGCGTTGACAGATAGGCTGGGGCGCCGCTACGATTAGAGTTTCGCTCAGATGTGACAGTCCTTTTCAGGTAAACCATGGCCAAAGGCAAGCGGACGTTCCAACCCAACAACCGGAGGCGCAAGCGCACCCATGGCTTCCTCGTGCGCATGGCGACGAAGAACGGCCGTCACGTGCTGAAGCGCCGTCGCACCAAGGGGCGAAAGCGTCTGACGGTGTCCGATCCGCGGTGAGGTTCGACCTCGATGGCTGGTTTGACGGCGGCCGAACGAGTCAAGCGCCGCCCGGAATTCGAGGCCATCTACGAGCAGGGGGCCCGAATCCACAGCCGGTCCTTCACGATGTTCGTCCTGCCCAGCAGCCGCCGACACGCACGACTCGGGGTGGCGGCCACACGGAAACTGGGTGGAGCGGTGGTGCGAAACCGGGCCAAGCGGCTCGCTCGGGAGTTGTTCCGGCGGCACAAACCGTCCGCCGGTCTCGACATCGTCATCGTCCCCCGCCGGGAAATGCTCGATGCTCCGTTCGATAGCCTGGAAGCCGAGTACCGTGCGGTCCTCGACCGCAGCGGGGACCGCCGGACGAGGTCGCCCCGCGGGCCCCGTCGCGACGGCGGTGCTCGTCCTGCTGAAGGCGTATAAACTGCTCGTATCCCCGTTGTTCACGGGATCCTGCCGCTACCTTCCCTCCTGTTCGGATTATATGGCGCAGGCCGTTCGTGAGCACGGCACGCCCCGTGGCGTTTGGCTTGGGATGCGACGCCTGCTGCGTTGTCACCCCTTCGGGTCGCACGGACACGACCCGGTGCCGCCGCGCGTCGGCTAGGATTTCATGGAAAAGCGTTATCTCGTCGCGGTCGTCCTCATGTTCGCCGTCCTGTACGGCTACCAGACGCTGTTCGTGCCGAAGAAGCCTGCTTCGACGCGTTCCGTCCAGGCACCACAGGCACAGCAGCCAGGCACGACGACCGCGCCCGGGGTGATCGCCGCGCCCGAGATGACGGGTCAACCGGAACGTCAGGCGGGCCCAGCTCCGGCGCCGGTGGCTGAAGCGCTCGTGACAGACGCCGCCGATCGCGAAATCAGCGTGGACACCCGCAAAGTACACGCGGTCTTCAGCAACCGCGGCGCGCGTCTCCTGCACTGGGTGCTCAAGGATTACAAGGACGACCGCAACCAACCGCTCGACCTGGTGCCAGAAGCGCAGAACCTCCCGAAACCGTTCTCGCTCGTCGTGGCCGACGAGGCGGTGACGACGAGGCTGAACACTGCGCTGTTCAAGGCGAGCACGACCGGAAACCTGGTGGATGCGACGCGCGAAGGCGTGACGCTCACCTTCGAGTTCCAGGACGCGTCCGGCCTCGAGGCGCGGAAGGTGTTCTCGCTCTCGCCCGATTCCTACATCGTCACATTCAGCGCGACGGTGGCCAACAACGCGTCCACTCTGAACCCCGCCGTCATGTGGGGTCCCGGGCTCGGCGATGTAGCCTCGGCCGCGCCCAGTGGCGGCTTCTTCTCAGGGAACCGGTACGCGCGTGCCCCGCAGGCGTTCTACTACCACGACGGCAAGGTGCAACGGGTGGCCGCCGGCAAGATCCCCGGCCAGCCGGTGCAGTTGGGCGACTTCCGCTTCTCAGGCGTCGAGGACCATTACTTCCTGACGTCGACGGTCCTGGCGGGTCCGCACAAGATCACGTACGAGCCGATGGTGATTCCGGCACCGGGCGCGACGGCCGGCGAGACGTTCCACTACGTCTCGAGCACGATCGAGTTTGCGAAGGGGCCGCAGCGGGTGCGGTACTACTTCGGACCGAAGGACTTCGACGCGCTGAAGGCGATCGACGGCGAGTTCGTGCGCGTGATCGACTTCGGCATGTTCGCGTGGCTCGCCGTGCCGCTGCTCGGAGCGCTCCAGGGGGTTCACACCTACGTGGGCAACTGGGGCTGGTCGATCATCGTCCTGACGATCCTCATCAACCTCGCGATGTTCCCGCTCAGACACAAGAGCGTGGTGTCGATGCGGAAGATGCAGGAACTCCAGCCGCAGTTGAAGGCCATCCAGGATCGCTATGCGAACCTCGGAGTGACCGACCCGGCGAAGCAGAAGATGAACTCGGAGGTCATGGAACTCTATCGCAGCAAGGGGGTGAACCCGGCGAGCGGGTGCGTGCCGATGCTGCTGACGATGCCCGTGCTCTTCGCGTTCTACGCGCTGCTGTCGGAGGCAGTGCAGTTGCGCGGCGCGCACTTCGGTTTGTGGATCACCGATCTCTCGCGGCAGGATCCGCTCTACGTCACACCGGTGCTGATGGGGCTCACGATGTTCTGGCAGCAGTGGATCACGCCGAGCAGCGTGGATCCGGTGCAGCAGCGCATGATGATGTTCATGCCCATCATGTTCAGCTTCATGTTCATGTGGGCGCCGAGCGGGCTGGTGCTGTACTGGTTCGTCAGCAACCTGTGGGCGATCGGCCAGCAGTACTTCACCACATGGCTCATCGGCCCGCCGAAAGTGGCCGTGGCGCGGCCCATCGCGGAGCGCCGGGTGAAGAACGCCGGCAGCGGTAAATCGCCAGGGGCGAAGTAGAATCGGGCTTCAGGCGGCTTCAGGCTTGGGGCTTGAGGCTTGGGGGTTCGAGACGACCCACGACCGACGCGACCTACGACCGACGATTGGATATGGCTGTTGAGAACGAGATCCTCGAATTCGTGCAGAAGACGGTCGCGGCCATGGGCCTCGACCTGCAGGCGTCGCTCGAGCGGGTCGAGGACGGCTGGCGCGTGAACCTGGCGGGCGAGCACGGCGGTACGTTGCTGCGCCGAAGCGCCGAGGGGCTCCAGGCACTGCAGCACGTCGCGAGCACGGCGTTTCGCAGGAAGCTCGGCGACGACGAACGCCTCGTGATCGACTGCAACGGCTACCGCATGGAGAAGGACGCGGAGCTGCGGCAGATGGCGAAGTTCCTCGCCGAGAAGGTGCGCACGAGCGGCACGCAGCAGGAAGTCGGCCCGCTCAACCCGTACGAGCGCCGCATCGTGCACCTGGCCATCGCGGAGTTCAACGACGTGGCATCGGAAAGCATCGGCGACGCGTTCGCGAAGACGGTCATCATCAGCAAGAAGTAGGCTGTCGTTGGGCGCCGGGCATTTGTAGCGGTTTCAAAGCCGACGTAGGGTCCGCCTTCAGGCGGACCTGGGGCCGGCTGAAGCCGGCCTCTACAGGTTTTGAAACCCCTGACGCATGTTCTCCACCGACGACACCATCGTCGCGATCGCGACGCCAGCCGGACGTGGCGCCCTCGGGATCGTGCGTCTCAGCGGCCCTGAGGCGCGAGTCGTCGCCGAGACGCTGCTGGCGCGCGCGACACCGCTCGAGCCGCGCGTCGCAACGTTCGGACGCGTCCGCCCCACGCGCGAGGTAGCCGGCGACGATCCCCGCGCCGTCGCGGATCACGTCGTCGCCACGTTCTTCTCAGCCCCGCATTCCTATACCGGCGAGGATGTCGTCGAAATCGGCGCGCACGGCAGCAACGTGGTGCTGCGCGGACTCGTCCTGGCCGCAATCGGCGCGGGCGCACGACTGGCCGAGCCCGGCGAGTTCACGTTCCGCGCGTTCGTCCGCGGGCGATTGGATCTGGTGCAGGCTGAAGCCGTCGCGGATCTGGTCGATGCGGTGACGCCGCTGCAGGCCCGCACCGCTTTCGATCAGCTCGAAGGGACGTTGAGCGGCGCCATCAACGCGCTCTACGCCGAGCTGTTCGACCTCGTCGCGAAACTGGAAGCGTCGGTGGATTTTTCGGAGGAATCCTACCACTTCGTGGAACCAGGCAACCTGGCGGCATCGCTGGCGGCCATCCGATCCGAAATGGACGGCCTGCTGAGGGATGCCCGCCTGGGCCGGCTGATTCGCGAGGGCGCCCAAGTTGCGATTCTGGGCAAACCAAACGTAGGTAAGTCAAGCCTGTTCAATAAGTTAGTAGGTTCATCGCGCGCGATCGTGACGAATGTTCCCGGTACGACGCGGGACATGTTGACCGAACAGGTCGATCTCTTGGGCATTCGTGTCACGATGGTTGACACGGCGGGCATTCAACCTACAACTGACATCGTCGAGCAAGAAGGCGTCGCAAGGTCGGTATCCGCGAGCGGCGTCGCTGACCTCGTGTTGGTCGTCCTGGACCAGTCACAGCGCCTGGATGCGATGGACGTCGAAGTGCTCGCGCTCACCAAGGAGACGCGACGCCTGCTGGTGCTGAACAAAGCCGACCTGCCGGCACGTTGGGACGTGGCCGCGCTCGAAACGGACAGCCCGCGTATCGTCATCAGTCTGGTGGAAGCGGACGCGCTGGACCGGGTGGTACCGGCCATCGTAGGCGTCCTCACGGATGGAGAATTGCTGCGCGATGGCGCGGCGATTACGAACGTGCGGCACGCCGAGTTGCTGGACCGCGCGCACCAGGCGGTCGCGCGTGCCGAGAACGCGGTTGCCGGATCGGAGAATCGCCTTCCGGAGGAGTTCGTGCTCGCGGACCTGCAGGATGCCCGCGTCGCGCTCGAGGAGATTACGGGCCGGCGCACGGCAGACGACGTGCTGGCGCATATCTTTTCTCGGTTCTGTATCGGCAAGTGATGGACGACTTCGACGTCATCGTCATCGGCGCAGGGCATGCCGGAGTCGAAGCGGCACACGCGGCCGCGCGGCTCGGTTGCCGCGTCGCCATCTGCACGTTGTCGCGGGAGACGGTCGCCCAGATGCCGTGCAATCCAGCTATCGGCGGCACCGCGAAGGGGCATCTGGTCCGGGAGATCGACGCACTCGGAGGCCTGATGGGCCGCGCGACCGACGAGACCGGGCTGCAGTTCAAGCTGCTCAACCGAAGCCGCGGGCCCGCGGTGTGGTCGCCGCGCGCTCAAGCGGACAAGCGCGCGTACGGCGCGTGGATGCGGCGGTTCCTCGACGCCGATCCGAATATTCACTGGATTCTTGGACCTGCTGGCCGGCTGATGGTCGAGCACGGCCGGATCACCGGTCTCGCGCTCGAGGACGGCGACCGGTACACCTGTGCGGCCGTCGTCGTGACGACAGGGACGTTCCTGAACGGGCTGATTCATGTCGGCGCCGAGCAGTATCCGGCGGGTCGCGCCGGGGAGCCGCCGTCGCGCGAGCTTGCCGAATCCCTGAAAGCGTTCGGATTTCAGTGGGGTCGGCTGAAGACGGGGACGCCGCCGCGCCTCAGTGGCGCGAGCATCGATTTCGAAGGGTTGACGCGGAGCGGAGCTCTTGTCGAGGAACGTGGAGACGAGGATCCGATCGCGTTCTCGTTCTCGACGCTCACGGCTCGACAGAACCGTATCTCCTGCTGGCTTGCACACACGAACGATCGCGTTCGCGAGCTGGTGCGCGCCAACATCGGCCGCTCGCCCCTGTTCAACGGTCAGATCTCAGGCATCGGGCCTCGCTACTGCCCGTCTCTCGAGGACAAGATTGTCCGCTTTCCCGATCGCGAGCGACATCAGGTCTACCTCGAACCCGAAGGGCTCGAGAGCGACGAGATCTACGTGAACGGGTGCTCGATGAGCCTTCCCGCGGATGTGCAGGGCGAGATCATCCGAGCGTTGCCGGGGCTGGAGTCGGCGGTGATGCTGCGGCCCGGGTACGCGGTGGAATACGACTTCATCCAGCCGACGGAGCTGACGACGGCGCTCGAGACGAAGCGGGTAAAGGGCTTGTTTCTGGCCGGGCAGATCAACGGCACGTCGGGCTACGAAGAGGCCGCGGCGCAAGGAGTGCTGGCCGGACTGAATGCTGCCAAGCGCGTGCAGGGCCTTGGACCGATCACGTTCGGTCGCGACGAAGCGTACATCGGCATTCTCGTCGACGACCTGGTCACGAAGGGCTGCCTGGAACCGTACCGGATGTTCACGTCGCGGGCCGAGCACCGGTTACTGTTGCGGATCGACAACGCCGACCTGAGGCTCACACCCAAAGGCCGCGACGCGGGCCTGGTCGGCGACGAACGGTGGGCACAGTTCGAGGCGCGTCGTGGACGCCTGGAGCAGAACATGCGAGACCTCCATCGCACGTGGGTGCGGGTCGCCTCCGGAGACCGCGTGACTGCGGCGCAAGCGCTGAAGCGTCCGGAGATCACGCTCGCGCAGCTCATCCGCGACCGTGAGGTCAGCCTGGAGATCGATCCCGCCGCTTCGGCGCTCGACGTGGCGACGCTCGAGACGTCCGTGAAGTACGAGGGATACCTGCGCCGGCAGCAGGCTGACGTGGCGCGCCTGCAGAAGGACGAGCGGAAGCGTATTCCAGCGGACTTTCCCTACGGCCGCGTTCCCGGGCTTTCCCGTGAGATGGTGCAGCGGCTCTCGGAAATCCAGCCGGAGACCGTTGGACAGGCTCTCCGGATTCCTGGTGTGACACCGGCCGCCGGAGCGCTCGTCGCCGCATTCGTCGGCCGTTTCTCGACGCTGGCTATCACGGCGCTATGACCGCCAAGGATTTCAAGGAGCGTCTGCGTCGCCGAGCGAAACGCGCAGGCGTCGGCGTCGAACCCGAGGTCGCCGAAGGGTTCGAAGCCTATTTCCGGTTGCTCGTCCTCTGGAACGAGAAGATCAACCTGACAGCGCTTCCCCTGAAAGACTCGCCTGACGAGGCCATTGATCGGCTGCTGATTGAACCGCTGGTGGCGGCCACTCACCTGCCGAAACACGACGCGCGCATCATCGACATCGGTTCAGGCGGCGGGTCGCCGGCAATTCCACTGAGGATCGCGGCGCCTGGAACGTCGCTCCTGATGGTCGAGTCGAAAACGAGGAAGTCCGTCTTCCTGCGCGAGGTTGTGCGAACGCTCGGCCTCGGCCGGGCGGATGTGGCGACGGCGCGGTTTGAAGAACTGCTGACGCGGCCTGAACTTCACGAAGCGCACGACGTGTTGACGTTACGGGCGGTGCGTGTTGAAACGCGAGTATTGCAGGGCTTGCAGGCATTCGTAGCGTCTGATGGGCAGGTGTTCCTGTTCCGCGGAATGGGACGAACAGGCGCGACCGAATCGGTCGCGCCGCCGCTCGCCTGGGCCGCGACCTTCCCTCTAGTCGAATCCGTCAGCCGGCTGGTCGTACTTCAGAAAGTGCATGTGGGACGGTAATGTTCCACGTGGAACATTGCGCCTCTGGACTCAGAAGGTTTCACGTGGAACAATGGGCGCGGCAATTTACCAGCTGGGCCGCCGCCAGCTTCTAAATTATCTGTTACATGCCCAAACATAAAGTCCTGGCCGTCGCCAATCAGAAGGGCGGCGTCGGAAAAACCACCACCGCCATCAACTTAGCGGCATCGCTCGCTATGGCCGGTCGTCGGGTTCTCATCGTCGATATAGACCCGCAAGCCAACCTGACCAGCGGCGTCGGTCGGAAGAACGAACGGGCACCGGGCGGGACCATCTACGAGGCGATTACGGCCACCGAGCCGATCGATCCGTTCCAGTTCGTGATCGCCACGACCATCGACGGCCTGTCGCTCGTCCCGGCCAACGCGCACCTCACCGGCGCCGAGATCGAGCTGGTGGCCATGTCCGAGCGCGAATCGCGGCTCCGTCAGTTTCTCGCGCCGCTCTGCGGGCAGTTCGACTTCGTCTTCATCGACTGCCCGCCCTCGCTCGGCCTGCTCACGCTGAATGGTCTCGTCGCGGCCGACGCCGTGGTGATTCCGCTGCACTGCGAGTACTTCGCGCTCGAGGGACTCGCGGATCTCGTGGCCACGATGCGCCGCGTTCGGGCCAGCCTCAACCCCGGCCTCGACATCGAGGGCGTGCTGCTGACGATGTACGACGACCGCACGAACTTGGGCCAGGCGGTCGCGCGCGACGTGCGCGAGTTCTTCCAGGACAAGGTGTTCACCACGGTGATCCCGCGCAATGTGCGGCTCGGAGAAGCCCCAAGCCACGGCCTGCCGATCGTCGTCTACGACGTGAAGTCGCGCGGCGCCGAGGCGTACGTGAACCTCGCGAAGGAACTGATCGCACGAAACGGCGGCGCAATCGCAGCGGTCGAACGATCGATTGGTTGAGCGGTCGAGTGTTGACGAGCGGTCGATTGCCGACCGAGTGACTACGCGGGAACGAGATGCCGATCGACAATCTGGTACATCCATCCATCATCCACAGTCGACCGATCGACCAATCGACCGATCGACCGATTCGTCAGGGAGCGTCATGAGCGCCGATCGTCGTCCTGCGCTGGGCAAGGGCCTGAGCGCGCTGATCCCCGACGCGCCAGAAGCGCGGCAGTCCCCCACCGAAATCGACGTGGACCTGCTCGAGCCCAACACGCAGCAGCCGCGCGTGCAGATGGACGACGCGCGGCTCGACGAACTCGCGCGATCGATCCGCGCGAACGGCATCATCCAGCCGATCGTCGTGCGCAAGGTCGGGTCGAGGTTCCAGATCATCGCCGGCGAACGGCGCTGGCGCGCGGCGCAGCGCGCCGGGCTCGTGAAGGTGCCGATTGTCGTGCGCGACATGCCCGCCGGTGGCGACAAGAAGCTGTTGGAGATGGCGCTCATCGAGAACATCCAGCGCGAGGACCTGAACCCGATCGAAGAAGCGGCCGCCTACCAGCGCCTCGCCGACACCTTCGGGCTGAAGCAGGAAGAGATCGCGGCCGCGGTCGGCAAGGAGCGGTCCACGGTCGCCAACTTCGTGCGCCTGCTGAAGCTGCCGGAGGAAGTGCGCCACCTTCTCGCGTCGGGCGCGCTGTCGATGGGCCACGCGCGCGCGCTGCTCGGGCTGCCCGACGAACAGCAGCAGCGCCACACGGCCCGCGAGGTGATCGCGCGCGGCCTGTCGGTCCGCGAGACCGAGACGCTCGTCAAGAAACTCCTCTCCCCCGCGACGGCGAAATCGGCGGCCGAGCCGGCGACGCCGGCGGAGAAGAAGGACGTCCACACGCGCCACGCCGAGGAGCAGCTCCGCGTGGCCCTCGGCACGCGAGTCCGGATCGTCCGCACGGGGGAAGCCGGCCGGATCGAGATCGACTTCGCCAACGAAGACGAGCTGATCAGGATCCACGAGGCGATCACGGCGACAAGGTAGCGGCTTACGACTTACGACTCACGGCTTACGGCTCACGGCTTACGAGCGTCGTCTGAAGCGACTGAGGTGCCAGATGGCTAGGGACCACTGGAAGTTGCAGGCGTTCACGCTCGCGGATTCGCTGATTACGGAGCTTTATTCTGTATCGAGTAGCGGCCCCCCTGAAGAGCGGTTCGGGATCCAGGCTCAGGCGCGGCGGGCGGCTGTGTCCATTGCGACGAACATCGTGGAGGGGTCGGCCCGAGCAACGACGCGCGAGTATAGCCGGTTCCTCACGATCGCCACCGGCTCCGCGCGTGAAACCGCCTACCTTCTGTCCGTCGCGGCGCGGCTTGGATTCGTCGACGAGAGCGCGGCAGGGCGCCTGGCCAACGAATCCGAGCACGTCGCCGCGATGCTGATCAAGCTGGTGAGCGGATTCGAGTATTCGGACGACCGTAAGCCGTAAGCCGTTAGCCGCGAGCCGTAAGCCGAGTAGAATCGCCCCATGTCGAGCAAGAAGAAGCGCCTGACCGAGATGGTCGCCTGCGCCGGTTGAACGTGCAAACTCGCCGCTGTCGAGCGCGCCCAGGTGATGGGTGACATCCCGATTCAACACGACCCGCGCATCCTGGTGGACTTCCGCACCAGCG
>ORMF012621471.1_pt1 | contig 14351 bp, 13 predicted proteins | sample 1779871 | NCBI WGS metagenome assembly ORMF01 (sample SAMEA104232316, study PRJEB22302) | groundwater metagenome | biome: forest; feature: aquifer; material: groundwater | place: USA | collected 2011-08-07 | depth 5.4 m | reverse complement strand
TCCATCTTGTCCCTAAGGGCGAGCTGGATTTCTCAATCCCATTCAGCGAGAATCAACCCATGAAAGCACGCATCGACGCCATCATTAAACGTGAACAGGCAGAATATCTGGACAACCTGCTGCCAGCCAGCGACGGCCTGCTCGCTGAGATGGAAGAGTACGCAGCAGAACATCATGTACCCATAGCCGATCGGGAAGTTGCGCTGTTTCTGGAAATCACCGTTCGCGCGATCAAAGCCCGCCGGGCCCTGGAGTGTGGAATGGCCATTGGCTATTCCGTCATCCATCTGGCGCAGGGTATGACCGAAGATGGATTGGTGATCACAATCGATCCCAGCGACGACATGATCAAAGCCGCGGAGAGTTATTTGACCCGAGCGGGTTTGCGCGATCGCGCACAAATCGAAAAGGGATACGCTCTTGAAGTAATCCCGCGTCTCGCCGAGACCTTCGATCTCATTTTTCTTGATGCAGTCAAAGAGGAGTATCGAGGTTATCTGGATCTGGCTTTGCCAAAGCTGCGCACAGGTGGTGTAGTGCTCTGCGACAATCTTTTGTGGGGCGGACAGGTTGCGGGCGAAATTCGTTCGGCCGATCAGAAATCATCGACAGAAGCGCTGCGCGAATTCAACCAGTATTTCGTAAATCATCCGCAACTGCGGGCAGAGGTTTTGCCGGTTGGTGATGGACTTGGCTATGGAGTCAAGGTTTGATAGCCGCGCGGCTTGCCGCGCGATGTACGCAGGTCTTTGGTTCGCTCCGGTATGAGCGAGATGTCTATAGCACCCGTGGTCCCACACGAACCTACGCTCCTTTAGGAGCGGAATGTTGTGTCGCTCCTAAAGGAGCTAAGAGATCACAACATCAGGCGTGTTCTATAAACATTTCGCGCCTGACGGGCGCTCTGAATCTTTGGTCTATCACGTACTATAAATGTCGCGCGCCTAACGGCGCTTTGAACACACAGTGGCTTGATCATTCCTCAAACAGTTGAGTCGTATTCCCGGGTGGCCCAGATCATCGCTCGTGGTGGCGTAATCGGTTTTCGCACCGACACCTTCTATGGATTGGGCGCCGATCCCTTCAATCGCGACGCCGTTCAGCGAATCAAGCAGCTAAAGGGCAGGGAGAACAAGCCCATTCTGATCGTTATCAGCGAGCGCGCGGCGGTCACGCGTTTTATCGCTGAGCCCACCCCGACATTCGAACTGTTAGCCGAAACATTCTGGCCTGGGCCGTTGACCCTGATTGGCCATGCCGCGCCTGGTGTTCCAGACGAAATCAGCGCGGGAACAAAAACTATTGGCGTCCGCTTGCCCGGCGATGATAAAGTGCGCGCTCTGGTGCGGGCCTGCGGCGGTGCTTTGACGGCCACGAGTGCGAACCCTTCACACGACGAGCCCGCCAGTGATGCGCAAAAAGTTTTCAGCTACTTTGGTGACACGATCGATTTGATTGTTGATGGTGGTGCCGCCACTACTGACCGGGCGTCAACAGTGGTAGATGTTTGCGATGTCGAGCCGCGGTTGATTCGGGAGGGTGTGATCGCCTGGTCAACGATCCAGACTGAGTTAAGCACAATTAAGCACATCTGAAAACGTCTATGGTATCAGCCGAGCAACGAAGACATCCCCGCGTCAGCGTAGATTTCTTTGCCGACTGGGGCTGGGGACCTGAGTGTGAGCATTACGATAAGATCACCAGTCTCAGCCTCAGCGGATGCTTCCTGGCAACCAGGCGCCAGCTGAGTCCGGGTGATGAAATATATATCAGGTGGAGAAGCGATCGCGTGGGGATGATCAGCCTGAAGGGCGCGGTCCGCAATCAGCTTCGGGTCATGGAAGGCGCGGCCCCGACCGGCGCGGGCATCGAGTTTATCGGCACCTCGGCGCAAAACGAGCAGAAGTTGCAAGCCATATTGAGTCAGTACGGATCGTTGATCTAACTGCGGAGCTGAGATGTCCTGGTTTGGTTTGCGAGCCTTCGGCTTGGAAAAGAACGATCTATGAAAGCGAAACAACTTCTTCCACTTCGTGTATTTTCGTGGATCGTTTTACCTGGCTGGCTAACTGGTTAGATATATCACTACGAGCACGTCAAAGCGCCGGCAAGGATGCCGGCGTACCGCAGGCAGGATGCCTGCGCTCCCATCATTTCGTTACGGTCAAATCCTTTACGAAACCCCAATCGCCGCTGGCGTTGACGTGAATGTTCCCGACGGTCTTCTTAGCTATTACCATATTCGCCTGGTACCACAAGGGAAGCACCGGCACATCACGGCCGATGATCTCCTGCGCCTTCGCGTATAAGGGCGCGGCTTTCGCATGGTCGTAAGTGTTAGCTGCCTCAGCAAGAATCTTATCGAGTTCCGGATTGCTGTAGCGGCTGCGATTGCGCGCCGCACGCGTCTGAGTGGGAATTTCCGAGGTCGCGAACAAGTCGCGGTAGAAGATCGGATCCTGATTTCCCCCGACCCACTGTCCGTAGGTCATTTGAAACTGACCATAACGCAGTTGATCGAGCATGGTGGTGAACTCGGAGGTTTCAATAGTCACCGGCACGCCGACATTTTTCAGATAATTTTGAATCACACCCGCATACTGACGTGCCGCAGCACTGCTGCCGGAGATTCGAAACAGCAGAGGTTTCGCCCAGCGCATCTGCGGCCCGTCCCCATCGGGATCGCGAAAGCCCGCTTCGTCAAGTAACTGCTTTGCCTTGTTCGGATCAAATTGATAAGTCTGGGGCTTCGCATAAGCCCACGACGCTTCGGGCAAAATGGAATGAGCGATTGCGCCCTGGCCCTGGATCAGATCACGAATCATGCTCTCGCGGTCAATCGCGTAGGCGATGGCCTGTCGGATCTTGACGTTGTCGAGTGGCGCTTCGGCCGTATTGAACGTTAGTAAATTCAGATTCGATCCTACGAACTGATGGACGGACAGATTCGGATCCTGGCCCAGCGCTTTGATCGCGTCAGGAGAAAGGCTGGTAGCCAGGGGCGCGATATCCACGCGGCCGCTTTGCAGCTCGGCCTGCATCGTGTTTGATTCGCTAATAGCGCGAGCCCGAACCAAATGAATTTGCGGCGGGCCGTCATAGTAGTTTTGATTTCCTTCGAGGTCGACAACCTGTTGCACCTGATCATAGCTCTTGAATTTGAATGGCCCGGTGCCCAGCGGATGCGTCTTCTGCGATTCATAACTGTCTTTTGGGATCATCGCGATGGGCACCAGGTTGGGAAGCAAGCCGGTCCACTGCTTGTTAAGGCGGATGATAAGGGTGTGCGCATCCGGGGCCTCCACGCTTTTCACATAGGCAGTCTTATTCGCGCCCGCGCCTTCAAAGAAACTGGCCGCTTTGGCAAACGTTGAAGCCAGCACCGTGTCGAGCGTGTATTTCGTATCGGCCGAGGTGAACGGACGCCCATCGTGAAACGTCACGCCGTCACGCAGAGTGAAGGTAAAAACCAGACCGTCGTCTGAGCGCTGAATGTTCGACGCCAGCTCGGGAACGTAGTCAAACTTTTCGTCTTTCTTTACCAGCGAGTTGAACATCAAGGTCCGCACGCGTTCGCTGGCCGCGTCAACCGACGGCGAGCCGATGGGATCAATCGTCTTGATGTTGTCTGAGAGCGCGACGACAAAGACATTACTTTGGGAGCGCCTGCAGGCTGAAGGCAAGATAATGGCAGTCACAAGCAACAGGCTTAAAGCGAAACACTTCAGGAAGCGCCCGCGGGACGACCGGCAAGGTGCTCGTGGTTCCGGGTTATTGCGCATTGGATTCTCCTGGATAACGATATTCAAGCGTCGCATTCAAATGTCGGATTTCATCGGCGAGCCGTTCGCATTTGTCCTTATCCAGAGGGGGCGGCGGTTTTACCAAAGCCTTTGTCGCAGCGACGCGCTTGAGGGATGTCTGAATTCGTTTCTCGCTGACCGAACCTTTTCGCGCAGCCTCTAATAAGGCCCGATAGCCCCGCCGAATCATTTCCGGTGTGGCGCAAATCAAAAGCATGTCCTCGCCGGCGAGAAATGCACGCACTGAGGCATCTTCAATCCCAGTATGTTTAGCGATTGCACCCATCTCCAGATCGTCGGTAACCACCAAATGCTTGTAACCGAGTTCCTGACGCAGCAGGTTTGTCACGATGCTGGGACTAATCGACGCCGGTTCGATTAAACCGCCGGTAGTTCCTCTCTTGATATCGATGTTGGGAAAGCCGCCGTGGCTTACCATCACCATCCTCACTCGATCATCCGCGCGTTGAAACAATTCGATATAGGGCGCCAGATCCTGAGCGAGTAAGTCATCGTGAGTCAGAGGCACCAGAGGCATCTCGATATGCGAGTCGACTTCGCCGGCCCCGATACCGGGAAAATGCTTCAAGCAACCGAGGCACCCGGTCGCCTGCAGGCCGCGCATGTATACGGTCGTATAGCCCAGGACTTCACCGGGCGAACGGCCGAAGGAACGCGAATAAAGACCGTTGGTGAGCTGGCTGCGCTCTTGCGTAATGATCGACATCACGGGCGCGAAGTTAACATCAAGCCCCAGCATCCGGAGAACTTCGCCGGTGACGCGCCCCAGGGTTCGCACCCCGGACAAATCACCGTGTTGGCGAAGCGCGCGCGCCGATGGCATGGGTGGAAAAATATCCCGTAACCGATCGACGAGGCCGCCTTCCTGATCGATGCCACACAACGGCGCTAGCGGCAGCATGGCCCGCGCCCCATCAAGTAGCTTGCGTACTTGATCGGCGCCTGCCACGTTGCGCCCAAACAGAATTATTCCGCCGGGCTTGATCTCTTCGATCAAGTCCCGCGCCTCTTCATCCAGCTCAGGGCCCGGGAGACCGATAAAAAAGAATTGTCCTATCTGCTGTTCAAGCGGCAGAGAGTAAAGGTGATCAGATGGCATTGATTATGATGGCCGGGGTTCTGAATGACATGACGTAGCTAGCTTACGACACCAGCGACATCGATTCAACTCTATCTCTCCGCACTGGCGTGCGACGGTCAGTCTCGAATCGTCTGTTAGAATGTGTAAACGATGAAGGGGATGATTCTGGCAGCAGGATATGGCGAGCGGCTTTGGCCACTAACCAGCGACCGCACCAAACCCGCGCTGCCGGTCCTGGGCAAGCCGCTGGTGGGCTATGTCGCAGAGTATCTGGCGCGATATGGAATTGAAGAGGTGATAGTGAATCTGCATCATCAGCCGGAATCGGTCCGTCGAGCGCTCGGCGATGGCAGTCAGTTCGGCGTCCGGTTGCAGTATGTGCATGAGCCTGTGATTCTGGGAACGAGTGGAGCGCTGGACAACGCGCGCGAACTTTTGGAAGGCGATACTTTCGTGGTGGTGAATGGAAAGCTGATCACTGACCTCGACTTGAAAGCCGCGCTGGACACTCACCGGCAAAGGAAAGCGCTGGCCACTTTGGTTCTACTCCGCAACCATAAGCGCGAGCGCTTCAGTATTGTAGAAACGCGCGACGGCCTGGTAAGTAACTTTGGCGGCATGCCGGCGCCGCCTGCGCCAGGTGCGGAAGCGCCGTTGATGTTCACGGGCATACACATTCTCGAGTCCCGTATTTTTGAATACATTCCCCGCGGCGTTTTTTCACAGTCGGTAACCGAGGTCTATCTGCCGGCGATGGCCAGGGGCGAGCGAATCGCGGCGCACGTGGCCGAGGGGACGTGGTATGAACTGTCCACTCTCAGACGTTATCTGGATATTAGCCTCGCCCTCTTGTGCCAGCGAGGTGTTGACGTGTATACCGGACGGAATCCATCGATCGACAAAGACGCAGAAGTTCACGAAGCGGTTTTGTGGGATGACGTGACCCTGGAAAAGGGAGCGCATGTGCGCCGGTCCGTGGTGGGAGATGGTGTCCGCATACCCGCCGGTGAACGAGTGGAAGACGCGGTGGTCGTGAGGGCTGCGCTGGTCGCTGGAATGACGCCTCCGGCAAAGGCCCTCCGGGGTCACGTTTCCGGGGACAACTTTGTTGTCTCGTTATCGCAGTGATAAGATCCGCTGATTCAACTGTTGCCGGCAGGCGCTGCTGGCAGAAAGTTGAAGCTTAAATCGCTTTTCTAAGAAGGCGTTCCGCATGAGTTCAGCAACCCAGACCAGCCCAAACTCGTTCACCACGAGCGCTCGCGAACGACTGGCGAGCTATCTGGCGAAACGTCATAGGGCGTCCAAACCAGAGATTGTAGCGCTTACCCCGGATGCTTCGACCCGCGAATACTTTCGTATTCCCTGGGACCAGGGAACAGCAGTAGCAGCGGTTTATCCCGAGCCTTTCGATCCGGAGGTTCATCCCTACCTGGACGTTACGAACCTATTTCTGGAATGCCAACTGCCTGTGCCGGTGGTTCACGATGTCAACGGAACGATGGGAATCATAGTGCAGGAAGATCTTGGAGATCGTCAATTGTGCCAGGTCTTCGAAACTACTACCGATGAAGAGCGCGAAGCTCTGCTGGAAGAGGCAACCGAGCTCATCGCTCGCATCCAGGCGGCCACGCCCACGGCGTTCGAGCGCAATTCAATCGCGAGCCGGCTCGCTTTTGACGAGGCCAAGTTGGCGTGGGAATTGAATTTCTTTTTCGAGCATTACTTTGGCAGCCTGCGCGGTGAAACCTTGCGGCATGGGGAGGCGGCAGAGTTGAAGGCCGAACTGAATGACATCGCCGCCGAGTTATCGGCCTGCCGGCGCGTGCTTTGTCATCGCGACTATCATGCGGCGAATCTGCTGGTTGACCGGAAGGGTCAGATACGAATCGTCGATCACCAGGACGCTCGCATGGGACCGGCCAGTTATGATCTGGTGTCACTGCTCATGGACCGGCAACCCTGTCCTCCTTCGCTGGCCGAGGTGCGCGGGCATCGTCTCTTTTTTCTTGAAGAACGTCGCCGTCGCAATCTGGATGCGATTGACCCTGACGATTTCGCCAAGGAGTTTCGCCTGATGACGATTCAACGCGGCTTAAAAGCGATCGGCACGTTCTCTTATCAGACCGCGGTTTGCGGTCGGGGCGCGCTTTACGAGAAGCATATTCAGCCAACTTTTCAGATTGTAATGCAGGCCGCCGACTGGCTCGAGCGATTTCCCGTATTGCGGCGAATGATTAACGAAAGACTCAACGGGTGATTATGCGGGGCGGTAGCCCGACCGTGAGGGAGGTCTCAATGGATCGACCCGAGCTCTCCCTCACGGTCGGGCTACTGCCTGCGCGCCTAACCAATAAATGCAAACTTACATAAAAGATCTTTCTCAGCACATCGGCGAGGAAGTCACGCTACAGGGCTGGCTTTATAACCTGCGTTCCAGCGGGAAACTGATGTTTCCGCAAATGCGCGACGGCACCGGCATCGTGCAGGGAGTGGTAGTGAAGAACTCGGTACCGCCTGATCTCTGGGAGGCGCTCAAGCCTTTGGGCCAGGAGTCCGCGCTGATTGTCACTGGCCGTGTGCGTGAAGATAGTCGCGCCCCGGGCGGAGTTGAAATCGACGTTACTGGCGCTGAGGTCGTACAGAACGCCCACGACTTTCCCATCACGCCGAAAGAACATGGCCCTGAATTCCTTTTGGACAATCGTCACCTTTGGCTGCGCTCGAAAAAGCAGCACGCCATCCTGAAGGTGCGGCATACAGTCGTAAAAGCAGTGCGTGACTTTCTGGATAACGACGGATTCACGTTGTGCGACACGCCGATTTTTACTCCGGCGGCTTGTGAAGGAACGACTACGTTGTTCGAAGTCGATTACTTTGGCAACGAGAAAGCCTACCTGACGCAATCAGGTCAGCTCTATAACGAAGCCACCGCGGCGGCTTTTGGAAAAGTCTATTGCTTTGGCCCGACCTTTCGGGCTGAGAAATCAAAAACCCGTCGACACCTGACGGAGTTTTGGATGGTCGAGCCAGAGATGGCTTATGCGACCCTTGATGATGCGATGCGGTTGGCGGAAAGATTTCTCTCTTATATTGCGGCCAGGGTCCTGGAGCAGCGCGGCGAGGAATTGAAGACGCTCGAGCGCGACACGTCCAAGCTGGAGGCCATCGTGCCGCCTTTTCCGCGCCTGCACTATGATGATGCGGTAAAGATGCTGCACGAAGGATTCGACAAGGGAGAGTTGGAAAACAAATTTGAGTGGGGTGGCGATCTTGGCGCCCCGGATGAGAGTTATATTTCCAGCAAGTTCGACCGGCCCGTGATGGTCCATCATTACCCGGCGGCGGTCAAAGCCTTTTATATGAAACGCGATCCAGAGCGAGAAGAGATTGCCCTGGGAGTCGACGTGCTGGCGCCCGAAGGTTATGGCGAAGTAATTGGCGGAGGAGAGCGCTCAACGTCGCTTGAGTTTCTGCAGCAACAGATCGCCGCGCACGGTTTGCCCCAGGAGGCTTTCGAATGGTATCTGGATTTGCGCCGCTATGGCAGCGTCCCGCACGCCGGCTTTGGCATGGGCGTCGAGCGTTGCACCGCATGGATGTGCGGTATCGAGCACGTGCGCGAGACGATTCCGTTTCCGAGGATGCTGTACCGGCTGAAACCTTAGGTTCTTCTCTGTGTTTCCTCCGTGTACCTCTGTGTGTGTGGTGAATATTCTTCGCGACTCACCACAGAGACACGGAGGATCACAGAGATTTCACGGAGACTTGAACGATATTCATCGCTTATGGACGAGCAACTACGCACTGAATTCAACGAATGGGCCCGCGCCGGCAAGGGCGAGGGCATGGAGAAGGGACACGGCCCGGTTGGCAAGCAGGCCATTCAACTTATGCGCGTGCCGGCAGAGGCCCGGGTGCTTGATGTCGGCTGCGGATCGGGATGGGCGACACGTCTGCTTTCGGGGTACGCAATCAATGGCCACGTGACCGGCATCGATATTTCTGACGAAATGATCCGAGTCGCGCGGGAATCATCGAAGGCGTTTCCTAATGCTGATTTTGAAGTGGCCAGCGCTGAGCAGTTGCCGTTCGCCGATAGTGAATTCACTCATGCCTTCTCAATGGAATCGCTCTATTACTACTCGAATATTCCGCAGGCCCTGGCTGAGATTCATAGGGTTCTGCGGACCGGCGGGTTGTTTGTCGCCGTGATGGATCTGTATTGGGAGAACGAGGCCACGCATCAGTGGATCGATACCTTGAAGGTTCCCGTCGAGTTGCTCAGCGTTGACGATTACCGGTCATTATTTATCGACGCGGGCTTCGTCAGCATTCGCGACCAGCGTCTGTTCGATCCTACTCCGATTCCGGATGACTACACCGGCGGTTCGTTCAAGAGCCGAGCAGACTTTGAAGAATACCGGCGGGCAGGATCGTTGATGGTTAGCGGCGAAGTTGGATAAGGCGGCGCCTGGCCGCGCTCCGCGGCCAAAGCGGATCGTATTGCTGGGAGCGCGGATGTCTCGTCCGCATTGAGCGCGCAAGCGCGGATTATTTGAGGCCTTCAAAACTTGTCTGAAACCCAGGAACGCATCGTCACCATCTTTGGCGGATCGAAATGTGGCGAAAGCGATCCTGAATACGCCGAGGCGCGGCGTGTCGGAGCGCTGCTCGCCGGCTCAGGATTCACAATCTGCACCGGCGGTTACGCCGGCGTGATGGAAGCGGCCAGTCGCGGCGCACATGAGCGCGGTGGCCGCGTCATCGGAATCACTATGAATCAGTTCAAGGCCAAGCCGAATCGTTATCTCACCGAGAAGGTGCCGTCAGAGCATTTCTATGAGCGCCTGCAGCGATTGATTACGCAGTCCGTGGGTTATATTGCTTTGCGCGGTGGCATGGGTACAGTGACTGAAATCTCTCTGGTATGGAACAAGCTGCAAACGCGTGTGCTCGATCCGCGGCCTTTGGTTCTGCTCGGTGATTGCTGGCCCCCGATTGTCAAAGCCTGGCAACATAATCTCGTGGTCAGCGACACTGATGTCCAGATTCTGGATTTCGCCGCCACGCCCGAAGCAGCTGTTGAGATTATTGAGGAGAAATCGAAGAGCGTCATTGTATAATCCGCAGATTACTCAGATCAACATCAACGGAAGGATCTGGTGAACCAACGTCGCGCTTTTTGTCTCTGCTAAGTCAGTCTGTGAAGTCTGCGGATGGTTTTATGAAGCGTTGTCCAAAATGCAACCGCAAGTATGAAGACGACACGCTGAAGTTCTGTCTCGAAGACGGCGCTACGCTCTCTGCCACCGCGCGTGACTCTGACCCGCCCGCGACTGAGATCCTGCCGCGAGCTCAACCCACGATTAAATCTTCAGCCGGTTCGACTATTCCGTCTTATCCAAATGCCGGAGACTTTCGTCCCTCGCAGAGCGAAGCGCGAGCGTCGAATCCCATCTTAACTGCCGGCGTGGTGGCGATCGTCCTGCTGCTGGTGGCCCTGGTAGGAATTGCCGCCTACTTCGTTTTCAAACAGACCGGAGACAATTCAGCAAAGACCAATCCTTCCAATAACGCGACTGCCAATCAGGCCGCTAGCCCGGGCGTCAGACAGGGCTCGAGCCCCACCGTCAGCTCGCCCGGTGACAACACAGAGATAACCTCCTCTAACTCGGAAACGGGGACGCCTTTGAAGATCACGGCCAGCGCATCGTCAGTCCGCCTGGCGGTGCAAGCCAACACCTACTATCCCGCCAATGCGATTGACGGCAAGCGCAGCACTGCCTGGATTGAAGGAGTGGATGGTCCGGGCCTGGGCGAGTGGATTCGCTTCGACTTCGATCGCGAAATCAATCTGCATCGCATCCTGATCCAACCCGGCTATTTCAAAAGCCCGGCCATTTGGGCAGAGAACAATCGCATTCAGACCCTGACCGCTTTCTTCTCCGATGGCACCTCGCGCGATCTCAGCTTCACCGATCGCATGGACAGCCAGAAAGTTGATATCGGATCGGTAAGAACAAAATGGGTGAAATTCGTGATCAAGTCCGTCTACTACGGCACCGATCCCGACACGGCGATCTCTGAAGTCGCCTTCGAGTGGGACCAGTAGCTCTCTCGAACCCTCTTTCAGGAGCCTGATCACCACTCGTACCTGGTCCGGAGTGTTCTCAATTGAACAATTTGTCCTACGGCTCTCAGGTTGAGCCCTACGATCCAAACCAGGACATACCTACTTCTCCGTACAGATTGCCTCGCCGGACATCACCGCTTTAAGATGAAACAGTGAGTCGATGACCCTGGTCTTAGGATTCTATGATTGACGAAACAAACATCCAGCAAGACAGCCGCGAGCGTCCCGGCGTGGGGAAGAGCGTCAGCATCCTCGGCGTGCCGCTGAGCTTTGGGCAGAGCATGGCCGGTGTCGACCTCGGTCCCGGTGCGATTCGTGTCGCGGGAATGGCTCATCGCATCGAGAAACTCGGCTATGAAGTTGAGGATCTCGACGACCTGCCCCTTGAACGACCGCGTTCATTGCCGGCAACCGGCGAAAAGGTGAAGTATCTCAGGGAAATTCGCGCGGCCTGTGAGCGACTGGCATCCGAAGTTGAAAGAATTTCCGATGCCGGTAAGTTCCCGATTACGATTGGTGGTGATCATTCGATCGCGATTGGATCACTGGCCGGCGTTGTAAAGTCTTTCCGCAAGCGCGATGAACGGTTGGGTTTGGTTTACTTTGACGCGCACGCTGACATGAATACGCCCGACACTTCGCCATCTGGTAACATTCACGGCATGCCCCTCGCTGTGCTGCTGGGTTATGGGGCGCCAGAGTTGGTGAATGTGGGCGACTTTGCGCCCAAGTTCGATCCGCGCCTATGCGCGCACGTTGGCGCGCGCGACGTCGATCCAGGCGAGCGCGAAATGATCCGGCGCCTGGGCATGCGGTTTTTCACCATGCGCGAGATCGATGAGCGTGGCTTGGCTGTTTGCATGGACGAAGCGATTCAGATCGCCGGACAGGGAAGCGGCGGTTATGCAGTCACGTTTGATGTTGATGTGCTCGACCCCGGTGACGCGCCGGGTTCCGGCACTCTGGTCCGTGGCGGTTTAAGTTACCGCGAAGCGCATCTGGCGATGGAAAAGATCGCCGAAGATGGCCGGATGCGTTCGCTGGAAGTCGTCGAGATCAATACCGCGCTCGACATAAATAACCGCACGGCTGAACTGGGTGTCGAACTAATTTTGTCCGCACTGGGAAAAACTATTTTGTAAGTGTCCGACAAACCTAATTTGTCGAAGGTCGCGGGAGCATCAGTACCACCTGCGTGAGCGGGTGGATCAAACAATCAAAGGTAGATTGGCTTTTCGGTCCCACCCGCTCACGCAGGTGGTACTGACTTCATCACGAGTGAAACGTATGGCTAAGAAACTTCGCATTGGAGTAATTTTTGGTGGCCGTTCAGGCGAGCACGAAGTCTCGGTCCGTTCAGCGCGCGCGGTGATCGAAGCGATTGATGCCACGAAATACGAAGTGGTGCCGATTGCCATCACGAAGGAAGGGAACTGGTTGGCGCCGGCCGCGGCTGCGGAGTTATTGCCGGCACCCACGCAGCGCTACCTTTCGGCGCGCACGTTTAGCGGGAAGAAGGAAGATGTAACCATCGTTGGCGATCCTTCGCGCACGGGATTGATGCGCCTCAATCGGAATGGAGGACCTGCGGAATCCCTGGACGTGGTCTTTCCGGTCCTGCATGGAACTTATGGTGAGGATGGCACGGTTCAGGGCTTGCTCGAGATGGCCGCGGTGCCCTTCGTCGGTTGCGGTACGCTCGCGTCCGCGTGCGGGATGGATAAGGTGGCAATGAAGGCGCTCTTCCAAAACGCCGGTTTGCCGATTTGCGACTACACCTGGTTTTTGCGCACGCAATGGGAAAGCGAGCCGGAAAAAGTCTCGCGCCGCATCATTCGCGACATAGGCTTTCCCGCTTTTGTGAAGCCCGCGAATCTGGGCTCGTCAGTTGGGATTTCAAAGGCTACGGATAAGACGTCCCTGGCGCGCTCGATCGAACTGGCCGCGCGTTACGATCGCAAAGTAATCGTGGAAACAGCAGTCGAGGGCCGCGAGATCGAGTGCGCAGTCATGGGAAATGACCAGCCTCAGGCGAGCCTGCCAGGAGAGTATGTAATCCACGACGAAGCCGCGCGCTTTCTGGATTACAACGAGAAGTATGCGGGTACCGGCAACGTCGAGTTTGTGGTGCCCGCAAGGATTCCCAAAACCACCGTGAAGAAGATCCAACAGATGGCCATCCAGGCTTTCCAGGCGATTGATGGATCAGGGCTCTCGCGCGTGGATTTCTTTCTGCGGCCGGACGGCAGTCTGCTGCTTAACGAAATAAACACTCTTCCCGGGCTTACCGATGTGTCCGGCTTTCCCAAGATGTGGGCAGCATCGGGTATTCCTTTTCCGCGGGTCATCGAACAACTAATCGAGTGGGCGCTCGAACGACATCGCGAACGCGCGCGGAATGAGACGAGCATTTGAGAGAGCGATCTCAGTTGTGTCGTTAGCAAGAATCACATCAAGCATTGGCGACGTATAATACTGTGCTTGGGAGTATTAGGTTTGGGCCGCCCACATTGCTGAAGTTGACTTACACGTGACGCGCCAGCTAACAAATCGAATTCCTGCGTCGGTGCACCTCAGAGACAGAGGGGAAAATCGCCCGAGGAGTGAAAGACCAATGTCGAGGAACAACACTGACCCACGGGTCGACGCTTACATCGAAGCCGTGCCCGAATGGCAGCAAGCCATCTGCCAACAGGTCCGCGACTTGGTTCACCGAGCGGATCCTGAGGTGGAGGAAACCATCAAGCGCACACGCCAACCGTACTTTACGCTCAAAGGTAACGTCTGCGCGCTGTTGGCGGCCAAGGCCTGGGTAAATGTCTTCCTGTACGACGGCGCGATCGTGCCCGACCCGCAAGGCATCATCACCGGCGGACACGACAACAAGACCGCCCGTACAGTCGCCATTCGGCAGGGCGAAAAGATCAACGCCCCCGCCCTCACGGCCATGTTCAAGCAGATTATCGCGAACAACCGAGCCGGTGGCTGGAGAAAGCTAAAGTCTCGTGCTTCTTGAATAACTGGCTTATTATGGTTGTGACCTTGATCATTCTTTGAAGTGATGTGATGGACTCTGCACTTAACCAGCGAGATATGCTGCTCGCCGCGTGGAGAACCAGCAACCGCGTCACCGTCTTCCTCGTTGAACACCTACCCGACGAGCTATGGGGAGCCACAGTGCCGGGGGCTCCACGTCGAAACGTTCGGATGAGCGCCGGTCACATCCACAATGCGCGCTGTAGGGGGATAAAGGCGCTGGGACAGGAACGCGGCACCGCGGGACCGCGAGCCGTCAATCGATACAAGGTTG
>ORMF011134925.1_pt1 | contig 14356 bp, 9 predicted proteins | sample 1779871 | NCBI WGS metagenome assembly ORMF01 (sample SAMEA104232316, study PRJEB22302) | groundwater metagenome | biome: forest; feature: aquifer; material: groundwater | place: USA | collected 2011-08-07 | depth 5.4 m | reverse complement strand
CGGGTGTTTTTTCGTTAACCATTTTTAACGATAAAAAAATGGCCGATGTTTTTCTCGATAATGCAAAATTAGCCCTTATTTCTTTCACAGGCTCGACGAAAACAGGACGTTATGTTGGAGAGCGTGTATCAAAACGTCTCGGTAGAACGTTACTTGAAATGGGTGGTAACAATGCCATTATTGTTGATGAATCTGCTGATTTATCGTTGGCAGTGTCGGCTATTTTATTTAGTGCGATTGGCACTGCAGGACAACGTTGCACCACTGCTCGACGACTGATTATTCATGATAGTCTCTATGAAATAGTGATAAAGAAATTAATACAGGCCTATAAAAAAATTAACATTGGCAATCCATTGAATAAAAAAACATTAATGGGGCCCGTTGTTACTGATCATGCTGTTGATGCCCATTTTTCAGCAATAAAATCAGCAAAAGCTTATGGTGGAAAAATTTTAACTAGTGGTAACGCATTAAAACAAACGGGATATTTTGTAGCGCCCACTATTATTGCGCTAGACAATCATTGGGACATCGTGCAAACGGAAACCTTCTCACCGATTTTGTATGTCATGAAGTATAAAAATTTTTCCGATGCAATTGATCTGCAAAATGAATCACAGCATGGTTTATCATCCTCACTATTTACTAATAATTTAAGGCATGCAGAATATTTCCTATCTGTTATGGGAAGTGATTGTGGTATTGCCAATATTAATATTGGTACATCAGGTGCAGAAATTGGTGGTGCATTTGGCGGTGAGAAACAAACAGGCGGTGGAAGAGAAGCCGGTTCCGATGCGTGGAAAGCTTATATGCGACGTCAAACAAATACGATTAATTGGGGTTCTGGTTTATCGTTAGCCCAAGGTATTCAATTTGGATTTGACAAACATTATTAACACAAATGAATTATAATTAAAAAATGAAAATATATGTCGACGCAGATGCTTGTCCGCAAGCTGTGAAACAAATTTTATTTAAAGCGGCAGTTCGCACTAATCATCAACTTATTTTAGTCGCTAATCAATCACTTTTTGCACCGCGTGATCTACTCATAAAAGTTGTGCGTGTGATGAGTGGTGCTGATATGGCAGATCATTATATTGCTGAGCACGTCCATGCCGATGATCTTGTTATCACAGCCGATATTCCACTGGCAGATAGAGTGATTGACAAACATGCGGTCGCATTAAATCCTCGCGGTGAATTTTATACTAAAGAAAATATTAAAGAGCGATTATCTACGCGAGATTTTTTACATGATCTACGTTCTTCTGGTGTTAACACAGGTGGCCCAAAAGCGTTGGATCAGAAAGATATCAGAGCCTTTGCTAATGCATTAGATAGGTATTTGACAAAATTTCTTAAACGTTAAGCATTTTAATAAAAAATGGCACAACAAACATCCTGTTCAAAATATCGAAGAACTACCGAATCTATTTCTTATTCCGCAACGTATTTAACGATATAATATTGGTTTTAGAGTGGCTGTCACGATGACTTTCAAAAAAATATTGATACGGATTATCAAAACCCTTGCATTTTACGTTCCACTACTTTTGCCATTATCGGCTCATGCTTCATTTATCGAAACCACGGTCGGTACAGCAGTCGTCAATGATGCGACAGCAAGTTATTATAACCCTGCTGCTTTAGTGCTAATTAAAAACCCTCAAATTATTCCTCAGGTAACAGTTGCGGATTTTAATACGCATTTTTCAGGTCAATCTACACCAGTATCGACGGGTATTACGCAGAATGGTAGTGCTAGCACTAACACAGATTATTATTCGCCTTCGTTTTATTTTGGCGCGCCTATCACTCATAGAATTACTGCTGGATTAGCCGTTGTCAGTAACGCTGGTTATAGAAGTACGGATGACAATTCCATTCTACGTTATGTTCAAGCCAGTAATAAGATTCAAGACTACGATGCCGTCCCAGCAGTAGCGATTAGAATAAATAAGTTTTTTTCAATTGGCGGCGGCGTAAATTTTTCTACTGCCAATTTTGATTTACGGCCCATTACGAGATTTCCCGGCGCCACCAGTGAAGATACCCAAAGTAATAATCAAGCCAATGGAACGGGTATCGGAGGAAACGTAGGTTTTTTATTACAACCTAACGCTGGAACACTGATTGGATTTAATTATCGTAGCAAGACTACGTATGCTTTGAGTGGGCAAAGTGTTTTTGATGGAACGACGCATGTGGTTTCGGATAATTATCATTTTGATTTAGTAACGCCTGCGCGCAGTGTCTTGTCTATCAATCATTTTGTAACAAAAAAACTGGGATTTATTACCACCATTGCGCGTATTGAATGGAGTACTATTACGAACGTGAATATTTATGGCATTGCAAATGCTATCGACGGAAACCCAGTGATTGTCAATGCAAGTATCCCTTATTATTTACGTGATACGTGGGCGGTTACCCTTGGTAGTCATTATCATATCAAACCAAAATGGATATTGCGTGTGGCGAGCAGTTATAATCAATCACCCGGCAATCCACATTATCAGATTGTCAATGGCGATAGCGTTATTCTCGGCGCATCGATGGGTTATCAAATCAATAAAACCATTACAATTGACGGCAGCTATGCCCACGCTTTTATGGAAAATGAAAATATCAATATTACGGGCGGGAGATATTTAATTCAGGGTATTAATAGCGGTTCGCGAGATGCAGTGTCAGTGAAATTGACGGTGAATGTGTAAGTTGATTTAACGGATTAGATTTACTTTAATATTTCGATGAGTGTAGTGAAAGAGAAAATTGGTATCCAGTCATTTTTAGGCAAAGCCAGCAACTTTACCAGAAACAACATCGTCTTTATGGCCAGAATCTCTTGCATCTAGAAGCTTTAATTCTATTTCAGGCAGGGAGTGAGTGGGCACCTCAACAGAATTAAGTTTTTCTTTAAGGTTCCATGCTTTTCTTGTGTGCTCTAAAACAAGATTTCTTTCAGTTAAATTTAACGCGCTTTTCCATAGCTCCAATTTCTGTATAGGTCGGTGTTCTGCATCTATCATTTTTTTGGTGAACTCTGGAAAATTTGGAAATAAATGTTTCATCCATAAATCGTGCGCACATTGATTGAAAATTTTCGCATAATCTAATGCTGATGACGACACTGTTTTCGGATCGGTTCTTCCAAATAAAGTGATCACTGAGCTAGACAACGCCGGCTGCGCCTCAACATCTCTATGCGGAAGTGGAATTCCTGTCACTACCAACTTACTACTGTCTACTAAACCAACTAAAACATCGTTTTTGGAAAGTACGATGCCATCAACAACTGTGGGGCGTCTGTTGGCTTCGACAAGTTGAAGTAATTCTTCTTGCATACTGATTTCAAACCATCTTCCTTTTACAATGGGAGAATTTTTAATCAATTCTTCAAGAATACTGAGTTGTTCTGTATTATTATTGATTCTTTTGAGAAGGGCGGTGATACAAACCCGCAACTGAGATCGATCTTTAATATGTTTCAGGCATTCTACACACGCCATAAAATTAAGACTTGGATCGTTAATATGTCGTAGCACGAAATTTTGAATGCTTAAATCGCTCAATGAATTTGTATTTCCAAAACCAAGGCTGTCTTGATGGATACCTAGTATTTCTAATGCACGACCTAATAAATCTGATGATTGTTCTGCGGGATTGCTTTCATTGAGTATTCTTTTTGTATAATCTTTAATTTTTTTAAAGCAAAAGGTTTTATTATTATCGTCGCCGTCGCTAGCAAATACTGTGTAATAACTAGCAGCATTTACTGATTCTAACAATCGTTTTAGCAACTTCATTCTTGTAATTAAATCACTTGAACTTATTTGTTCGAAAATTTCATCAAATTGAACTCCAAACATCGCGCTTGAGCTATCAAGACAAATCTTACGGTTGCCTACAAGAAATAGGCGATTTTTTTCATGTGAGCAGTAATGTTTTCCCCATTTTTTTTGAGATTTCACTGCAAAAGCAAGTTCAACATGTCCGCCAACCTCTAATACTTCAGAACTGTTTAAAATTGGAAATCGTTTTTGACATTCTACAAGAGTAGAGCTAAATAATTGTTCGCAATATTTTTTACTTTCTGAAGTAAAAAAATCACGGTTGAAAATGTATGCTATATTTGCTGCATCAATAAATGTGTGGAATCGCAGTTGCAACGATAGTTTTCGTAAAGCTTCGGCTATATTGTTTGCCGACTCACCTCGATTAAGTTCAGAATTAATTTTTTTACATGCTCTTGCAAGTTGAATGGCAAATTGTAAATCGGAAGGATGTTGCCAGAGTTCAACACCAGAATATCTCAACAAGCGATTTCTATCACCATTATATCTTGACATATCGCGTAGCCTCATATGAATGACATCTGATTTAAGGTATCGATAATAAAAATTATCAGTCTTATTGTGGGCATGATATCACACCCACTCTGAAAAATGGAACTATTTTGCACACAACAAGGATGGTTGACATGACTGAAAAGTACATACTCTTGCCGCTGTTTGATGTCGTTGAAAATATTTCAGAAATACCAGAACCCAATAATGATGTTGCGTTTTGGGAATCTGATTATCGTAACGGGCTCGCATTTTTAATCAGCTACAGGCGTTACTGCTCTCGAAAAGCCCTATTGAAGCTCTGTGTAATGGGTGAAATAAAATATTGCCACGGTGTTAATTTTGCAGAAATGATCATCACTTCCACTGGCATACCAGGATACAATCTTATATTTTTAGGCAAACGTGATAATTCATCTTGATTAATCACAACACGTGCTAAATAGTACGATTCTCGTAATTCTTTTTCGTTAAATACATCCGCAGATACTTCAGTTACTACTCCTTGTAAAATCGGTGTGGTACGCATTTTGTAGGCTGTTAGTTGTACTTTTGCTGGCAACCCTTTATGCACAATGTCGATATCATTCGGATTAATTTTAGCCTCAACTACCAATTGTTCATGACTCGGTACAACGTCCATGATGGGATCGCCAGGTTTGATTACACCACCGAGAGTATGAATTTTAAGGCCAACCACGACGCCTGAAATTGGAGAGCGTATTTCGGTACGGAACAAAATTTCGTCAGCTGCTTTTTCTTTTTCTAACGCTTCAGATAATTTCTGTTGAGTTTCTCGAAGTGAATTTAATACTTCTTTTTTTCGATCTTTTTCAAGTGCTGTGATTCTTAATTCTGCTTCGCCAATGCTTTGTTCTAGGGTAGCTATTTTAGCTTTGGATTCGGCAATAACACCACTTAATCTGGCTTCTTCTCGTTGTAGGGATAGTAAACGAGATCGCTCAACCAGTCTTTGTTTTTCTAGTTCGGTTACTGAAACAACTTCTTCGTTAATCAGTTTTAATTGCGTCATGGTTGCTTCTATTGATGCTTGTGTTCCCTTAATTTCCTCATTCAGTTGACTGATTTTTTGTTTTAATATAAAAACAGAACCATTAAACGCTTTTTGGTCAGCGTTAAAAATATCAATTTGACCCTGAATAACTTCTTGTGTTTTTTTATCTTTTGATTCAGCTGATAATCTTGGGGAAAAAGTAATTTTATCAGCATTGTTTTTTTCAGCTTGTAATCTTGCATCAGCTCCCAGAAATTCTAAAACATCATTGCGTTTTAGATCCAAAGAAATTTTTGCTTGTTCATCATCTAATTTTAATAACATTTGATCTTTTTTAACATTCATACCATCTTTTACATAGATAGCTTTTACGATACCACCCTCTAGATGTTGAATCGTTCTGCGATAGCCAGATACAATAATTTGCCCAGGAGCCATTGCAGCACTTTCTAGTGGCGCTATAATTGCCCACAAAGTAAAACCACCAACAAAAATGGCAATTACAATTAACCCAAATAAAATAGAATTTTTGGTATTTGGTTTGGCTGGAATAGGAAGATCTAGAATCGAATTATCATTTTCTGTCATTTTGGGGTGCCTGTTTTCGAGCATTTTTTTGTAATTCATTCAATACTTGATCACGTGGACCATATAATCGAATCATTCCTTGACTAAGCATCATCACCTTATCTGAATGCTCAATAAGGTCAAATCGATGTGAAATAACGATAATTGTTTTTCCCGCTGATTTCGCTGTTTTAATAGCATTATGTAGTGCTGCTTCGCCATCTGGATCTAGACTGGCATTGGGTTCATCCAATACAAGTAAACATGGATTTCCGTACATTGCTCGTGCTAATGCAATACGTTGTCGTTGTCCGCCGGATAGATTGAAATTTTTAATATTAAAATCATAACCGCCAGGAAATTGTAAAATTAATTCATGTGCGCCCGCTAATTTCGCAGCAGCAATAATTGATTCATCATCTGCTTCTTGCATTCGTGAAATATTCTCTCGAATAGTGGCATCAAAAAGATCGATGTCTTGTGGCAAATAACCAACCTCATTACCAAATTGATGCCGCGCCCATTCAAATACATTAGCACCGTCTAGGCGAGCAGCTCCATCTGTTGGTTGCCAAATACCCAATAATAACCTAGCTAATGTAGATTTCCCCGCGCCAGATGAACCAATTAATGACAGTACTTCGCCGGGTGCTAATTGAAAATTAATATCGTAAATAATGGGTTTTTTGTAACCCGGTGGGACGTAAGTTAAATTTTTTACAACAATATTGCCAGTAGGTTTTGGTAACTTAATGCCTTCACCACGTGGATTGGGTCTCAATAAATATTCTCGCAAACGATCATACGCGCGCTGCAAATCTTTCCATTGCTTCCATATACCAATTGCTTGTTCAATGGGGGCTAATGCGCGCGCACCAATAATAGAGCAAGCGATCATGCCTCCTGTCGTTACCTGATTGTGTAGCGCTAAAAAAGTTCCAACACCCAAAACACTTAATTGCAAAGCGAGGCGAATGAATTTTGAAGCGGATAAAATTAAATTGGTAAGGTCGCCAATTGACGTTTGTAAATGTAATATTTTTTCGTTTTCTCCAAACCATTTTTTGATTACGTGTGGTAGCATCCCCATTGCTTGTATTACTTCCGCATTGGAAAGCGTTTTTTCAATATGACGTTGATTGATTATGTTTTGTTGATTAATTAGTTTTAAAGGTGTTTTGGTAAGTGAGTCATTTGCTAAAGCAAAAAGAAATAAAATGACTGCGCCAATCGTAACAATAAAGCCCAATAAAGGTTGAATTAAAAAAACTACCAGTAAATATATCGGTATCCAGGGAGAATCAAATACGGTGAATATAGCCGAGCTACTTAAAAATCGTTTAATCGTTGAGATATCTTGCAATGACTGTGATGCATATTGACCACCTTGTAATATTTCATCGGCGCTTTTTGTTAAAGCAAGTGGGCTTAACTGATTGTCAAGCCAATGACTAATACGAATCAATACGCGTGAACGTGCGATATCTAATAATCCCAATACCAGTAGCGCACCCACCGCAATTAAGGTTAGATAAATGAGTGTGTCGTAACTGCGGCTCGCCAATACCCGATCGAATATTTGCATCATATAAAGCGGGACTGTTAGCATTAATATGTTTACAATGCAGCTAAATATGCCAACATAAATAAATGCTCTTTGACAGACATCTTTAATTAATGCTATTTTTTCTTGTGCATCCATTGCTCGAGTGATTCCTTTACTCTAGAAAAAAATAATCAATTGGCAGAGCCAAATTATCCAGCTTGGTAAATTCTGTTTTAAAACACAACTCTGGTGCTTTTAGTTTATATTTTACCTAGTACATTGTCAGCTTAATTTTGACCGGTGAATGCGACGAAGCCCCTTCGGAAGCGCAATGACGTGGCGTACTCGCCACTCATGGCGCGCATTCTGCTATTTGCGCGTTTCAGTGTAGTGACTTAATTGACGAATATCGTTTGGAGATAACGTACCTGCAGCTTGTTTTAATAAAATGGTATTAATGATGTATTGATAGAAATTATGTATATTTTGTTCTTGTGCAGAATAATACCGATTTTGCGCTTGTAGCAAATCAAATATGGTTTGTGCGCCTGCTTTGAATCCTTTGTCTGTATTTTCAAGTCCCATCGCACCTTCGTGTTCAGCCACACGAGACGCTTTGATGCTATCAATACCCTCCATAGCACCTACATACGCATTTTCTGCATTCGAAATGGCTTCAAGGTATCGCTGCTCAACAACATCGATAGCGCGATTGTAGTCAGCTCTTGCTTGTCTCAGCTCGGCAATTGTTAATCCACCTTGAATAAAATTCCATGACGCCGAAATACCAATAACCGAAGAGCGAACATCGTCCTGCATAAGATCACCGGTATCTTGGCTCGAATTTAATGAATTCGCATCAGTATAACTTGCAGTACCAGAAACAGTTGGCATAAAGTCCGTTTTTTTAGTCGACATTTGTGCTTCTGCCGCCTGCATGTCAAATTGTGCCGATAGTAGTGCTAAATTTTGTTTTTTTGCCAATGTTACCCAAGCACTCGCATGATCAGGGGTAATTCTTCTAATTGGAAAAGATTTGGAAAATGATGCGATCGATGGATATACAATGCCAGTAATATTGCTTAAGTTTTGCAAACTTTGTATATAGGAAATTTTGGCATTAATTACCTGAGAATGTACCAAAGCTGCTTGTTGCCGCGCTTGATTCATTTCAGTGATGGTTGCAAATCGTAAGTTGTATTTTATTGTTAATTTTCTCAGGAATTCATCTGTAAATTTTTCTTGCGCACGTGTCACTCTCAAAGTATCTTTTTCCTGCAATACTGCTAAGTATCCTTTTACTAATCGTGCCATTAAATCCTGGGCTTGCGCTGAATAAAGCATGACAGCCGCTTGTACAGATTTCTTTGATTGCTTTAATTGATTCAGCGCAGAAAAATTGAAAATGGATTGGGAAAAGTTGACGGCGTATTGACTGCTGTTGAAATTATTTGTTCCTGTCAACATGGATTTCTGATAGGTTGCGCCGCCATTCGCGCTTAAAATTAATTGTGGTAGCAGATAAGAGCGGGAAATCGGGATGTCTTGCTCTTTACTTTCAAGGGTTGCCTTTTCTTGTTGAAATACTGGATCGTTTTTAACGGCATCCAGATAGGCGAGCCACAGTGTTTCGGAAGACGCAAAAACAGGAGATGAGAATATCAGCACGATGCTCAATATTCTCCTAAGAAGTGACATGTTTTCAATCTCCCTATCGATATCGCGGCGCTTGTCCATCTGTTCCGCATATATGCCATATATATCAGACTATCATGTATTATGGCGTTGTTGAATAAATCAGTTTTTCAAAGAATTGAATAGAAACGCGCGCGTAAGCAAGCGTGAAAAAATAGGTTATTTGCTTGATTCTTCACGCTTGCTTACGCGCGCGTTCTAATGCTACTTCTTATGCCCTGTGTAAAAACTGATTTATTCAACAACGCCATGTATTATTATACCCTGTAGAAGGGGTTACATTACGTGTCCGCAATCTACCAGTTAAAAAATGGTGTACATTATGTCCGGTTTACAATTTTCCACGCTCAATTTAAGCTCTAACCTATTGAAAAATATAGATTCCCTTGGGTATACACAGATGACGCCCATACAAGCGCAGAGTTTACCCGTGATGCTAAAGGGGTCTGATGTTATCGCCCAGGCTAAAACGGGTTCCGGTAAAACGGCCGCTTTTGCACTGACGCTGTTGGAAAACCTGACTGTATCACAATTTGCGATACAATCGATCGTGCTCTGCCCTACTCGCGAGCTGGCCGATCAAGTCGCCAAAGAAATTCGTCAACTCGCGCGCACGATGCACAATGTCAAAGTATTAACCCTGTGTGGCGGCATGCCGTTTGGTCCGCAGATCGGATCATTGAGTCATGGCGCGCACATCGTTGTTGGCACACCAGGTCGTATTGAAGATCATCTTCGCAAACAAACATTAAGACTCGATCACGTTAATACATTTGTGCTGGATGAAGCAGATAGAATGCTGGAAATGGGATTTCAAGAATCACTCGATAATATTGTGAGTCACATACCAAAACATCGGCAAACATTATTATTTAGTGCAACGTATACAGAACAAGTTAAAAGCATTGCAAAAAAGATGATGAAAAATCCAATCACCATCACCGCTGAAGAAAAACATGATGATGAAACAATTAATCAACACTTCTATCTCGTTAACAATGATGAAGAACGCATGATGGCGCTGCGTTTGCTATTAATGAAACATACACCAGAATCAACGGTTGTTTTTTGCAATACCAAACATGAGTCGCAATGGGTTGCTGATACGCTGAATGCGCATAGCATTAGCGCCATTGCATTGCATGGTGATCTTGAACAAAAAGACAGAACCAAAACATTGGTTAGATTCAGTAACAAAAGTATTTCTGTTTTGGTTGCAACCGACGTTGCAGCGCGCGGATTAGATATTGATTCTGTATCAGCGGTGATTAATTATCATATTGCAAAAGATCCTGAGGTGCATGTTCATCGCATTGGTCGTACTGGCCGAGCAGGCAATTCTGGATTGGCATTTTCATTTTTTAGCAAAAAAGAAGATTATAAAATCAGAATACTCAGTGAATATTTAAATAGAAAAATTGAAGGTGAAACACTGCCACCGAAAACAGTATTAAAAAATACAGTACCAAAACCAAAAATGAAATGCATTCAAATTGACGCGGGTAAAAAACAAAAATTGCGCGCAGGTGATATTCTCGGCGCACTCACCGGTGAAAAAGGCATTGCTGGAAAAGAGGTTGGGAAAATTAATGTATTTGATTTTCATGCATATGTTGCGATTAATAATGAGAGTGCAAAACAAGCAATTAGCATTTTAACGGACGGAAAAATAAAGGGGCGTGCATTTCGGGCGAGGCTGATTACATAACTGTCTGTCGTCAAATTAAACTCTGACCCACGGAAACGCGCATGGAGCGAGTACTCGAGCGTAATAAGCGTGTTTTTCAGAAGCTTTTATCTTGTTTCTTTGCAAGGCGGCACGCTTATTACGCTCGAGTACTCGCTCCATGCGCGTTTCCGTGAGTTCAGTGCCTTAAAATAATTCACTTATTTTTAATCAAAAACGCGTTTCTTAAACTTTCACTAAAAGCGGATTCAACCTGCTTTTTTTGTGGCGGTTGTTTTTTAATTTGCGTCTGAACTGGCTCGCGCGTTTCTTGTTTTTTCATGCTCAAACTAATGCGTTTTCTGGCAGCATCCACCTCTATTACGCGCACCGTTACAATCTGTCCAACGGATACTGCTTTTTGCGGATCTTTGACAAAACTATCCGATAGTTGTGATACATGCACCAAGCCATCCTGATGAACACCAATATCAACAAATGCGCCGAAATTCGCGACATTCGTAATAACCCCTTCTAAAACCATACCCACTTTCAAATCCGATATTTCATTGACGCCTTCAACAAATTTCGCCATTTTAAATTCAGGACGCGGGTCACGTCCCGGTTTTTTTAATTCAGCAAAAATATCTTGAATTGTAGGCAACCCCGCTTGTTCTGTAACAAACTCCTTCGGGTTTAAACTATTAATCAGATCATTATTACCGATTAATTCATGTAGTTTTTTACGCGTTTTTTTCGCAATATCTTCAACAATAGAATAACTCTCAGGGTGAACAGCAGAGGCATCTAATGGATTTTCACCACCAATAATACGTAAAAATCCCGCCGCTTGTTCAAATGTTTTTTCACCCAAGCGCGGAACCAATCTAATCATCTCGCGTGTTTTAAAACGACCATGCGTTTCGCGGTATTGAACAATTTGGATTGCGACTGATTCATTTAAACCTGAAATACTTGTTAACAAAGGAACAGATGATGTATTGACATCGGCACCCACCGCATTTACACAATCTTCAACAACAGCATTGAGCGAATGATTTAATTTAATTTGATTCACGTCATGCTGGTATTGACCCACACCAATGGATTTCGGATCTATTTTTACAAGCTCAGCCAGCGGATCTTGCAGACGTCTTGCAATAGAAACAGCACCTCGATAAGACACATCTAAATCGGGAAATTCTTTTGATGCGAGTGCAGAGGCAGAATAAATTGAAGCACCAGCTTCTGATACAACAATTTTATTTAAAGTGAGTGTCGGATTTTTTTTAATAAGCTCATCTGCTAACTGATCTGTTTCGCGTGATGCCGTACCATTGCCAATACTGATTAAAGTCACTTTGAATGTTTGACATAACTTAGCCAGTGTTTGAAGCGATTTATCCCATTCTTTTTGCGGCGCATGAGGATAAATAACAGTATGAAATAATAATTTTCCTGTTCCATCGACAACAACCGTTTTAACACCGGTTCTAAATCCAGGGTCTAATCCTAATACCACATGATTACCTGCAGGTGCTGCTAACAATAAATTTTTTAAATTATTGGCAAATACTTGAATAGATTCTTCATCAGCGCGATTTTTAAGATCAACCATCGCTTCAATTTCTAATTTTAAATGCAATTTTATTTTCCATGCCCACAAAATGGTTTTTGATAACCAATGGCCTTTTGGTAAATACGATGGAATAGAAAATGATTCAGCAATAATGCGACAACAATCATCAATAAATTGATCATCTGCAAAAGCCACTTTAACGCGCAACACATTTTCATTTCTGCCACGAAATAGAGCCAATAATCGATGCCCAGGAATTTTTTGAATAGATTCTTGAAATTCAAAATAATCAGAAAATTTCTTTCCTGTTTCTACTTGATCTGGCGCAACCGTGCTACTGATGACGGCGAATTTCCAAAATACCTCACGTAATTTTTTGAGTAATTCTGCATTTTCGGCAAACCGTTCCGCTAAAATATGTTGCGCGCCTTCAAGCGCTTCTTCTGCTGTTTGAACCCCTTTTGATGCATCAATAAAATTCGCGGCGATTAGTTTTGGATCGCAATTAATTTCTTTCAATAGCTGCTCTGCCAGCGGTTCCAATCCTGCTTCTTTGGCAATTTGCGCTTTGGTGCGACGCTTAGGTTTATAAGGTAAATATAAATCTTCTAGCTCAGTTTTATTTTCTGTGGCGAGTATGGATTTTTTTAATTCAATCGTTAATTTTCCTTGCTCTTCTATCGATTGTAAAATGACATCCCGACGATCATTTAACTCAGTAAAATAATGAAAACAATCGTGTAAATCACGCAGCTGTTCATCCGATAAGCCACCCGTCATTTCTTTTCGATAACGCGCAATAAAAGGTACTGTTGCACCTTCGTTGAATAGCTGTATGGTCGTTTCAACCTGTTTAACAGAAATGCTGAGTTTTTTAGATATAACTGATGCGATTTGCACAAAAATCTCCGAGTATTTTTTCACAATGCAGAGTAAATCAAGTCTATTGATTCGTCAATTTTACTTCGGCAGTTTTCTAGGGTCTGTCATCAATTGAGATAATTTACACATAATTAAACTCCGAACCTACGGAAACGCGCATGAAGCGCGTACTCGCGCGTAATAAGCGTGTTTTCAGCGTGGATTTGCACGCTTATTGCGCGCGAGTACGCGCTCCATGCGCGTTTCCGTAAGTTCGGTGGATTAAAATAACCAATTGATGACAGGTCCTAGATTCCTACTAAATAATTATTAAAATAGCATTGAAAATCCAAATATAATGGTGTTTTGTGAAGATGCTTCACCTTCTATGTTTTCTAAATTTTCAAATGCGCCATAATTTTGTTCGTGTTCATATTCACTAAACAAATTTAGTCCGGGTATAATGCGGTAATAGGGTCTAACAATATATCGCATTTGATTTAAACCACTACCCACTTCATCTTGCGAAACCGTGTTTGTTGCTAAAATGCTTCGCACACCTAATCTAATAAAAAAATTATTGGTAATTTGCGTATCTCGCAATATTTCCGCGTCTAATTTAGTTGATCCATCGTGATAATACGCTCTGATATCGGTATCAATAAAATAAGGCATTAAACCTTCAATACCAATTCCAGGCTGCCAATAAGGTGTTTTTGCAGGACGATAAAAATAATTTGCACCGCCCTTAATTGCCCAAAACTGACTAATCATACGCCAATAGAAAACATCAACATCAGCGTTTTCAATTTTTCCTTTATTTAATTCCGCATCGTTAGAAAACAATTCAAGCTTGTTATAATCACTGCCATATAAGCCTTTAAATGTGGCTTTCTGCACATTATTAAAAGGATCATCACCGATATCAAGATGATTTGAATAATACCAATGCATCGGATGCGCCATAGGATGATAAACCAGCGATGCATCAATAGGAATTTGTTCATCAACCCGTATAATCGGGCGATTGATATAGTCTGTGCGTGCAATGTTTTTTTGTGGTTTTTTT
>ORMF012134601.1_pt1 | contig 14357 bp, 13 predicted proteins | sample 1779871 | NCBI WGS metagenome assembly ORMF01 (sample SAMEA104232316, study PRJEB22302) | groundwater metagenome | biome: forest; feature: aquifer; material: groundwater | place: USA | collected 2011-08-07 | depth 5.4 m | reverse complement strand
TCGCCCTGCGCGGTCTCGCGGGCGGCTTGCACGAGCCAGTCGCCGGGCGAGCCGGGGCCGGGTGGCCACAGGTCGAGGGCGACGCGGAGGACGAACGCCACGCCGAGCGCGGCGAGCGTGGCGCGTGTGGCGAGGCGAGCGAGCCACGACGCCAGGCTCACGGGCGGTGCTGCGATCGCCGGCGCGGGGGTCACCTCCGACCTCCCAGGACGTTCACGCCCTGGACGAACTTGCTGTAGCGCTGGGGCTCGAGGCCCGCGGCGGCGAGCGCCGACGCCGCCCAGCACGGGAGGGACGGACCCTTGATCTCGAGGACGCCATGGGTGGGCGGGAGAATCTCCCGCGTGGACGGGGTCCACAGGTCGTCGCGCTCGGGCGGGGGGCTCGCGGTGAGCCGCGTGTCGAGGGTGATGCGCACCTGCGGGTCCCAGCGACCGACCCACGCCCGGCGCCGGTAGTGCGTCACGATCGTGGCGCGCTGGAGGCCGTAGCGGACGAGCACGTCGGCCCGCTCGCGGACGGCCGCGTCGGGGGCGTCGCCGGCGAGCGGGAGGGGGGGGGCGAGGCCGCGCCAGCGGGCGAGCAGGGCGCCCAGCTCCACCGGAGCGCGGCTCTTGGCGACGAGGGGACCGATGCGCTCGCGAATCTCGACGAACGCGCCTGGCTCGTGGCCGTACTGGCGGAGCCGGACGCGCGTGCGGCGCGGCAGGCCGTCGAGCTTGGCCCGGTACCCCGCGAGGTCGCGCTTGTCGTAGTACAGCGTGCTCACGAGGTAGCCGTCGCCCGGGTCGTGGGGGTCGCCCGTGAGGTACGGCGCGACGCTCGCGAGGTAGCGCTCCGCGGCCTTTCGTGCAGCGACCACTTTGAGCTCGAGGCGGGGCGCGCTCATGGCGCGTGCATCACGCCCCGATCACGTGCTGGCCGGGCAGGAGACTCGAGCGTCGGACGCCCGGCACGGCGCGCAGGGCCTCGAGAAGCTCGTGCTCGAGGGCGCCGCCGCGCAGGCGCAGGGAGTACACGAGCTCGGTGGTCTCGGGATCGAGCTGCTCGATCCCGAGAAGCGCGAGCGAGGCGGTGCGCGGCTGGAGGGTGGCAGCGAGCGGCCCTTGGGGATCGAGCGCGCGGTCGCCGACGATGCGCAGGAGCATCTCCGGGGCAGGGAGGGCGCCGACGTCGAACTGGGACATGAGGAGCACGATCGTGCACACGAGGCAGGTGAACACGAGGGCGATGGCGTGGAGCTGGGTGCCGGTGGCCATGCCGACGGCCATCGCGAGGAACACGAAGGCGACGTCGCGCGGGTCCTTGATGGCGGTGCGGAACCGGATGATCGAGAGAGCGCCGACGAGGCTGAACGCGCGGGCGATGTTGGAGCCGATGATCAGCATCACGACGGAGGTCACGACGCATAGGAGCACCAGGGTCTGGGCGAACGCCTGGCTGTAGCCGGCGCCCGAGTGGGACCGGCGGTACGTGAGGAGGATCGCGATCGACAGGGCGAAGCTCGTCGCGGTCGCGAGGGCGGCTTGCGCGAGAGTCGGGACGTCGGTGGCGTCAGCGGGGTTCGCGAACAGGCGGAGCAGCTCGTCGAGCACGGTGGGGGTCCTGATGGCAGTGGCGCGCGATCGCGGGGCGGTGGGGACATTCTAGTACCGAGCGTCGGGGATTTTGCTTCACGGCCCCCGACCTCAATCCAAGATCCGGCACGTCTGCTCGTACTTGCTCGCGTCCTTCTCCGTGTGTCGCAAGCCCTGCGCGGCGAACGCGGCGAGCACGAGGCGGCCGATACGCGCCTGGTCGGCATGGAGGGCGTCGCGAGCCCGCAGCGCGAGTGGGTCGTCGCCCTTCGCGCAGGCTTCGTCGATCCGCGTCGAGACGTTTCGCTCGAACTCGATCTCCACCTCGAGGAACGTACCGCGAGGCGTCGGCGGGGGCGTCTTCCGCCGGCGCACGCGCTCGAGGTAGCGCACGTAGTCCCCGCCCTCGTACACGTCGCTGCGGTCGAGCGACACGATGAAGGCCTGGGTCGGGTTGGGACCGCTGCCGTACGGCGTCTGGATCTCGAGGTGCGTGCGCTGACGCGTGGTGATCACGACCGAGTGGGCGACGAGCGGCGCGCCCTCGGGCACTCCGCGCGTCGACAGGCTCCGAGCGAGCGATGTGGCTGGCGTGATCGCGTGTCCCGCGTGGCGGCCCGTGCGCATCACCTCGAGGTAATCGAGCACCGGCCACGGCGGGGGCGGCGGAGGAGACTCGCGCGAGAACGGCGCCGATTCGACCCGGTACTCGAACCGCGACTCGATGCACTCGCTCAACGCGCCCCCGAGCTCCCGGCGATCGACCTTGCTCTGGATCTCGCAGCGGTACGGCCACGAGCCCTGGTCGTCCATCCGCGCGTCGTGGCCGTGCACGTGAGCGAGCTCGTAGAACCGGTATCGCAGCCGGTAGCACGCCGCGTGCCTGCGCAGGTCCTCGGCCGCCGTGTCGAGGTAGACGTCGCGCACGACGATCACCATCGGCGCGGGGGGCCCGTAGTAGTGGGAGCCGACCACTGCCGGCATGCGCCATTCCGGCGAGGCCATCGCGCGCGCGAGTGAGTCGTGCACGCCCTGGATGAGCGCCGCCAACGCGGCGTCGCTCGGCCGCTCTGCTCGCGCCGCGGGATCCACAGGCTCGAGCCCGAACTTGAACTCGCGCTCGAGCCTTGGCGGCGTGCCCACCGCGTCCGCGCGGGCGAGCTCGGCCAAAGGGAACGGAGGCGCGCTCGGGGCGCTTCGCAGCGCGAGCGCGAAGATCGCCGCGAGCGCGAGCGCGAACCCCACCAACAGCCCGTGCCGCCGCAGCCAGGTCATGGCCGGATCGTAGCACCGTTCCCGTGCCGGCGCCCCGGGAGCGCGCGTTGACGGGCTTTGCGGGTCACCCTACACTGCCCTCCCCGACTCCGCTCCCACCTACGCAGGACCGCCCATGACCCCCGAATGCTACATCGTCGCCGCGTGCCGCACCGCCATCGGCAAGTTCCAGGGCGGCCTCGCGAGCTTCGCGGCGCCTCAGCTGGGCGCGATCGCGATCAAGGAGGCGATCCGCCGCGCCGGCGTGCCGATGGATCGCCTGGACGAAGTGATCATGGGCTGCGTCCTCCAGGCGGGCGTCGGCCAGAACCCCGCTCGCCAGGCGGCCCTCGGGGCGGGCGTGCCGGTGACCGTGGGCGCGCTCACCGTGAACAAGGTGTGCGGCAGCGGCCTCAAGGCCGTCGCCCTCGCGTGCCAGGCGATTCGCGCGGGAGACGCCGAGCTCGTCGTCGCGGGCGGGATGGAGTGCATGTCCCGCGCGCCGTACCTCCTGCCCGATGCCCGCGACGGACAGCGCCTCGGCCATGGTCGCATGCTCGACGCGATGGTCCACGATGGGCTGTGGGACGCCTACGAGGACTTCCACATGGGGCTCACGGCCGAGCTCGTCGCCGACCGGTACGCCGTCACGCGCGCGATGCAGGACACGTTCGCGGCGACGAGCCACAAGAAGGCCGTCGCCGCGATGGCCGCCGGCAAGTTTGCGAAGGAGATCGTGCCCGTCGAGATCCCGCAGCGCAAAGGGCCGGCCATCGTGTTCGACAAGGACGAAGGTCCGCGGGCGGACGCGAGCGCCGAGGGGCTGGGCAAGCTGCGCCCCGCGTTCAAGCCGGACGGCGGCTCGGTCACGGCCGGCAACGCGAGCTCGATCAACGATGGCGCGAGCGCGCTCGTCGTCGCCAGCGCGCGCATGGTGAAGGAGCTTGGGCTCAAGCCGCTTGCGCGCGTGACCGGCTACGCCACGGGCGGCACCGAGCCCAAGTGGGTGATGATGGCCCCGGTGGACGCCGCACGGCGGCTCGAGAAGCGCGGTGGAAAGCCGACCACGAGCTACGACCTCTACGAGCTCAACGAGGCGTTCAGCGCCGCCGCCTGCGCCGTCACGCGCGAGCTCGCGTGGGACGAGGCCAAGGTCAACGTGCACGGCGGCGCGGTCGCGCTCGGTCATCCCATCGGCGCGTCCGGGGCGCGCATCCTCACGACCCTGATCCACGCGATGCACGACCGCGGCGCGTCGACGGGCCTCGCGAACCTGTGCCTGGGCGGCGGCGGGGCCGTGGCCCTCGGGGTCGAGCGGTGCTAGCCGCCGCGGACGTCGAGCTCGAGGCCCGCTACCGCGAGCTGCAAGGCGAATTCCGGCGCTTCGCCCAGGACGAGGTCCAGCCCCTCGTCGCGACGGACGACGAGGACGCGGAGTTCCCGCACGAGGCGATCCGCCGGGCCGCGGCGCGCGGCTACACCGGGATCCTCGTGCCGGCGGAGCGGGGCGGGCTGGGCCTGGGCAACCTCGGGCTGTCGCTGTTCCTCACCGAGGTCGCGCGCGTGTGCCCGTCGACCGCCGTAACCTTGTCCGTGCACAACTCGCTCGGCGCGAGCGCAATCAACGACTACGGCTCCGAGCGCGTGCGGACCAAGTACCTGGCGCGGCTCGCGAAGGGCGAGCTTCTCGGCGCGTACGCCCTCACCGAGCCCGCGTCGGGATCGGACGCGGCGGGGCTCGAGTGCGCTGCCGTGCGCGAGGGCGACCACTGGTCGCTCACCGGCACCAAGCTCTACGTCACGAGCGGGAACCATGCCGGCATGGTCGTCGTGTTCGCGCGCACCGCGAAGGACGAGAAGAAGTCGCGCGGGATCTCGGCGTTCGCCGTGGAGCCCGGGTTTCCCGGGTTCGCGATCGGTGCCATCGAGGACAAGCTCGGGATCCGCGCCTCGACCACCGTCGAGGTCGTGCTGGACGGCTGCAAGGTGCCCGCGGAGAACCTCCTGGGCGAGGAAGGGCGCGGCTTCCCGATCGCGCTCGAGCGCCTGGACGGCGGGCGCATCGGGATCGCGAGCCAGGCGTTGGGCATGGCGATCCGCGCGTTCGAGGAGGCGACGCGGGCGGTTCAAGGGCTCGAGCGCGACGGCCTGATCGAGCCCAACGACCAGTGGCGCCATTGGGGGCTCGCCGAGCTCGCGACGGACCTGGACGCGGCTCGGCTCCTGATCTACCGGGCCGCTCGGCTCCGCGACGCCAAGGCGCCGCACACCAAGGAGGGGGCGATGGCGAAGCTGTTCGCGACCCAGCTGGCGAATCGCGCCGCGCGCACGGCCTTGTCCATCGCGGGATCGGGTGCCGCGGCGCGCTGCGGTCCGTTGGGCCGCTACTTTCGCGACAGTCGGATCACCGAGCTGTACGAAGGGACCACCGAGATCCAGAAGCTGGTGATCTCGCGGGAAGTGCTACGCGAAGCGGGCCGAGTTTGAGGCCCGGCGAACCTACGAGAGGCAAGGAACGAGGACCATGACGACCGAGACCATCGAGTTCAAGGCGGAGCTCAAGGAGCTGCTCCACCTGATCGTGCACTCGCTGTACTCGCAGCGGGAGATCTTTCTGCGCGAGCTGATCTCGAACGCGTGCGATGCGATCGACAAGCTGCGGTTCGAGGGGCTCACCAAGCCGGCGCTGCTCGAGGGCGGCGAGTCCTGGAAGATCGAGCTCGCCGTCGACACCCAGGCCAAGACGCTCGAGATCCGGGACAACGGCATCGGGATGACGCGGGCGGCCATCGCCGAGCACCTCGGCGTCATCGCCCACTCCGGCACGCGGAAGTTCCTGGAGGCGCTGAAGGGCGCCGACGGCCCGGCGCGGCCCGAGCTCATCGGGCAGTTCGGCGTCGGGTTCTACTCCGCGTTCATGGTCGCCGACACGGTGGAGGTGACGAGCCGCGCCGCGGGCGGCACGACGGCTGTCGTGTGGTCGAGCGACGGACAGGGCACGTTCTCCCTTGCGGAGGGCACGCGCGACGAGCGCGGGACCACCGTGCGGCTGCACCTCAAGGAGGAGGCCCTCGAGTATCTCGAGGAGGACCGCCTCACCGAGATCGTGAAGCGCTACTCGGACTTCGTCGAGCATCCCATCGTGCTCGACGGGGACACGATCAACTCGCGGCAGGCGATCTGGCGCCGCAACAAGGCCGACGTCCCAACCGCCGACTACACGCAGTTCTATCGCCAGGTGTCGCGCGATCGGGGCGACCCGGCGCGCACGATCCACTACCGGGCCGAAGGCACCCTCGAATTCTCGGCGCTGTTGTTCATTCCGGCGAAACGCCCGCACGACCTCATGTACGGCGAGCCCAAGAGCGGGCTCGAGCTGTACGTGAACCGGGTGCTGATCACGAACGAGAGCGAGAAGCTGCTCCCGCCGTGGCTGCGGTTCGTGAAGGGCGTGGTCGAGAGCGCCGACCTGCCGCTCAACGTTTCTCGCGAGATGATCCAGGAGGACAAGATCCTCGGGAAGATCCAGCAGAACCTCGTGCGCAAGGTCCTCGAGGACCTCGCGGCGTTCAAGACGGAGGCCTACACCGAGTACCTCGCGTTCATCGAGAACTTCGGACCGCTGCTCAAGGAGGGGCTCGCCGGCGACACGGCCCATCGCGACGCGCTGGCGGAGCTCCTGCTGTTCCCGACGATGCGGTCGGCGGTGGGGGAGCGCGTGTCGCTCGCGCAGTACGTGGAGAAGATGGTGCCCGAGCAGACGGCGATCTACTACCTGGCCGGCGAGGACCGCGCGCGGCTGGACTCGTCGCCGCATCTGGAGGCATTCCGGTCGAAGGGTTGGGACGTGCTGTACTTCACCGACCCGATCGACGAGTGGGTGCCGATGGCGCTTCCGCGCTACAAGGACAAGCCGCTCGAGGCCGCCGACAAGGGCGTGCTGGACGTCGGTCCCGCGCCGGCCGAGGCCGAGCAGAAGACCTACGCGAGCCTGCTCGAAGCGCTGGGCGACAAGCTCGAGGGCATCAAGGCGGTGCGACTGTCGCGTCGCCTCGTGGACAGTGCCGCGTGCCTGGTCGCGGACGAGGGCTCGATGGGGGCCCACATGGAGCGGCTGCTCGAACGCATGGGGCAGGACGCGCCCAAGGCTCACGCCAAGCGCACGCTCGAGCTCAACGCGTCCCACCCGGTCGTGAAGTCGTTGCTCGGCCTGTACGAGAAGGACCGCGGCGACGCGCGGATCGAGCTCATCGGCCGCGTGCTCCACGACCAGGCGTTGATCGCCGAGGGCTCGTCGATCGTCGACCCCGCGGCGTTCGCCAAACGGTTGAACGCGCTCGCCGAGCGGGCGCTGGAAGGGGCGGCCGGCTCGTAGGCGTCCGGGGACAGCCGTTGTCCATTGTGGGGGACAAGCGACCTCCCGGAATGGCTCAGGGGCGCGCACACGACGGTTCCCGGGTTTGGCACGGGGCTTGCTGTATCCGAGGGTGTTCGCAGAACCACCTCAAGGAGAACTCCGATGCTCGCTCGCACCGCTACCCTCGCCGCGATCGCCCTCGTCACCAGCCTCGCCCCGGAGGCCAGCGCTCGCGACCGCTTCGGCTTCTACCTCGGCCCGAACGGGTTCTCGGGGTACTACAGCACGGGAGGCAACACCTTCGGTCTCTCGACCGGCTACGGCTACGGCTATCCGCGCCCCTACTACCCGGCGCCGCGGTACTACGCTCCGGCTCCGCGGTACTACGCTCCCGCGCCGGTGTACGTGGCGCCCGCGTACTGCGGCGGGCATGGACACCACGCTGCGCCCGTGACCGTCAATAACTACTACACGGCCCCGGCCCCGGCCTACGTCGAGCCGAGCCCGTACTACGGCGGGTCGACCTACTACCGCTAACGGTCTCCTAGGCTGGACCGCGACCTTCGGGCCGGTGCGTGACTCGGAAACGAGCCGCGCGCCGGCCCGGTGTCGTTGGGGGCGAGGGCGCACGGCGTGCTTGCAAAATAGATGCTCGAGCTCGATCCACTCGTCGCCGCGGAAACGGGCGCCATACGGCCACGGGTGGGCTGGGATCGGCTGTGGCTCGCCGGCGGATTTCCCGACGCCGTGACGGGCGACTTCCGCGAGTGGTGGGAGGCCTACCTGCGAACCTACGTCGAACGCGATCTGCCTCTCCTCGGTGTGGGAGCGGATCCGCTCCTGCTGCGCCGCGTGCTCACCATGCTGGCCCACCAGCAAGGGGGGCTGTTCAACGCTTCCCAACTGGGCGCCGCTCTGGGCGTGAGCTATCACACGGTCCAGCGCTATGTCGACATTCTCGAGCGGACGTTCCTCGTGCGCCGGCTGATGCCGTACCACGCAAACGTCCGGAAGCGGTTGGTGAAGTCGCCGAAGCTCTACCTCCGCGACACCGGGCTCCTCCACCACCTGCTGAACATCGACACGCTCGACGCGTTGGCCGACCACCCGACACGCGGCGCCTCGTGGGAGACGTTCGTGATCGAGGACGTGTTGCGCCGTGAGGCCCTCGTTCATCCGGACGCGCGCGCGTACTTCTGGCGGACGGCGACCGGCAACGAGGTCGACCTGGTCGTCGAGCGCGGCGGGAAGCTCGTTGCGATCGAGGTCAAGGCTGGGAGCGGCGCCGATGCTGGGGCGGCGCGCAAGCTCGACGGCTGCCTGGATGACCTTGGTGCCGCGCGGGGATGGGTCGTCAGCCAGGCGCCCGGGATCGAGGTCCTCGGGCCGCGAGTCGAGCGGAGGGGCTTCGACGAGGTGAGGGAGTGGCTGGGGTGAGGAGCGATCGTGCGGGTTGGTCGAACGTGTCTGCTACTTCCCGCCCATCGCTTCCCGGATCCTCGGGCGCACCTCGGCGGGCGCCAGCTCGAGGGCGCGGCGCAACGCGGCGAGACCTTCGTCGGTCTGGCCGAGCTTGACGAGCAGATCTCCCAGGGTGGCATGGGCCGCCCAACTCGTGGGCGCGAGCTCGACGGCCTTGCGGTAGGCAGAGGTCGCCTGGTCGTTGCGGGCGGCGAGCTGGTGGTGCATGCCGCGCTGAATCCACGCTTCCGGGCGGGCTGGGTCGAGGGCGAGCGCGCGGTCGAGCTCGCGGTCCGCATCCGCGGCACGGCCCAGCTCGTGGAGGAGCTTCGCGTGCTCGAGCGCGAGCGCCGGGTCGTTCGGGAGCTGCTCCACGAGCCGCACCATCTCCGCGAGCGCGAGGTCACGCCTGCCCATCGCGTAATAGACCTGCGTCCGCTGCTTCCGCAGCTCGACGTTCGCGGGGTCGCGCTCGAGCGGCGTGTCGAGATCGGCGAGGGCGAGGTCGAAGCTCCCGCGCCGCGCGTGGAGTCGGCCGCGCTCGAGGTAGTACTCGGGCCGCCCCCGCAACGCGATGGCGCGATCGAACTGGGCGAGGGCCTGGTCCAATTCGCCCAGCTTCAGGTGCACCTCGGCGCGCCGGTAGTGGACGTAGTCGTCGCTCGCGTCCAGCTCGAGCGCGCGGTCGAGCTCGACGGCCGCGCCCGCGGCGTCGTCGTGCGCGAGGCGGAAGATCCCGCGGTTGCGGTACACGCGCGCGTCGCGGGGCCGTAGCTCGGCCGCGCGGTCGAGATCGCGCTGCGCGCGCGTCGCATCGCCCGCCTGGTCGTGCGCCATCGCGCGATTGAGGTACGCCTCGCCAAGGCGCGTGTCGAGCTCGATCGCGCGGTCGAGCGCCGCGATCGCCTCGCTCAGGTGGGCGTCCTTCAGGAGCACCGTGCCCTTGCCCATCCACGCGAGGGGCGCCTTGTCGTCCAGGGTGAGCGCGCGGTCGTAGTCGGCGAGCGCCTCCGCGTTCCGACCGAGGGCCGACAAGGTCGAGCCCCGGTTGCATAGCGCCTGGGTTGACGCGGGGGCGAGCTCGATCGCCCGCGTGTAGCTGGCGAGGGCGTCCTCGAGCTTGCCGAGGGCCGCCAGGGTTCGGCCGCGGTTGTTCCACGCATGCCATTGCGTCGGGTCGATCGCGACCGCGCGGTCCAGGTCGACCAACGCGCGCGCGGCCTGGCCTTGCTCGAGCCACGCGACGCCGCGGACGCCCAGGAGCTGGGCGTTCTCGGGAAACGCCGCGAGCAAGGCCTCGACCTCGTCCATCACCGGGCCGAGCTCGCCCGCGTAGTAGCGATCGAGGAGGCGCTGGATGCGGGAGCTCGCGTCGGTCGCGCTCGCGTCGGCGGCCGGCGCAGGCACGCGGCCCATCGAGCGCCGGATCGTCTGCCACGCCGCGGAGTCGGGTCCGAGCGCGCCCCGCAAGGCGATCAGCGGCGCGAACGCCTCGGGGCGGCGGGTGTCGCACAGCGCTTGGCCGAGCTCGGTGGCTAGGGTCGGATCTCCCACGCGGCGCGAGAGCTCGGCGAGCGCCGCCACGCTCTCGTCGAGCTGCAATCGGCCGAGCACGCGGGCCGCCAGCTCGACGAGGGCGCGCTCGCCGCTCGACCACGGCTCCGCGGGGTCGCGTTCGTGCGCGGCGACCACGGGCTGGAGGGCGGCCTGGAGCGCTTGGACGGTGGTGGTCTCGCGGTAGCCCACGAGCTCGAACACGTAGTCGGCCAGGGTCGGGTCGCCAGGGGCGCGCTCGGGCCGCGTGAGGCCCTGCGCGACATCCGCGAGGATCGCGGAAATGCGCGCGGTGCGCGCGTCCCGGGCCGCGACGCGGTCGCGCTCGAGCTCGGCAGTGATCGCCGCCACACGCTCGGGGTCCGCTCCCTGGGCGGCAAGTGGCGCCAGGGCCGCGCGGGCGAGGGCGAAGTCGCCGCCCGCCCGTGCGAGGCGGGCCATCTGCACGCCGAGCGCGGCCAAGCATGCGCGCGCGTCCGCCGCATCCGAGCCCGCCAGGGTTCGCTCGAGGCTCAGTGCCGCGGCGAGGTGGCGGTCGACGAGGGCGAGTCGCTCGTCGCGTTGGGCTGGAGGCTCGGGGTGCAGGTCGTTGGCCGGCGCGCGGGCGAGAATCGGCTTTACCTGCGGGTCGTCGAGCACGAGTCGCGCGGTATGGAGGGCGCGCGACACGGCGGCGAAGTGGGCCTCGCGTACGCTCCATTCGCGCGACAGCCACACGAAGCCGCCGGTGGCGGCGGCCAGCCCCAGGGCGACGAGCGCGCCCTGGTGGCGCGCGATCCACCGCATCGCGTGGCGCAGGACTCCGTAGCGCGCCGCGGCGACGGACTGGCCGGCGATCCAGCGCCCGACGTCGTCGCGCAGCGCAAGAACGTCGGGGTAACGGTCTCGCGGCGCCAGCGCCATCGCGCGCAGCACGATCGCTTCGAGCTCCCACGGGACGTCCGGCGCGCAGGCCGAGGGCGCCTCGAGCTGGCCCATCGCCACGCGGTCGATCGTCGCCCAGGTCGAGAGCCCGCCATGCGGGGGGACCAAGGCGAGCAAGGTGTAGAGGATCGCGCCGAGGCTGAAGATGTCGCTCGCTTCGTCGATCGCGGAGACTTCGCCGCGCGCCTGCTCCGGCGACATGTAGGCGGGCGTGCCCATCACGGTGCCGTCGAGCGTGACGAGCGGCGCGTCCAGGTCGCGCTGGGCGGGGAGGCTGAGCTGGACGGACGGGGCGCGTTCGTCCGATACGCCGCGCATCTTGGCGAGGCCCCAGTCGAGCACGAGGACCTCGCCGAACGGCCCGACCATCACGTTCGCGGGCTTGAGATCGCGGTGGACGACGCCGCGCGCGTGCGCGTAGGCGATCGCGTCGCAGACCTTCGCGAACACCTCGAGGCGTCGCGCGAGGGGGAATGGGGCGGGTGCGTGCGCGGCCACCGCGTCGCGCTCGGCCGCGACGAGCTCGGCGAGGGTGCGCCCGTCGATCTTGCGCATCGCCAGGAACGGTCGGCCGTCGGGCGCGGTGCCGAGCTCGTACACGGGGACGATGCCGGGGTGCTCGAGCTGCCCGGTTACGCGCGCTTCGAGCTCGAACTTGCGCGCGAGGGCGGGGTCGTGCCCGAGCAGCCGTTTGATGGCGAGGCGGCGGCCCAGGACCGGGTCGGTGGCCTCGAACACCTGGCCCATGCCGCCGCGGCCCAGCTCACCCTCGACCGGGTAGCGCCCGATCGCCGCGGGGGTGTCGAGAGGCAAGGGCGCGCCGCTCGGGCCGCGGGTCGTGTCCTGGGCGGACGACGTGCCGCGCGGCTCGACTAACGTGGGGCGGGACTCGTCGGTGGACATCGGGCTTCTCGGCGATGGATTCCAGCTGCCACGGAACGAGCGACGCGCATCCACAACGTGGCTGGGTGCGTCGAAGGGTCGAAGGCGCTACTCGAGCGGGGCGATCGTGCCAGGCGGCTCCAGCGCGGCCGCTCGCGCGAACGCATCACGCAACTCCTGCTGATGAGCCGACGCCCAATCGACGACGAGTCCGAACGCGCGTCTCGGGAGCGTGCCGGCGATGATCGTCAGGCTGTCGATGCCCACCGTGGCGACCTCACCTGCGTAGATCGCGTGGAAGTGGGGAGGCGGATGGTCAGCGAAGTAGATCTGAATGACGATACCGTAGAACCTGCTGATCTCAGGCATTTGCCAGTGGTCGGTGGAGGTCGGGAAAGACCTCTGCAGCAGACTTCCCGATCAACTGCAGGTAGAGCGCATCGGGGCATAAATCGATGTCACCGGGCCACACGAGCGCGCCGACGGGGCTGACCCACAGTTGCTCGAAAACGCCCGGCTGCTCCCAGGCGCGGAACACGCCTCGGCCCACCAAGTGACTCAAGTCCACGATGCCAGAGGCTCCCTCGTGGAACCGGAGGAAGACCTTGAAGCGCTCGACGGGTGCGGCGTGGGTGATCTTCATGGTTGGGGACAAGGTCGCGAAACGGGTTGGCTCCATAGCGGCGGGCGGCGTCGCACGAGGAGTCACCGTCACCTCGAGAGTGTAGATCGGTCATTCGGCGGGGGCAATCACACGACGGTGGTCGGGCGACAGCCGGTGGTCGGTATCATGCTCCGAGGTCCGGGGCGCGCGCGCACCCGCACGCAACCCCCAGAGGTCACACTCGTCCATGCTCACCGTGTCCCGCACCACACCCGCTCCCGTGTTCTCGAAGACCTGGGCGCGGTTCTTCGACGAGGCTGTGCCCGCGTTCATCAAGGATCGCTTCTCTCCCCGCCAGGCGTGGCGGTCGCGGCCGTTCGGCGAGAAGGACCTGGAGCACCACCTGCCGGCGATTGCCGAGCTCTCGAACAAGTTCACGCAGCCGCGCTCGGGTCCGCCGCGCGCGGCGCGCAAGGTCGGCGGCTACCTCTCGCAGCCGCGGCTGTTCATCGGCTACCTGCTGTACTTCCTGCCGCTGCAGGCGGCGAAGCTCACGGCGATCCTCCAGACGCACCCGCGCGTCCTCGAGCCGTTGCTCGTGCGCGATCCCGCGGGTCCACCGATCTCGATCCTGGACCTGGGAGCCGGGCCGGCGACGGCGAGCCTGGCCGTGCTGCTCGAGCTCGATCGCCGCGCCGCGCTCGCTGGGCGAGCCTTGCCGAGGGTGGAGCTCGTGCTCGTCGATCGTTCGTCCGAAGCGCTGGAGGCCGGCGCGTGGCTGCTCGACGCGCTGATCCGCCTCGTGCCCGGCTTCGCGGCACGCGTGTCGGTCGACCTGGTCGCGCGACCGCTCGAGGACGCCGCCGCGGGGCCGCGGCACCTCGTGCTGCTCGCGGGGGTGCTGAACGAGCTGTCGATGCGATCGGAGCCGCGCACGCTCGCGTTGATGGAGGGACTCGTGCGGGCGAGCGAGCCCGATGGCGCGGGCATTGTGATCCTCGAGCCGGCCGAGCACCACGCTGCGCAATCGCTGGCGGGTCTGCGCGACGCGCTCGTCGACCGCGCCGGCGCGCGGCTCGCGGGTCCGTGTCTCCACAACGGACCGTGCCCGCTGTCGAGCGGCAAGGACTGGTGCCATTTCTCGGCGCCCGCGAAGCTGCCGCTCAAGTGGTTCGACCGGATCTCGCGCGCGTTGGCGGGCGCGTCGAAGCAATGGCTCAAGTACTCGTACCTGTGGCTGGCCGCGCCCGGCGCGAGGCTGGCCGCGCCGCACGCGCAGGATCGGCTCGTCGTGTCGGAGCCGATCAAGACCCCGGGCGCGCCGCTCGTGCTCGTGTGCGAGCCCGAGCGCGTCGGGCGGGTCGAAGTGCCGCGCGCGATTCGCGAGCTGCACCGCGGCGACCTCGTGCGCGTTGCGCCCGATGGCGTGGGGCCGGGAGAGTAGGCGGGCCGTGACCGATGACGACTGCGAGCTGTCGGAGGGGCTCGTGTGCTATTGCTTCAAGGTCACGGGTCCGACCCTGCGTGCGCTGGCGGAGCGGTACGGGATCACGCGCTACGAGGAATTCGCCCCGCACACGAACGCGGGACAGGGCTGCCGCGGCTGTCGCTTCGAGATCGAGGCCTGGCTCGCGATGCGGGCGCGGCGGGGCGACGGTGCGCCGTGAGCCATCGTCACCGCCTCGGTCGCGCGTAGACTCGAACCGCGTGCATCGGCAGGAGGTCCTCGCGCTCACGATCCGTG
>ORMF011338512.1_pt1 | contig 14367 bp, 14 predicted proteins | sample 1779871 | NCBI WGS metagenome assembly ORMF01 (sample SAMEA104232316, study PRJEB22302) | groundwater metagenome | biome: forest; feature: aquifer; material: groundwater | place: USA | collected 2011-08-07 | depth 5.4 m | reverse complement strand
GTGCTCTTGGCGAGCTCCCCGATTCGGAGAGGCACGTCGCTCATGTCACATCATAGGCCGGTGTTGAAGATTCACCGGCATTACGCCGCCGTACGAACGCGATCTCACAGACTCGGCCGGAAGCTACAGAAAGCGAAGGATTTGCGAGGCACTCTGGGGGTGATCGAGAGGCGGATCCCAGTTCACGCTGCCGCCCAGGTGAACTCCAAATACAGTTGGCTGCGGGCCCCCGCAACCAAAATTTCCTTTTCAGTTCAGTGAATTAGCGGAAGCGGCGTGAGCCGTTGCCGCAATGTTGCCACGGTCCAGCAACCGAATCGCGCTTTCGATAGCTGCTGGGCTGAGGTGCATGTACCGCTGAGTCGTCGTGAGGTCTTGATGCCCAGCGAGTTCCTGAATCGCTCTCGCTGGAGCCCCATGCATCGCCAGGTGCGAACAGAACGTGTGGCGGAGAATGTGGACGCCGACGTTCACCAGGTTCGCGCGTCGAGCTGCGCGCGAGACCAGCCCTTGAACTTCACGCTGCGTCAGTGGCGACCCGCCCTTTGAGCACAGGACGCGCGGTCCCTTGAGGTGACGGCTGGTGCGAAGAACAGCCGTCAACCGTTCGGTCAGTGGCACGTACCTCAGACGGCCGCCTTTCGGCGTCGTGACGTGGCCCTTCCACTCAGAATGCGCCACGCACAACTGCCGCTTTCTGAGGTCCACATCCGTCCACTCTAAGGCCATTATCTCGCCGCACCGGAGGCCCGCCTCTCCCCCCAGCAGCACGATGAGGTGCGCCTGTCGGTCGCCCTTGCGACGGCAATCGTGAACCCATGATCGCGACAGATCCCTCCCTTGAACGGTGCCAGGAACGACAGCTCACCAGCCAGCCACGCGACAGCCAGAAACATCGTCAGGGCTGCAAGGAAGGCCAGTGACCTCGGGTGAAGGTCGTGTGATATTACGAAAACATTCTGTAATACGAAAAGAGCGCGAGGTACTTTGTCATCCTCACGTAGTCATGTCCTCGTCTATACAGATGAGCGAGGTTGCGATAATGCTCAACGAGCACGCGGGGACGCAATTCTGAAAGCATTTCGGCTCGATGCTTATCAAAGACGTACTGCCAGCCCTCCGCCTCTCTCAATGCGTCCCTGGATATGCGATCATGAGGATGAATGTAGTACACAGCCAGCACTTCTGGGACGAACTCGAATTCATAGTGTTTGGCAAGACGCAAGAACGTGTCCCATTCCTGATACGACGGCACGTTTTCGTCCATCATCCCAATCTTGTCGAAACAGGACTTCCGGATGAGCGGTGTGATGAAGTCAATGAACGGACGCCGGAGAAATTCTTTGTAGAGATTACCCCGCAGCCCGAATGCCCAGACCGTTTCGGTGTGGTTGATCTCGTTCAGCACCTTGTTGTTCGCATAGACGACACCGACGGAATCAGGCAGCCTGGAAAACAACTCGACTTGCTTTTCTATTCGTTGGGGCAGCCATTCGTTGTCAGAGTCCAGAAAAGCGACAAACTCTCCGGTTGCGAGACGAAGGCCTGTATTTCGAGCCGCGGGTGCGCCTCTGTTCACATCGTGGCGATGGTATCGGATGCGGCGGTCGCTGAATGACTCCACGAAAGATGCTGTGTCATCGGTCGAGGCATCATCGACGATCAATAACTCGAAATCGGTAAACACTTGCGCCGTGACGCTATCGATTGCACGCTGAAGGTACTGGCGCCGGTTGTATGTCGGAATGACGATGCTGACTCTTGGCATGGATTCCACTGTATGAGGTTTCGAAAAGATCACCGCCGAATGGGACTACATCGCGATATCCTCGAGATACTTACAGAGCAAGGCATTATTCGTCGCAGAAGAAAATCTCTCCTCCACAGTTCGTCGCGCATTCCTGGAAATTGCGACAATGTCGAGAGCAGGCAATGCGCTCAGTGTCTCGAAATACGAATCGACAGCTCTCTCCTGTACCAATAGCCCGTCATATCCATGCGTCACCAATTCGGGAATGCCACTGTGATACGTGGAGACAACGGGAAGTCCGCACGCCATCGCTTCGATGAGCACATTGGGCACTCCCTCCATGTCGCCGTCAGGTGCAACGACGCTGTGTTGAAGAAGCACATCGGCCTTGTGCATCCATTCAATGACCGTGGGCTGGTCTATTCTGCCGAGAAATGTCACCGCTGTGGCGACACCGAGATCTTTCGTTCGCGCCATCAGCCGTTCGCGCAATGGACCATCCCCCGCGATGATAAAACGAGCGGATGTGTCGATTTCTCTCACGTATCGTGCGAACACTTCGAGCGATATCTCGATGCCCTTCTTGTGATCGAGTCGGCTCACCTGAAGAAACACGGTTGACGGGGTCACCGACTTTCGCGCTTTGAACGGAAACTGCTGAGGGTCGATTCCATACCGCACCACTCTGATCGGCGTTCGCGCCGGCAAGAAGGGTCGAAGCCGTTCCTTCATGTTGTCCGAGTTTGTGAAGACTGTGTGGAACGTGGACCTTGCGTACTCGGCGACACAATGTGTGTCGCGCAGGCAGGCGGATGCGTCCACACCATGAAAATACACAACCAGCGGGATTCCTGCCTCGCGTGCCCTTTGCTGCATGGCGATAGCCATGTGCCCGAAGTTCACATAGAGCAGCCGTGTTTCTTTCAGGAGCCTGGCGATGAATCTGATTTGTGACGGTGTAAACGTGGTCGTCTTGTACTTGCCAGAGAAGCGTTCGATGAGTGTCTTGTCTGGAACGAGAGTCGGGGAAAACGCGGGAAACAGCTCGAGGTGTTCCCGGCTCAGCGAAAACAGCCTCACATCAAACCGTCCGGCTATACCCTGCAACTGCCGGTAGATGAAGGTTTCGGAAATTGGAAGATACGAATACTGATACACCGCGATTGGAGTCATGCCGTTGTCGACCTCCTGAGGACGATGCCGTGCGGCCGCGAGGAGGACGTGATGCGTGGACGTCGGGCCGCAGACTTACTCAAACCCAGCACAACGGCACGTAATCGCCGTGGCGCCAGCCAGGCATGGGCTTACGGTTCGGGCACGATGGCAACGGGTATTTGGTTCGATCTTCGAAGATGTAAGACTGGTACTTCTCAGGAAAGTCGAATGAAGACACGACCTCGACTCTGGAAAAATGGCGCCGATACTTGTCGAAATAGTCCAGCCCCGGCGCCCTGACGTGACCATGCTCGAGCAGGTTCGGTTCCAGATACTCCACCGTATGCTCCTGGACAATTGGTACAGGTAAGATTGCCAATCCTCCTGCACGGAGAACCCTGCGAATTTCCGCCAACGCAGCCTCGTCATCGTCGATGTGTTCAAGAACGTGAGAGGCGAAAAGAAGGTCGTAGGAGCGGTCCTGGAATGGCAGCCTGCGGAGGTCTATTCGGTGGTTCACGCCGGCCTCTTCGATGTCCCCGGTCTCGTACTTGTGCACACGCTGTTGAAAATAGGCTGCGAGTGTCCGTTCCGGGGCAACGTGCAGCATTTCCCAGGTGGAAAGGTCGACCTTCAGCGCGAGCTGGTCGAGCACGAGTTTTTGCAGCCGCTCGCGCTCAACGCCACCGCAATGCGGACATTCGGCAAAGGGACGCTTTCCAGTCACCGGATGAATCGCCGCAAATGGGCCAGCGTAGCCACAGATAGGACACTCCCAACTCCGCTGGAACGTGCGAAGGATTCTCCGAATGGAATGATTCACAATCTGCTTCGCGTTCCAACGTGCATCCAGGTGATTCACGAGGTCTACCGCCCGTCCACGAGGCCATCTGGCGACGTCAGCGTCCGGCACGCTCGAGAGACTCGCGCGATTTGCTCGTCGTCCAACGCCAGCCCGCTGGGGAGGTAGAAACCGCGACGCGCCAGCCGTTCGGCGACAGGGAGGCGAATATCTTTGAACAATCCCATGCGCCGAAACACTGGTTGCTCGTGCATGGGCCAGAAGAAAGGCCTGGTGCCGATCCCTTCGGCCGTCAGTCGCGCTATCGCTTCCCCCGCATCGAATGCGACGTCGTCATTCAGTACAACACCGTAGACCCAGTAGATGTTCTCGGCGTAGGCTGTTCTTTCCAACGGCAACTGCAGACCGGCTGGATGACCCAGCAACTCGTTATATCTCTGCCCCATGCGGCGCTTGCGCTCGACCGACTGATCGAGCCGCTCCAACTGGGCGACACCGACGGCGGCCTGGAGATTCGACATCCTGAAATTCCAGCCTAGCTCCTCGTGAACGAAGCGCTTCTTCTGGAAACAGAGATTACGCAGTGAACGGCATCGCTCTGCGAGATCCGGGTCGTCAGTCAGGATCATCCCGCCTTCGCCGGTGGTGATGTGCTTGTTGGGATAAAAACTGAGCGTGCTGACATCACCAAAACCACCACAAGGCCTGCCCTTGTAGCTCTGCCCGATCACCTCAGCCGCATCTTCGATCACCTTGAGATGGTGCTTCGCTGCGAGCGCGAGGATCGGATCCATGTCAACCGGCAAGCCGTAAATGTGTACGACCATGACCGCTTTGGTACGGGATGTCACATGGCTGGCGACCTGCTCGGGATCCATGTTCCACGTCTGCGGATCGGCGTCTACAACGACAGGCGTCGCCCCGGCACGCACCACAGCCGCAGCGCACGAGACGATCGTGAAAGTCGGGAGAATGACTTCGTCGCCAGGTCCCAAACCAAGCGCAGCCACGGCCGCATCCAGAGCCGATGACCCGTTGGAGACGGCGATGCCGTACTGTCGCCCGACTCTCTGCGCAACGCCGCTTTCGAGCTGACGGACAAACTCGCCTTCGGATGAAATCCAGCCTTTGTCGATGCATTCGGCGAGATACTGTTTCTCGTTTCCTCCTGCAAGCAGTGGCTCATTCACCGGAATGAAGTTCGAAGACATGGGTCAGAGGCGCTTCCGGAAGAGATATGCCACACCCCACGTGCGATCAGTCGGTGGTATTCCAGTCAGGAATTCCTCGGTCCGCTCGAGCTCAAGTCCCGCTTGCTCGCAGAACAAGGCGATCTCGACCGGAAAGAGATAGCGCATCCGATGCTCCTCCTCGAACGTGGTCCATCGATCGTCCGCTTTCGACTCTGCGAGGATCGTGTAGCGCACGGTGACGACGCTGGAATCGAGGTCGACTGTCGGCTCCGCAATCCGGATGAGGCGCGTGGATTGGTTTTCGACCCGTTTGATCCGGGTCACCGGCCGCTCAGTCAGCACCGCAGGACCATGCCAAACGTCGAAGAGAAACACGCCGCCAGGGCGCAAATGGCGTGCCGCGTTTGCAAACGTCTGGGCCAGGTCGACGTTTCGGGTCTGATAGCTGAGCACGTGGAAGAGCGCCACCACCGCATCGAACGAACGGCCCAGAGTCGCGGTGCGAATGTCTCCTTGAACGCAAGCGAAGCTCCCCCGAGCTGATGGGGACGGCCCCGCAGCGCTTGCCGCCGCCATGGTGTTGCTTCGTTCAACCCCGACGATGTCGAAACCGTGCGCCGCCAACAGCCGCCCATGCCGACCAGTGCCGGATCCGAACTCGAGCAGATGTCGTGCGTCCGGACTGAGTGACCGCAAGGTGCGGCTGACGTACTCGGCCTCTGCGGCGTAGTCCTTGTCGTGGTAAAGGAGATCGTAGTAGGCGCTGTAACGCTTGAAAACGTCGTCGCTCATCGCGGACGACTCGCGGCCACGCGTCGGCACCCGCGAAGTTCGTTACTCATTGGTGACCGGACCGAAGTTGAGTATTGGCGGCAACTGCGCCTCAAAACGAATCTTGTCCTCCGCATACGGTCCCTGCTTGACCTCGAACATCTCGAGCTCCTCGAGCACCTCGAACCCGTGCCCACCTTGAATCAGCAGCAGCACGTCGCCCGCCTCCACGATTCGGCTTTCGAGATAGTTGCGCTGATCATCGTAAAAATCGACGCGCAGCTTCCCGCGCTTGACGAGCAGCGTCTCCTGGGTGGCCAGCACTTCTCGCGCCAGCGGGCTGTGCACGTGCGAGTCGATGATCTTGCCCGCAGGGTGGCGTATATAGGCCAACTGCTGCGACAGGTCGTGTTGCGTAAAAAACGTGATCCCAGGCTTGTTGTAGCGGTGGGACACAATGAGCGCGAAAAGGCGGCCGTTGTGGTTAATCGTCTCAACGACGGCATCAATCGAGTTCGTGGAAGAAACCATGTTCATACAGGCCTCGTCAACGGCATAGGTAACGCCGTCCTAACACTCTCGTTCCGACCCGCATCTTCGGACTCATGTCAGGCAAGTGGCTTCGCTGCTGTTCCGGACAGCCCGGTGATCATCGCATTCTCGCCGAATCCCTCAGACGTTGTGTCACACTTCGTCAAGAAGCGGACGACGGGCGCGGCGAGTGTGGAAACAAGAGCCCGCTTACGCGGCGACATCCACCGGCGCCTCGCCCACAAGCCGATCATCTGCCCAAGGCTCGCATCCCATCCGCCGAGAGCCTTCAGCTCGATTTGCGCAAAGCCACAATTCTCGAGATGTCGCTTCAAGGAGAACGGCGTGTATCGGTATTCGTCGTCCGGAACACAGTGCAGCGGCCACAGGAACGGTACCGTCAAGAAGAGCATCCCCCCAGGCTTTAAGACACGAATCGTCTCAGCCATGACCAACTCAGGTTGCGCACAATGCTCAAACACCTCCGTGGCGATCGCACAGTCAATCGAGCCGGTCAACAAGGGGATTCGCTTTCCATCCCATGAAAGGTTGGGGTTCCCGTATAGGTTCTGCGCCAGGTCCAGTCCCACGTACTTTGTGACGCGACTTGGCGCGTTCAGGAGAAGCTGCTTGTACGGCATCTGTCCACATCCGATATCGAGTGCGATGCCTTGAAAGTGCGCCAGCTCCGCGGAAAGGGCCCGAAGAATGGCAGTCCGCACCGGAGCAAGGTCGAGTGTCTCCGGCAAGCATTGAGGATTGAGAAATGCATCATATGCCGGGGTCCGCCCGCTCGAATCACGAGCTGACTTCATAGCCAGCCCTTCAGAGAAGGGTGCGGCGACTTGGTCGATCGCAATGCTTCCACCCTTAGCTCTGGCTGTACGGTCGGCCCAGCCGCTGCTCAACCAGCGCGAGCCTTTCTACGCGAGAGGGAACAAGGCCGCTTCGAAGCATGCGCTCTCGAACCCTCTTCGCGACGCTCGGACGTTTCGGCGCCGCTTCGGTGATCGGACGCCAGGGTCCTGGTTTCCCGAGCACGGCATGGACGTAGTCTCCTTCATGCCACACGTCGACCTCCTCGTAGAGCAGAACCGCGGTGCTCAGATCGCGGGCGAACTCTGAGAGAGTGTCGAGTCCGACATCTTCATCCACTGGCTGAATCTGGTCAGGGTGATGCGTTCGGAGCCATGCCAGGTGTCTCGGCGTTGGAAACGACAGGACGATTCGGCACACCTCGCTCTGTAAGGCGACCAGTGTTTGATGCAGAGAAGACCTCTCGGTTGGCGCGATGTGCTCATACACATCCATGAGCACGATCAGATCAAAGGTGCCAGTTACGGTTCCTCTGACTAGAGGTCCCTCGACGAATGACACGCTGGACGACTGGAAGAGCTTTCTCGCTACCTCGAGGGACTTGGGGCTGATATCGACTCCGACAACCTCAGTCTCTGGCCACCGTCGGGCCATACGCCAGCAGATATCCCCAATCCCACACCCCAGCTCGAGGATCCGCCGTGGGCTGACAGGCGCGTTCTGTTCAACCCTGGTCCAGGCACGCTCGACCCGCGGATTTCCCTCGACGAACCCCTCGAGTTTCCCCCGCAGGTGGGCGTCGTAGTAGGCGATGACGTCGTTCATGTCGCCGTGAGCAGACATGCCGAGCGCGTCACCCTTCATTGAATGCGTTCCACTGAATGTTCGCTGATCTCCCACTCGCAGTCTTCGAAGTAGGCGCAGACATCACGCGACCATCCTCCCTCACGCTGCCGGCCATAGAGCACAACCTGGAATGGGCAAATTCCCTCAATCGTCTCAAACTTTTTCCCGCCATCACGTTCGGCAAGGTGAACGGTCAGGTTGTAGAAGCCCATATAGAGTCTGACCTTGGGAATACGACACACGAAGCGGAAAACGCCTGCTTTCCTGCACATCGCCTGATCCGAATCGTAGGCCCAGAAGTACTGGATGGGCTGTCCAAGCTGATTGCACACCTGGACCGAGATCCGCGCCCCGTCGATAGGAACAGGAGTGCTGACCTCGAGGCGAACCTCCATCCCTTTACCGCTTAGCTGACTGTTCCCTGGCTCTGACGTGCATACCTCAACTCGCGTGACATGTGGCCCGCCAGTAAGAGGTGGGGCGACATAAACCGCTTCTTCGATGCGATCGTCCTTCAAGTACTCTGTGATCACGTCAGCAGTCGGTCCGCTGTGCACGCAGCGTCCCCGGACAAGCATGAGACTCCGCTGAGTCAGGGTCGAGACAGCCTGCATGTTGTGAGTCACAAAGAGGATCGTCCGGCCCTCACCCGCAACGTTCTGCATCTTCCCCATGCACTTCCGTTGGAACGCAGTATCGCCCACCGCCAGAACTTCGTCCACGATCAAGATCTCGGGTTCCAAATGAGCGGCAACGGCGAACGCGAGCCGGGCTTGCATCCCGCTCGAGTACCGCTTGACGGGTGTGTCCAGGAACTTCTCGATCTCCGAAAACGCGACGATCTCATCGAATTTGCGCGCGATCTCATTCCGCTTCATGCCGAGCACGGCGCCATTCAGAAAGACGTTTTCTCGCCCGGTGAGCTCAGGATGAAACGCGGTCCCGACTTCAAGCAGGCTGGCGATGCGGCCATAGATGTCGACGCTGCCCGTCGTCGGCTCGGTGATTCGCGAAAGGATCTTCAGGAGGGTCGACTTGCCCGCCCCGTTCCGGCCGATGATGCCCAGCACTTCACCAGGCGCCACCTCAAAGCTCACATCGCGCAGCGCCCAGATAGTGTCACGGGTAGAGTCCCCGTCGCGCCCCGGACGTCGGAAGGGCGCTCGAATGGTCTTCAGGATGGCGTCCCGAAATGTCGCGTGCGTATCCACTGCCTGGCCGATCCGGTACTGCTTGCTCAAGCCTTCCACGCGGATGATCGGCTTCATGGCTCAGATGATATCGGCGAAGATCTTTTCGACTCGGCGGAATGCATAGGACCCAACGACGAGCAGCACCAGGGAAAGCGCGCCAGATATGATGACGGCCGCCACCGGGATCGGCCGACCCAGGAGGGACGCCCGAAACCCCTCAACCACCCCCACGATCGGGTTGAGCGCGTATACCGTCTGCCATCTATCCGGCACGAGGCTCGCCGGATAGATGATCGGCGAGGCGTACATCCACACTTGGAGCAGGACCGGTAGCGCCACGCCGACGTCTCGGTATTTGACGTTCAGCGAAGATGCGCACATTGCCACGCCGAGGGCGAGAACCGACACGATCGCGACCAGTACCGGTAGCAGAAACAGCGTCCTCGTCGGCGCCACATGGTAATAGACGAGCATCCCCATCAGAATCACGAACGCTACCGCGAAGTCGACGAGTTTGGACACGATCATGGAAGCCGGAATAATCACGCGCGGAAAGTAGACCTTTGTAATGAGGTTCGTGTTGGCGACGAGGCTCTGGCCGCCGCTCGTCACCGAGCCCGAAAAGAACGTCCACGGAACGATGGCCACGTAGACAAAAAGTAGATACGGAATCCCGTCTGAAGGGAGGCGAGCGAGGCGCCCCAGGAACAGCGTGAACACCAGCGTCACGAGCAGTGGCTGCATCACGACCCAGGACGCGCCGATGACCGTCTGCTTGTAGCGGACCTTCAGCTCGCGCCAGCTCAGAAAGTACAGGAGCTCGTGGTACGCCAACAGCTCCGTCAGATCGATCGGCACCACGCCGCGACGTGGGCGAATCCGGACCAGTGGCTCGTCGGGTAGTACCAGCCTGTTGCCATCCATGGTCTTCCGGCCCTCATTTGACGAGGGCCGCGCTTACGACGTCCTCTCCGTCGCTACTCATCCTCAACAAGACACACCCCAAACCGTTTGAGCACCTCCTGAAAGCACGGCTGGTGCCGCCACCGGAAGGGCTGCAGTCAGTCATCTGGCGAGGGTCTACCCAAGTCTACTCAATAGGAGATGCCAACTGCGGCGTCGAGATCACCAGGATCGCGCCCAGGGTTCCGGGACCTCGCCCCGCAGCACTCTATACGGGAATTCCTCATCGATGCCAGAGTAGGGCGAGGAAGGGAGCGGCACCCTGCTGATGATATTGTCTATCCTCCCACTGAATGAACCCTCGGAGTGCGACCGGAAAGAGGCTGTTTGTCATCTATTTTCAGGACGGCTATATCGGAGTCGCCCCGACAGTCCTGGGCTTTGCGAATGAACTGACTGCTGCCGGTCATGATGTCCATATTCGCGGCTTGGAGACGGAATACCCGTCCCCCGGTCACCTTTCCCCGTCCTGCCACGTCGCAACGTTTTCGCGGCTCACCGACGAGCCGCTCGGGGTGAAGTTGTGCTCGTGGATGCGCAGGATGAAGTTGGCGACGCTGCTCCCGTTGATCGAGTTGGGCTGGTTTGCGTTCCGGAATCTTCTCTTGGATCGACGAATTCCTGCGGAACAGCGCGGATTGCGTCGCATCAATATCGGTGTCGATCTCCAGGGTGGGGTTCTCGCATGGTGGCAATCCGTGCTTGCCAGGTCCCGCTACGTGTGGCTTTCGCTCGAACTGCCTGGCCCGCCCTCCTACCGTCGGCTCGAAAAGCTGGTCGGCTGGCTGGAAGCGCGGGCCCTCGGAAGCGCCGCCGCCCTCATCATTCAGGACCCGGATCGCTTGCGCAGCCTGTCCCGTCATCGATCGCCGTTGCCACTGCGGGTGTTCTATGTCCCGAACTCGGCAGGACCGCCGGCCTTCCGTTCGCCGCCGGCGTCGAGCGATAACTATCTTCGGTCGAGCAACAACTATCTTCGAAGGAAGCTCGGAATCGACCCCGAGCGATTCCCGTACATTGCGCTTCAAGCCGGGATGATCCAAGAAGAGGTGTACCCGCAAGAGCTCGCCAAAGCGTTCAGCCGGATCGATTCTGGGTTTGCGCTCGTATTTCACGATCGCCACAAGCGGTCGGAGAAGGACCCCTATGTTCGGCTCTTGCGCAGCCATAACAGCAGGAATCTGTTCCTGTCACTTGATCCGGTCCCGTTTGACGAGGTTGATGCGATCTTCGCGTCCGCGACGGTGGGTTTGGTCTTTTACAGACCGGTCGACGACAACTTCGCCATGATTGCGTCCGCGTCCGGAAAGTTGTCATTCAACCTGAAGCACGGGATTCCCGTGCTGATGAACTCGCTTCCCTCACTGGCCGCCCTCAACGAGCGATACGAGTTCGGCGTGATGGTTCGCGATCCGCAGGACCCGGCGGAGCTGTCCGCGGCTCTGAAAACGATCATGTCGCGGTACGATTTCTATAGCGCGAACGCCAGACGTTGCTTCCAGGAAGAGCTCGATTTCCAGACGAAGTTCGTACCCCTTCGCGAGTTTCTCGAGGCCCTTTGAAACTCGCTCGCGGCAGGACAGCCGGGTCAGCCTCGACCTTCAGGCGCGCCCTTGGCGACCAGCGGCCATGTTCGCGTGTCTATTCGGATTTCTCCATTTTCAGGTGCTCGCCGCCTGAAAGAGTATCCCGGCAGCAAGTCGTTCGTTTTGGTGGTGCGTTGCTCTGCTCCGGGTGACCTGACCCGAACTCCGTTACGCCAAGAGTTGACGCGCCCGCAACTGTGACCTGCCTTTCGACCTGGTCTTTCCAAGCGGCAGTCGACTGCACCTGTTACTCTGCTAGATGAAGGCTCGGCTCTCCCCAGGTCGGGCGGCTGCCTTGCAAGGAGGCGCTAGGCTACTTCGGCCGGCAGCACCTGGAGATCGCCTCCGGCGAACGTCCTTGGCATCAAGCCGGCCGCGCAGGCTGCGGTACACTCCTGTAGCAACGAAACGCCGAAGGGAGGGGGTTCGCATGGCGAAACGCGACGACGGAACAACACGAACCAGCGGTGGCACGACGACGACCGACGCGTCACGCGCGCCGACGGCCGCCGCAGTACGCGGAGGAACCAAAGGGCGTAGCGGCGACGTGGTCGACGCGCCCGGTAAGAAACATCGCAAGCCGATGCCGCCCGATCCCGGTGCGAACGTTGCGGGCAGTCAGGCGGCCAAGATGCGGGCGGCAAAGACGATGGTCAAGACGAACCGTCGCCGAGGACGAGGCTAGCTCCGCGCCCTCGGGCATCGGTTGACGTCCTCTGTGGTCGTGGCGACGGAGAGATACGTGAGGTCACCTACCCAGTCTGATTGGGCCTGGTCGCTCGAGTCCGCGCACCTCCTTGACAAGCTAGGGCCTACTCAGGTCGAATGCCACCGCTCCTGCTGAGTCGAATGCGACATCTCCTGCTGAAAGGAAGGGAATCATGAAGGTCGGCGTGACGCTCTTTGCCCAGAACTATCCGGACTGGAGTCGCTTCGAGGCGCTCGAGCGCGGCGAGTCGGGTCCGGACAACGCCGGCTCGGACGCGAGGGTGTATCAGGACGAGATCCGGCTCGGGTCGCAAATCGAGCCGCTCGGGTTCGACTCGATCTGGAGCGTCGAGCACCATTTCACGCCGTATACGATGGTGACCAACGTCCTGCAGTTCCTCTCTTTCTGGGCTGGGCGCACCGAGCGCGTCGGGCTCGGCACGATGGTCGCGGTGATCCCGTGGCACAACCCCATCCGCCTCGCGGAAGACATCGTGATGCTGCAGCACCTGCTCAATGGCCGCGAGCTGAGGATCGGCTTCGGCCGGGGGGCAGGTCGACGTGAGTTCGGCGGTCTTCACATCCCGATGGGTGAATCACGCGAGCGGTTCCTCGAGGGGCTCGAAATCATCCGGCTCGCGATCACCACGGAGCGATTCGCGTTCAAAGGCAAGCACTTCCAGGTGCCCGACGTCTCCCAGCGCGAGGAGAGCCCCACCATCTCGCTTCGGCCTCGCCCGCGGTCGGTCGACATCCTGGACCAGCTCTACTGCGCGTGGGGGTCTCCATCAACGGCGCCGATCGCGGCACAGGCCGGGTTGAAGCCGCTCATCATTCCGCAGAAGTCGTTCCAGGAGTACCAGCCCGAGCTGGCGGAGTTCAACAGGCTGCGGGCCGAAGCCGGTTACGCACCGGCGGGACCAGGGCTCGTGACCTGGGTGTTCTGCGCTGAGAACGAAGCGGAGGCCGAGGCGGGCGCCCGGCTCTACATGGGCGAGTACGCGACGAGCGCCGCGCGCCATTACGAATTCTTCTCCGGGCATTTCGCGACGACGAAGGGCTACGAGCATTACGCCGAGCTGTCCAAGCTCATGAGCAACGTGCCCGCGTCGTCGTTCGGCGAGATCTTCCTCAAGGACCATATCTGGGGCACGCCCGAGCAGTGCATGCGACGCCTGAAGGCGGCCAATGAGTTCATGCGCCCGTCCGAGTTCATCGGGGTCATGAAGTACGGCGGCATGCCACTCGACGTCGCGGAGAAGAGCATGCGCCTGTTCGCGAAGGAGGTTCTGCCGTTCGCGCACGAGCTGCCGGCCGCAAGTCCCGTCGCCGTCACGGCGTAGGCCATGTCGACTGGGATCACGATGAGCCGTCTGAACGGATCGGTCGACGAGGGGTGGGGTAAGGTCGCCGACGCGTTTCGCGCGAACTTCGACGGCGCTGGCGAGCTGGGGGCGGCGTGTAGTGTATACGCCGGCGGAGAGCTCGTGGTCGACCTGTGGGGCGGTGTGGCCGACAAACGGACGGGGCGCCCCTGGAAGCACGACACGATTGCCGTCGTGATGTCGACGACGAAGGGCGCGACGGCAATCTGCGCCAACCGACTCGTCGAACAGGGCGTCATCGATCTCGATGCGCCCGTTGTGAAGTACTGGCCGCAGTTCGCGCCACAGGGCAAGGACGGCATTCCGGTTCGGTGGTTGCTGACTCACCAGGCGGGTCTGCCGGTTCTCGACACGGCGTTGACATTCGAGGAATCGTGCGCATGGGAGCCCGTGATCCGTGCGCTCGAAAAACAGAAGCCCCTCTGGGAGCCGGGAACTCAGCACGCGTATCACGCGCTGACCTTCGGCTTTCTGATCGGCGAAGTCGTGCGTCGGGCTACGGGCAAGACGCTCGGGACAATCTTCGCCGATCAGGTCGCTCAACCGCTCGGGTTGAGCTCATGGATCGGGCTCCCCCCGGCGCAGGAGCACAGGGTCGCCCACCTGGAGCAGGCCGCGTCGACAACTGGTCTCGATCCTCAAATGGCGGCGATGCTGGAAGCGTTCAT
>ORMF011661106.1_pt1 | contig 14370 bp, 17 predicted proteins | sample 1779871 | NCBI WGS metagenome assembly ORMF01 (sample SAMEA104232316, study PRJEB22302) | groundwater metagenome | biome: forest; feature: aquifer; material: groundwater | place: USA | collected 2011-08-07 | depth 5.4 m | reverse complement strand
GGAGCGGACGAGGGGAGGGAGGGACGCCGGGGGGGCCAAAGCCGGTGCCCGCGAGTGGAGTTCCAGAGAAAGCGCAGCATCTGCCGCATCGATATTTAGTATAGCGCCCGTGTGGGGCAAGCCCGTACCGTAACGCCACGCCACTGCGGAGTTATCAGTCGCCCTGAGTCGCCTGTGCTTAAATGTCCGCAGAACATCTCATACTCCACGATGGCACTTCATTCCACTTCGATCAGCGCGCTGTTCGCTTCGACCTCGAAGCGCAATCTGATTTTGTGTCTGCTGCTCGTGACCTGCACACTTGCTATCTATAACGGCGTCAATCAGAACGGATTCGTCAACTACGACGATGACGTTTATGTCACCGCCAACCGCCACGTCCAGGCTGGACTCCGCTGGAGCGCGATCCGCTGGGCCTTCACCACCTTCGACGCCGCCAACTGGCATCCGCTGACCTGGATTTCCCATGCGCTCGACTATCAGCTCTTCAAACTGAATCCCACGGGCCATCACTACACCAGCCTGCTGCTGCATTGCGCCAACGTCGTGCTGCTGTTCTTGCTATTGGTGGAAGCGACGCAACGAATATGGCCCTCCCTGATCGCCGCCGCGATGTTCGCGGTGCATCCGCTCAATGTGGAATCCGTGGCCTGGGCCGCCGAGCGCAAGAACGTCCTCAGCATGCTCTTTCTTCTGCTCGCGCTTTGGGCCTACCAGCGCTACGCGTCGAAGCCCAGTATTGCGAGATATGCCGCGGTGTTTCTCCTGTCCGCTTGCGGACTCATGGCCAAGCCGCAGGTCATCACGCTTCCCTTTCTTCTCCTGCTTTGGGACTACTGGCCTCTGCGCCGGTTGCAATTCGGTTCTGCGCAGGCCGGCGCGGGCGACGACTGCATCCGTTCGCTCGGCTGGCTGTTCCTCGAGAAAATTCCTCTGCTCGCGCTCTCGGCGGCCAGCGCCATTCTGACCCTCGCAGCACAACACGCCGGCGGAGCGGTTCGCTCGGCTATCGAATACCCCCCAACAGTGCGGATCGAGAACGCGATCAGCGCGTACTTCGACTACGCTGGAAGACTGCTCTGGCCGCTGCGTCTGGCTCCCATGTATCCGCATCCGGGAGACTCCCTGCGCGCGTGGCAAATCGCTGTCGCCGCACTGTTCGTGATCGCACTTACCGTGCTCGTGCTTGTCTTCCGGCAAAAGCGCTACCTGGCAGTCGGCTGGTTCTGGTTTCTGGGAGCGCTCGTCCCGATGATCGGCCTCGTCCAGGTGGGACAGCAGGCCACCGCCGATCGTTACATGTATCTGCCTATGATTGGCCTGCTTGTCATGCTGTGCTGGGGGCTTGCGGAGTGGGCCGGAGAATGGAAGACGCGCGTTGTTAGTCTAGCTTGTGCCGCCGCGCTCGTGCTCGCTGTTCTCGGAGCACTGACCTATCGCCAGGTCGGCTTCTGGCATGACAGCGAAACGCTGTGGACGCATGCCGTCGCAGTCACGAACGACAACTACGTCGCGCACGTGAACCTCGGCGAAACTTTCCTCAACCAGGAACGCACCGAGGAAGCTGCCGTCCACTTTCGCGCTGCCGTGCGGATCCGCCCGAACGATCCGGCCGCGCACTTGAACCTGGGAACCTGTGAGCGCCGCCAAAAAAACTATGTCCCCGCACTCCAGGAAGATCAGGCCGTGCTGCGCCTGACCTCCGACAAAGGTCTGCGGGCCTACGCGCTCGTCAACCTGGGAAGCGACTATCGCCACTTGAAGGATTACGCCCAAGCCAAAGAAAGCTACGAGGCAGCGCTTCGCGTGAACCCGGAAGCAGCGCGCGCTTTCGTCGGCCTCGGCGTCCTGGCTCAAAAGACCGGAGAATTCAGCGAGGCTGTAAGGAACTACTCGCGCGCGGTCGAACTCGAACCGAGCGACGTTGGCTACCTGCTGCTCGCCCAGGCGCTACAACAGAACGGCCAGACCGCAGCCTCGCGGGCCACGTTCGAAGCGGCGCAACGCGTCTCGCCCGACTTCGACCGTGCCCAGCAAGCTGTCCGCGACCTGCTGGCAGAGTAATCCCGCTGCACGCGCTTCCCGCTCTCCGCATTCCCCGCCTGAGTCCGGCCTAGCTTTTCTTGCCCGTCACAGCATAGAAGGCGGTCGCTTCCTGCTCAACATTCCGGCTGCCGCACTTCGGGCACTTGATTTTCGTGTCGTGCTCTTTCAGGGTGAGGACCAGTTCAAAGGTCTTGTGACAATCGTTGCAGACGTAGTCGTACATGGGCATGGGGGCCTCCCGCTGGGATCCATGAGAATTGTAGCTCTGAATGCTGTGGATTGTCGGTGATGCGCCACCGTAGCGCCGGCGCCTCGCCGGCTGTCGCGAGGGCGCCGCGTCCCTCTGTAAGATCCGCCTCTACTTCTTCACAACATCTACACTGGCCCGGGTATTTTCCCAGTCCATGTCCAGCGTGCACTTGTTGCCGGCCTGATCGAAGCCGATGGTGAAGTTTTCCACCGGCGCGCTAGTCTTGGAAACACTCATCGGCACACGCGCCAGATCTTCGCCCGGACCGGGATAATCCGTGCCCGACTCGCCCGTCTTCTTGCTGATGACGAGCGTCCACTTGTCGGCTTCCGGAACGGTGAAGATGGTGTAGCTGCCGGCAGGAACGTTCTGCCCGCCGATAGTCACAGCGGTATCCGTGACAAACGTCGTGGCCTCATTCGCGCCGGTCCGCCAGACTTGTCCATAAGGAACCAGTCCGCCGAAGATCTTGCGCGGCTGATGGGTTTTTGGATCGTTGATACGCGGGCTGGAATAATCCATCTTGACGCTCTTGCCATCCGAGAACTTGCACTCGGCACCGGCCGGCGGACTGGGCCGCTTCGATTTATCCTGCGCCATATTCATCTGTGCAGGGGCAAAGACCGCGACGGCGAAAAGCAACATCGTAAGAAGAGCAAACTTCTTCATGACAATTCCTCCGGGGAAAGCACTTGGCACTTGGCACTTGGCATTTGGCATTTAGCATTTAGCCAAAGCCCTTCGGATCGAGGACCCACCGCTCCAAGCCAAATGCTAAGTGCTAAATGCCAAGTGCTGAATTATACAATCTCTCCATGGCCGTCTTCGACGAAAAGCAGGAAGAGCTCGAGCACTTCGAAACCCGCATGGGCATCCCTCGCGGACGCCTCGCCGTCTCCATGGACCTGGTCACCGACGCCATGTCCCTCATCGGGCAGCATGGCGTCTACTGCCAGAGCCAGCGCTGGCCCGGCAAACCCGTGCTCGATATCCAGATGGTGATGAAGAATCTCACCGACGCCAAAGAGCTGATCCAGAGCGTCATGGAAGAACTGCGCACCAAAGCCTGATCCCAAGCGGCAACTACCCGCAGGCCGTACTGCGGCTACAATCCAAAAGATGGAGCGCAAAGTTTTCTGGATCGTTTTCGTGGTTCTCGGCCTGCTCGCCGATTTCCTCTTGCCGCTCTGGTGGGCCCTGGCTGCCACCATCCCAATCGCCTACCTCTCTTGGTGGGTCGCCTATCGCAGCGACTGGTTCTAGGACTCAGAAAAGCTCACGAAGGTATGGATCACCGTGGAAGAGCGGCCCTTCAGGGCCGCGTAGACGGTTGGGATGACAAGGGCTTCAGCCCCAGTGGTCGTCTACTCCTTACCAGATTGAGTTTCTAGGCGGCCTTCATATTGCGGAGTCGAAGAGCCTGCCCCGAGCGAAGCCGCGGGGCCCCCTACTCTCTAAATAACGCGATCGCGCACCAGCATTCTCTTTGTGACCTGAAGCCGCACAACCTCGGTTGCTGTTTTCGGCGCGCTCAGCGACAATTCCAGAATCACCCAACATTGGAGGACTGAATGCAACGCAAGTCACGTATCGTTTTGGCCGTTACGGCCATTTTGCTGATCACCAGCATTTCATCGCTGGCCCAAACGACCACCCTCACCGCCGAGGAGCGCGCCGCCGCGTTCAAGCACCTGCAAGCCACTCACGACGCCTTTCTGCAATCCATCTCCGGGCTTTCCGAGAAACAGTGGAAATTCAAGCCCGCTCCGGATCGCTGGTCGGTCGCCGAAGTCGCCGAGCATATTGCGGTCTCGGAGTCCGCGATCCTGGAACTGGTGCAGAAACAGGTGATGGTCTCTCCCGCAGCACCGGAGAAACGCGCCGAGGTTCAGGGTAAAGACGAGCAGGTCCTCAAGATGGTCCCGGATCGCAGCCACAAGGCCCAGGCTCCCGAATTCTTGAAACCAACCAATCGCTGGGCGACGCAGGCGGAGCTGACCAAAGCCTTCGAAGACAGCCGCAAAGCGACGATGGACTACGTCAAGACCACCAACGACGACCTGCGCGACCACTTCGGTCCGCATCCCGTGTTGGGGCCGCTCGACGGCTACCAGTGGATACTGCTGATCTCGGCGCACTCCGAGCGCCACACAAAGCAGATTGAAGAAGTGAAAGCAGATCCGAATTTCCCAAAGGAGTAGTTGCTTAGAGCGCTGAGAACTCAGAGCGCTTGGGTGAACTCTTCGACTTTGACGACAGCTTGTTTCAAGATGCCGCGAAGGGTTCCGATTGCGAGTTCCGGATGTAGCGGAACGACACAGCCATTTGTGGCATCTGGCCCGACGCGCTTCATTACGACGTGGCTTCCGGCTGGCGGACTTGAACGAAGCCCAATCGTTCCAAAACCCGGACTACCTGCGCGCCAGACACGCGCGGCAGCTTAGGCAAAGTGCGCCTCGAAGACGGTTACCAGTGGGCGGCTGAGATCGCCCGGGGGGAATTCTTCCAGATAGAGTTCCGTGGCCTCGCGAAGGTTGGCAACAGCCTCGTCGATCGTCTTACCTTGGCTCACCGTACCGACTTCAGGGCATTCCGCGACGTAAAGGCTGTCTTCCTTATGCAACACCGCTGTGAATGTGCCGACTCGCATTCGCACTCCTTCTGGAAACCCGGTTTACTTTGCGTGTTTTTCACAGATCTCGGCGGCGACGATAAGCTTACGCGAGCCGGTACTTCCCCGCCTCAATCGTCTTTCCCGCGATCTGCTGCCGCAGCGCAATCGTGTTGAACGGCTCATGCTTGGCGAGACGCCGGACAATCGCCAGCTGCGTTCGTAACATGTCGCCTTCGGCCACGTCGGCGACGACCTTCTTCGCCGAGGCCTCAACTTTCTCCAGCGCCTGCGTCAGGTATACCCGCGTCATCGCAATCGGCAGCGCTGCCGCGGACTCGCCCTTCTGCTCGGCAATCTTCTGCGCGCGCAGCACGGCCGACTCCATCGCGTAAATCTCGATCACCATGTCGGCGATTGCGCCCATGACCTCTTGCTGATCCTGGATTGCTTGCATGTACTTCTGCGTCGCCGCCCCAGCCGCGAACAAGCCGAGTTTTTTGGCATTCGCCACCAGCTTGCGCTCCTCCGCCAGCGGTCCTTCGATCTCTTCGCCCGTCGACGGCCCGCTCAGCACTTCGTCCATCAGCTTCTTGATCGCCGGCATGAGCGGCAATTGTCCCGACATCGCCCGCTTCAACAGGAATCCCGTGATGATGAGCCGGTTGATTTCGTTCGTGCCTTCGAAGATGCGGTTGATGCGCGCATCGCGGTACGCCCGTTCCGCCGGATACTCTTCGACGAAGCCGTATCCGGCGTAGATTTGCAGGCTCTCGTCGACCACGTAGTCGATCATCTCCGATCCCCAGACCTTGAGGATCGAGCATTCCACGGCGTACTCTTCGATCGCCTTGCGCTGCTCTTTCGCCGCTTCGGGACTCGCTTGGTCGAGGCTCGAAAGCAGATCGTCCATCATTCCGACTGTGCGATAAACGAGCGACTCGCCGACATAGATCAGCGTCGCCATGTTGGCGATCTTCTCGCGCACCAAACCGAAATCGGCAATCACCTTTCCAAACGCCTTGCGCTGCTTGGCGTAGCCCACCGCGTTCTCGATCGAGACGCGCGCGCCGCCCACGCACATCGCGCCCAGCTTGAAGCGCCCGACGTTCAGGATGTTGAACGCGATCACGTGCCCCTTGCCGATCTCGCCGAGCAAGTTTTCAACCGGAACCTTGCAGTCATTCAGGATGATCGGGCAGGTAGACGATCCGCGAATGCCCATCTTGTGTTCTTCGGCGCCGACAGAAAATCCCGGGAAAGTCCTTTCCACCAGAAACGCCGAGAATTTATCACCATCAATCTTTGCGAAAACCGTGAACAGGTCGGCAAAACCGGCGTTGGTGATCCACATCTTCTCGCCGTTCAGGACGTAGTGCTTGCCGTCCGGCGAAAGCACGGCACGGGCGCGGCAATTAAGGGCGTCGGAGCCGGAAGTCGCCTCCGACAAAGCGTACGCGCCAACCATTTCTCCCGTGGCCAGTCGCGGCAGATACTTCTTCTTCTGCTCTTCGGTGCCAAAATAAACGATCGGTAACATGCCAATGCCGCTGTGCGCGCCCCAGGTGGTGGCAAACCCGGCGTACTTGGCCATGTGGTCGGCAATCACCGCCGCCGTGACCTTGTCCATCTCGAGGCCGCCATAGGCCTCAGGAATTTCAACGCCGCTCAGCCCGAGGTCGCCGGCTTTCTTGAGCAGGTCGCGGCTGATCGAGAAGTCTTTGTGCTCAATCTTTTCGGCTTGGGGCAGAATCTCGTTGACCGCGAACTCCTCGGTCGTCTGGCCAATCATCTGGTGCTGTTCGGTGAAGTCTTCCGGAGTGAACACATCGGCGGTCTGCCGCTCTTCGAGCAGAAAACTTCCGCCGAGAATCTTGGCTTTGGAGATCGCTGTCGTCGCCATTTCAAGTCCCTTTTGAGTAACAACCGGCAAGTAGGCCGAGAAGGTAAGGGTCAATCATTAGAAGTCTATGAGAAGTCCTGGCAGGCGTCCACTGGGTTGCACGAAGGATGCACGAAGGCCCCCTTCAAGCACTATACGGCCCTGCAATTGCAAGTGTGAGTTTCCTGTTCTCGATGTCACGACAATCCCGTCAATGACCGATATTCCAGTAGAGGATGGAGCCACATGACCGTTGCGACCTCGCCTTTCCGCTGGACGGAGAGGTATAGCGTAAATATCACGGACCTCGATAATCAGCACCAACGTTTGTTCGCGACCATCAACGAACTCAACGAAGCACTCGCCGCCGGCGAAGGCGCAGCAGTCACCAACCCGGTTCTGCAGAAACTGGTCGAGTATGCACGGACCCACTTCGCCGCCGAAGAAGCGCTGATGAACGAGTACGAATTCCCCGGACTCTCCACCCACCGTGCCGAGCACGATAAGTTCACCCAGTCGGTCGCAAAGTTTCTGGAAGACTACCACGCCGGCAAGCCGGGAGTTCCGGTCTCACTCCTGCTGTTCCTGCAGACCTGGTTGAAGAAGCACATCATGGTAAGCGACAAGGCCTACAGCAGTTTTCTCAATGCCCGGGGAGTGCATTAACTCTCACGGCAGTCAATAATTCCCATGGCGCCCCGCAGTCAATTCAGATTTTCGAAGATCCCGGCAGCGCCCATGCCTCCGCCGACGCACATCGTTACCATCCCGTAGCGAGCTTTGCGGCGCTTCATCTCGCGGATCACGCTGGCCGTCAGCTTGGCGCCGGTGCATCCCAGCGGATGTCCCAACGCGATCGCGCCGCCGTTCGGATTCACGCGCTCGGGATCGAGTCCGCCTTCTTTGATCACTGCCAGCGACTGGGCCGCGAAAGCTTCGTTCAGTTCGATCACGTCGATGTCCGAGAGCTTCAGGCCGGCCATCTTCAACGCTTTCGGTATCGCGAACACCGGCCCGAGTCCCATCTCTTCGGGCTTGTATCCGGCGGTGGCGAACGAGACGTAGCGCACCAGCGGCGTGATGCCCAACGCTTTCGCGCGGTCGGCTGACATGACCACCGCCGCGGCCGCGCCGTCCGACATCTGCGAGGAATTTCCGGCCGTGGTCACGCCCTTCACGTGAAACGCCGCTTTCAGCGCGGCCAGCGCTTCGAGCGAGGTATCGGCGCGCGGGCCTTCGTCGACTTTGAAAATGATCTCCTGCTTCTTCGGCTTCGATCCGTTCGGCGTCGTGAAGCTCACCGGCACTGCCACGGTCTCGTCCTCAAACTTCCCGGCCGCAATCGCTGCCAGCGCCTTCTGATGGCTGCGCAGCGAGAACTCATCGCACTGGGCGCGCGTGATGCCGAAGCGCGTCGCCAGCCGCTCCGCCGTCAGGCCCATCGAAAGATACGCTTCTGGATAGTGGTCCACCAGCCAAGGGTTGGGAGAAATCTTGTTGCCGCCCATCGGGATCATGGACATGGACTCGGTGCCGCCCGCAATCATCACCTCAGCGCCGCCCGCCAGGATGCGCTCGGCCGCCATCGCAATCGCCTGCAAGCCCGACGAACAGAAGCGATTGATGGTCACCGCCGACACCTCAACCGGCAGCCCCGCACGCAACGACGCAATGCGCGCTACGTTCATCCCCTGCTCCGCCTCAGGCATGGCGCAGCCCAGGATGACGTCTTCAATCTCTTTGGGATCAAGTTGCGGCACGCGGGCGAGTGCCCCCCTAATCGCGGCGGCGGCCAGTTCATCAGGACGCGTCGCCCGCAGCGTGCCTTTGAACGCGCGGCCGACGGGGGTGCGGACGGAGGAAACCAGGACGACTTCTCGCATGGGAAGCTCCGTTGCTATTGTAGCGCCAGGATTCGTAGCGCCGACTTTTGTACGCCTCCATTTTTAGCACCGACGTCCGTTCACCGACCCTCATAACAGTGTCATCCTGAGCGAAGTTGTCATTCGCGGAGCGAACGACAACGCAGTCGAAGGACCCCTACCCCCCATGCGCCAACACAAACATGGAGAGGCATTCTCACGACGCTGCCGACAGACTGGGAAGAATTCCCGTGCTCGTCCTTGCTGATTAAAGTGCGTAGGGGTCCTTCGACTTCGTGGCTGCTTCGCGAAACGCGAAGCATCCACTCCGCTCAGGATGACAGATGTAAAGGGGGTTGGAGATTAAATAGTGATGTATTCGGTTTTCGCGCTGGGCGCGGGGATGGCGTCGCCGTGCTCGCGCATGCCTTCCAAGTGAAACTCGACCGCTTCGCGGATGAGGTCTTTCACTTCCTCTAGTGTTTTACCCGCCGCGCCAAGCCCGGGCAGATCGGGAGCGTAGGCTCCCCATCCGGTGGCCGATTTCTCGTAAACGATCAGGTATTTCATTTCAGTCCTGCCTGCTTAAGGATATTGTTCAGTGTTCCGGGCGGAATGTCCACTGACGGATGGCCAGCAACGGTAACTGTACCTGGTTTCATCGGGTGGTGAAATTGCCGATGGCTGCCTTTCGTTCGAGCGATGCGCCAGCCATCTTGCTCAAGGCGCTTGATTACGTCGCGGACCTTCATCCATGAAGGATTGTAACGAATGGCTCAGCCGGCCGTTCTTTGGGTAGTGTCCTAATTTGACATTTTTACGCATTGGCAGCGGCCCTCAAAGTGCCTCGAATCCAATCGGAGAGAACTTGGTTGCTGGCCTTGGCTGCTGCTGTGACGGCCTTTAGATCGTCAGCCGTAAGCCGGACTTGCACGGTACGGCCTTTGGCTTCGCCCTTCGGCAGTTTCGGACGCCCGACTTTAGTTTTCTTCTGTGGCAAGGTTCCTGAACTCCTGCACGATGGCTGCTTTTACAGCGTCCTGTGCTGACTTGATTGGATGAGCGTGTAACACTGCGACGTGCCGCTTGGGATTCGCCGGATCGTCCGTATCGTGCGACCAGGCATAGGCTCTGAACGCCGTAGGATGTCCTTTGAGATCGAACACCTCGACAATGCCTTCCCACACCGTCCTACCCTGAAACGTTTCCTTCACCGGCACGCTTTCAACGTGCGTAGATTCCGCCCCATGCACGCGCCTGATTACGTCTCGCAACTCTTCCAAATAGGTCACGCTGCTCCGCGCTCAGGGTCTTCGTCCATCGCAGTCAATTCCTGCCTCAGCGAAGCGAGAACTGCCTCTACTCTCTTAATGTCATTGCACAGTTGTTTAATGTTGTTCTCTGTGAGTTGCTCGAACATCTTCGGCGTAAGGACAACGTGTTCCTGACGGCGTCCTATTGCTGGCGTCCCGTCCCACCAACGGATCATCTCTGGTTGACGCAGTCCTGCGCTAATCGTTGCGGCCAGATCAGCCCATTCCCCGGCTTTTGCTTTCAATGCTCCAAGTTCCTTTTTGCCGTCTCGATACTGCGCGCGCTTCCTGCCTACGAGTTCAAACTGCTCATTCTCGGTCATATGCGAAATCCTTTCCGTATACATTGTAGGGCCGACTAGCTGGCAGCCTCCAGCAGATCGCCTATGCTCCAGAAACCCCGCTCAACTCCCGCTGCCATCGCCGGAGTACAGCGCAGTGTGTTGTGGCGCTTTACGAAATTGTAATAGGCAAAGTGCAAAGCTACAGCGGCCTCAAAGTTTTCGCGCTTCTTGCTGAATGCCAACGTCAGGCGAGTCAAGCGGCGCATGTGAAGACGCGTGGTCGCGTTAAGCCTCTCGACATAGCTGGTAGAGACATGTCGCATGTCGGGCCTGCCAGCAAACCACTTCTTTTCGGTGGAAACGATGTCAGGGGCACTATATCGGCGGTTCGGATGGCCGGATTCATCGTGGATGTAGGTTTTGACGATCTGGGCATAGTCCACGTCAGTGCCGAAGGCTTTTTCAATCGCTTCGACGTAAGCGCGTAGGCCATCGGTGGAAATTTGCACGCGATTCTTCATCCTGCTGGCAACGTCCTGTACAAACGCATTCGCCGTGGCTCCGTCCCGCTTTCCGACTTTGAATGCCGGGACTAGCTTGGTGTCCGCATCCACCGCACAAAACGTCCACGCATCGCCACATTCCGGGCCGTCGTCCACCGTGAGGTTCTTTTCTTTCTTACCGATGAATCCCCAAATCTCGTCAAATTCCAGATAGCGACATCCCAGATCACGCATCTTGGCATCCATGAGGGCCGCGCAACCCTTGCCGACCCGCACCCCGAGACGCATGACCGTATCGCGGTGAACACCCGTAATGCGCTCAATCGAGCGAATGCTAGAGCCTTCGGCCAATGCTCCAATTACCGCAATCTGCTTGTCGGTGCTGAGTACGTTTGCCATGCCCATTACTGTATTACAAGAATAGAAGCCTGTCAAGATATTTTTTGTGTTACGATTATTCGCGCACCCACCAAATCCGAAAGAGTAATGACCAAAGGCAAACGAGGCCGCCAACGAGAGAAGCGACGACAGGCCGCACAAAAACGCCGAGCGAACGGGGTGTCTGTGGGTACAGTAGGAGCTGAGACAGTACGGGATACCGTAGAGGAAAGCCATTGCCAGACAGCCAAAAATGAAAGTGAGGGAGATGTACAGATGCCCACAAAAACGGGAGTCAGCGAATGGATACGCAACAACGCCAATGCGGTTATCGCCCTCTTTACCATCGTTATAGCTGTAATTGCTGGTATTCAGGCTTGCATCTACAAATCGCAACTTGATTGGACCCGCATAGAGGAAAGAGCTTGGTTGGCCGTAAAATTCACGCCCTTTAACGGTCCCGTCGTCAACGCGAAATTGCCAGCTCCCTTGCTCATAGGAAATACGGGAAAAACCGTGGCGACGAAGGTTAGGGGGTGGATATTTTTTAGACCAGTCCCCATTGGCACGACGATTGACGTTAGCGATTACACGAAGGTCAGCCCATCCTCGCTTCCAGAGGGGGAACCTATCCCCGCATGGACGAAGTTCGATACTGGCGTGATCTTCCCGAATGACGTAATCCCCATCTTGCAACCAGCCTTTGCTAGAACTCCCGCTGGTAAGAACATCCCGGAACCTGCCACATGGGATCAGCCGCTGCAAGATCAATGGCTGCGAGGCGACATTTACCTTGCGCTGACCGGGAACATCACCTATGACGATGCCGCTGGGGTCCACCACTGGACTACATTCTGTAATTTCTTCATGGCTTCCGGGACGGGGAAGAGTGTCAGTCGGGACACCTCTGACCGCTGCACAAGCGACAACGCCGTGGACGATAACAAATAGCCCTAAAATCCAAATTAGGACACTACCGTTCTTTGCGATGAGTGGGAAGCCGGCTCAGGCAATGATCCTTGTCCCGAGAGTGCACCGAAGATCCCGATCACCCACCAAGGAGGGAGGCCGCGCTATCTACCGGCTGAGCTGGCGGGGCTGTACAAGCCGGTCAAGAAGGCGGTGACGTTGCGTCTGGACGCCGATGTGCTGGCCTGGTTCAAGAAACAAGGGCGCGACTACCAGACCCCGATCAATCGGGGGCTGCGCAGATTGATGATGGACGAGAGGAAGCAATCCGGCGAGTGCGGAGGGCCCAGGCCTCGAAAACCGCGAGACCTGGAGCACCCGTTTTTATACTTTCCGCCAAGACCTGGGCCACCCGCCGCTTCCACGGTGGTACAGGTGTTCGTGGCAACTGGATAACCGCTCCCCCCTTCCATAAGTTTCAATTAGGAATTCTTAATGATTGCGGTGACGCTCGTCATATCCCGGTGGCTCATATTGTAGGAGAATGCGAAACACGGTCTCGATCGAGGTCTCCATGAATGCGAAATCTAGTTCCGATGTCCGACTGTTGGTTTTTCTCCCCTGGCTCCACCTCGCCGAACCTACTACGGTCGTCGGCGTGGAGTTTATTCCGTTCCCAACACGTGGCAACATTCCCGAGAAATTACCAGAGTTGGCAGACCCTCTCTCACGTTTCCTAGCCAGTTACGTAGACATTGAAGGCAAACCCCTCGGGAGGTGCACGGTGGCTACAATTCCTGCCCGAGTTCCCGGGTGGAGTCTTCAAGAGGATGACACTTCAAGGATCAGTGACGCAGTCGCTCTGCTCTTTCTCTGCGCAATCTCCCAAGACAGCTATTTCTCTCCACTCGGCTCCTACGCGAACTCAACACAGTTACAGATTCTTGCACAACAGTTTGAGGGTTCTCTCGGTCCCGAGTCCCCGATCATCATCCACTCCAGGCGACGCGATGGGCCAGCACGGGACCTACGGCTAGACCGGAACATCAGATTCATGCGACCTCAGGAGGCGAACTCGTACCGAGTGGAGGTAGATCATCAGCTTGCTGAAGCGCTAACTGAGGCTTCTCATTCAAAAAGCGACGCACTTGAGCGAACGAGAACTGCATTACCATTTTTTACCCTTGCCAACACAGACAGCTACACTGTTTCTCCTCAAGCGGAAATTGTATTCACCGCTTCTGCCTTCGGATATCTTTTGAAGTGTGACGGTAATCGAAGACTGGCGAAAGAGATTGGCCTTCTGTTTAAAGGATACGACACGGTGACAGTACAGCAAGCACAAGCCGCGAGGCCAAAAATCGTTCTTGATCCCAAAGGCGCGGATAAAAGTTGGTTCGTACACCAAAAATGGCTTAGCGAGCTTTATTGCCTTCGAAACGAATACATCCATGGCAAGGTCCTACAGGGGTATGCCTGGCACCCTATGGAGCATTTGCTGATCAGTCGCCTCGTGTTTGTACTTGTTGTTAAGCTACTTCTCGCCAAAGAGGGCCACTACAAAATCACGCCTGATGACGAGGGCAAACTCAAAGCTGTTGACCAACTGCTCTCTGCTGCCAATTGGGAGGGGCAAGGTACGGGGGCCGATCTCAATGTTTGGCAGGATATTCTCGAAAAGAACCGAAAATCCGCAATCATTATGAATGCTCTAGCAAGCTAAAAGACTAGGCTCATTGGGCGCCCGCGCAGTCCCCCTGAGGACGATCCACTCGTTGGTCACGCCACTTCTCACAAATCGAACTTCCCGCAACGACCACCTCTCAGCCGCTGCCCTTCTTCAACTCCCGCTTCCACCCCAGCACCCGCGCCTTGTTCGCTTCCGCTTCGGCTTCGGGGACCATGCCTTTTTTCTGATACAGGATCGAGAGGCTGGTGTGGGCGAGGACGTCGTCGGGATCGAGTTCGGAGATGCGCTTGGAGACCTCGATGGCTTCGTCCAGGCGGTTCAGGTCCTGGAGGGCGCGGCTCAGGCCGTGGAGGGCGTCGGTGAAGGTGGGGTCGGAGGCCAAGGACTTGCGGTATTCGGCGACGGCTTGCTCGTGCTGTCCTTCGGCGACCAGATCGAGCGCGGCGTAGTAGTGGTCTTCGGCCTCTTGGGGGACCTGCTGGGGATTGGGGCTGGGCGGGTCGTCGGGCATCGTGCGTCCTGGGTGGAGTCTAGCATGCGACGGTTGCGGGACGGTCGCTATACCGAACTGGACAACGCGTTGCCGGCGGCAGAGAGAACCTTCAACCACAGAGGACACAGAGGTCCACAGGGAGAGGCGGG
>ORMF010170805.1_pt1 | contig 14375 bp, 13 predicted proteins | sample 1779871 | NCBI WGS metagenome assembly ORMF01 (sample SAMEA104232316, study PRJEB22302) | groundwater metagenome | biome: forest; feature: aquifer; material: groundwater | place: USA | collected 2011-08-07 | depth 5.4 m | reverse complement strand
TCGGCGAGGGGCGGCTCGCCACGAGGGAGGATGCGGCGCAGCTGCAGCGCATCGCGCGCTTCGCGCGCTCGAGCGCGCGCGGGGACAGGGCCGAGCTCGCCGACGTTCCGGAGGACGCGCCGGCCTGGGTGCTCGCCACGTCGACGCGCGAGAACTGCCTGGGATCGAAGTGCGGGCGCTACGACGATTGCTTCGTCATGGCGGCGCGGCGCGACGCGCTTTCGTCGGACGTGGTGGTGGTCAACCATCACCTGTTTTTCGCCGACCTCATGTTGAAGGGCGAAGGCATTGCCGAACTGCTGCCCGCCTGCAATACGGTGATATTCGACGAGGCGCACCAGCTGCCGCAGACCGCCACGCTGTTTTTCGGCGAGAGCCTGTCGACCTCGCAACTGATCGAGCTCGCCCGCGACCTGCGCGTGGAAGCAGCCACCACGGCGCGCGATGTTCCCGCGCTGCCGCCGCTGGCCGTCCGGCTGGAGCGCTCGGCCAGGGACCTGCGGCTCTCGGTGCGCGAGGATACCGCGCGCGTCGCGGCGCAGGCCTTGCAGTCGCGCGAGGGGTTCCAGGAGGCGCTCGCGCTGCTCGAGTCCCAGCTTGACGAGGCCACCGCTCTGCTCCAGGGGCTGGCCGAGCGTGCGGAGGAACTGGAGCGTCTCGCGGTCCGCGCGGGCGAGCTGCGCGAGCGCCTGCGGCGCTGGCGCGACGAGGAGAATGCGCGGATCGTGCGCTGGGTCGAGGTGCACAGCCAGTCGCTGCAGCTGCACGCGACGCCGCTGTCGGTCGCCGATATCTTTCGCAAGCAGCTCGAAGGGCGCCCGCAGGCCTGGATCTTCACCTCGGCCACGCTCGCGGTGAATGGCGACTTCTCGCTCTACCGAGGGGAGCTGGGCCTTGACGATGCGCGCACCGCCTGCTGGGACAGCCCGTTCGACTACGCCGGGCACGCGCTGCTCTACGTCCCGCGCGAGCTCCCCGAGCCCAACAGCCCCGACCACACCCGGGCGGTCGTCGAGCGCGCGCTGCCGGTGATCCGCGCAAGCGGCGGGCGGGCCTTTCTGCTGTTCACCACGCTGCGCGGCATGCGCCTCGCGCACGAATTGCTGCGCGAGGCGTTCGCGCGCGACGGGCTTGCCTACCCCCTGCTGCAGCAGGGCGAGGGATCGAGGTCGGAGCTGCTCGAGCGCTTCCGCCGCCTCGGCAACGCGGTGCTGGTCGCCTCCGCCAGCTTCTGGGAAGGCGTCGACGTGCGCGGCGAGGCGCTGTCCCTGGTGGTGATCGACAAGCTGCCCTTCGCGCCCCCCGACGACCCGGTGCTGCGGGCGCGCCTGCAGGACCTGGAGAAGAGCGGCCGCAACCCCTTCATGGACTATCAGCTGCCGCAGGCGGTGATAGCGCTCAAGCAGGGTGCCGGCCGGCTCATCCGCGACGAAAACGACCGCGGCGTATTGATGATCTGCGACCGGCGCCTGTTCTCGCGGTCCTACGGCAGGCGCATCATCCCGAGCCTTCCGCCCATGCCGCTCACGCGGGACGAGGGCGAGGTCGTCGGGTTCTTTGCGGAAAGCGGCTAGTCTCTTATCACTCGGATGTCGACAGAATTGGCGAGGATTTTGGGTTTATGTAGGTCTCCCTATTTTGTGAAGTTGCGAAATCGCAACTTCACAAAATAGGGAGATGTGGGACGGCAAGTCCCGGCAACCTGCCTGATTCGGGCTGTGCCGGATTAGAGGAGATGCGCGAGCAACGCTACCAGAACTTCCACCAGGGCGTCGTGCCGCCCTGCGTTCCGGCGAGGAAGGTGCTCTTGGGGAAGTTCTTGCGCATGACGCGGTCGGCGTCGTCGCGCAGTTGGTTCATGCCGAGGGCATCGTAGGCCTTGACGAGGACGAACATCGCTTCCTCGGTCGCGGGCGTCTCCGGGTAGTTCTGCAACACGTACTGCGCCCGGTTGGCCGCTGCGATGAACGCGCCCCGCTTCATGTAATAGCGCGCCACGTGCACCTCGCTCGAGGCGAGCGCGTTGACGAGGTACTTCATGCGCGCGACCGCGTCGGGGGAGTACTTGCTCTCGGGAAAGCGCTGCGCGAGTTCCCTGAAGGCATCGAATGAATCGCGCGCCGACTTCGGGTCGCGCTCGGTCGGATCCTGGCGGGAGATCCTTCCGAACAGGCCCTGGTCCTCGTTGAAGTAGGCCAGCCCCTTCAGGTAAAGCGCGTAGTCCACGTTGGGATGGTTGGGGTGCAGCTTCACGAAGCGATCCACCGCCGCCACCGCCGAAGCCGACTCGCCCTGCTTAAAGTAGGCGTAGGCGATCTCGATCTGCGACTGCTGGGCGTAAGCGCCGTAGGGATAGCGCGCCTCGAGGGTTTCGTAGTACTTGATCGCCTGCTCGTAATTGCCCGAGTTCAGCTCGTCCTTCGCCTCGGTGTACAGCTTGTTCGCGGACCATCCCGAGGTCGGGTCGGACTTGTCCGGAAACAGTCCGCAGGCGGACAATAGGACGAGCGAAACCAGCGGGACCAGCGCAAGGAGAGCCAGACGGCGTTTCATGGGCGGCCAGATGGACAAAATGGCGAGCGAACATTATAGCGCGGGCGCCGCGCAGGAAGTGGTGCGCGAAATTGTGCGCACGGTGCCCGTGGACCTTGCCGGCCAGCGGCTCGACCTGGCGCTGGCGAGCATGTTCCCCGAGCACTCGCGCAGCCTCCTTCAAGCGTGGCTGCGGGAGGGGCATATCCAGCTCGATTCCCGCGCGGCCAAGCCCAAGCAGAAGATCTGGGGCGGCGAGCAGGTGCGGCTCCTGCCGCAGCCGGGGCCCGGGGAAACGGCGCACCGACCCGAGAAGATCGACCTCCCTGTGCGGTACGAGGACGAATCGATCATCGTGATCGACAAGCCGGCCGGGCTGGTGGTGCATCCCGGAAGCGGCAACTGGCAGGGCACGATGCTCAATGCGCTCCTGCATCACGCGCCGGAGCTTGCCGGCATTCCGCGCGCCGGTATCGTGCACCGCCTGGACAAGGACACGAGCGGCCTGCTGGTGGTGGCGAGGACGCTTCCGGCGCAGACCGACCTCGTGCGCCAGTTGCAGGCGCGCAGCGTGAAGCGCGATTACCTCGCGCTCGTGTACGGCAGCGTGGAAAGCGAGGGCGAGGTCGACGCGCCGGTCGGACGCGACCCCAGGGTGCGCACGCGCATGGCGGTGACCGATCGTGGCAAGCACGCGCTGACCCGCTATCGTCCGGTCCGGCACTATGCCGGCGCGACACTACTCGAGTGCGGACTCGCGACCGGCCGCACGCACCAGATCCGCGTGCACCTGCATTCGCTCGGCCACCCCATCGTCGGCGATCCGGTCTATCGCCTGCCTGGGCGGCGCCGCGGCGATTCCATGCTGGATGCCTTCAGGAGACAGGCGCTGCACGCATGGCGGCTCGCATTCGTGCATCCGGCGAGCGGCGAAACCATGCGCTTCGAATCGCCGCTGCCCGCGGACATGCGCGAGCTTCTCGCCGCGCTGCAATGAGCGTTCCGGCGGACTGGATCGTACCGGACTGGCCGGTGCCGCCGCGCGTGCGCGCGCTGATCACGACGCGCCCGGGCGGCGCGAGCCGCGGCCGCTTTGCCAGCTTTAACCTGGGCGCACATGTCGGCGACGACCCCGAGGCTGTGGCGCGCAACCGCCAGGCCTTGCGGCAGTGCCTGCCGGCCGATCCGGTGTGGATGAATCAGGTGCACGGCACTCGCGTCATCGAGGCCGACCCACGGGCGCAGGGCGAGGAGGCTGACGGCGCAGTGGCGCATGCGCCGGCGCAGGTCTGCGCGGTGCTCAGCGCCGACTGTTTGCCGGTGCTGCTCGCCGATGAAGCCGGCACGGCGGTCGGAATCGCGCATGCCGGCTGGCGCGGCCTGGCGGCGGGCGTGATCGAGAATGTCGCACGTGCGATGCGCGTGCCGCCGGCGACACTGATGGCCTATCTCGGACCGGCGATCGGTGCGCAAGCCTACGAAGTCGGGCCGGAGGTGCTCGATGCCTTCGTCGCTGCGGACGCGGAGGCGAGGCGCGCATTCGCGCCGAAGGGAGGCGGCAAGTATCTCGCCGATCTCGGGCTGCTCGCGCGCCAGCGGCTCGAGCGCCTGGGCGTGCGCAGCGTTCAGGGCGGCGGTCTGTGCACCTACAGCGACGCGGCGCGCTTCTATTCCTACCGCCGCGACGGCGAGACCGGCCGGATGGCGAGCCTGATCTGGCTGGAATGATCCGGATCGGCATCGACCTCGGCGGTACCAAGATCGAGATCATCGCGCTCGATGCGGCCGGCCGCGAACTGCTCAGGCGGCGCGTCGCGACCCCGGCGCGGGATTATTCCGCCACGCTCGCGGAGGTGGCAGCACTCGTGGCGTGGGCCGAAGCCGAGCTTGGTGCGCGGGGAAGCATCGGCATCGGCACGCCCGGCGCGCTTTCGCAAGCGACCGGGCTGCTGAAGAACGCCAACTCGACCTGCCTCAACGGCAGGCCGGTCAAGCAGGATCTCGAGGCGCTGCTCGGCCGCGAGCTGCGCATCGCCAACGATGCCAACTGCTTTGCGCTTTCGGAGGCGGTCGACGGCGCGGGGCGCGAGGCGCAGGTCGTGTTCGGCGTCATCCTGGGCACGGGCGTGGGTGGCGGCATCGTGATATCGCGGCGCGTGCTCGCCGGCGCAAATTCTATCGCGGGCGAATGGGGCCACAACCCGCTGCCGCTGCCGCGCGCGCAGGACCTGCCGCTGCCCGTATGCTATTGCGGCCGGATGGGCTGCATCGAGACCTATCTCTCCGGGCCGGGCATGGCGAAGCGGCATGCCGCGGCGACGGGGGCGAGCCTCTCGCCGTCCGAGATCGTCGCCGCCGCGGCGGCAGGCGATGCGGGGGCCGAGCGGACCCTGCAGCTCTACGAAGACCGGCTGGCGCGCTCGCTCGCGGGCGTGATCAACGTCGTCGATCCCGACGCGATCGTGCTGGGCGGCGGCATGTCCAACATCGAGCGCCTGTACGCGAGCGTCCCGCGCCTCTGGGCCCCCTACGTGTTCTCCGACAGCATCGTCACGCGGCTGGCGCGCCACCGGCACGGCGACTCGAGCGGCGTACGCGGCGCGGCGTGGCTGTGGTGAAGAGGATACTCAAGCGCGATTCAGACTAGAAGAGTATGCGCATGCCGAGCGAGGTCCAGGCGCGCGCAGGCGACGGGCCCGCCTGCGCGCCGAGCGTGCCGTCGATCTGAAACCGGTTCGGCACGACCCAGACGCGCAGGCCGAACTGCCGGCTGGGCCGCTCGCCCTCCTGGCCGTATCCCTCCGCGATGGCGTACACGCGCGAAGTCACCGCGAACTCCGCGCCCAGCCCCCAGGTTCCGCGCCTGACCCCGTCGGCCGGATCGCGCATCACGCCGAGGTTCGCGTGTAGGACCATGCGGTCGTCCATCAAGGAGCGGCTGGCGATCAGGTTGAGATAGGGCGACCAGCGCTCGCGCCTGGAAGGGTCGATGGGATTGAGCCGCGCCGCGCCCAGGGTGACCGCCAGGCCGTAGTCGTTGGGGCGCAGCGCCCTGACCAGCGTCTTCGCCTGCGCCAGGACGCTGCTCGAGGTGCCCTCGGCGGCGTTGTCGTTCTTGATGCCGCCCAGCGTCAGCTCGACCGGGCCGGCGGGCGTGCAGCCGGGAACGAACCAGAACTCGTTCTCGGAAAAATTCCGCTGCCGCTTCACGAAGCTTTCGATCTGGCAACCGCCCTCATCGACGATGCGCGCGTCGTCCGTCACGAAGGGCCGGGCGGCGTAGGCTGCAGTCGCATGCGCGCATGCGGCCAATGCGGCAACAGCGAAGCGGAGAGACAAGTCGGCCCTTACGGAAAAAGGGCCGAATATACGCGACCCGCGTGACAATTCCAATCGCCGCCGTTTAACGCGCCGCGAGCAGCGCGAGCAGTTGCTCCTGGGCCGGGCGCGGAACGCGCCCTCGCGCGCGCTTGCGGTGGTAGTTGCCGTCCGCGTCCATTTCCCAGGCCTGGCTGTTATCGGCGAGACAGATCTTCAGCCCTTCCTTGATGACGCGCTGCTTGAGGCGCGGGTCGAGCACCGGGAAGCACAGCTCGATGCGCCGGAAGAAATTGCGGTCCATCCAGTCGGCGCTCGACAGGTACACGTCCTCGGCGCCGTCGTTGGCGAAATAGAAGATGCGCGAGTGCTCGAGGAAGCGGCCGATGATCGAGCGCACGCGGATGTTCTCCGAAAGCCCGCGGATGCCGGGCCGCAGGGCGCATACGCCGCGCACGATCAGGTCGATCTTCACGCCGGCCTGCGACGCGGCATACAGCGCTTCGATCACCCGGGGCTCCAGCAGCGAGTTCATTTTCGCGATCACGTGGGCCGGCTTGCCCGCCTTGGCGTGCCGCACCTCGCGCTTGATCGCCGCCAGCATGCGCTCGTGCAGGGTGAACGGCGCGACCCAGAGATGGTGGAGGCTGCGCGCGCGGCCCAGGCCGGTCAACTGCTTGAACACTGCGTCGACGTCGGCGCAGATCTCCTCGTTCGCCGTCAGCAGTCCGAAATCGGTATAGAGCTTGGCCGTGCGCGGATGGTAATTGCCCGTGGAGAGGTGCACGTAGCGGCGCAGCATCCCTTCCTCGCGCCTGACCACCAGCAGCATCTTGGCGTGCGTCTTGTAGCCGACCACGCCGTAGACGATGTGCGCGCCGACCTCCTCGAGCTTCGCCGCCCAGTTGAGGTTGGCCTCCTCGTCGAAGCGGGCCAGCAGCTCCACCACCACCGTCACTTCCTTGCCGCGCTGCGCCGCGTCGATCAGGTACTTCATGATCACCGAGTCGGTCCCGGTGCGGTACACGGTCTGCTTGATCGCCACCACGTCGGGGTCCTCCGCGGCCTGCTCGAGAAACTCGATGACCGGATTGAAGGATTGGTAGGGGTGGTGCAGCAGCGTGTCCCCCTTGCGCACCGCGCGGAAGATGTCGCCGTGCCCGCCCAGCGCCTTGGGCACGCCGGGCAGGAAGGGCCGGAACTTGAGCGCCGGCAGGTCGACGAGATCGACGAGGCTTGCGAGCCGGACCAGGTTCACGGGCCCATCGACGCGGTAGAGGTCCTGCGCCTCGAGTCCGAATTGTTCCAGGAGGAATTCCTCCATCTGCGCCGGACATCCCCCGGCGACCTCCAGGCGGACGGAGTCGCCGAAGTGGCGCTGGGGCAGTTCGCCGGCGAGCGCCGTGCGCAGATCCTTGATCTCCTCCTCGTCGACGAACAGGTCGCTGTTGCGCGTCACGCGAAACGGGTGGGCCCCCTGGACGATCATGCCCTGGAAAAGCGCGCTCACGAACGCCTGGAGCACCGAGGTGAGGAGAACGAAGCAAAGCCCGCCGCCCGCGATCTGGGGCGGCAGCGGCATGACGCGCGGCAGCAGCCGCGGCGCCTGCAGGATGGCCCTTCCGGAGCTGCGCCCGAACGCGTCCCTGCCCACGAGCTGCACCGCCATGGCCAGGCTCTTGTTCAGCACGCGCGGAAACGGGTGCGCCGGGTCCAGCCCGATCGGCGTCATGAGGGGCATCATCTCCCTCATGAAGTAGTCGTGCAGCCAGCGGCGCTGTTCGCGGGTCCATTCCGATTCGCGCAGGAAGCGCACGCCTTCGCCGGCGAGCCCCGGCAGGATTTCCTCGTTGAGCAGCCGGTACTGCTCGGCGACCATCGCGTGCGTGCGCTCGCTTACGGCCCGGAAGACCTCCTTCGCCCCTGCCTCGCCGCGCCTGTCTCCGTCCTCGCCGAGCTTGATGCGCTCCTTCAGCTCCGCCACGCGGATCTCGAAGAATTCATCGAGGTTGGACGAAACGATGCACAGGAAGCGCAGCCGCTCCAGCATGGGCACGCGGCGGTCCTCGGCCTGCGCGAGCACCCTGCGATTGAAGGCGAGGAGACCGAGCTCGCGCGACAGGAAACGGCTTTCCGTTCGCTCGAGGCGTGAAGGAGAGTCGTGAAGCATGCGAGGTGGCGTTACCGGATGGTGAGAGGCGGACCCGTGTGGAGCGCCCCGCAGCCCGCGTTGCAGCGGCTCGCGGTGCGCGCGACCGGTCGTCTGCCTGAATCGGCGCCATTCTAGCCCATTCGATCGGCCGCCGCTCGGGGAGGCGGGCCGCGTTGCGCCGGGGTGCCGCGGGTGTTATGTTCGCAGGCAAATGTTGCGGCGCGGACATCCGTGAAACACGACACGCTTGCCGCGGTCGATCTCGGGTCGAACAGCTTTCACTTGCAGATCGGCCGGGTCGTAGGGGAGCAGGTCTACCTGCTCGATTCGCTGCGCGACCCGGTCAGACTGGGCGCGGGGCTGACGCGCGACAGGCGCATCGACCGCTCCACCCAGTTGCGCGCGCTCGAGGCCCTGGGCAGGTTCGGCGAGCGGCTGCGCGGCATGCCGAGGGGGGCGGTCCGCGCCGTCGGCACCAACGCGCTGCGCGTGGCAAAGAACGCCGACCAGTTCCTCGCCGAAGCCAAAGCCGTGCTGGGGTTTCCCATCGAGGTGATCTTCGGCAAGGAAGAGGCGCGCCTGATCTACCTGGGTGTCGCGCATACCCTTCCTCCCTCGCCGGACAAGCGCCTGGTCTTCGACATCGGCGGCGGCTCGACCGAGTTCATCGTCGGAATCGGCCTCGAGCCCGAGCTCATGGAATCGATCCCGATGGGCTGCGTGAGCTGGACGCTGAAGTTCTTTCCCGAGGGCAAGCTCGACAAGCCCGGGTTCAAGCGCGCGGAACTTGCGGCGGCCAACGAGTTGCAGCACATCGTGAAATCCTTCCGGCGCGCCGGGTGGAAGGACGTGATCGCCTCATCCGGCACTGCCCGTTCGGTCGCGTCGATGCTGCGCGAAAGCGATCTGGCGGAGCAGGGAATCACCGCGGGGGGGCTGAAGAAGCTGCGCTCGGCGTTCATCGACGGCGGCAACATCGAGCGGCTCAAGCTGCCCGGTCTGCGGGACGACCGGGCGGGCATACTGCCCGGCGGGCTCGCCATCATGTCGGCGATCGTCGCCGAGTTCGGCATCGACGCGCTCGAGGTCTCCGACGGCGCATTGCGCCAGGGGGTGCTCTACGACCTGCTGGGGCGCGTGCAGCACCACGACATGCGCGAGGCGACCGTCGCCGAGTTCACGCGCCGCTATCACGTCGATACCGCGCAGGCCGAGCGGGTCGGCGTCCTCGCGGCCCGGCTGCACGCCGATCTGGCCGTCGAAGCCGCGGAGGCCGACGCGCTCATGCTTCGCTGGGCCGCGTCCCTGCACGAGATCGGCATCTCCATCGCGCACGCGGCCTATCACAAGCATTCGGCGTACGTGCTGTCGCAGGCGGACATGCCGGGATTTTCGCGCGACGAGCAGGCGAGGCTCGCGCGGCTCGTGCTCGCGCATCGGGGAAAGCTGTCGAAAATCGAGGGCCTGCCCGCCCGCAGCGCGGACTGGCCGGTGATTTTCGCGCTGCGCCTCGCGGCGCTGTTCCACCTCGCGCGCATCGATATCGCGCTGCCGCGCATGGCCTGCCGCGCGACCGATTCGGGGTTCCAGATCGGCATCGAGCGGGGCTGGCTGGACGAGCACCCGCTCACCGAGGCCGCGCTCGAGGCCGAAGCCGAGGAATGGCGGTCGTTCGGCATGCGCCTGGAAATTCGTTCCCTCGCCGAGGAGAAGGCGCGGGCGGCGAGCCCGGGGGCCATCGAGTAGGTTGGGCCGGCAAAGGAGGAAGCGTTACCGTGATCTGCCATCCCATATCTCCCGATTTTGCACAGTTGCGAAGTTGCAACTGTGCAAAATCGGGAGACTGAATTAAACCCAAGATCTTCGCCACTTCTGTCAATAAGCGAGTTCTACGAGATCAGAGCAGGTCCGGCGCCACGACGGCGCGCAGCACGATCTCCCCGCCGTGCTGCGGGCGGCTCGAGAACCACCAGAGGGAGCCCTTCTTCACGGGCCAATCCGCTTCCCGTTCGGACAGGACCAACGCGGCCACCTGGCCGAGCGTCGGCTGGTGCCCGACCACGACCACGGCGCCCTCGCGCCCGGGCCAGCCCGCGGCGGCGAGAACATCCGGGGCCGACGCGCCGAGCCCCACCTTCTTCGTCGCGTGATAGGGCAGGCCGAGCGCGTCGGCGGTTTGCTGGGTGCGCCGGGATGGCCCGACGAGTATCTCGCAGCTCCCGGGCAGCCGTTCCTTCAGCCAGCGCGCGATCTGCGCGGCCTGCTTGTGCCCGCGCTTGGTGAGCTCGCGGGCAGAGTCGTTGACGCCGTCCTCGGCTTCGGCGTGGCGCCACAGGATCAAGTCCATCGTCTTTGCTCCGGGAGTTGGACGGGGCCGAAAAGCGTATTATGGATCCCCAACCCGCGCTCCCGCTGCGGGAAAACACAGGAGGCAGACATGGCGAAGAAAAGAAGCGATAGCATCTACAAGATCGTCGAAGTGATCGGCACCAGCACGAGCTCGTGGGAGGAAGCCGCGAAGAACGCGGTCGCGGCCGCATCCAAGACGCTGCGCGACCTGCGCATCGCCGAGGTGGTGAAGCAGGACATGGCCATCGAGAAAGGCAAGGTCGTCGCCTACCGTACGCGCATGCTGCTATCGTTCAAATACCAGGCCTAGGGGCCGTTGCCGACATTCCCGCGGCGGTCGCGGGGAGAACGCGGGGGGAGAAATCCCCTGTCACGAGTCCTGTGGGAGGTCCCGGGGCGGTTCGCGCTTGTGGGGACAGTCGGGCTTGATGCACTCGGCGTAGAGGTAGAGCGAGTGCTCCCGGATCGTGAAACCGCGGTCCTTGGCGATCCTGCCCTGGCGCCTTTCGATCTCGGCGTCGTAGAACTCCTCGACGCGTCCGCACTGCATGCACACGAGGTGGTCGTGGTGGCTGCCCTCGTTCAGTTCGAACACTGCCTTGCCGGATTCGAAGTGGTGGCGCGTGAGGATACCGGCCTGCTCGAACTGGGTGAGCACGCGGTAGACGGTCGCCAAGCCGATGTCCAGCCCGTCGTTCATGAGCATGCGATAGACGTCCTCGGCCGACATGTGCCTCAACTTGCCGGTCTCGAACAGCTTGAGGATGCGAAGGCGCGGGGCGGTCGCCTTGAGTCCGATTGTCTTGAGGTCGGTCACGGGATGTATGGTGGCGCGGCGGGCGGCCGGGGTGGACAGCATCATGCCGGCCCGACCGGAGCTTTCCGTTCCGCTATCATATAGCGTTTCATCCGCTCCAAGAAGCCTCCAGCCATGAAAAGAGTCCTGTCGCTCGCCGTCGCGATCTCGGCTGCCGCGTGCAGCTGGATCCCGAACATTTCCCCGCACCGTATGGAGATACAGCAGGGCAACTTCGTCTCGCAGGAGATGATGGCCCAGCTCAAGCTCGGCATGTCCAAGGAGCAGGTGCGGTTCATCCTGGGGACGCCCCTGATCGCCGACGTGTTCCACGCCGATCGCTGGGACTACGTGTTCACCCGGATACGCGCCAACAGCCGGGAACTGGAGCAGCGGCGCATCGCCGTGTACTTCGAGGACGGGAAGCTCAAGCGGGTCGACGGCGACGTCGTCGCATCGGGCGAGCCGCGCGGTGCCGCGAGCGGCGCGGCCGGGGTCGAGGGCGGGAGCCGGGGCAAGCCATGAGGATCGCAATCGCCGGCGCCGGCGGCCGGATGGGGCGAGCGCTGATCGAGGCCGTGCTCGGATCGGGGGATCTCGAGCTCGCCGCGGCCCTGGACCTGCCGGACAGCCCGCTGGTCGGCAAGGACGCGGGGGAAATCGCGGGCGCGCCCTGCGGGGTCAGGGTGGCCGGCGACCTTGCGGGCATCGCCGGTGCCGATTGCCTCGTCGATTTCACGCGGCCCGATGGCACGCTTGCGCACCTCGAGCGCTGCCTCGAGTCGGGCACGCGCATGGTCATCGGCACGACGGGCTTTACTTCGACGCAGAAGCAGCGCATCGCCGATGGCGCGAGGCGCATCGGAATCGTCTTCGCGCCGAACATGGCGATCGGCGTCAACGCGTCGTTCAAGCTGGCCGAAGTCGCGGCGCGGATCCTGGGCGACGCCTACGACGTCGAGATCGTGGAGGCGCATCACCGGCACAAGGTCGATGCGCCCTCGGGGACCGCGATCAGGCTCGGCGAAGTGGTGGCCTCCGCCCTCGGGCGCGACCTCAAGTCATGCGCGATCTACGGGCGCGAGGGCGTCACCGGCGAACGCGATCCGAAGGCCATCGCCTTCCACTCCCTGCGCGGGGGTGACATCGTGGGCGAGCACACCGTGATGTTCGCCGGCGCCGGCGAGCGCGTGGAAATCACCGTGCGCTCCACGAGCCGCATGACCTACGCGCTGGGGGCCCTGCGTGCCTGTCGCTTCCTCGAATCCAAAGGAGCGGGTCTGTACGACATGCAGGACGTGCTGGGCCTGCGATGAGCCCGGGGGCGGGGGCCCGAGGATTCCCTACTGCGGTAATGGTGATTCCACCGGTTTGAGCCGCGCAGCGGTCTGCGGTATAATTCGAGCGTTATCGACGGGACGAGCGGGAGCTGGTCCCGTTTTCGTATCAAGCTCCGGAGTCAACCGTGTCCGTCCCGCCGCCCGCCGTCCTAGCGCTTGCCGACGGGACGGTATTTCGCGGCCGCGCTGTCGGTGCCGAAGGCCTCGCTTCGGGCGAGGTGGTCTTCAACACCGCAATGACGGGCTACCAGGAGATCCTGACCGATCCGTCCTACTGCCGCCAGATCATCACGCTCACCTATCCCCATATCGGCAACACGGGGGTCAATGACGAGGACGAGGAGTCGGGGCAGATACATGCCTCCGGGCTGGTCATCCGCGACCTTCCGGTGCGCATGTGCAGCTGGCGCGCGCAGCAGACGCTGCCCGAGTATCTGGCGCGCAATCGCGTCGTCGCCATCGCCGACATCGACACGCGCCGCCTGACGCGCATCCTGCGCGAGAAGGGCGCGCAGAACGGCGCCATCATGGCCGGAGAGGTGGACGAACGGCGGGCGCTCGCCGAGGCGCGAGCGTTCCCGGGTCTTGTGGGCATGGACCTCGCCAAGGTGGTGAGCACGCGCGTGCCCTACGAGTGGACCGAGGGGAGCTGGGAACTCGGCAAGGGCCACCGCCAGGCGCCCCCTGCGCGCTTCCACGTGGTCGCCTACGATTACGGCATCAAGCGCAACATCCTGCGGCTGCTCACCGACCGCGGCTGCCGCGTCACCGTGCTGCCCGCGCAGGCGGCCGCCCGCGAAGCGCTCGCGCTCTCACCCGACGGCGTATTCCTTTCCAACGGCCCGGGCGATCCGGAGCCCTGCGACTACGCGATCGAGGCGATCCGCGAGATCCTCGACGGGACCAGGATCCCGGTCTTCGGCATCTGCCTGGGCCATCAATTGATGGGCCTCGCCTCGGGCGCGAGGACCGTCAAGATGAAGTTCGGCCATCACGGCGCGAACCACCCGGTCAAGGACCTCGAGACCGGGCAGGTGGTGATCACCAGCCAGAACCACGGCTTCGCGGTGGATTCCGAGTCGCTCCCGGGTAACCTGCGGCCGACCCACCGGTCGCTGTTCGACGGCTCGCTGCAGGGCTTCGCGCGCACCGACCGGCCGGCGTTCTGTTTTCAGGGACACCCCGAGGCGAGCCCCGGTCCGCACGACATCCGCTACCTGTTCGACCGGTTCGTCAGGCTGATGGCAGAGCACAAGGGTTCGGCCAGCTAAATGCCCAAGCGGACCGACATCCAATCGATCCTGGTCATCGGCGCGGGGCCCATCGTCATCGGCCAGGCGTGCGAGTTCGACTATTCCGGAGCGCAGGCCTGCAAGGCGCTGCGCGCCGAAGGCTATCGCGTGGTCCTCGTGAACTCAAACCCCGCGACCATCATGACCGACCCGGAGATGGCCGACGTCACCTACATCGAGCCGGTCACCTGGCAGATGGTGGAGGCGATCATCGCCAAGGAGCGCCCCGACGCGCTGCTGCCCACCATGGGCGGGCAGACGGCGCTGAACTGCGCCCTGGATCTCGCGCGCGAGGGGGTGCTCGAGCGCTACAAGGTCGAATTGATCGGCGCCTCGCGCGAGGCGATCGACAAGGCCGAGGACCGCGACAAGTTCAAGCACGCGATGGCGAGAATCGGCCTCGCCTGCCCGCGCTCGGCGCTCGCGCATTCGATGGAGGAGGCGCTGCAGGTGCAGGCCGCGATCGGGTTCCCGGTGGTGATCCGTCCCTCCTTCACGCTCGGCGGCTCCGGCGGCGGCATCGCCTACAACCTCGACGAATTCGAGCACATCGCCAACACCGGCCTCGCCCTCTCCATGATCCACGAAGTCCTGAT
>ORMF010651776.1_pt1 | contig 14389 bp, 11 predicted proteins | sample 1779871 | NCBI WGS metagenome assembly ORMF01 (sample SAMEA104232316, study PRJEB22302) | groundwater metagenome | biome: forest; feature: aquifer; material: groundwater | place: USA | collected 2011-08-07 | depth 5.4 m | reverse complement strand
GCTGGCATCGACACCGGTGGCCAGTTCGCGCGTGTCATGCGCGCCAAAGCTCGACTTACCGAGCGAGCCGAGCAACTGCTTCAACGTATGGAATCCGAGAAAATCGACGGACTTGTCGGTTACCTGGAAGCGCGCCTCCTGGCCGCCATCCGTGCTCAGGTAGCCTTCCTTGACCAGTTTGTCCATCAAGCGATCGAGCAGGTTCTGGCGCTCCGGATCCGACATGGATTCCAGACGCTGCTGCTGCTCCTGGTCCAATAGATCACCGCTTTCGAGCGCCTGCTCTATGGCTCGGCGCAGATCCTCGAGTGAGTTTGCATCCCATTCGGAGAACCCGCTTTGCAGCAGCGAATCGGCCAGGGCGCGCAGGAGGTCCTCCGCACTCAAGCCGAGGTCTTCGCCAGTGTAGCGCGAGTACCGAACAAACTTCACTGGAAATTCCTTCGCGCGTCAGCGCGACGCCGCGCGGCGGGAGAGCCTTCTTCGGCGTTTGCCTCGCGCCGGCGCTCATCGGCGGCGAACACGCGCTCCTCGGTGCGGCTGATGCGGCGGTGCGCGCACAGCCCTTCCAGAATGAACTCGGCGGCGGAGGCGCGCAGGGCATCGGTTTCGTTTGCGCCCAATCCTAACGGGCGTGTTTTTTCGAGCAGGCCCTGGATTTGCTGCAACTGCTCGATCATGGCGGCCGAATCCACCGATTCATCCAACCGCACCGAGCCTCCCAGGTCAAACCACTGCGTCACCTGCGAAAAATTGATTCCGTCGAAGTACTTGGTGAAGACCTTGCCCACCGCGCCGCGCACGAGCTCACGCGCTACGACGTCGCCGCCTTTCAATTCGCCTTCATACTCAAGTTCGATCTTGCCGGTGATGGAGGGAAGGGCGGCGAATATATCCACCACGCGCGGGGCCGCGTCTTTCTCGCGCGCCCGCAGAGCGCGCCGCTCGGCGTTGGATACGACGTTCTCCATCGCGGTGATGGGCAGCCGCTGGCTGACGCCGCTGCGCTTATCCACCTTCTTGTCCTCGCGGGCCAGGAAAGCGATATGCTCGACAACTTCACAAATATAGGAGGGAATGCGCATCGCCACCGGAGAACTCCGGCCGGTCCAGGCCTCCTGGGCGGTGATGGCCAGACCCTGCTCCACCGTGGCGGGATAGTGTGTGCGGATTTCGCTGCCAATGCGATCCTTCAACGGGGTGATGATCTTGCCGCGGGCGGTGTAGTCTTCCGGATTGGCCGTGAACACGAGCAGAATATCGAGCGGCAGGCGGACCGGATATCCCTTGATCTGGACGTCCCCCTCCTGCATGATGTTGAACAGGCCGACCTGAATCTTGCCGGCCAGGTCCGGCAATTCATTGATGGCGAAGATTCCGCGATTGGCGCGCGGCACAAGTCCGTAGTGCACCGTCAACTCGTCGGAAATGTTCTGTCCACGGCGGGCGGCTTTGATGGGATCAATGTCGCCGATCATATCGGCGATGGTCACGTCGGGAGTGGCCAGCTTCTCCACGTAGCGCTGATCCGGCTGGAGCCAGGCGATGGGTGTTTCCTCGCCCATCTCCTCGATGAGTTGCACGGCATGGCGCGACACGGGCCGGTAGGGATGATCGTGGATCTCGCTGCCGGCAATGTAGGGGGTCTCCTCATCCAGCAGCGAGGTCAGCATGCGGATCAATCGCGTTTTGGCCTGTCCGCGCAGTCCCAGCAGGATGAAGTTGTGCCTGGACAGAACGGCGTTGACCAACTGCGGAATTACCGTATCCTCGTATCCGACGATGCCGTCAAAAAGCGGTTCGCCGCGTTCGAGCTTGGCGATCAGGTTCTCCCGCAGTTCATCCTTTACGCCGCGTCCGGCCATGTACTCTTCATTGAACTTGCTGCGGCGTAAAGCGCCCAGAGATTGGGGAATAGTTTTCATTGATCCGTCGGCGCCTTTTGTTGTTTCTCTTCCAGACCGCTGAGGATCTCTTTCCAGTCAAACCAGCCCGGCTTGCCGGCCACCCATTTCTCAAACCAGTGGAACTCGCTGACCATCTTCACCATCTGGTTGCGCGGATCCGGGATACCGTGCGTTGTGCCAGGGTAGACAAACAGCTCAGTCGGGACGCCCAGTTTCTTGAGCGCCATGTGCAACTCCTCGCTCTGCGGGCGCGGCACGCGCGGGTCTCCGTCCACGACGTGAATCAGCGTTGGGGTCTTAGCATTCTTGATGTACTTGAGCGGCGACACGTTCCACCATTTTTCGAAATTGTTGTAGGGCAGTCCGCCGAAGTACTCTTCCCGCATCCGCTGCGTGTCGTTCTGGGCGTACATGGAAATCCAGTTCATGGCGCCGGCGCCGGAGGAGATCGCTTTGAACCGGTCTGTGTGGGTGAGAATCCAGTTGGACCAGTGGCCTCCCGCGCTCCAACCCATCACACCCATCCTGTCCTGATCCACGATTCCTTGCGCGATCAGATAGTCCACGCCGGCCATGATGTCCTCATAGCCTTGGCGGAAATAGTCGCCGACGATCTCGGTGGCGAATTTCTCGCCATAGTTGGCCGAGCCGCGATAGTTGGGACGCATGGTAATGTATCCGGCCCCGGCGTAGACATTCGAGTAATCGTTATAGGATGCGTCAAAGCCAAGCGTGGTTGCGCCGCGCGGGCCACCGTGAATCTGCACGATCAGCGGATACTTCTTCGAGGGCGAATAATTGGCGGGCTTGACTAGAATTCCTTGCACCATGCGCCCGTCGGTGGATTTCCATTCGATGGTCGAGGTCTGCCCGAGCGCCATCTGTTTGACGGCGGGGTTGGAGTCTGTCAACTGTTTCCATTTCGACCGGTTGGCCGCATCCCCGGGCGCTGCGATTGCGTAGAGATCGCGAGGTGTGAGTGGATCGGAATAGGTCAAGACCAGGTGGTTGCTCTCCTCGTCCTGCCGGAGGGACACTGTACCCTGGACATCGGAAACCTGGGTCACTTTGCCCGAATCGAGAGCCACCGACATCACCTGCGTGGTGGCGCGGGCGCCTGTGTTGAAGTAGAGCGACTTGCCGCCGGCCGACCAGAAATCGATGGACATCTCTCCGTCGAAGTTGTCGCCCAACTTGCGCCAGGCTTGCGAGCCAGCCACTTCCCGCACATACACCTTGTGCTGGCGGAAGTAGGTAAAATCGTTCGGGGCGGAAAATGCCATCCAGCGCGAATCCGGCGAGAAACTGAGCTGGCTTTCGTTCATCTCTTTGTTGTTGGTGAGACGTTCTATCCGGCCGGTGGCTGCTTCCAAAAGGTAGAGGTCGGCGTAGATGTGGGCCTCATTGACGGTGCGCTGATAGCGGTCCGCCGGCGTACCGCGGAACCCGATCCATTTCGAGTCGTTGGACAGAGACAGGTTGCTCACCGTGTATTCCGTGCTGGAGGTGATCCGGCTCTCCTTGCCCGACTCGACATCCAGGCCCCACAGATGCACCAGCGGCGTTTCCTGATTGCGGATGCGCACAGTGAACTTTTTCTCCAACCGGTCCCGGTTCTCCTTTTCGCTGCTGTCGGGCGAAAGGAAATAGACGCGCTTGCTGTCGGGGGAAACTTCAAACGAGTTGACCGCCGTGTCATGTTGGGTCCACTGCCTGGGTTTGGCGGTCTCGATTTCAGCTACCGGCAGAACCCAGATCTGCTTTTGATCGTCCTTGCCCTGGAGCCAGGCCAGCCACTTGCCATCCTTGCTAAAGGCGAATGATCCAACGCCATCGCGCGAATCGGTAATGCGCTGGGCTTCGCCACCGTCGGGCCGCATCCTGTAGAGCTGGTTCTGCGGCGAAGGACCGGTCCCATCGCGGTCTGAGGAAAACACAAAGAAGCGGCCATCGCGCGACCAGGCCGGCGAGGACTCGTTCTTCAACCTTGTGAAGGTCATCTGCCGGGTGGAGGGCAGTCCTTGTTTTGTGGATACAAGGTAGATGTCGGAGAATCGCTTGGCCTCTTTCCAATCCGGGACTGACAAGGTGTAGAGCAGCCAGTTGCCATCGGGTGAGACCGCGCTGCCCATCACCGTTCGCGTGTTCAGCACGTCCTGGAACGTCATGGGCCGAGGTTCGGTCTGTGCGAACGCGAGACCGCCGGCAATCAGAAAGCACAAAGTGAATCTCATGGAACCTCTATGAAGGCAATGATACAGGATCTAGTCCTGTTCCAGCACAGCGGTGATCGTTCCCGGGGCGTTGCCCTCCAGCCGGTTGTTCACAAACAGGAACGCATTCTGCTTCCGATCACCGGCACTTTGGATGATTTGCCGGAGCGCTTCGCGCGTACCTGGATTCTCCTCCCGCACTTCCGAGTAGGGCTGAAACTTCTTCACCGCCATCTCATAGGGACGCCCGGCGCGGAGCAGCGCGCGCGTCACCGTGAACCCGGCCGTGTGCGCGCCTTCCATCGCAATCTGCTCCCCCAGTTCCGGCATCCTGGTCCAGGCGCTGAACACGTGGGCCACGCCGTGGCGGCGCAGCGATCCGAAATACTCCTCGTCCAGAAATTCGCGATTGCGAATCTCCACCGAATAGCGCCAGCCTTCGGGAAGCTGCCGGAGGAAATCCTCCAACGGCCGGTTGAACCTCTCGCCGCGCTCGCCGAATTCGAAGATCAGGACGGCCACGCGGTCGCGGTAGGGTTGCAGCGGCTCCAGGAACATGCGCACAAACATCTCCACATCCAGAAACGCCGCGTTCTCCACGCCGGCGCGCGCTCCATAGCGGGCATGCAACGGGAATCGCTGAACGGTGATCTCTTCGGGAACCTTGAAGGCGAATCGCAGCGTCGGCGGCGCACCGCGGAACAGCTTTGCCCAAAAATCCGGGGAAGGGAACTGGTAGAAGGAGAAATCGCCGCAGACGATGGGGAATGTTTCGGCGTACTCGGCCAGGCAGGTTTGTTCAAAGCGCGACTTGGAAAAGCGTCCGCGCGTGCTATAGCGATCCGGGGAGTAGATCTGCCCCATCCAGCCCGGATACTTCCAGGAACTGGTCCCGATGTAGATGCCGCGGTGGGAGAGTCGCGCCAGGGCGCCGGCGAGGCGGGCGCGGAAGGGGGAGGGGGGAGGATCGAAGAGACCGAACTGTTGGGGGATTGACATAGGGCACGGCAGATAGTATAAATATTTACATATAATGCTCACTGGCCGCCAGCAAGCCATCTACGACTATATTCTCCATTTCCGCGAGGAAAATGGCTGCTCGCCATCGATTCCGGAGATCCAGCGCCAGTTTGGCATACGCAGCCCGAACGGTGTGGCGGGCCACGTCAATGCCCTTGTGAGGAAGGGCGTGCTGAGGCGAGCCAGCCGCGGGTCGCGTCAACTGGATCCAGTGGAGCCCAGTGCGGGACCGCTGGCGACTGTACCGCTGATTGGCCACATCGCCGCCGGTTTCCCCGAGTTCATTCCTCTCACCACGGCCGAAGGCGCGGTGCGGATTGACCAGCTTTCGCTCGGCTTTCAGCCCAAGCGCGGAACCTTCGCGCTGAAGGTACGCGGCGATTCCATGAAAGATGCCGGGATTCTGGAAGGCGACCTGGTGGTGATCGAGCCCACGCCTACTCCGGCCGTCAACCAGATTGTGGCGGCTCTTATCGACGGCGACTGCACACTGAAACGCCTGGTGCAGATGAAAGGCCGGTGGTTCCTGAAAGCCGAGAACCCCGCCTATCCCGAACTCCACCCACGCTCGGACCTGGTGATTCAGGGAGTGGTGCGGGCGCTCATACGGCGGCTGGGCTAAAGAATCGCTTCAGGCTTACACTGTTAGGATACATGTCTGACTCGCATCCCTCCTCTCGAAGTATCCTCGATACGGGCGATCTTTCCCTATACGACATCCGAACCAAGGGCCCCGGCCCACAGGGCAGGCTTCCTATTACGCCCGAGATGCTCCTCAGCCGTCCTTCCGGCGACTTGTTCGGCTGGACGCAGGACGCCGGCATGGGCTGGAACCCGGCCAAACTCGGTGGAGCCGAGATTCTGATTCTCTCCACCCATGGCGGCGTTCGCCAGCCTGACGGGAGCCCGGTGGCACTCGGCTATCACACCGGCCATTGGGAAGTAGGATTGCTCGTCGAGGCCGCCGCCCGCGAGCTCTCCTCGCTCAATGCCGTGCCCTTTGCCGGCTACGTAACCGACCCCTGCGATGGCCGCACGCAAGGCACTCCCGGCATGTACGACAGCCTGCCGTTCCGCAACGATGCCAACGTCGTGCTCGGCCGGCTCATCCGTTCGCTGCCCACGCGCAAGGGCGTCATCGGCGTCGCCACTTGCGACAAGGGCTTGCCGGCCATGATGATGACGCTTGCCGCCGCCGGCAATCTACCCGGCATTCTGGTCCCTGGCGGAACCACGCTCGCTCCTGACGGCGCGGAAGACGCCGGAAAGACGCAGACGCTCGGCGCGCGCTATGCCCACGGGGAGATCACGCTCGAATACGCCGCGGACATGGGCTGCCGCGCATGCGGATCTCCGGGCGGAGGCTGCCAGTTCCTTGGCACCGCCGCTACCTCGCAGGTGGTGGCCGAAGCGCTAGGGATAGCCCTGACACATTCCGCGCTCGCCCCGTCCGGTCATCCCATCTGGCTCGATGCCGCGCGCCGCTCCGCCCGCGCCATGCTCGCCATGGTGCAAGCCGGCCGCACCATCCGCAACATCCTCACATCCAAATCCATTCACAACGCCATGGCCGTCCATGCGGCCGTCGGCGGGTCCACGAATCTTATCCTCCACATGTCGGCCGTGGCCCACGCCGCCGGACTGAAACGTCCCGCTGTGGAAGATTGGAACCGCGTCAATCGCGCCACGCCGCGCCTGGTGGACGTGCTGCCGAACGGACCGCGCAACCACATCACGGCGCAACTTTTCCTGGCCGGTGCGGTTCCCGAAGTGATGCTGCATTTGCGCCGGGCCGGGATGCTGGAGCTGGACGCACTCACTGTTTCCGGCCAAACCTGGGGAGAGGCGCTCGACTGGTGGGAACAGTCTGAACGCCGCGCCCGCCTCCGCGCCCTCCTGCAGGAACGCGACGGGGTCGATCCGGCCAACGTCATCATGGACCCCGATAGCGCGCGCCGCGCCGGACTCACGCCAACCGTCTGTTTTCCGGTCGGCAACCTCACTCCGGACGGCTCCGTGGTGAAGAGCACTTCCATCGATCCCTCCGTGGTCGGCGAAGACGGCGTCTACCGCAATACGGGACCAGCGCGCGTGTTCACCACCGAGATAGCCGCGATCACGGCGCTCAAGTCCAATGGACCGGAACGTGTCATGCCTGGCGATATTATGGTGCTGATCTGCCGCGGACCGATGGGTTCCGGCATGGAGGAGACCTACCAGATCACCTCCGCCCTAAAGCACCTCTCTTTCGGCAAACAGATCGCTCTCGTTACCGATGCCCGCTTCTCCGGCGTTTCCACCGGTGCCTGCATTGGGCACGTGTCGCCGGAAGCGCTCGCCGGCGGCCCCATCGGCAAATTGATCGACGGCGACATGATCGAGATCATTATCGATCGCAACAAACTCGAAGCCACTATCAACCTGGTCGGGGAGAAAGGCAAAGCGGTCAGCGTGGAAGAAGGCGCAAGGATTCTCGCTGCGCGGCCGCTACGTCCGGACTTGGCCCCGGACCCCGAGCTGCCGGATCATACCCGCCTGTGGGCCGCCTTGCAAGAGGTGAGTGGGGGCGTTTGGGGGGGTGCAGTCTATGACACTGACGCCATTCTGAAAGTTATTGAGGCTGGAAAGAAGGCCCTGGCGGGAGCCCAAAAATAACGCCACTCCACACAACCGTTCACCGGGTCGCGGCTGCAAGAAGGCAGCGTTCGTTCTTGATCCCGGTGGTAGCATGGTAGTTGGTGGCAATCATGCTGATTGGTTCAAGCCATGAAGGTCCGGGATGCGATCAAGCGGATTGAAGCTGACGGTTGGCGTTTGAGAACTCAAGTGGGAAGCCATAGGCACTATGTTCACCCTGTGAAGCCCGGAAAGGTAACCATTGCGGGGCATCCATCCGGCGAAGTGCCCAAGGGAACGATGGCAAGCATTTTGAAACAGGCAGGATTGAAGTGATGAAACAATACGTCGTTGTGATCGAGCGCGGGGATAAGGGTGGCTACGGCGCCTACGTCCCGGATTTGCCTGGTTGCGTCGCTGTCGCCAAAACCGATGCGGAGGTTCGCAAGCTCATACGGGAGGCCATGGAGTTGCACCTGCGGTCCATGCGCGAGGACGGAGACCCGATTCCGGAGCCGTCCACCCTCGTCGATTACGTTTCGCTTGCGTCCTAATCCAAAGAGAGTTCCCCCGGCTCTGCCGGGGGATAAGCGAAGCGTTACTCCTCGACCCGCTCCTTCACCAACGGAACCGATTGAACCGGCTCAAACAATCCAAACGCCATCACATCGGTTGCCGTGGCGATTCGGCCTTTGGGAGTTGACCTTCCGCCCAGTTGCGGCACAAAGGGCGGCATCAGCTTTTCTGAACTGGACTCCCGCAGGGCTTCAGCCGCCGGAAACCAGCGGAGGGCAGGGTCGAGGATGGCGTAGGGCTATTCGGGAAAATCTTTATGGAGCGCCATGTTCAATGTCCCCGATCATCTGACGGAGTGTTTCAATCAACGGCGGAATGCGTTCCTTACAAATCGTGTAGAGCTGTTCGGTATCCACATCGAAATAACCATGCGCCAGAACATCCCGAAGGCCGATTGCCCCGCGCCACTGCACTTGCCGGCATCGCTGGCTAAAAAATCACCCGGTTTCGAGATGGCGGCACAACGACGGGGAATTCTCTCCAACGCCGCCAAAACGGTTTGCAATCTTTCGAATAGCAACTGGGCATCAGACATAGGTCGCCTCCCGTTCAATTCTGGCTTTTAGACGTGGATTCATGGCATCTCGTAGCCGGACAACATCAACCGGATGGTTCAGTAGGGCTTCCAAATCCTGTTTGAGCATGGCGGTGATGAATAGATCGGGTTGATCCGTCTGGAAAACCACATCAACATCGCTGTCGGGGGTGGCTTCGTTTCGGGCGTAGGAGCCAAAGTAGCCCAGCGCGCGCAAATGGTATTCCTCGGCGTGCTGTTCCTTGAAAGCTTTTAACAAGGTACGTAGCCGCTGAGTTGATAGGACCTCCCCGTTCATACCGTTACCTCCATAATCGTCATCCTATCGTTGCCGAAAATATCCCCCACCTTCACCGCCACCTTGCGCCGCCCCGGTGCGCATTCGTGAAAGACGCTGGTCAGTTCCAGCGACCGGTCTTTCTTGGTGCGGAAGGATTGCCACTCGTTTTCAAAGATGTAATCCCCCGTCCACACCTCCTCATATTCCGGCAGATCCAACTGTTCGGGCTGTTCCCTTCCAGGCATCTGGGCCTGTTTCATCCTGCCGCTCGCAATTGCGGACGATCTCGCGCCTGCGGCAATTGTTGATTTCAACTCTCAATCCTCGACCCGCTCCTTGACCAACGGAACCGATTGAACCGGTTCAAACAATCCAAACGCCATCACATCGGTTGCCGTGGCGATGGCCACATACTGCTTCCCGGCCACCTCATAGGTAATCGGTGAAGCGGTGAGGCGCTGCCCGGTATTGAAGTGCCACAGGTGGCGGCCGTCCCTGGAATCGAGCGCCACCATCTGGCCATCGTCATCTCCAAAGAACAGCACGCCGCCGGCCGTGGACACCGTGCCGGCCCAACTGGAGGCGTCTCCGGTCATGGGATAGTCCCACTTCTTGAGGCCCGTTTTTGGATCCAGCGCACGCATGTAGAACTTGCCCGGCTCGTTTGGTAACGACTCCGCGCCCGTTCCCGCAAATCCCTTCATCGGTTCCGGATGTTTCGCCGAACTCGTGAATACGTCGCACTGCTCCAGCGTCGGAACATATAACAATCCAGTGGCCGGATTATACGATGGCGACATCCAGTTGGAAGCCCCGCGCACGGATGGGCAAGCGATCTTACCCCCGGCCGTTGGCTCCTGGCCGGGGATCAGGATGGGACGACCCTTGGCGTCGATTCCTTTGGCCCAACTCACTTTCTCCGCATAGGGCGTCGCGCGCAGATACTCGCCCGTCACCCGGTCCAGCACATAGAAGAACCCGTTGCGATTGGCGTGGAGCACCACCTTGCGCAACTTCCCCTTGAACGGCATGTCGATCAGCACCGGCCAGGCCTGCGCATCCCAATCCCAAACATCGTTTGGCGTGAACTGGAAGTACCACTTCATTTTTCCGGTATCCACATCCAGGGAGATCAAAGAATCCGAATACAGATTGTCGCCCTTGCGGTCTCCACCATAGAAATCGGGCCACGGATTGCCCGTCGTCCAAAACAGTGAGTTCAACTCCGGATCATAGGTGCCGCTCAACCATGTCCCACCGCCGCCCCAATCCACCGTAAGATCACCCCAGCTCTCCGATCCTGGCTCGCCCCGCGCCGGAATCGTGTACGTGCGCCAGGCCTCTTCGCCCGAATCCGCTTTATAGGCCGCCACAAACCCGCGCATGCCTGAGTCCCCGCCAGACACGCCCACGATAATCAGATTCTTCGCCGCAAACGGGGCGACCGAGGCAAAGTAACCTTTCTTCGACTCCGCGTACTGTTTGCTCCACAGCAATCCGCCCGTCTTGCGGTCGAGCGCCACCAAGTGCGCATCGGAGGTGACAAAGTAGACGCGATCACCAAGTAATCCAACGCCACGGTTCACATCCTGACGCTTGACCTGCTCGGCCTTGTACTGCCAGATCTTTCGTCCGGTCCGCGCATCGAGCGCAATCACCTGGTTCGAATTGGTGACATACATGATCCCGTCATAGACCAACGGGACGCACTCCAGCCGCTTGGCGTCCTCCACATGGTGCACCCACTTGGCTGTCATTTGATTCGCGTTCGCCGTCGTGATCTGATGCAGCGGGCTGTGCCTTTGTCCGGCATAATCACCCGCATAGGTGAGCCAGTTCCCCGATGGTCCCTTCAAGATGTCCTCATATCGGACCTGCCCCGGCATCACCCCCGTCAACATCATCGCGGCAGCCAATATCCATCGCCCTGTTCGCATTGGTTTCATTGCTCCTTGGTCCCCGCTGTTTCCCCCGGCACAGGCACGCGCACTGCCTGATGGCTCACATAGGCCAGGACATCATCCACCTCGGCCTTGCTGAGCCGCTTTCCAAAATCATCCGGCATCAGCGAGTTTTTCCGGAACACGATCTCGCTCACATCCAGCTTGTTCAACAAATACAGCTTGCCCTGCCGGTCCATCACCTGAATCGAATAATTCGTGTGGTCCTTGGCGATCCCCGAGATCTTCTTCCCATCCCGCAGCGTCACGCTCACACCGCCGTAGCCTTCCGTCGGCCGTTCATTGGGCTGCAACAAGGACTCGCGCAAACTGGCGTAGCTGCGGGTCATGCCGGCATTGGTCAGATCCGGTCCAATCACGCCGCCCTTTCCGCCGATGGCATGGCAGCCCGAGCAGCCCGCCTTGTCATGAAACAGCTTCCCGCCGGATTCCACGTTCCCCGGCGGATTGGACTCATAGGCGGGCGCATTCAGGTTCTTGACGAAACTCACCAGCTCCCAAATCTTTTCATCCGCGGCTTTGAACGGAGGCATGTCCGATCCCCTCACACCGTCCTTGATCAAATTAAATAGCTGCCGGTTGGACGAGCCGCGCACAACGCCGCTCTTGAGCAGCCTTGGTCCGCGCCCACCCTTGGCATTCGGACCATGGCAGCCGCTGCACGAGTTGAGAAACTGTTTCCGCCCGGCCTCCACAGCCTCGGCTTTCCCTTCGTGCGGATTCTTGAGATCCTCTTCCTTCTTTTCCTCGTCCTGTGCCGGGAGGACCGCACAACCAGCCATCAGGATCATCGCCAAAACAGTGCGCATTCCACTTATCTTAGTGGGTCGAGGCACGGTTGTACAGGACTGGTGAAGCGGTGGCGCTGCGGGCTCTGGTGCAAAATTAGCGGGATGGGCGAAGATCTTAGAATGTCCCAATTCGTTTCGGTCGAAGAGTTGTTCGCAGTCCGCTATTTCGATAGGACCAAGTAGGACCAAGTAGGACCAAGTAGGACAATTGACAAGGCTGACATCTTGTGAAATACTCTTCGTCTGGGAATTCAACTAATCAGGTGAAGGGGAGGTGGGTTTTTATGAAGATCGTTTCAGCTATCGCTTGTGGATTGTTCCTCGTTGGCGGCTCGATCGCCTTCGGTCAGATAGGAACCTCAACGATGACGGGCCGCGTGACGGACGCGTCCGGCGCGGCGGTTCCAACCGCGGCTATTACGCTGGTGCAGACCGGCACCAACTTCACCTTCAACGCGAAGACGAACGAAGAGGGGCTGTACCGCGTCCTCTCGTTGAGCCCGGGCAAGTACCGCATTACAGCGGAAGCCCAGGGGTTCAAGAAAACGATACGCGACGATATTGAACTTCGCACGGGCGACACGCTCGCCATCGACTTTTCACTTCAGGTGGGTAATGTGGCAGAGTCGGTGGAGGTGAGCGGAGCGGCATCGCTGCTCGAGACCGAGACTTCGGCCACCGGGACCGTGGTCACCGGCAGCGTCCTCTACGACATGCCGCTGTACCAGCGCTACATCAATTCGACGCTGAACCTTGTGCCTGGAATGACGACGGGCGGCTACGCATATGGGGGAGGGCTTGGCAACTATCATTTAGCCGGGCAGCGGGCGGGAGCGATCGGCGTCTTTGAGGACGGGGTGAATACAAACGACCAGTTGGGCGGAACGGATGCGATCAAGTCGATTCAGAATTCAGTGGCTGAGGTGAAAGTGCTGACGACGGTTCCCCCGGCCGAATACGGGCATTCGGGTTTGATCAGCGTCGTGAGGAAGTCCGGCACCAACGACTTTCACGGCATGGCGTCCTGGTACGGGCGAACCCGCATGATGCAACACCGGTTGTTCTTCGACAAGGCCAAGACCTCCCAGCCATCACCCGGCCGGCCCAACGGTGTCCCAGTGTTCTTCATGCTGCCGGATGGGAACGTCGGTGGCCCGATTGTCAAGAACAAAACCTTCTTCTTCATTGGCTACCAAAGATTGCACGAGAAAAAGGTTGCCCAAGTGGACGCTACCACTCCCACCGCCTTGATGAAGGGCGGACTGTTCAATTTTCCCGGCGTGACCGCCAACCAGATTTTTGACCCTGCGACCACGCGGCGGGGTGGGGATGGCGCGTGGTCGCGCGATCCGTTTCCGGGCAACATGGTGCCGCTGAATCGCTTTGATCCAGTTGCGCGCAATCTCCTCGCCATCAATCCTTGGGTTTCTCCGAACCGCGAAGGGACGTACAACTCACTGGGACCGAGCGGGAACCTTCTCGCCGACGAATTCGCCAACGTGTTCTTCGACGATTGGAGCCTTCGCCTGGACCATCAGTTCAATCCGAATTTCAAAATCTACGGAGGTTGGACCGAAAACCGGTTCAACGGACGGGGCCGCCCCATCAATATCAAGGAGGAGATGGGGCAATTCGATGCCTCCCAAGGACGCAACGCCCCTTCCCATAATCGTAATCAGTCGGCCGGCTTCACCTGGATCATCCGCCCGAACATAGTCAATGACGCTCGCGCAGGATACAATCGGCGCTACAACGAGACGACAATCCCTGGCTACAACGAGAACTGGGCGCAGAAGCTTGGCATTCCCAACGCCGGTCCGGAGTTGGTTCCGGGATTTGGCTCAGGAGACCGCTATTCCGCAAGCAGCATTTATGGAATTTCCGGTGCCTCCCCAAGCTATGGAGTGAACGAAACCATGTCGTTCCGCGATGATCTTTCCATTATCCATAGAAAACACGCTTTTAAGGTCGGCTACGGCGTGTCGCGGTACAGGCTTAATTCGGCTGTGCTCGCCAACCCTGTGCAGTATTCCTTCGCTGGTGTCACAGCCGGACTTCAAGCCAACGGGGCTGCGGTTCCCAACACGGGGAATACCTTCGCCGGCTTCCTTACCGGCTACGTGGCGCAGGCTGTGTTCAGGAGCGAACTTACATCCTGGCTTCCGCGGTCTTCGGAGCAAAGCTTCTTTTTCCAGGATGACTGGAAGTTTTCCCCGGCCTTGACCATCAATTGGGGTATCCGGTATTCCAACGAGAGTCCATTCAACACCAAGTACGGCTTGATGTCGAACTTCGACCCTGCGGCGCGTGACGCCATCACCGGAAACACGGGCGCTATCGTTCATCCCACCTCCGGATTGAGCAAGCGCGACAACAACAACTTCAATCCCCGTCTGGGGTTTGCTTGGCACCCCATGAACAAGTGGGTATTCCGCGGCGGCTTCGGCATGTATACCGCGAGCGTGAAGTTCCCTGCCTTCCGGGGTCATT
>ORMF012065041.1_pt1 | contig 14391 bp, 12 predicted proteins | sample 1779871 | NCBI WGS metagenome assembly ORMF01 (sample SAMEA104232316, study PRJEB22302) | groundwater metagenome | biome: forest; feature: aquifer; material: groundwater | place: USA | collected 2011-08-07 | depth 5.4 m | reverse complement strand
CCAAGTGGCTGCGAGGACTCGACGGCGAACCGCCGGCGCCCATCGGCGTCTGCTTCTCCGGGGGCATCGACAGCGGCTCGGTGTTCGTCGTCACCTACCACGTGATGCGCCAGCTCGGGATGAACCCCGCGCGCTTGAAGGCCTTCACGCTCAGCTTCGGAGACGGCCCGGACCTCCAACAGGCGCGGGAGTTTCTTGATCGCCTCGGTCTCGGCCTGTTCCTCGAGCCGATCGAAGCCGACCTTTCCTCCATCGACGTGGCCGAGACCATCCGCGTGCTCGAAGATTACAAGCCGCTCGATGTCGAGTGCGCCTCGATGGGCCTGACGCTCTGCCGCGGCATCCGCGCGCACTACCCCGAGTGGAAGCACCTGATCGACGGCGACGGTGGCGACGAAAACCTCAAGGACTATCCCATCGAAGAAAACCCGGAGTTGACGATCCGAAGCGTCGTCCACAACCTGATGCTCTACCACGAAGGCTGGGGCGTGGGGCGCATCAAACATTCGCTCACCTACAGCGGCGGCCTTTCACGGAGTTACGCGCGGACTTACGCGCCCGCGCGGCACTACGGGTTCGAGGGCTTCAGCCCTTACACGCGCCCGCGCGTCATCGAGGTCGCTGAAGGCATTCCCTTCATCGCGCTGACCAACTACGACGTGCCGACGCTCTACTCGCTCAAAGGGGAAATCGTGCGCCGCGGTGTCAAGGCGATCACCGGTCTCGACCTGCCGGTGTTTCCGAAGCGCCGTTTCCAGCACGGGGCGGTGCCGAAGGACCGCTTGCGGTCGCGGCTGCCGGCGGAGGAGGCCGTGTATCGCAAGAAGTTTTTGGAGACCTACGCTTAAGTTGCGACGTGAGCCCTGACCAGTTGGTACGGTGGGCGAAAGGACCTTGAACCTGCTTGGGGCATGTTCGCGTTTTGGACTGCGCCGGCAAACAGGACGTGCGACGGCGCTTTGCCTTTGGCGACCGCAGCGGGTGCAGTCAGCCAAAGCGGCGTCGCGCTTCCGTGCTTGCCGCCGCAGTCCAAAACGGTGTTCGCCAGCGATGACTCACTTCAGGTTCAGAAAGCGCTCCAGCGGATTGTCGCCGAGTTCCTTCGGATCGACCGTCCACAGCACATTGACTCGCCCCCAGCCGCCGCGTTGGTTGGTGATTTCGAAATCCAGGACCCAGCGACTGTCCTTGGAAAACAGCTTGTGTTTGCGCTGGATCAAATCCCACGCGATGTCCGCATTGGCCCGGTCCGTGATTTTAATCAGTTCGCTCAGGCACTTCACTCGTTTGAGGAAGGGCACCATTGCCAGGTTCCAAGCCAGGCTCGCCAAGGCGAACGCGGCTCGATAATCGGATTCGGTCTGCGCCTCAGCCAGCAGCGGCTGGGCAAACTCGACCAGCACATCGGACATCTTGGGCAGGCCTTCCGGCGTGGTCACCACCACGGTCTCTTCACCGGGGAACATCTCGCTGGCCCGTTGGCGCAGTCTTTCCACCGGGGAAGGACCCGGAGCGTGTTTCTGCTTTCGTCGTGAGGCCTTGCCCATGGATTGAAAATCGGTGGCGACGCCGCGGCAGCCCAAAAAAGAGGGACGGCTGGAAAGGCCGTCCCCGAATGTGGATCAAGACCGTGTTAAATCTTTTTCGGCATGGCTGTCCAGCCGCCTTTCTTCGCGTTGCTCTTGAGGCAAGTCCCGATGAAGGCGATGCCCATCCAGCCGTCCTCGACGTTGGCGTACTTGGAGCCATCGCAGGTGAACGGTTCGCCGGCCTTCCATTTGCGCACGTCGGCTTCGAAGCAGCGATGAAGGCGCGCGAAGGCGTCGTGAAAGGCCTCAGGGTGGCCTGACGGGATCGTCGGTTCGGCCATGAGATCCACCGGCATATCCTTCGGCAGGAAGCCGTCGCCCGGCGTGACCGCGCCGCGCCAGTACGTGCGATCGGGTTGATTCGACAGGTGGACGGTGATGCACTCGGGATCTTCCTGGCGCCAGCGGAGTGTGCCCTTGGTGCCGGACACTTCGATCCCACAATCGTTCTTGCGGCCGATGCAAATCTGCGACGCGCGCACGAGGGCCTTGCCGCCGTTGCTCAGCTTGCAGTAGATCGTGAAGTGATCGTCCAAGATGCGGCCCTCGACGTAGGTTTCCATGTGGGCCGAGACGTGCGTGACTTCCAGGCCGGTCACGTAGCGCAGTTGCATGAGCGTGTGGGTGCCGATGTCGCCGCCGCAGCCCGACCCGCCGGCCATCTTCGGGTTGGTGCGCCACACGGCCTGCTGGAGGCCCGTGGCCTCGACCTTCGTCGCGAGCCAGCCTTGGAGGTAGTAGGCGTCCACCCAGCGCACGTCGCCGATCAGCCCGCTGCGGACGATGTAGCGGGACAGCCGGCTGGTCCAGTGGCCGAGGTACGTGTGCGCGACGCAAAATGGGATGTTGTGTTTGCGAACAGCCTTCACCAAGTCTTGAGACTCCTTGAGAGTGACCGTTAGCGGTTTTTCACAGAAGACCGGGATGCCCGCTTTGATGGCCTTCATCGCCGGATCGTAGTGGACGTGGTTCGGCGTGACGATCAGCACGTAGTCGAGCCGTTGGTCGGCGGGCAGGTCCTTCTGCGCCGCGATCATTTCATCGTAAGAGCCGTAGCCCTTGATCGGGTACGGCCATTTCTCCGCTTCTTCGAGCGCGATTTTGGGATCGGGGAAGAGCGCGCCAGCGACGACCCGGCGGGTGCCGTCAAAATGAATCGCCTTCTGATGCGGGTTGACGATGAACGCCCCGCGGCCGCCGCCGATCAGACCGACATTGAGAGGTTTTTGAGCCATAGATGGTTTCCGGTGTTGTTTTTCTAAATTGCCAAAGTATGTATTGAGTCCAACTTGGCCGCGACTCTAAGTTGGGCCGTGTTCGCGTGTCAACGCTTTGCTGAGTCATGCAGTTAAATCTTTTGAAATCGAAAATTCACCGCGCGCAGGTCACGGCTGCCAGCCTGAACTACGAGGGCAGTCTGACCATCGCGGAAGACTTGATGGAGCGAGTCGGTCTGCTCCCGAACGAACGGATCCTGTGCGGCAACCTGGCCAATGGCGAGCGGTTTGAAACCTACGCCATTCCCGGTCCGCGCGGCTCCGGGCAAATCATTCTCAACGGCGCCGTCGCACGCCTGGGCGAAGCGGGCGACCGGCTCACGATCATGAGCTACGCCGGCATCGACGCGCGCCGCGCCAAGAAATGGCAGCCGCGGGTGATTGTGCTGGGGGAGAAGAACGCGGTGATCGACGAGCGAGGAACGTAATGAGTCCAAAGTCCAAAGTCCAAGGTCCAAAGTCGGACTTGTCAGCGGTCAGTAGTCAGTGGCCAGTAGCAAACCGGCAGGTGACGCTGGGCCGAGAGCTGCTCTGCTACGGGCTAGGGACTACTGACTCAGCGAGCCTCCAGAATCCGCACTCCGCACTCCACACTCCGCATTTGAGTCATGTCCTACACTGCCGCTGAAATCGCCAGCCGCTTGCAGGGAGAGGTCATCGGAGACGGCTCGATCGTGCTGGGCGGTTTCGCTCCAGCAGACCGCGCGAGGCCCGGTGACTTGACGTTCGCGGAGACCGAGAACTACTTCGCGCGCGCCGAGCAAGGGCACGCGTCGGCCATCCTGGTGGATGGCGCGTTCAGTTCGGCGAACAAGGTCCTGATCCGCGTCGCCAACGCGCGCGTCGCCTTCGCGAAAGTGCTGCCGCTGTTTTTCCCCGAGCCGCAGTTCACGCCGGGAGTTCATCCGACCGCCGTCGTGGTCGCTTCGGCAAGGATCGACTCGACCGCTCACGTGGGGCCGCATTGCGTGATCGGCGAAGACGTCCAGATTTGCGCCGGGTGTGTGTTGGAAAGCGGCGACCATGTTGGCGCCCACTGCTGGCTCGGCGATGGCGCGCACTTGTTTCCGAACGTGGTCCTGTATCCGAAGACCCAAGTGGGTCAGCGCGTGCGCATCCACGCCGGCAGCGTGATCGGCTCGGACGGCTTCGGCTACGTGTTCGACGCCGGCGCGCACCTGAAGGTGCCGCAGATCGGCAACGTGATCATCCTGGACGATGTTGAGATCGGCGCCAATGTCACCATCGACCGCGGCGCGCTCGGCCCGACGGTGATCGGGCGCGGCACGAAGATCGACAACCTCGTGCAGATCGGCCACAACGTCGTCACGGGCGAGCATTGCATCATCGTCGGGCAGGTCGGCATCGCGGGCAGCACCAAGCTTGGCAACTACGTGACTTTGGCCGGACAGGTCGGTCTGGCGGGCCACTTGAAGATCGGCAACAAGGTCACCATCGCGGCGCAGTCCGGCGTGATGCACTCGATCCCCGACGGCGAAAAATGGTTTGGCAGCCCCGCGCAGCCCGATCGTCAGATGAAGCGCCAGTTGATCGCCGTGCAGCAACTGCCCGACTTGCTCCAGCAGTTCAAGCAAATGGAGAAGCGCCTCCAGGAACTCGAAAGGAGAATCTCGCCCGGCGAACAAGCTTCGGGTGGGGCCCAGGACAACGACACCGAAGTTCCGTGACGTCCCGGCTGCATTCCGCGCTGGCGAACACCTCGGAACCACAGTCCTGCGCTACCGGGGGATTCCGATGGAGGCAGTGGGGTGACGCTTTTTGCCGCGGGACTTGCTCGCACGGTTTCGCTGACTGCGCCTGGGATCAGAGGAACCCGCGTTCACCGTCGCACGCGCCGCTTTCTGCGCCGCGCTGAAGCCCATAGCCCGCCCATGAACAGAAGCTTCGGAGCGCGGCTATCAAAGACGTAGCCGCAGCACCTGCCGAAAGCACTGCGGGTCCGTCCCTGAGACCCGCGCTCCGATGGCGGTCGTTTGGTTACGCCGAAGATGGCGGGCGCACCGGGTCAGGGGACCCGACCTACAATCTGTAGGCCGCGTGCCCTCACACGGCGCGTTTTCGTGCGAAGTGCTGGCTCGAAGGGCCGGGGCATTCATGGGCACCATGTATGGTCGCCAGGCCAAGGAGGCTTTCCTTGAACCGGGGCGTGGGCGCAACGCATAGTGAAAACACCGAGGCGGCTGCCCGTGAACCTTCCTGTAGCGGTCGCCGTGAGTGAGCGGAGATCGAACGCGCCGTCCAGTCCACCTCCTCACCTCGCCGGCTGCCGGCCAGGGGCGCAACGCGCGAGCGAGGTTTGGGGCGATTCCCTCCCCACGTCGGCAAGTTATTTTCCCGCCACGCTGGACTTTTCCGGCGAGCAGCGCGACGTTGTGCGCGCAATGTTGAACAGTTGATGTAGCGGCGTTGTCTGTCTCTCGGCGTAACAACCATGACCCTTCCTCCCATCCAGTTCGGGCTTGAGACCGAATACGGCGTCTTTCGCGACGGCGAGGGTGAGGTGGATGTCGTCGCCGAATCGATCGCGCTCGTGCGCAGTGCGACGGAGCCGGGCGTCTGGATGTGCTGGGATTACGCGGAGGAGGACCCGCATGTCGATATGCGCGGCTTCCGCGTGAGCGAGTTGCGGCAGGACACCGACGAGGCGAATTACGTCGAGCAGGACGCGCACCGCGAGTTGAGCTTCGTGGAGATCAAGAGCGACTTGGTGCTCGGCAACGGCGCGCGCTTCTACAACGACCACGCGCACCCGGAGTATTGCACGCCGGAGTGCCAGTCGCTCGACGAGCTGGTCGTGCACGACCGCGCCGGCGAGCGCATCCTCATGGCCTGCGCGCGGCACCTGTCCGAGCAGCGCGGGGTCAAGACGCGCGTCTATAAGAACAACACCGACTTCTGCGGCCACAGCTACGGCTGCCACGAGAACTACCTCATCCCCCGCTTGCTCGCGTGGGAGAAACTCACCGCGGGCATCATGGCGTTCCTGGTCACGCGCCAGATTTTCGCAGGCAGCGGCAAGTTCGCCATCGAGACCGAAGACAAGTTCCTGGCGCCGGATTTTCAGATCTCACAGCGCAGCGACTTTTTCACCGAGCTGCAAAGCGTCGATACCATGCAGCGGCGGCCGATCATCAACACGCGCGACGAACCGCACGCGAATCCCAAGCGCTACCGGCGCTTCCACGTCATCGTCGGCGACGCGAACATGTCGCCGTTCGCCACGCGGCTGAAGGTGGGCGCGACGGCGTTGGTGCTCGAGGCGCTGGCGCGCGATCCGGGCCGCGAGTACCCGGAGCTCGCCGATCCACTCCTCGCGCTCACGGCCATCTCGCGCGACGCAAAGTTCCGCTGGGAAGTGCCGCTGGAAAGCGGCCGGCCGGCGACCGCGCTCGAGATTCAGCGGGCGTATCTGACCGCCGTCCGTGATCTGTGCGATCTCGACTCGCCACAGCAGGCCGCGCTGGTCGCCGATTGGGAAGCGGTCCTGAACGATCTCGAAACCGATTTCAAACGCTGCCGGAACCGGCTCGATTGGGTGGCCAAGCTGTGTCTCGTGCGCGATTTTCAGGCCGCGCAAAAACTCAGCACCGACAGTCCCTGGTTGCAAAGCCTCGATCTGGAGTACCATCGGCTCGACACGCAGGAGGGACTTTACTACGGCTTGGAGCAATCGGGCGTGATGCTCGGCGTGCCGGAGGAGGTCAAGGTGCGTCGCGCGGTTACCGAGCCGCCGGTCTCGACGCGCGCGTACGTGCGGGGCAAGCTCATCCAACGCTTCGCCGATTTCGTCGTGGCGGCGCAGTGGGATCATCTGACCTTGCAAGGGAGCACCGGGCCGATCAAAATCTCGCTGTTGGATCTGTTCGCGCCGCCGGAGATTCTGCGCTATGGTAAGGTGATTCAAGCGGCGCGCGGCCCGGATGATTTGCGAACGATCGGGACCGTGATGACGTGATGGTAGGAGCGGATGTGAGAAGGTTCTGATGATGTGCGTGGCTGAAAGTGAGAAAGTGGGAAAGTGGGAAAGTGAGCGGGCGCTCGGATGGCCTAAGCCCTTCTCACTTTCCCACTTACTCACTCACCCACTTTCGGCGCAGCCCGACGCGCTTCGCTTCACTTCCGCGACTTTATGCTGACAAAACTTCTCGCAACCCCGACGCCTTATGCCTGACCAAGCACAGAAAACCCGTCCGCTCGCGCCTGGACCCGGCGGCGGCGGCGATGGCCCCAGTGCGCCCAAGGTGGACAAACCGAACACCGAGGAGTTGCTCAAGCGCATGCGCAAAGTGGACCCCGACCAGGCCCGCCGCTATCGCCAACGCACCGGGCAATGAGCGACGCCCCTCCGATCGCCGGCGACTTCGTCTCGTTGCTCGCTCGGCATAGCGTGTCTCCATTTCCGGCGCCGCCCACGGCCGACGCGCCGGTGCAGACGCAGGCCACGACCGTCTTCGCGTTCCATTTCGCCGACGGCATCTTGATGGCGGGCGATCGCCGCGCCACTGCCGCGAACGTCATCGTCACCGACCAGGTGGACAAAATCATTGAGCTGGATCCGATGTCGTTGCTGGCCATCGCGGGCGTTCCGGCGACGGCCTTCGAAATGGCGCGCGTGCTGCAAACGTCCTTCGAATACTATCGCCGCAGCCAGTTGCAGGGCCTGAGTCTCCCGGCCAAAGTGCGCGCGCTCGCCCGGCTGCTGCGGGAAAACCTGCCGATGGCGCTGCAAGGCGTCGGAATCGTCGTGCCGCTGTTCGCCGGCGTCGATCAAACGATTTCACCACCGAAGCCGCAGATTTATTTCTACGACCCGCTCGGCGCGCAGTTTCAAGCCGCGAGCTTTGCCGCGAGCGGCTCGGGTGCGGGCACGATCCGCAGCGTGCTCAGCTTCCAGGAGCGCTACGGTCAGCCGCGTCCCGCCGAGTTGAACTTGCAGGAGGCCGTGAAGTTTGCCCTCCGTCTGCTCGGCACCGCCGCCGAGTTCGACTCTGCCACTGGCGGTGTGCATCCTGAAAACCAGAGCTTCGCCACGATCAAAGTGCTGCGGGGAGCCGGCGTGCAGACGATCAGCGCGGAAGAGCAGGCGAAGTGGTTTGCGGTGTGAGGGACGGCGATGAAACTCCAAGCTCCAAGCTCCAAGCTCCAAATAAATCTCAAGTTCCAAATTCCAACCGGGTGCCGATCCCCAGGCGCCCTTTGGGATTTGGAGCTTGGAGCTTGTTTGGGATTTGGAGCTTGGAACTTGGAGTTTCCTCTGTCGTTGCCTTCTGCGCAGCGCTACCACCTCCCATGACCGAGGAACCCTATCGCTGGCTCGAAGCCATCGAGAACCGCCGCGAGTACGTTCGCGAGCAACTCAAAGGCGCCTCGCCCGGCTTCGCCGTGAGCCTGCCCGACGGCATCCTGCTGCTCAGCATCAGCGTCGGCAGCGGGAACTCCAAGGTCTTCGAACTCTTCGACCGCCACGCGCTCGTCGGCCTCGGCCATCCCGCCGACATCGAGAAGGTCCGCCAGGCCGTCATCGACGCCGCGCACATGGAGGCCTTCACCCGCGCGCCCGAGGACGTGAGCCTCCGCCGGCTCGTCGGCTTCGGCCTCAGTCCGCAGCTCAAGACCAACTTCGAGCAGATTTACAGCGCGCCGTTCCTCGTTGAACTCATCTTCGCCGAAGTCGGCGCCACGCCGGACAAAGACCTCCTCCTCCGCCTGCACTTCGACGGCGCATTCCAACACCAATCCGCCGGCGTGCTCGTCGCCGCCAGCCAACCGGAGCCGGAAGCCGCCGCGCAGACCTGGCTCACGCAAACCCTCGCCGGCAAGACCGACCGCGCGGAAGTCGCCGACCTGTTGCTCCAAGCTTGGTGGTGCCTCCAGGAAAACAAATCCTTCACGGAAAAACCGCCGACGGAAGCGGAACGCCGCGCCGGTTGGCGCGCCGCCGTCAACAGCAAAGTCGCCGAGATCGGCTGGCTCGCCCGGCAGAGTGAACGGTCGGCCCGGTTCGCAAACCTCTCGCTTGCGCAAACGGGTTTGTGAACCGCGCAGTTTCGACTGTTGCGAATGTTGATGGCTGCTTCCTTCTTGAACCTCACGTCAAGATGCCCGATGTTCGCCGCGTATGAAAACCTGTGTGAGCTTCGCCGATCTGGTTGAAATCCACCGTCCGCAGATTGAGGAAATGCAACGCGTCGGCCACGCGTTCAGTGACCCGACTGCTCCAAACGCCGGCGATGCCTTCTCCCATCAAGTGAAGCTGGTCGAAGGCACGCTGCGTCAGACCTACCGCGAAGCCGCCGCACTGGCCAAGCGGACTCTCGATCTTGAGGAAGTGAAAGAAATTTGGAGCCAGATGTCCGCCTTCTGTGGTGCGACGATCCAAGCCCTCACGACTTTGAAAGGTAAATACCCCGGCTGCGCGACCCCGCGGCTCTACGACCTCGCCCTGGATTTCAAGCTCGCCGCCGACAAACGCTATCGCGACGTTTTGGAGGAGATCTCATGCCAGAGCCAGGAGTACCCGAAGGGGTTGTTTCCCGGATCGAAATAGCTGAGCTTGCCAGACTGTTCGGTGACACGCGTATGCTCAGTTGGTTAAAGCGCAAACTCGCAGGGACAGGGCAGAACTGGCTTGATGCTCAGCAACCTCCTGGCAAGCCGTTTCCTTTTCCGAAAGGTACCACTCTCAAGCCAAAGGAGGACGTTACGCTTGCGCTTCCGCGGGAGTTGATCGCCGATCACGAGCAGATCGGATCAGTCCTCTTGTGCAACGATGACGCAGAGTTTGCTTTGAACGACAAGATTGGAGTTTACTATGTCAGCTTGAAGGCGGGGATGAGAGTTTCGTTGGCGAAGTCTTGCGAGATCATCGTGGTCGCTGATGATGATCGTCCTCGGCAGTTTCAGATCATGAGACCCATTACGCAAAGCACCGAACAAGACGGGCCAGCGAACCGGAGCCAGCCGTTTCGCTCAGAGACAAATCGAACGTCATCGGCGGCTGGCTCCCGTCGCTGACCTTTGCGTTCGACCGGTCCTCGAACGCGCTTGATCCGTTGGTGGTGGAAGCCAAAGCGGCGGAGCTACATTTCGAGGGTCCGGCGCTGGCACTTTTCCAGGATCGGGTCGCACCCAAGCACGCGAGCGTGAGTTTGGGCGCTTTCCGGGCCAAGATTCGCACGCTGTGCCGGGGCTACCTCCCTAAGAATCCACCTGCCTAGCGCCGCCCTGAACCGCTGGTTGTGCCTGCAACAAAACAAGCCTTCAGGCAAAACGCCGCCGACGGAAGACGAGCGGTGTTGTGGCTGGCTGGTCGCCCACAGCGATCAGCCAGTGTGATTCAACGTGCTCCCTCTCGTCGAGAGGGCGGGATCACCCGACGAGGCTTCCCCCCGGCTGGAGTGAGGGCGCTTTGCTTCATGCGAACGACGGGGGCAATCGTCATCCTGGCGATCTTGGCCAGCCTTCTTGTCGGCGCGAATGCAGCCAGCGCCGGCGTGCCCAACACCAACGACTGCTTCGTCATCCGAGTCGTTGACTCCGCCACGGGCCGCGGCGTGCCGCTCCTGGAACTCACAACCGTGAACAAGGTGTCGCACTGGACGGACAGTGACGGACTGATCGCGTTCTACGAACCGGGCTTGATGGGGCAGAAGGTCTTCTTTCACCTGCGAAGTCATGGCTACGAATTCCCGAAAGATGGCTTCGGGAATCGGGGCACCAATCTGCTCGTCACGCCCGGCGGCACGGCTGAGTTGCAGCTCACGCGGCTCAACATCGCCGAGCGGCTCTATCGCGTGACCGGGCAAGGGATTTACCGCGACACGGTGCTGGCGGGACGCAAGCCGCCGCTCAAGGAACCGCTGCTCAATGGCCAGGTGTTCGGTCAGGACACCGTCATTGCCACGCCGTATCGCGGGAAGATTTATTGGTTCTGGGGCGACACGGACCGGCCGTCGTATCCGCTCGGAAACTTCGCGGTCACGGGCGCGACCTCGGAGCTGCCGGGCCGCGGCGGACTGGATCCGAGCGTCGGCGTTGAGTTGAAGTATTTCGTCGGCGAGGATGGTTTCGCGAAGGCGATGTGCCCGGACTTCGGCCCCGGTTTGCAGTGGATTGAAGGCATCATGACGGTCCACGACGCACAGGGCCAGGAGCGGCTCGTCGCGCGCGTCTCCAGCCAGAAAGGTCTGATGCCGGCCTATGCGTGGCACCTCGCGCTGTTCAACGATCAGAAAGGCATCTTCGAGTCCAAGGTGAAATGGGACATCACCGAGGGACACGATTCGGCGCATCCGTTCCGCGCTCGGGCAAGCGGGACCGAGTACCTCCACCTCTACCCGAACCTTCGCGTGAAGGCGGACTTGGAAAGCCTGTTCGATCTCAAGAACTACGAGGCCTTCACCTGCATTGCGGGCGACGGAAAGATGCGCGGCCCAGACACGGCGATCGAGCGCGACGCCGCTGGCCACCCGCGCTACTCCTGGAAGGCGGGCGCCGACCGGCTGCATCCGGGGCGTCTGCGCGAGTTGTCGGCCCATGGGAAACTCAAAGCCGACGAAGCGTGGATTCAACTGCACGACTTTGAAACCGGCCAGCCGTTCGAGGCAGGGCGTGGCTCGGTCTATTGGAATGAATTCCGCCGTCGCTGGGTGATGATCGCCTCGGCCCAGCCGGGGGAGATTTGGTTCGCCGAAGGTGACACACCGCTTGGCTCATGGGTTTATGCGCGGCGCGTGGTGTCGCACGACCACTACAACTTCTACAACCCCACACAGCATCCGTTCTTCGATCAAGAGGGTGGGCGGCTCATTTATTTCGAAGGCACTTACACGGCGGCCTTCTCTGCTGCGCCCGCGCCGACGCCGCGCTACGACTACAACCAGATCATGTATCGCCTCAACCTCGCCGATCCGCGCCTCGCCTTGCCCGCCCCGATCTATCGCGTCAAAGGCAAGGACGGCACGACGCGCTACTCAATGCGCGAAGGCGTCGAGACCGAAGACGCGTGGGAGCGCGTGGAGGACGCGCCTTTCTTCGCCATCCCGCCGGGGCGCCAGTGGCCCGAACTGGCGGGTTACTACGCTGCGCCAGACAAAGGCAACGACGCGCTGCGTCGCTATCCGCCGCCGGAGCTTTACGGCAAGCTCAAGCCGCTGTTCTACGCCTGGCCTGCCGAGTACGTCATCCCGACGAACCGGCTCGACGGCACCTGGGACTGCCGTGGGGTCCGCCCCGGCAACGCGGCTGTCACTTTCAATCTCGACCTGCGAGCCGTGGGCGAAAAGGTCACCGGCCAGTTCGATCAAAACAGCGTGCTGCGCCACGTCGAGCTGCGCAAAGGCCGTTTCACCGATCCGAAGCTGGAGGTGGAAGTCTCCGACGGAGTCAATCGCTACCTCGTGCATGTGACGGTGAGCGACGGCAAGTTCAGCGGCAAGTACGAGCAAATCGGTGCGGAGGAAAACGAGATCGGCACGCTCGACGCAGCGCGCACCAACATTGTGCCGCTCGAAGCCGCGACTCCCGCGCTCGTACTGCTCTACGAGTACCGCTCCAAGACCGACGGCACCTGGCTCTACTCGACCAACGCCGCGCTGGCAGATGCTTCACTCGAGCGCACGCCCGAGCCGGTCTGCCGCGTGTGGCGCAATCCGATGTCGCTCCTTATCCTCGATCGGCAGGCGAGGCCGGTGAGGGAGTGAGGCAGGCTCTGCTGCCATTCCGCCTCCCTGCAGCCTCCGAAAGCTTCATGCGCTTAAGACAAGAGCCGGTGGCGCGGGAAACGGGTGGGTTAGGAGGCGTGACAAAAAACTTCGCGGTCGCGTAGTTTTTTGTCCTGAAGATCCTTAGGGCCGAAGATCGAGGATGGTTCCACACTTGCCCTTCGCCCGCGCGTAGCGCACCGTATCCTCGTTCGGGCAATCCGCGTGATTTGAATGAACCGCATCGTCGGCCTTGAGACTGAATACGGGTGTTTGACCAGCGATCCTGCTGGACCGCCCAGCGCGGTGGGGCGCGTGCGCAACTGGATATTCGACAAGCACCGCTTCGGCCTGGCGGACATGCACCAGCGCGATTGGGACGAGCCGGCGGGCAACGGCGGCTTTCTGTTCAATGGCGGGCGCGTGTATGTCGATATGGGGCACCTCGAATACTGCACGCCCGAATGTCGCACGCTGCACGACTTGCTCCGCTACGACCGCGCGGGCGACATGATCCTCGGCTACGCGTTGCGCGACCTGAAGATCGCCGAGCAAGCCGGCTTCATCCGCAACAACGTGGATCACTACTCCGGCGCGACCTTCGGCTGCCACGAGAATTACCTCGTCCGCCGCTCGGCGCCGCTCACCGAAACGAATGTCCTCGCGCTGATCTCCTTTCTGACTTTGCGGATGCTCTATTCGGGTTCGGGGCGCGTCGGCTCGACGCCCGGCGCGGAGATGCGCGGCGATCTGTGCCGGCCCGGCGCGGACGGCTTTTTCCAGATCAGTCAGCGCGCCGACTACATCAACAACGACCTCTTCGAGTGGGTGCAATTCAACCGCGCCATCATCAACACCCGCGACGAGCCGCTCGCCGATGCGCGCAAGTATCGCCGCCTCCACCTGCTCCACGGCGACACCAACGTGCTGCCCAGCGCGCTGCTCCTGAAGGTCGGCACCACCGCGCTCGTGCTCGACTTGCTGGAGCTGGACCATCTGCCGAAGATCGTGCTGGCCGACGCGGTGATGACCTTCCGCACGCTCTCGCATCAGCCAGATGGGCCGTGGACGCTGCCGCTCATCGACGGACGCACCGCGAACGCGCTCGAACTGCTCACGCAATACTACGAGCGCGCGCGCAGTGAGTTCCGCGGTCGCGACGCCGAGACCGATGCCGTCCTCGCGCTGTGGAAGGAGGCGCTCACCGGTCTCACGTCGCATCCCGAATCGCTCGTCGGCAAACTGGACTGGGTGACGAAGCGCTGGCTTTTCGCGCGCTTCGTCGAGCAGGAAAGGATTTCGTGGACCGACCCGTGGATGAAGGCGCAGGACCTCGAATTCCACCACGTCGATCCGAACCGCAGCCTCGGCCTGGCGATGGCGCAGACGCCTTCGCTGTGGGAAATCTCCGCGAAGGAAATCCTCGAAGCCACACGCGTCGCGCCCGTGGATACGCGCGCCCACGCGCGCTCGCGCCTGATGCACCTGCTCAAACAGCACCCCATCCGCTACTTCGTGGACTGGGAGGTGATCGACGCCGAAGGCTTCAGCTCACTCAACCTGCTCAATCCCTTCGACGCGGAGCCGGAGGAGGCAGAGGTGTGGTTCCGGCAGTTGAGCAGGGGGTGAGGGCGCGTCGTGACGTGAATCAGGCGGAGGAGAGGCTGCGCGGGTGCGAAGGTGGGCAGGTGGGTAAGCGGGTGAGTGGGTGAGTGGGTGAGCGGGGAAGAGGAAGCGTCTCGAAGCTCGTTGATCACCGCTGGCGCGCGCGGCCTGCGCTGGAGTGCTGACCCCGGCGGGATG
>ORMF010007554.1_pt1 | contig 14393 bp, 14 predicted proteins | sample 1779871 | NCBI WGS metagenome assembly ORMF01 (sample SAMEA104232316, study PRJEB22302) | groundwater metagenome | biome: forest; feature: aquifer; material: groundwater | place: USA | collected 2011-08-07 | depth 5.4 m | reverse complement strand
GTCCGAATCCAACGACACGCTTTCCACGGAGACTGGAACTACACAATCCACCCGAGGTCAGCAAAGCTGAGACGGTGAACTCGATCCCGTCTCGGCCCCGATTCCTCAAATACCTTCAGTTATTTCGACACGAGTCCTAACCTTGGTCTCCTTGTGCCGCGACAAACGAAGGAAGACTTCGCAGCGCTTGTTGTTAACTCGGTGTGCACGCACAAGATCGTAAGCGTCTACGACCGGAGCTTCCTTTTTCCTCTATACGCATACCCCGATCATACATTAGCCGGTACGCCCGGGCGAATGTGCAACATCGATGGTCACTTCTTGTCGAAATTCTTCGCTGGCCTTGGCGTGCGACCTCTGGCCGAAGGGCGAGCCAGAGACGGAGACGTTGATGTCGCGATGGGGCCCGATGACTTCTTCCACTACGCTTACGCTCAGCTTCACTCGGTTGAGTTCCGCCATCGCTACGCTGGTCTTCTGAAGATCGAGTTTCCGAGAGTCTTTACGCCAAGGCAGTTCGGTTTGTTCCGCGGGCTAGCGGCAATTGGCGAGCAACTCGTCGCGCTTCACCTCGTCCAGGCGCCTGCGCAGCACGCCCTCTCCGCCCGGTACGACAAGACCGCCAAAGCCTGGCGCTACGAGGTCGCGAAGGGGCAGAGCCTCCCCGTCAGCGTCTCGTTGACCGGACCTGAAAGGCCCGTCATCGGCAAGGTGGGCTGGTCCGACAACACCGTCTGGATCGATGCCGTCAAGCCGAAGAAGGGCGCGGCCACCGCCAAGGTCACCGGCACTGTCGGTTTCTGTGGCGTGCCCGAGAATGTGTGGAACTTCCACATCGGCGGCTACCAGGTTTGCGAGAAGTGGCTGAAGGACCGTAAGGGCCGTACTCTCACCGCCCACGACATCGTCCACTACCACCGCATCGTCATCGCCCTGCACGAGACCATCCGCCTCATGCGGGAGATCGACGAGGTGATCGAGGCGCATGGCGGATGGCCGGGTGCGTTCCAGGGGGGCGCCGAGAGTGCCGCGACACCCACCCCGCCCGCGCCGGCGCCGTTCCGCCCGCGCATTGTCCAACCGCGCCGCGAAGAGCACTACGTCACTTGCGTGCCGCTCATCCCGCTCAAGGCCGCCGCCAGCAAGTTCAGCGACCCGCAGAACGTCGAAGACGAGGACTGGAAATGGGTCGAGAACGAGGGCTGGGAGTGGGTCGCCGTCGAAACGAAACACCGCCTGCGCGCGGGCATGTTCGTTGCCCAGGTCGTCGGCAAGTCGATGGAGCCGACCATCCCGGACGGCTCATACTGCCTCTTCGCGGCGCCCGTCACCGGCACGCGGCAAGGCAAGACCGTGCTCGTCCGATTGCGCGATGCCACCGACCCCGAGACCGGGGAGCGCTACACCGTCAAGCGTTACGAGAGCGAGAAGGCCCAGGAGGCCGATTCCTGGCGCCACGTCAAGATCACTCTGCGGCCCCTCAACCCCGACTTCGAGCCCATCGTGCTGTCCGGCGCGGAAGAAGATCATGTGCAGGTGATCGCGGTGTGCGTCGAGGTTCTCGGAGGGGTGTGATGAGCACGATGGGGCCCAAGGCAACGATGTCGGTCACGATGAGGAGGGATACGGTAGACGCCTCCCGCTGCGCCGCGCTACGATGCGGAGGTTCGCCAGGGAGGTGACCATGCCGCTCCGCGCGCTCGCCCTGCTCGTCCTCGCCGCGCCGCTCTTCGCGGGAGAGAAGCCCGTCGCCGGGCCCCCGTGGAAGATGGACTACCCCGAGGCCCGCCAGGAGGCCCTCGCCGCGGGGAAGCCGCTCTTCCTCTACTTTACGAAGACGTACTGACCCGCCTGCGTCGTGGTTGAGGAGCAGTTGCTCCCGAAGGCCGAGCTGAAGAAGTCGTACGACGACGTCGTCTGGGTCTGGGTCTACCGCGACTTCAAGAACGACGCGCGCGACCGCGCGGCCGAGCGCGTCGAGATCCGCTTCAGCGTCACGACCTACCCGAACCTCTTCTTCGTCGACCCGAACACGCAGGAGGTCCTGATCGACGCGCAGCGGACGCTCCCGCAGTTCCTCTCCGAGCTGAAGCAGGCGACGTCGCGCGTGAAGAAGGGAAAGGCGACGTCGGGGGCCGACCCGGACGCGATCGCCGTCGAATTGGAGGAGACGACGGCGGGGAAGAAGGCGCACCCGAAGGCGGCGCAGCTCGTCGGCGACGCCGATCCCGTGGTCCGCTTCCGCGCGCTACAGAACCTCGTCGCGACGGCGCCGTCGGAGGTCGTCAAGCGCGCGAAGACGCTCCTGCAGGTGACGAGCGACCCATTCCGGTTCGCGGTCCTCGGCGCGCTCAAGGCGGCGGGCGACCCCAGCGCCTCGCAGGCCGTCCTGGCGCTGCTGAAGGACGCCGACTCGCCCGAGGTCGCCTCGCGGAATCCGAACGTCCTGCGGCTGAACGCCGCGGACGCCCTGGGTGCGATGGGGGACGTCGCCGCGATCGAGGCTCTCAAGCCGTACGCGACGACGGGGGCGTACCTGAACATGCTGACGAAGACCTCGGTCCAGGCGATCGCCTCCATCGGCGCGCGTTGCGGCGACAAGGCGAAACGGCCCGCGGCGGAGGCGCTCCTCGGCACCTTCCCGAAGGCCGACGCGATCCCCGCAAACGAGGTCCTGTACCGCCAGCAGCTCGTCGAGGCGGTGCACAAGGGGCTGGAGGGGGTCCTCGGCAGCGGCCCTGACCTCCCCAAGGACTGGACGGAGGCCTCCCGCGCGGCGCTCGTCAAGGCCTGGCAGGCCCGCCTCGGCAAGAAGCGCTGATCCCGCGCGGGGCGCGGCTACTTCTTGTCGTGGAAGTGGTCCATCGCGCTGTGCATCCCGAGGAGGTCTCCGAGCAGGTCGACGAGGGCCGGGATGCAGAGCCCCTTCAGGAATGGGGCCATCTTGATCATGAACGGCGCGCGGATGTAGAGGCGGTTCTTGACGATCGCCTTGTACACCTTGTCGGCGACGCCGTCCGTCGTCAGCCAGGGCGTGAGGAGAGGCGGCTTGACGCCCTCGAACATCCCCGAGGCCACGAAGCTCGGGCAGGCGATCGTCATCCCGATCCCCCGATGCCCCGCCTTGCGCAGCTCCAGCCTGAGCGACTCCGACAGCCCGATCACCGCGTGCTTGCTCGCCGAGTAGGACGCCAGCCCCGGCACGCCGAGCAGCCCCGACGCGGAGGCCATCATCACCAGGTGCCCCGTCCCCTTTCGGATCATGCCCGGGAGAAAGGCCCTCGTGCACCACATCACCGCGTTCACGTTCACGTCGATCGTCTTGAAGAGCTTCTCCTCCGGGCAGTCGAGGAGGTTCCCTCCGAATACGACGCCCGCGTTGTTGTCCAGGATGTCCACGTCGCCCACCTCGGCGCGGACCTTCTCCGCGGCCTCGGCCACGGCTCGGCGGTCCGTGATGTCGACCGCGTGGCCGCGGACCTCCCCCGCGACGGACAGCTCCTTGACTGCGGCTTCCAGCGCGGCGGGGAAGAGGTCCCAGAGCACGACCTTCGCGCCTCCCTGGAGCAGCCTCAGTGCCACCGCCTTGCCGATGCCCCCGGCGCCCCCCGTGATGAGCGCGACCTTTCCCTTCGGATCCATGGTCTCCCTCCGTCGATCCTGGCGATTTCGCGCCTACGGCTACCCTGTTCGAACGCTGGATGCAACGGGAATCGACCTCAGCGCCCGTCGCCGTACGCGCCCCGGCGAGCGCTGCCTTGCGCCGGCCCGACGGGCGCCCTACGATGCTGTCTCGTATCCGCTCACCGCAGAGACGCAGAGGACGCAGAGACCCGCAGAGATGTGCCGCGACCCCTCTGCGGGTCTCTGCGTCCTCTGCGTCTCTGCGGTGAATGCACGCGCCGGCCCCACGCCTGGTAGCACGGGAGGGACTTTGCGGAAGATCGCCATCGTCGGCGCCCCCTCGAGCGGGAAGACCGTCCTCGCGCGCAGGGTGGCCAACACGCTCGCCATGCTGGGTTACGGCGTGGACACCGCCCTCGAGTACGCGCGGACCTACCTGGTACGCTACGTGAAACCGTCGAAGCGGAAGCGACAGGACTCGCTCGACCAGGTCATGATCTACCTCGGGCAGAAGCGCCGGGAGGACGACCTCCAGAACAGCGAGATCGTCGTCTGCGACTCCGCGACGTTCATCCCGTTCGTCTGGGCGTGCTTCTGGGGGTTCGACCACAAGGACCCCCGAGAGGTCATGGTCGTCCACAAGCTCTTCAAGTGGTCGATCCAGGAGATCGGCTCCTACGACGCGATCTTCCTGCTCCCTCCCGTCCTGGAGTACCGGACGAAGAAGAAGCCCTGGAAGACCTCCACGGGCAAGGAGCGGGCCGATATCGCCGGGCGGATCGAGAGCTACCTGCGCAACGCCGGGGTTTCGTTCCACACGATCGAGACGACCTCCCTGGAGGAGCGCGAAGAGCACGTGCTGCGTGTCCTGGCGCGTCGGATCGACGGCCTCCAGGAGAGGCTGTCTCAGGCGAAGGGCGGAGGATCGGGGGGCTAGCCGTGGACTGGGTGACGAAGGCCCGGATCTTCCGCTCGGCGCTGCTGCGCTCGGTCGGGGCCGCGTCAGACGCCGAGCCGCGGATTCTCGAGATCGAGGCGCTCCTGGCGGAGCCGTGCGGAACGGGTGGACCGACGGAGCCGATCGAGATCACACACGCGATCTCCCCCGCGCGGATCGTGCTCGACCTTCCACCATCGACTGGATCGGACGTCCTCACCCGCCTCCTCGACGACCACGGACCGGGGCGGGACTCGTTCCTCCACCTGTTTGCGACGCTGCCGGAGCTCCTAGCCGAGTCCGACGGCCGCGTGGGAGGCGCCTGGCCCAGGTACCCCGCGGACCCCCGCGCCCCCGACGCCTCCATCTGGCACCACAGCGCCCTCGTGAGCGCCCTCGTGTCCTGCGACGGCGAGCCGTCAGTGCTGGGATTCTCCCTGGATCCCGTGCGGGCGTTCGCGTGGTCGGGGTCGTCAATCCCTGAGCTGTGGACGGGGATGTGGCTCGCCTCCTACCTCGTCTGGGTGGGGCTGCGGACCGTCTGCGAGGACCTGGGGCCGGACCACGTCCTCTACCCCTCGGTCTCCCGACAGCCGTGGTTTCGGCAGTGGGTCGGAGGCGGCGTCGCCGCGCCGACCGTGGACGAACTCGCCCTCCCTGGCCTCTCCAATCGCATCGTCGCCATCGTGCCGCAGCCTCAGGCCGACGTTCTTGCGGGACGCATGGCCGAGGCGATCCGCGTCGAGTGGCGGAGCCTCACCTCGCTCGTCGCCGACCGCGTGGGGGAGCAGCGCGCCTCGTGGGAAGGGGAGTGCGACGGCACGTGGGAGTTTGCCTGGGCCGTGACGCCGTGGCGCGCGTCGGGCCCCCAAGGACTCGCCGCGGCGTACCGAGAGTGCTTCGAGCGGAACCAGCGGCAGCTCTCGGAGGCCGTGCGGCGCCTGACTGTCCCGCGAGAGGCGGCCAGGAACTGCCCGCACTGCGGGCGAGCGGCCCTCCCGTCCGGTGAGCCCACCTGCGCGGCGTGCCTGACGAAGCGCCTGCTCCCGCTGGTCGACCTGCCCGCGCCTCTCGATCAGGTCTTCCGGAGCAGGGCCCTTCACGCCGAGGGGACCGACGCCATGGCCCTCCTCGTGATGGACGGGGACCACAGCAGCGGCCTGAGTGGGGGGACCGCCCCCGGCTTCGCGACCTGGACCGACGTGCTCCACTCGCGTGCAGGTGTCTCGCTGGAGGGGAAGCGCTTGGTGACGCCCGGAGTCCACCTGTTCCTAAGCGAGGCGCTCGCGAACTTCGGCATGCGCTGCGTCCCCGAGATCCTGGGCAGGCACGGAGGCGTCCCGCTCTACGTCGGAGGGGACGACGTCGTCGCCCTGCTCCCCGCGGATCGCGTGCTGTCCGCGGCGCAGGAGATTCGAGACCGCTTCCGGACGAGCTTCGTGGTATGCAGGACCGACGGGCGCATCGAGGAGTGTCCCTCGCCGTACAGACCCACGGCGGGGGAGCGGCTCCTCGCGAATCCCGGCCGCGCGGGGACGACGTCCGCGGCCGTGGTGTTCCGTCCCGGCGGCGGGCCCATCCGGATGCAGCAGGCCCGGGACCTCCTGGACGAGGAGGCGAAGGACCGCGCGGGGAGGGACGCCATCGCGGTGTGCTTCCCGGGGCCATCGGGCGGCACGACCCGGTGGTCCAGCAAGTGGGAGCGCCCCGACGGCGAAAGGACCGTGGACCGCCTCCTCCTGGGCGTCGGCGACGGTCCCGAGGAGAGGGAGATCGCGTCACTCATCCGCCCACGGTCCGTCGACCGCAGCCCCTGACGAGGAGGATTCGTCGTTCGTTGACGCGAATCGCCGGGCGGCGTAGAGTCCAACCGAGGTCCATGGGAGGACGCGCGTGGGCGACTGGTCGATTCGACGGTCCGACGACTTCCCGCCGGCGGGCTCGCCCGGGAACCGCCTCCTCTGCTGCACGACGACCTGCTGCTGCCTGACGATCGTCGGCGGCGGGATCGGACTCCTCGTCGGTGGCGGCTTCGGGATCATCTCCGGGGTCCGCGGCGGGGGAAGGGCCGCACAGCGCAACGTCGGCGTCCTCGGGATCATCCTCGGCACGCTCGCGCGCTTCATTCTGTTCGCCGTCCTCGGCGCCGCGGCGGGCGCCGGGATCGGATTCATCCTCGACACCACCGTGGGGACCTTTCGATAGCCATGCCCGACGCCAACCCGGAACCGGCCCCCGCGGCGAAGCCTGGAAGACGTCGCGCCCTCCGAGCCGTCCTCGTCGTCGGGCTGCTCGCCTTCGCGTGGACGGCCTTCCGCGGGACCTGGACCGAGGCCGAGCGGACCGATGCGACGGGCCTCGTCCGCGGCGACGTCGACAGCCGCCTGATCCGCCGCGACGGCGCGTCGTGGATCCAGATGTCCGCGCTCGTCGAGGCCCCGATCGCCCAGGTCTGGAAGGTCGTCCACGACCACGAGCGGATGACGGAATTCATGCCCCGCATGGCGAAGCTCAAGATCCTCGAACAGTCGGAGACGCACAAGCGGGTGCGGATCGACTTTCACTTCCTCGTGGACCGCTTCACCGAGATCGACGTCGATATCGAAGTCGGCGATCGCGAGCGCGTCGAGCGCTGGAAGCGGTTCGGCGGGAGCCTCCCCGTGAACGAGGGGAGGTGGGTCCTCGTGCCGATCGACGCCTCGCGGACGTTCGCGCGGTACGAGGTCCACGCGGAGTCGGGGATGCCGATCCCCGCGTTCCTGGAGCGCGCCATCCTGCGGGACGCGCTCAAGGTCGTCCTGACGCGCGTGGACGACCGGATCGAACGCCTCCGCCGCGAGGACCCCGCCTACTTGAACGACGCGAAATGAAGAGGCCCAGGCTTCGCCAGGGGCTCGTCGTCGTCGCCGGCCCGCCGCTTCACGTCCGCGGGGGGGACCGCGAGATCTACCTCTTCGACGGCGCCCCCGAGCCGTGGCTGGGCGACCTGCTGCCCCTCCTCGACGGCCGCGAGTCGATTGCCCTCGACGGCGTGACGCAAGCGCAGATCGACCGCGCCATCGACCAGCTCGCCGCGGCAGGCGTGCTCGAGGAGGCCTCGCCCGAGCCGCGACCCGCTCGCGTCCGGCTGGTGGGGGAGAGTCCCCTCTGGCCGCTCCTCCGTCCGCTGTTGGAGGCGGATGCCGTCGCGGAGGACGACGAGATCGCCGTCGTGCACGAGGAGGTGCATCGCCCCTCTGATCTGCGGGACTGGAACCGTGTGCGGATCGCGGCGCGCCGTCCGTGGCTCCTCGTCTCGCTGCAGGGCGCCTGGGCCCGCGTGGGGCCGCTCTTCGTCCCCGGCGAGACGGCGTGCTGGAGCTGCTACCGCGCGCGGCTGGCGAGCCACCGGGCCCACCCCGAGGCGGAGCGCGCCTGGTCGGTGCTCGACCGCCCGCTCGGGGCGTCGGGGCCGGGGCGTCATGCCGCCGCGGTCGTCGCGCTGGCCGCAGGGGAGATCGCTCGGTTTACGCGCCGCCACGCGCCCCCGCTCGTCGCGGGGCGTGTCTTCGTGGTCGACCTGGAGACGTTGGAGGGAGGGAGTGAGGCCGTCTGGGCCGTCCCCGGCTGCCCCGACTGCGGCGCGTAGCGCGTTCCGCGCGCTGGTCGGCCGCCACGTCGGCGTCGTGCGCCGCGTCGTGGAGGCGGTCCGCGCGGAGTCGGACCCGCGCATCTTCGCGTTCGCCGCGGAGCTGTGCGACGCGGCGGCCCTCGGGCGCGGTGACTGCCTCCCCAGCGCGGCGGGGGGAGGCTGGTCGCGCGAAGAGGCCCTCCTGCGGTGCCTTGGGGAGGCGGCGGAGCGCTACGCGGCGTCGACGCCGGCAGGGCTCACACGCATCGTCCGTCCTCCGCCGGCGGGCGCTGTCATGCCGCGGGACGTCGCGCCGTTCTCGCACGAGCAGCGTGCCCGGCCCGACTTCCCGTTCGCGAGCGAGGGCGCTTGCGTCTGGGTCGACGGGGTCGACCTGGCCACGGGGAGGCCGCGTGCCGCGCCTGCGTTCGCGGTCTACATTCCGTACGAGCCTGCGCCGGGCGAGGCGGTGTTCGGACCGTCGCTCTCCACGGGGCTCGCGGCGGGCCCGACGGTTGACGCGGCGCTCGACTCCGCGCTGCTGGAGGCGATCGAGCGGGACGCGTTCACCCGCTGGTGGTTCGCGGGTGAGCCCGCGCCGACCGTGGAGCTTGCCGGGGCCCGCGCGGTCGACCTGACGGGACGGCCTGGCGTGCCCGTCGCGGCGGTGCTCGTGGAGCGCGATGTCGTTTCCGTCGGCACGGCCGCGTCACGCACGTTCGACGAGGCGCTCGGGAAGGCGCGCATCGAGGCGGAACTCGGGCAGATCTACGTTCGCGCCCTCGTTCGCAGGTCTCCGCCGCGCGAGCGGCTGGAGTCGTTCGAGGACCACGCGAGGTACTACACGGACCACGCGGATCAGCGGGGCGTGCTCGACTTGTTCAAGGCCGGTTCGCGGCGCCTGCCGTCTGCGGTTCGCGCTGACCCGAGGGAGGCGCTCGTCGCGGCCGGGTACGCGCCCTGGTGGAAGGACCTCACGCCGTCGGACCTCGAGCGCGCCGGCTTCCACGTCGTGAGGGCGATTGTCCCCGGCCTCGCTCCGCTGCACGCGATGGAGGACTGGCCGTTCCTCGGTGCGTCTGGCCTCGTGGTCCGAAATCGCTCGCCCCATCCGATCCCGTAGTCCTGGAGTCGCGCCCGTGAGGGCGCGTTGGAGTCGCGCCCGTAAGGGCGCGTTGGAGTCGCGCCCGTAAGGGCGCGTTGGAGTCGCGCCCGTAAGGGCGCGTTGGAGTCGCGCCCGTTAGGGCGCGTTGGAGTCGCGCCCGTTAGGGCGCGTTGGAGTCGCGCCCGTAAGGGCGCGGGGGGGGGGGGGGGGGCGGGCGCGGGGGGGGGAGGGGGGGGGGGGGGGGGTGACGCGGGGCGCCCGCGAAGCGGGCCGGGGCGTCACAGCTTTGGAGGTGCTCATGCGCTGGAACCCGACACCGCTCGACGACGTGGAGACCTGGCCGCTTGCGATGACGCACCTCGACGGCTCGAACCTCGGGCCGACCACGGGGGCGTGGCGGACCGACCCGATCCGTCGCTTCCTCGACGACTCCGACGCGATGATCGAGTCGACGCAGGCGCGGCGCTCCTACCCCGGCGCGAAGCGCCTTCCCCTCCCCGCGGGGCGCACCTGGAAGATGGCGTCCCTCTGGAGCGTGCTCCGCCGTCGCCGCACGGTGCGTCGCTTCGCGCGGAGGCCGCTCGACCTCGCCCTCCTTGGACGGCTCCTGGGCTCCGCGGCGGGCGTCACGGGGGAACTCCCCGTGCCTGGGACGCGCGGCCTCGTCCAGCGCCTCCGCGCCTGGCCGAGCGCGGGGGGGATCTACCCGATCGAGCTCAACGCCGCGATCCTGGACGGCCCGCACGCGGGGGCGCACCACTACGACCCCGTGGACTCCTGCCTCGAGACGCTGGTCGAGGGCCCGATCCGCCATGCGCTGGCCCCCTCGGTCATGACGGCCGAGGAGGAGCTCTCGGCGCCTGTGGTCCTTGTCCTCTCCGCGGTCTTCGAGCGGACGCTTCGCAAGTACGGCGAGCGGGGCTACCGCTTCGTCTGGCTCGACGCGGGGCACCTCGCTCAGAACCTGATCCTGACGGCGACGGCCCTCGGCCTCTCCTGCTGCCCGATCGGAGGCTTCCACGAGGCGGGCGTCGCCCAGGCGATGCACCTGGACCCGCGCGACAGCGTCGTCTACCTGATCGCCGTCGGCCATCCCCCTGACCGTCGCTGACCGTCGAGCCCTGCGGGCGCCTCCTTGACCTTGGCTTGGGCCCGCCCTACGATGAAACCCGGCGGGCCCGTACGCATCGGCCCTCCTGGGACCCACGGCCGCGAACCTATCGGAGAGGCGCTGATGCCGGTCGGCGACAGCCTGGTCCGCCTGGCAGCGACGCGTCCCGGCGGCTGGCGCGCCTACGCGCTTCGCTTCGTACGATCGCTCGATGCCGTCATCGGAGGGATCAAGGTGATCGCCTACGGTGCAATCTCGGTGCGGGAGGGCGGGGGAATCTCGGCCGAGATCCACGGATGGCACCAAGGCGCGCACAACAGCCGTCGTGGCCGGGACCTGCTGCGCCGGATCGAGCAAGTGCTCCAGAATTTGGGATACGAGGTAACGGTATACCCGACCTCGTTCTGGGCTTCCCGGACGCTCCGGAGCCTGGCAGAGGCGGCCGCGGAGGTGCGGGCGCTCGATGCCCTCTCCCTCGGCCGCCTGGTCAAGGCAGGGCGGACGGGCCCAGTTCGCGTGCCCCGGCTCCGGCGTCCGCGCGCGCTTGTGCTTCGTCAGGCAGACGAGCTGGTCTGGCAGGCACTCCCCGTCCTGCGGCGCGCTGTGACAGGAGAGTGGGGCGTGGAGGCCCTCTGTCTGGCGAGAGGAGCGCCGGTGCTCGTTGCCTCGATCGACGGGACCTGGGCGCTACGGGCCTACGTCCTCCTGGTGTCGCCTGTCGGGGTCGAGCTGGACATCGAGGTGCAGCGCCCACGGGGCACGGCAAAGCCCCCGCCCCTGGTGCGACGTGTGCTCGCGGCCATCCCGGTCAACAGCGCCTGGTACCAGGACTCTCGCTGGCTCTGTCGCCGGTTCGGACGGACCGAGCGAAGCCTGCGTGCGGCGCTCGCGACTGCCGAGGAGTTGATGTCGCCTCCGTAGGACGACCGCCGGCCCGGCGCTCATCCGCGGACCCTGACCGCCACGACTGCGGCGCGACGGAGGCTCGCTTCCACCGCACGCCGACCCCGGCCCGTGCACGCCACCCAGGGCTTCTCCGTGGCCCTGAGCGCGCGCCCCAGCATCGTCCTGATGTACCGAGAGAGCACCAGACAGTCGGCCCGATCGATCCTCGGGCGGAGCGCCGCCAGGCTTCTTCCCCAATTCCCGCCCCAACCGGGATGGATGAAGTCCACGTCGATCCGAGGCAGGTCCCTCGCAAGCGCCGCGCGAACCTCTCCGTCGCACCGCGCCTCCATCTCGTCCCCGCCTACGAAGAGGACCACGACGTGCCGCGCCGAGGCGACCGCCCGCGGCGTCGTCGGCTGGACCGTCGCCGGCCGCATGGCCGCGCGCACCGCCTCCAGCCGCGCCCGCTCGCCCGGGAAGTCACCCACGCCGTACGAGCGGAGCGTCTCCAGCACGTCAGCCGCGTCGTCGATCGTCCCATCCTCCCCACGGCTCGTCAGCTCGTGGAACTCCTTCAGGAGGAGCCCCGCCGCGTCGTGGAGCCTCCCCTCCCGCTCGAGCAGCCGCACGCGGGCCCAGCGGGCCTCCCCGTCCGCCCACGCCGGGTCCCACGAATGACGGTCTTCGAGGAGCGCAAGGAACTCCGCGCGGCACGCCCCCTCCTCCGCGAGCGCCTCCATCCGGTCGAGCGCCTCGCAGGCCTCAGCCGGCTCGTTCGCGGCGAGCGCCGCCCGCGCGACCTGCCCCCAGTCGTGGAAGCGCGCCTCCCGCGGAAGGCTCTCGTCCGACGCGCGGGTCCGGATCGCCTCGCGCGCGATCGGCGACCGCTCCGCGAGACCGCTCGCGATCAGGCCGTCGAGGTACGCCCCTCCCGCCGCCGCAATGGGCTTCGCGAGAGCCACGGCGGCGTCCTCGTCGACGAGGCGGAGCCCCTCCAGCGCGACACGGAGGAGCCACGCGGGTCGGGGCTCGGCGTCCGCGAGCCCCTCTGAGAGCAGCGAGGCGGCGAACGGGCCGTCCAGCGGGTCCATGCGCGCGGAGAGCGCGCACCCGAGGTAGAACTTCGCGCGCGCGAGCAGGGTCGGCACCGGCGCCACCTGCGGCTGGTTGGCGATTTCGGGGACGGCGGGGCGCAGGCAGGCGACCGCCTTCTCCCAATCGCGTCGGGCCAGCGCAATCGTCCCCGCGCAGTACTGCGCGCGCGAGCGGGGCGGGGCGTCCTCGAGGGCCTTGCGGAAGTGCGGCTCCCCCGGCTCGAGCTTCTTGAGGAACGAGGCGACCTCCCCCTCGTCGGCCGGGATGCGCACCTCCGCCGCCGACGCGAGGCCGCAGGCGATGAGGCCGAGGTAGACGCGCGCGTCGCTCTTCCCCTCGGGAGAGGACGACGACAGGGTCTCCTCGAGGATCTGCCGCGCCGCGTCGAGGTTCCCCTGGAGCAGCGAGCACTGAGCGCGCCGTCGCGAGACCTCCCTACGGAGCGCCGCGGGGGCCTCGTCGCCTGCCTCCTCCATCGCCTCGATGGCCGCGTGCGCCAGGCCAAGGAGCGGCGCGGCGTCCTCCACCCGCCGCTCGCCGACGAGCCGCGCAGCCTCGTCGAGGACGTGCTGGAGGAACTCGGCCTCGAGGGCGGCGCCCATCGCCGGCGTGACGAACTCCGCGGCCCGTGCGTATAGCTGCCGCCGGCACAGGGCGAAGAAGACGTGCGGCGCGACCGTGCGGGAGAGGGAGTCGGACGGGTCGCGGAACGACTCCCAGACCTCGCGGTCCTGGTCGAGGAGTTCGACGATCGGCTCCGCCTCCCGCCTCCGCGCGTGGCCGAGGATGGCGCCCGCGGCGTACCAGCGCCGCCTGGACTCGCTCGACTCGGGAAAGTCGATCGACAGGGGCTCGCCGTGGAGGGCCTGGACGAAACCGCGGTGGAAGTAGCTGTGCTGCCGGTCGGCGTTGAGGCGGATCACCTCGTCGACGACATCGTCGAGCCTCCCTCGCGAGAGGGCGCCGAGCGTCCCCTGGAGGGAGTCGACGGCGATGCGGATGAGGAGTTGGTCGAGCGAGGTGAACTCGTCCGACTGCTCGGGGGCCTCGGCAGGCGGCTGCGGCGCGGGGGTGGCGAGCGGGAGCCTGACGTGCGGACGGACGAACCCCCACGCCTCGGGGGCGCGCGCGAGAAGGAAGTGGAGGTGGACCTGGACGTGTTCAGGAGGGAACCGCGACGAGATGGCCTCGACGGCGCGCTCGACGAGGTGAGGCGGCGGGTGGAACCCCTTGAGCACCGCGGAGTCGACGACGCCCTTGTCGTGTCGGAGGCCGAGCTCGTCGTAGAAGACCTTGACCATCTTGATGCGGTCGAGGTGGAGGAGGTGGAGGAGGATCCTGGCGAGCTCGCTCGAGAGCCTGGGCGCGCGGGCGAGGGTCAGGGCGCGCTCGTCGACGGGCATGGCGCCGACCGACTCGGGGCGCATGTGGAGGAAGGCGGTCATGGAGTCGAGTGCGAGGGCGGCGAGGCGGGGCTCGACCTCCTCGATCAGGAGGAAGGTCCGGCAGGTCCGGACGCGGTCCTCCTCGGCGACCGCCTGCCAGATGCGGTGGAGCTTGAGGGGCAGGCAGACGTTCGTCCCCATGGAGCGGCAGGATAGGGGCGCCGGCCCGCCTCGTCAAGCGGCGGCGTTGAGCAGGCTGTCGATGACAAGCGGCCTTTGCGGGCGCGGAGGGGCTCGGCGTGGACCGCCCTCATCGCCAGGAGGACCGGACCGATCTACTCCAGGGCGCCTCGGACGCCTCGGGCGGGATGACGCGCGACAACCTGGCGCCCGGCCACTATCGGGGCGAGGTCGCCCTCGAGGACCGTCGTGCCTCGTTCGAGTTCAACGTCGTTGCCGGCCAGGCCACCGACGCGAGGGTGGTCATCCCCCTCCGTTAGGGCCTGTAACGAAATAAGTAGTCCACTTTTCGATGCAACGCTGGAGTCGCGCGCGTGAGCGCGCGGTGGATCGACGCCCGTAAGGGCGTCCGAGCCGCTCCTGACGCCCTTACGGGCGTCATCCACCGCGCCCTGACG
>ORMF010076295.1_pt1 | contig 14394 bp, 10 predicted proteins | sample 1779871 | NCBI WGS metagenome assembly ORMF01 (sample SAMEA104232316, study PRJEB22302) | groundwater metagenome | biome: forest; feature: aquifer; material: groundwater | place: USA | collected 2011-08-07 | depth 5.4 m | reverse complement strand
CTTCATCGACGAGCTCGACGCGCTGGGGCGCGCACGCGTGCAGAGCCCGATGGGGTCGCACGAGGAGCGCGAGCAGACGCTCAACCAGCTGCTGGCCGAAATGGACGGCTTCGACTCGCGCAAGGCGATCATCATCATGGCCGCGACCAACCGCCCCGAGGTGCTCGACCCTGCCCTGCTCCGCCCCGGACGCTTCGATCGGCAGGTGCTGGTCGACAAGCCTGACATCAAGGGACGCGAGGAGGTGCTGCGCATCCATACGAAGAACGTGAAACTGGCGGCAAACATCGATCTGCGCGTCGTGGCCGCGCGCACCGCGGGCTTCGCCGGCGCGGACCTGGCGAATCTCGTGAACGAAGCGGCACTGCTCGCGGCGCGCAAGGACAAAACCGCCGTCGAGCCGGCGGACTTCGATGAGGCGATCGATCGGCTGATCGCCGGGCTCGAGAAGAAGCGCGTGATGAGCACGAAGGAACGCGAGATCGTCGCGTATCACGAGTCGGGCCACGCCATCGTCGCCACGTCGATCCCCGGAATGGATCCCGTGCACAAGATCTCGATCGTGCAGCGTGGCTTCGGCGCGCTCGGGTACACGATGCAACTTCCGCTCGAGGATCGGTACCTGTTGCAGCGGAAGGATCTGCTCAATCAGCTCGCGGTGCTCCTGGGCGGACGCACGGCCGAAGAGATCGCGCTCGGCGAGATCTCGACGGGCGCCCAGAACGATCTCCTGCGCGCGACCGATATCGCGCGCGCGATGGTCACAGAGTGGGGCATGAGCGACGCGCTCGGCGCGATCAACTACGACGGACACAAACGCAGCAAGTTCCTCGAAATGCAAATCGGTCCGGAGCGCGGCGCGTACGCGGAGGACACAGGCCGGCTGATCGACAGCGAAGTCAAACGCATCATGACCGACGCGCACGACGAGGCGCGCGAGATCCTCACGAGGAGTCGCGACATTCTCGAAACCGTGACGCGGCGGCTGCTCGAGGTCGAAGTCATGGAAGGCGATCAACTGCGCCAGTTGATGGGCATCCCGCCTCCGCCGCAGACGATCACGACGGAGACGATCCCCCTGCCGACCGATGAACTTCGTTGAGACACCCGCGGCGCGGACCCTGTGTGTCCGCGTGGCAGCCGTATCGCTGCTGCTGCTTGGCGTCCCCACCCGCGCGGCGCACGCCGACTGGCTGCTTGGCGTCTACTTGGGTGCCGCCGCGACGTCGTCCAATACGTTGACCATCACCCCGGCCATCGGCCCCCCGGCGTCGGCCGGCATCATCCGCTACAAGGGAGAAGCGTTCCGCTCGCCGATTTACTACGGCTATCGCGTCGGCTGGATGCGCGGCGATCACGGCCTCGGCGCCGAGGTCGAGTTCACGCATGCCAAGGCGATTGCGCGCGACACCGGCTCACTGTTCCTCACGCAGTTTGAACAGTCGCACGGCTTGAACTTCCTGCTTGGGAACATCGCGTACCGGTCGCCGCTCGCGTGCAACGGCCGCTGCGCAGTCGCCGTGCGCGGCGGTGCAGGAATCTCGACACCTCATGTCGAATCGACATTCCGCAACACGCACCAGGAGCAGTATCAGTACGGCGGAATCGCATGGCAGGTCGGAGCGGGCGCCGAGTTTCGCATCTGGCAATTCGTCTACGGGATCGCCGACGCGCGCATCACTCGCGTCAGCGAGAAGCATCTTCGCGCCGCCGGTGCCGAGATTGCCGGCGCCTTCTTCACGCGCCACGTCGATTTCGGAATCGGGCTGCGGCTTCCTGATTGAACGCGACTCTGAGAATTCGTTTCTCTTGCGGTTGTCTGTGTCTCTTTGTGGCTTGTCTCGCGCAACTGTCGCGGGCAGCGCCGTTCGGCTGTGTGCCACACTCAGCGAATGATTCGCGTTCGTCACACAGGTCTGGCGCTCGCCCTGTGTCTGCTGTGCGCGGCGCCGGCCGGCGCACAGTCGGTCGCGTCACTGTTCACCACGCTTCCCGCTGATTTCGCGCACCTGTTCACCCCGTCGAACGCGATCATTCTCGGTATCGGCGGCGCTGGGAGCGGGGCCATTCATCCGAAGGACGACTCCATCGCCGAGCGGGTCCATGCGGAATCAGGCGCGCGCAAACGCTTCTTCGAGGCGGGCGCGATGATTGGCGACGGCGCGGAACAGGGCGCGTTCGCGCTCGGCATGTACATCATCGGGCGCGCGTCACACAGCGCGCGCGTCGGCGCGCTCGGCGCTGACCTCGTCGACGCGCAGATCGTCAACGGCGTCCTGACCCAGGGACTCAAGTACGCGGTGAAACGGACGCGCCCCAACGGATCGAGCCATTCGTTCCCGTCGGGCCACACCTCGGCGACGTTCGCCACGGCCGCCGTCATTCAGGAACACTATGGATGGAAAGTCGCGGCGCCGTTCTACGCGCTTGGCGGGTACGTCAGCGTCTCGCGCATGGTCGATCGCCAGCACTTCCCGTCCGACGTGATCTTCGGCGCTGCGCTGGGGATCGTTTCAGCCCGCGCCGCCAGCGTCGGCCACGGTCTCAAACGCGTGACCGTCAGCCCGAGTCTCCGACCGGGCGGAATCGCCATTGTCGGCTCGTTTGGGAATTGAGCCCTGATGGGCCGGCCGCCCGCCCTCGCGCTTCGCGTTTCGGACAGGTCGCGCCGCAGCCTTCGCGAAGGCGAAAGGCCGGCCCCTACGTACGAATGGCGGATCTGAAGGTCCGCCTCTACGAACTTCAAGCGGGAGCGCGCGAACTGAGGCTGAACTTGAACACGAACTGAGAACTTCGAACCGAGAACGATGAACGACGTTCAGTCGGTCACACAGCCCTGCGAAGCAGGCCGGACGAGCCTCACATACTTCCCGAGCACGCCACTCGTCGCTTTCGGCGCGGGCGATGTCCACGCCGCCCGGCGCGTCGCCAGCTCCGCGTCGCTCACCTCGACGCCAATCTGGCATTTCACCGCGTCGATGACGATACGATCGCCGTCGCGCACGAGGCCGATCGGCCCGCCCTCCTGCGCTTCCGGTGTGATGTGCCCGATGATGAAGCCGTGCGAGCCGCCGGAGAAGCGGCCGTCGGTCAGCAGCGCGACATCCTTGCCGAGACCGGCGCCCATGATCGCTGACGTCGGCGTCAGCATCTCGGGCATGCCCGGTCCGCCTTTCGGACCTTCGTACCGGATCACGACGACCGAGCCCTTTGCGATCTCTCCGCGCTCGAGACCGGCCAGCATCGCTTCCTCGGAATCGAACACCTTCGCTGGACCCGCAAAACGCTCGCCCTCCTTGCCGGTGATCTTCGCGACGGCACCGTCCGGCGCGAGGTTCCCTCGGAGGATCCGCAAGTGGCCGCGCGGAAAGACCGGCGTTTCGATCGGCTGGATTACTTGCTGCCCCGCCTTGAGCGGCGGCACCTCGGCGACGTTCTCCGCGAGGGTCTTGCCGGTGACGGTCAGGCAGTCGCCGTGCAGGAACCCGCGCTCGAGCAGGTACTTCATCAGCGCCGGTGTCCCGCCCGCCGTGTGCAGATCTTCCTGCACGTAGGTCCCGCTCGGCTTCAGGTCCGCCAGCAGCGGCACGCGATCGCTGGCGCGCTGGAAGTCATCCAGTTCCAGCGGCACATTCGCGGCCCGCGCCATCGCTATCAGATGGAGCACGGCGTTGGTCGAACCGCCGATGGCCATGATCATCACCAGCGCGTTTTCGAACGATTTCTTCGTGACGATGTCGCGCGGCTTGAGATCGCGCTCGAGGAGCAGCCGGATTGCGTCGCCCGCCCGCCGGCATTCGTCCGCCTTCGTCGGATCTTCGGCCGGATTCGACGAGCTGTACGGAAGCGACAGACCGAGCGCCTCGATGGCGGTTGCCATCGTGTTGGCGGTGTACATCCCGCCGCACGCACCAGCTCCGGGGCACGCGTGTTTGACGATGTCGAGGCGTTGCTCGTCGGTGATGACGCCCGCAATGTACTCGCCGTACGACTGGAACGCCGAGATGATGTCGCGCGGCTTCCCCTGCGCGAACCCGGGGCGGATCGTTCCGCCATACACCATGATCGCGGGCCGGTTGAGGCGCAGCATCGCGATCACCGAGCCGGGCATGTTCTTGTCGCACCCCGGGACAGTGATCACCGCGTCGTACCACTGGCCGCTGACGACAGTTTCGATCGAGTCGGCGATCAGGTCGCGCGAAGGCAGCGAATAGCTCATGCCCTCGGTGCCCATCGAGATGCCATCGCTGACGCCAATGGTGTTGAAGCGCAGCCCGACCAGCCCCGCCGCCTGCACGCCTGCCTTGATCTGCGCGGCAAGCCGGTCGAGATGCATGTTGCACGTATTGCCCTCGTACCACATGCTGCAGATGCCGACCTGCGGCTTCTGCAGATCCGCGTCGGTCAGGCCGACGCCGTACAGCATCGCCTGGGACGCCCCCTGACTGCGGGGCAGTGTGACCCGTGAGCTGTACTTGTTGTTCATACGGTCGCGGGCGTCGGGAGCGTCACCGGGTCGAGGAACGGCATCATCGCGCGCAGCCGCTGCCCCACGACCTCCACCGGGTGCTTTGCTTCCTGCGCACGATAGGCCCTGAAGCGCGGCAGACCGGCCTCGTACTCGGCCATCCACTCGTTGGCAAACTTGCCCGACTGGATGTCCTTGAGGATCTGCTGCATCGCCTTTTTCGTCTCCTCGGTGACGATCTTCGGACCGGCGGTGTAGTCGCCCCACTCCGCTGTGTCACTCACGGAGTAGCGCATATATGCGAGCCCGCCGCGATAGAAGAGGTCGACGATCAGCTTCAGCTCGTGCATGCACTCGAAATAGGCGATCTCCGGCTGATAGCCGGCGTTCACGAGCGTTTCAAAGCCCGCCTTCATCAGGGCGCTCACGCCGCCGCAGAGCACCGACTGCTCGCCGAAGAGATCCGTTTCGGCCTCTTCCGCAAATGTCGTTTCGATGATGCCCGCGCGGGCGCAGCCGATGCCGCGGCCGTATGCGAGCGCCAGCGCCTTCGCGTTCCCCGTGAAGTCCTGGTGCACGGCCAGCAGGCCGGGCACGCCGCCGCCTTCCGGGAAGATCTCGCGGACGCGATGACCTGGCGCCTTCGGCGCGATCATCGTGACGTCGACATCCTTGGGCGGCACGACGAAGCCGAAGCGGATGCTGAGGCCGTGACCGAACATCAGCATCTTCCCCTTGGTCACGTGGGGCTTGATGTCCTTCTCGTAGACTTCCTTCTGCTTCTGATCGGGAATCAGGATCATGATGACGTCGCCCCATGCGCTCGCCTCTTGCACGGTCATGACCCGCAGGCCCGCGGCCTTCGCCTTGCCGACCGACTGACTCGTCGCCGGCAGGCCGACGACGACGTCGACGCCGCTGTCCTTCAGGTTCAGCGCGTGCGCGTGCCCCTGCGATCCGTAGCCGATGACCGCCACCTTCTTCCTGCGAATCAGATCGAGGTCAGCATCCTTGTCGTAGTACATCGTCGCCATCGCTCAATGCTCCTGTTTGCCTGGGATTAACCGCGAAATTCAATCAACCACGAAGACGCAAAGGGCACGAAGGAAGTGGTTGAGAAAGACCTCAAGAATACTGTGAAGCGGACAGCGCCGTATCGCCGCGTCGCATCGCCACCTGCCCGCTGCGCACCATCTCGATGATGCCCAGCGGTTCGAGCCGCGCGATGACGGAGTCGACATGCGGCGGCTCCCCGGTAATTTCCAGCGTCATCGTCTGCTCGCCGGTATCGACGATGTGGGCGCGGGTTTCATCGATGACCCGCAGCACGGCAGCGCGGTCATGCCCGGCGACGGCCACTTTGACGAGCGCGAGATCACGCGCGACGGCCGGCACGCTGCCGAGGTCCTCGACCTGCAGGACGTTCACGAGCTTGTAGAGGTACGCCGTGACGCGCTCCGCGCTGGCCTGGTCGCTGTCGATGACGATCGTCATACGCGAGATGCCGGGTTCGGCCGTGCGTCCGACGCTGAGCGACTCGATGTTGAACACGCGGCGGCGGAAGAGCGAGGCAACGCGATTGAGCACGCCTGGCTTGTCTTCCACGAGCACGACAAGGGTATGTTGCATATCAGTAAGTTCAAAGTCCGAAGTTCGAAGGTCGAAGTCAGTGCGAAGTCGTAGAGGCCGACCTTCAGGTCGGCCTTGTCAAAGTCAAATCGGATCGTCTGCTGTTTCGACGAGCACCGACGGCTCCGGCCGGCGGATCATCGCATCGAGATCCGCGCCGGCGGGTACCATGGGGTACACGCTATCTTCCTGCTCGACTCGAAAATCAATCACCGTTGTGCCTTCGGCCTGGCGCGCGCGCTGAACAATCTCCTCCACGCCAGGACGGTTATCGACGCGCAGGCCAACCAGGCCGTGTGCCTCGGCAATCTTGACGAAGTCCGGACTGCGAAGCGGCGTCGCGGCATAGCGGCGCTCGTAGAAGAACTCCTGCCACTGCCTCACCATCCCGAGGTAGCCGTTGTTGATGATCGCAACGTTGACCTTCACGCCTTCCTGCGCGGCGGTGCTCAATTCCGCCTGGGTCATCTGGAAGCCGCCGTCGCCGACGATCGCCCAGACTTCCGAGTCGGGCTTCGCCATCTTGGCGCCGATGGCCGCCGGCAGCCCGAATCCCATCGTCCCAAGGCCGCCTGACGTGATCAGCGTGCGCGGATCGTTGTGGTGGTAGTACTGCGCCTCCCACATCTGGTGCTGACCGACGTCGGTGGCGATGATCGCGTTGCCGGAGGTGAGGCGCCAGATGTCGTTGATCACGTGCGCAGCGTAGAGGTGGCCGTTGTCGGGCAGGGCCTGGATGTCGCGCACCGCCGTGTCGCCCTTCATCGACTCGATGTACTTGAGCCAGGGACCATGGCTCGCCGGCTCGAGCAGATCGAGCATCTCCAGAAGCGTCTCGCGGAGGTCTGCAACGATCGCGGCATCCGCGCGGACATTCTTGTTGATCTCGGACGGATCGATGTCGACGTGGATCTTCTTCGCGTTCTGGGCGTACGTCTTGAGGTTGCCGGTCACGCGATCGTCGAACCGCATGCCGAATGCGAGCAGCAGGTCGGCTTCCTGGATCGCATGGTTCACCCACGCCTCACCGTGCATCCCCATCATTCCGATATTGAGCTGGTGGCTCGCGGGGAAACCGCCGATGCCGAGCAGCGTCACGGTGACCGGGGCGTCGATCAGCTCGGCGAAGGCACGGATCTCCTTCATCGCGTTGCTCTGGATGACCCCCTGGCCCGCCAGAATCAACGGCTTGCGAGCGGCGCGAATCAGCTCCACAGCTTTCAACATCTCGGACTTCTCGGGACCCCGCGTCGCCCGGTAGCCGCGCATCTTCACCGCCGCGTCATTCCACTGCCATTCGGTTGCCGCCTGCTGCGCGTCTTTCGTGATGTCCACCAGCACAGGCCCTGGGCGTCCTGACTTCGCAAGATGGAACGCCTCCTTGATCGTCGGCATGATGTCGTCGACGCGCGTCACGAGGTAGCTGTGCTTCGTGATCGGCAGCGTGATACCGCTGATGTCGGTCTCCTGGAACGCGTCGTAGCCGATCATCTTGCTCGGCACCTGGCCGGTGATGCAGACCATCGGCGACGAATCCATCTGGGCGGTGGCAATGCCAGTGACGAGATTCGTGGCTCCAGGGCCCGAAGTTGCAATCGCCACTCCGACTTCGCCGCTGGCGCGGGCGTAACCGTCGGCCATGTGGGTCGCCCCCTGCTCGTGCCGGACCAGCACGTGCCGAATCGGATAGTCGAGCATCGCGTCGTACGCGGGCAGAATCGCCCCCCCTGGATACCCGAAAACAGTACGAACTCCCTCGTGAACGAGGCATTCCCAGATGATCTGCGCGCCGGTCCGTTGCATTCAGCCTGACTCCTGTTGCCAGTGTGCCCCGCATGGGTGACATCAGTCAAATTGATAGTTATTCAGACACGATAACCATTACTAATGAAGCCCGGCCGGGCCCCATCCCCCAATTCCAGACTTTCGCGGAAATTATCGGTCGTACCGCCTTGGCACCGCCGGACGGGGCTGTTGGGAGTTGGGGGGGTCCAGGATGGTCCAATCCTTGAACAACATCCGGCTCCAAGAGGTGAAACGATGAGAAGCCACTGGATGATTGCAGCCCTGCTCAGCTCCGCCCTTATGGTGGGGTGCAACGGCCGCAGCAACGATAATTCGCAGAACGTCGAGCAAAATCCGGCTGCGGCGCCGGCGAACGCGCCAGCACCGGGCGATCAGGCGGTGGCGCCCGCACCTCCGGCACAGTCGCAGCAACCGTACTCCACGGCGGACAATTCGGCCGTAACCGGTCAGCGGACGGCCGCAGCACCGCGCGCGACCACCGGGCGGCGTGAAACCGTAACGCCAAGAGCAACGACGACGTCGCGAAACGAGACGTCGGAATACAGCGCAGCGCCTGAGGTGAGTCTGCCGGCGCGGGAGAACAGTCGCGTTGCAGCCACGCCGGCTCCGGTGCCGCGGGCTCAGTGGCGTGAAGTCACACTACCCGCAGGCACGGCGCTTCCGCTCGAGATGACGTCTGCGATTTCGTCGGAATCCGCTCAGGTCGAGACGCCCGTGAGCGCGCGCCTCAGCAATGCCGTTGTCATCAACGGTGACACGGTCATTCCGGCTGGCGCGGTGCTGACCGGAACGGTCACCGACGTCGAGCGCGCCGGCCGCGTGAAGGGCCGTGCGCATATCGCCTTTGCGTTCAACGAAGTCCGGATGAACAACGGCCGCGAAGACATCAGGACCGATCCGGTGAACTTCGAGGCGGAAGCGACGAAGGGTGAAGACGCGACCAAGGTCGGCGCCGGCGCAGTAGGTGGCGCGATCCTCGGCGGCATTCTTGGCGGAAAGAAAGGCGCCGCGAAGGGCGCGATTGCCGGAGGCGCTGTCGGAACGGGCGTAGTGGTCGCGACGCGCGGCAAGGAAGTCGCGGTTGCAGAAGGCACGAACGTGACAGCGACGCTCGCGCAGCCGCTAACGCTGCGGATACCTATTCGGTAATCCACAGATGTAATTCAAGATTCACAATGCAACATGCAAACTGAACGCGGTTTGAAGCGACGGGGTGACGGGCCGCGGCCTTTCACCCCGTTGTTACGTACGGGTATTGTTTGCATTTTGAATTTTGCATTTTGAATTACCGCTTAGGAGCTGACTTATCCCGAGCCTCCGGTCCGACAGCGGCCTCCGCGGCCTGAAATCCAATCTTTGAATGCGTGCCGTCGCAGAACGGCTTCTTCGTCGAGGCGCCGCACCGGCACAGCGCGACGGGACGCCTGGTGATCGGGTATTCGTTCCCGTCCCAGTCCAGCACTTTCACGTCGTCGTCAACCAGGTACGGACCGTTTTTGCGCAGGCGGATCGTCGTCATCGCCTACCCCATTTTCTGCATCGCCGACAGAAAGTCCGCATTGCTTTTGGTTTTTCCCATCTTATCGAGCAGCAGTTCCATGGCCTCGACCGGGGAGAGCGGATTGAGCACCTTCCGGAGCACCCACACGCGGTTGAGATCCTCCTTCACGATGAGCAGCTCTTCCTTGCGGGTTCCACTCCGAGTGATGTCAATCGAGGGAAAGACGCGCTTGTCCGTCAGCTTGCGATCCAAGTGGATCTCCATGTTGCCGGTGCCTTTGAATTCCTCGAAGATGATGTCGTCCATGCGCGAACCGGTGTCGACCAGCGCGGTCGCCATGATCGTCAGCGAACCACCCTCCTCGATGTTGCGCGCGGCGCCGAAGAAGCGCTTCGGCTTCTGCAGGGCGTTCGAGTCGAGCCCGCCCGACAGCACTTTTCCAGACGCCGGGATGACGGTGTTGTAGGCGCGAGCGAGCCGCGTGATCGAATCGAGCAGGATCACCACGTCCTTCTTGTGCTCGACGAGGCGCTTTGCCTTTTCTATGACCATCTCGGCAACCTGCACGTGACGCTGTGCCGGCTCGTCGAACGTCGATGAGATCACCTCGCCTTTGACGGACCGCTGCATGTCCGTCACTTCCTCTGGACGCTCGTCGATCAACAGGACGATCAGGAACACCTCGGGATGGTTCGTCGTGATCGATTGCGCGATGTTCTGCAGCAGCATGATCTTGCCGGTCGGCGGCGGCGCGACGATGAGGCCACGCTGGCCTTTGCCGATGGGCGTCATGAGATCCATGACGCGGGCCGACAGATTGTCAGATGCCGTTTCGAGCCGGATCGCTTCCTGCGGATAGAGCGGCGTCAGGTTCTCGAAGAACAGCTTCTCGCGAGCCTGATCGGGCGCCTCGAAGTTGACCGCCTCGACCTTGATGAGCGCGAAGTAGCGCTCACCTTCTTTCGGCGGCCTGATCTGCCCCGACACCGTATCGCCTGTGTGCAGATCGAACTTGCGGATCTGCGACGGCGACACGTAGATGTCGTCCGGGCCCGGCAGGTAGTTGTAGTCGGGCGCGCGCAGGAAGCCGAAGCCGTCAGGCAGCGTCTCGAGCACTCCCTCCGAGAAGATGTTGCCGCTACGCTCGGTCTGCGCCTTCAGGATCTGAAAAATCAGGTCCTGCTTACGCATGCCGGTTGCGCCCGCCACGTTCAGGTCCTTGCCGATCTGCGTGAGCTTCTGAATGCTCATGTCTTTCAGATCGTTGATGTTCAGGCTGGCGCGCGCGGGCGATGGCCGCTGCTGATCTGCTGGCGCGGATTCGGGGGGCGTGCCCTCAGCCTCGGTCGCTACCGGTGCAGGGTCAATGGACTCTTGATCCGGCGCTTGCCCTGGCCCGGGACGTTTCGGAATGGTCGGCATAACTGGAAACCTGTGTTGCTGCGACTTGTTGGTGTTGAGGATGAACGAAAGGTCGACGAATGCGGCGGCGGTTCTTTAGGAGTGTATTTGTCGGGAGTATAGGACTGGGCCCGAGGCCTGTCAATCAATACGAACATCAATACGAATATGGGTCCTGTCCAATCCCGACGATGCTGCAGGCTTCGATGACATTGAGTTTGCGCCGGCGCGCCTCCGCCATGAGCTCGTCGCTTTCCGCGCCCGGGTTGATCCAGATCTCGGCGATCTGCTTCTTTTCAAACCCGTCAAGCAGCGTGATCCCGATCTCAGGTGGCACGTAGACCGTCGCCATATCGATCCGCTCGGGCACGTCGGCCACTGACGCGTAGCTTGGAATCCCTTCCACTTCGCTCTCGTTCGGGTTGATTGGAATGACCTTGTGACCTTCAGCATGGAAGGCACGAAGCGCCTTGTTGCCGAACTTGCGGCGGTCGCTGGAGGCGCCGATGACCGCGACGGTCTTCATGCTCTGATTATCCCACCGAGGCAACGGGCGGCATACAATTGGCGCTCGTGTCCTTCGACTTTCGCTCAGGACATCCCGAGCCGCGCCGAGGGATGCGCCGGCCGGTACTGACCCTCCTTCTCCTCTCGGCGCTCACTTTCTTACTCGGCCTCGGCCGCCAGGCCATTACCGAATCCGATGAGGCGTTCTACGCCGAAGCCGCGCGGGAGATGGTTGAGGGTAACGACTGGCTCACGCCTCATTACAACTACGAGGAACGCTGGCAGAAGCCAATCCTCTACTACTGGGTGACGGCCGGAGCTTTCGCGGTGAGCGACACGACCGAATTCATGGCGCGCCTCGGAGCCGCGTTGTCCGGCGTGGGCCTCGTTCTCCTGACGTGGGGCGCAGCGCGGGGGCTGACCGGACGCGATCATGCCGCATGGATTGCCGGCGCGATCGCAGCGACCTGTTACGGCTATTTCGCTATGGCGCGATCGGCGCTCCCGGACTTGCCGCTCGCCTTCTTCATCACCGCAGCCATCTGGGCGGCGTTGCGTGGCACCGATCCCAAAGAGAGTGCGGCGACGCGATGGTGGGCGCTCGCGGGTCTTGCCGCTGGACTTGGGTTTCTGACCAAAGGGCCACTCGCGCTGGTCATCCCGGCGATCGTCCTGGTTCCCGTCTGGTGGCGTGAGCGTCGCACCGTCGCATTTCGCACCTCGCACCTCCTCATAGCCGCCGGGCTGTTCGCCATCTCCGCTCTGCCCTGGTATGTCGCCATGACGCTGGCGCACGGAACGGCGTACCTTCAGAGTTTCTTCGTCGCCGATAACCTCGAGCGTTTTGCGACGACGCGATTCAACGGCCCGCGTCAGGTCTGGTACTACGTGCCGATCGTGATTGGCGGCCTGCTCCCCTGGTCGGTCTTCCTGGTAGTGCTGCCCCTGCGCACCCTGCGCGACGTCGCGCGACGCCGTCGACGCCTGACAGACATCGAATGGAGGCTGGGGATCTGGACACTGGCCCCGCTGCTGCTCTTCACCGCGTCGATCGGAAAGCAGCCGCGGTACATCCTGCCGGTGCTGCCGCCGCTCGCCATGATGCTCGGCCTCGCGATCGCAGACCGCGTGGCCTCCGCGCGCGCGCGAACTCCGCAGCGCGAGCTCTCGATAGCCACGTTCTTGACGGCGGCGATGTTCCTGCTCCTGGCCGGGCTGCTGTACCGTGCGCGCTCGCTCTTCGTCTCGGCCTATCCGTCGCTCACGTGGGCCGGCATGATCGCGATCGCCTGCGCCGGCGTCGCGCTCAGCTGGGTCGCCGCCGCGCGCGCGTGGACGCGCCTGCCGATTGTGATGGCGTTGTCCGCGGCTGCGTTGCTGCTCACGCTGCAGTTCGGCGCCTTCGCCGGCAAACGACCCGAGGCAGTCGAAGAGATCGCCGCGATGATTCGTGTGAACCGCCACAGCGGCGAGCCTGTCGGCGAGTACGAGGCGTTTGTCAGGAACCTGGTCTTCTACACCCGATTCCACACCGTGCAGGTGTTCGATGATGCGGGTGCGCTGGCGTTTCTCAAGACATCCGAGCGCGTGTTCCTCGTCGTCCACCAAACCGACCTGGAGCGACTGAAGACGATGACGGACATCGATCTGAACACGATTGGCGCGGTCACGTACCTGAACACAGCCAACGTCCGCCTCCGGACGCTGCTGGCGCCGCTGCCCGAACAGGATCTCGAGACCGTAGTACTCGTGAGCAATCGATAGGCGGATCTCAAGGTCCGCCTAAGGAAAGATCTTCCCGGGATTGAGAATCCCATTCGGGTCGAACGCCGCCTTGACGCGCTTCATCAGCGCGATCTCCTCGCCCGACAGTTCGAGCGGCAGGTACGGCGCCTTGGCGAACCCGATGCCATGCTCGCCGCTGATCGACCCTTCCAGCGCGATGACGCGGGTGAAGAGAAAATGCTCCGCGTCCTTCGCGCGGGCCTGCTCGTCCACGTCGCCCGGTTTCAACAGGAGGTTGACATGGATGTTGCCGTCGCCGGCGTGGCCGAACGAGGCGACCCGAAGCCTGTACGTCCGTTTCATCTCACCGACGATGTCGAAGAGCTCCGGCACGCGGCCGCGAGGCACGACGACGTCATGGTTGATCTTCACCAGTCCGGTTGCCTTCAGGGCGATCGACACCTGACGGCGGACGGACCAGATCGTGTCGCGCTCGGCGTCGGTCGCCGCGCGCGTGATCTCTTTCGCGCCCGCACTCCGGCAGGCGTCGATCGCGAGATCGAGATCCTCCTCGACGCCATTCGGCGTACCATCCACCTCGACGATCAGTGCCGCGGCGGTTCCTGGCGGCACCAGGTCGGGGCTCACGCTGTCGTGCACCGCGTCGAGCGAATCGCTGTCGATCAGCTCCACGGCTGCCGGCACAACGCGTCGTCGAATCAGCTCCGACACCGCATCGACCGCCCCGCGGACACTCGCGAAGGTCGCGAGCAACGTTGCGTTCGCGGGCGGCTTCGGCACGAGACGGACGGTGATCTTCGTGATGATCGCCAGCGTACCCTCGGAGCCAACGAGCAGCTGCGTGAGGTCGTACCCGACGACGTTCTTCACGGCCTTCGAGCCCGTGTTGACGACCTCCCCGGTCGGCAGCACGGCTTCCATCGCGAGGATGTAGCGCTTGGTCGTGCCGTATTTGAACGCGCGCGGCCCACCGGCGCATTCGGCGACGTTCCCGCCAATCGATGACTGGTTCAAGCTTGCTGGATCCGGCGGATAGAAGAGACCCACCTTCTCGACCGCTCGCTGCAGATCGGCGTTGATCACGTTCGGCTCGACGACCGCAAGCAGGTTCAGCTCGTCGATCTGAAGGATGCGGTTCAGCCGCTCCATCGACAGCAGCACGCCGCCGCGGATTGGCACCGCGCCGCCTGTGAATCCGGTGCCGGCGCCGCGCACCACGAGCGGCACGCGCTCGGCGTTGCAGAGTTGCGCGATCGCGGCGACTTCTTTGGTATTCGCCGGGACGACAACAACGTCGGGTGGATGGCCCTTGCCGAGCGCATCGGCCGCGTAGGCG
>ORMF010959177.1_pt1 | contig 14397 bp, 16 predicted proteins | sample 1779871 | NCBI WGS metagenome assembly ORMF01 (sample SAMEA104232316, study PRJEB22302) | groundwater metagenome | biome: forest; feature: aquifer; material: groundwater | place: USA | collected 2011-08-07 | depth 5.4 m | reverse complement strand
TCGGTTGCAAGATGCGTCATGCTCCGGCTAACTCGCCGGGTGTCTAATCATCCGCCTGGCGCGGCAATCGCAACCTGGCCTGAAAAAATCTTCGCGGCGCTGTTCGGCGCGTTTGTCGGCCTGGCGCTGCTCAAGTTCAGCACGCCGCCGGTGATTGGGGCGTCCCCCATGATGGCGGAATTGGTCGCGGCGCCGACGAATGGTTATGAATGGATTCTGGGGCAATGGCCGACGGAGATCGGCTACTGGTTGTTGGGTGGACTGGGATTGATGGGCGTCGCGGTCGCCCGGTGGCGAACGAACGCCCCGCGCTGGCTGATCGCGCTGCCGGTCGCCTGGCTGACGTGGCAATGCGTCGCCGCCACGCAAACCGTGGACGCGGAACTTTCGCGGGCTACGCTCAAACATTTCGCTGCCGGCGTGGTTTGTTTTTATCTCGGACTTTTTTGCCTGAACCGCGACAAGGTGGCGGCGTTTTTTCTGTGGCCGATCGCGATGGCGTTCGTGGCCATGCTCGTCGTCGGGTTTAATCAACATTTCGGAGGCTTGGAGGATACGCGGCAATACTTCTTTACCCACATATATCCGACGATGAAAACCGTGCCGCCGGATTATCTTAAGCGGATTGCCAGCGACCGGATTTCCTCGACGTTGTTCTACCCCAACCCGCTGGCGGGCGCGATTCTGCTGCTACTCCCGCCAATCCTGGCGTGGATTTGTCAGGCGCGGAAACAATTTACGGTCGGGGCGCGGGCGCTGTTGGGTGGTCTGCTGGCCGCCGGAGCAATGGGGTGTCTCTATTGGTCCGGCTCCAAGGGCGGCTGGCTGCTGGCTTTGCTGGCCGGATTGATCACGCTGCTCCAACTGAAATTTTCCAAACGGATAAAACTGATTCTGGTCGGCGTCGTTCTCGCGGCGGGGCTTACGGGATTCGCCTGGAAATATGCCGGATTCTTTCAACGGGGCGCCACGAGTGTGGTGGCGCGGTTTGATTACTGGCGGGCGGCTTGGGACACGGCGGTGGCCAAACCTGTTTTCGGCACCGGGCCGGGAACTTTCAGCGTCGCCTACGCGAAGGTGAAACGGCCCGAGTCAGAGATGGCGCGGTTGACGCACAATGATTATTTGCAGCAGGCATCGGACTCTGGCTTTCCGGGACTCCTGATCTATTCGGTGTTTATCATCGGTATGTTGCGGATGGGGTATGCGGGGCTGGGCGACGGCGCATCCGTCTTGCGCTTTGGGGTGTGGCTTGGACTTCTCGCCTGGGCAATTCAGGCGTTGGGTGAGTTCACGCTCTACGTCCCGGCCGTGGCCTGGCCGGCGTTTGCCTTTGCCGGCTGGCTGGTGGGAACGACGGGGAAACGATTCGACAAGCCGGTCACGGCTGACTAGGCTGGCCCGCCATGAAGATTCTTTTCCTCAACGGCCCGAACTTGAATCTGCTCGGTCAACGCGAACCCGCCGTCTATGGCCGGACGACGCTGGCCGAGATCGAAGCCCGGGTGCGGAAGCGGGCGGGCGAAACGGGCGCGGAGATTGACTTCCGCCAGACGAACATCGAGGGCGAACTCATCAACTGGATTCAGGGAGCGAAAGGCGCGTTTGATGTGATCGTGCTGAATGCGGCGGCTTACACGCATACGAGCGTAGCCTTGCGGGATGCCATCGCCGCCGTGGGCGTACCGACCATTGAGATTCACCTCTCGAACACCCACGCGCGGGAAGAATTCCGGCATCAGTCGCTCATCGCTCCGGTTTGCCGGGGCCAAATTGCTGGGTTCGGTGCGATGTCGTATGTCTTGGCGGTGGATGCGGCCATCAATCTGGGTTGAACCTTAAAACGGCAATTAACGCAAAGACGCCAAGAAGCGAAGGCGCAAAGGGCAGGGAGTTGGAAGTGGAATGACCGCTGGAAAACTTTTTGACCGGTTGGTGCCGTGATAACCGGATGTTTCCTCCACACTTCCGCTCGATTTAGCGATCCACTTCACCCAGCACGATGTCCACACTGCCGAGAATGACCACCACATCGGCGATCATCTGGCCGAGGCACATGTCTTCGAGCACGGTCAGGTTGATCAGGCTCGGCGGGCGCACGCGATACCGATATGGATTTGGCCCGCCGTCGCTGATGAGGTAAAAGCCCAGTTCGCCCTTCGGCGCTTCGATGCGTCCGTAAGCCTCGCCCGCCTTGGGGCGGAAACCGCGCAGCTTCGTCTTCGGATCCACAATCGGCCCGGACGGAATCGCCGGGAGCGCCTGTTGCAAAATCTTCACCGACTCGCGCATCTCCAGCACGCGAATCATGTAACGATCGAAGGTGTCGCCGTGGTCGCCAAGCGGCACACGGAATTGGAAGCGGTCGTAGATGCCGTATTGGTCCACCTTGCGAAGATCGTAGTCAACGCCCGCCGCGCGCAACAGCGGGCCGGTGATGCCGGCGTTGATGGCAAGTTCGCGCGGCATCACGCCCACGCCTTGCGTGCGCGACATCAGGATTTCGTTGCCGGAAAGAAAGTTCTCAAACTCGTCAATGAACTTGGGAAATTCGTCCACGACCTTTTGCGCCTGGGCAAGCCAGCCATCCGGCAGATCGCAACGGCAGCCGCCGAAGCGCATGTAGTTGCACATCATCCGCGCGCCGGTGAGCGACTCGAACAGGTCGAGAATCTTCTCCCGCTCGCGGAACGCGTACATGAGCGGCGTGCCGGACGCGCCCATGTCCTGCACGAGAAAGCCGATGAGGCAGGCGTGATTTTGCAGGCGCGTCAGTTCCGCGGTGATGACGCGGATGTATTCCGCGCGCTCGGGCACCTGTAACCCGGCGAGTTTCTCGACAGCAAGCGCGTAAGCCCAGTTGTTCGTCAGCGAACAAAAATAATCGAGCCGGTCGGTGTACGGCATTGAGGCGAGATACGTCGTGCTCTCGGCGATCTTCTCGTGATTGCGATGCAGATAGCCGAACACGGGCTTGAGCTTCACCACGCGCTCGCCGTCGAGCACCACGTCCATCCGAAACACGCCGTGGGTGGACGGGTGATGCGGACCCATGGCGACTTCGAGTAGTTCGCCGTCGCCGTCCTTGGACAGCAACTCGTAATTCTCTGGAGGGATTTCGGCAATGGCGCTCATGTATCAAAGCTCCGGAACAGAACGCCGGATTTCCTGCAATTTGGCAAGCGTGCCGTGCGGACGACACCAGTTCTCAATGTAACTCCAGTCCAGTTTTTCACGCTGGACGAACATCACGTCTTTCACATCGTCTTGGTCCTTGGCTCGCGACCAACGAAGTTTCATGACGATTACATCTTCCGCTGTAGGAAACCAAACTTCACGCCCAGCCACCATCACGCGGCGGCGGCGTTGGAATCGCTGCTGGTCAAACGGATCATCGGACAGGCGAAACAATTCCAGCTTGAATTCGGTACCTTTGACTTTGAACTCCTGCTTCTGTGTGCCGGTGTTGGTTTCAAACGATAATTGCGATTCAGGTTCAAAATGTTCGCCGAGAATGCGGGCAAAATCAGTCGTGAGGTTGGATTCAATTTGAACGACAAAATCCACATCTTCAGTTGAACGGGGAATCCCATAGTAGTTGCTGGAAAACGAACCCACCAGCATCGTTGGAATCTTTTCCCGATTCAGCGCGTCAACGACCAGCAGCATGACATCATTTGTCGTCATTCCGCTCTTTCGCGCCGCCGCCGCCACGCCAATCGTTCGCGGAGAATCTGCCGGCACTGTTCTTCGGTGATGCCGGGATGCTGGTCGCGAATTCCCGCCAAGGTAATGGCACAGGCGGATTCAAACAGCCTTTGTCCGGCGAGAATTTTATCTTCGGGCGAAGCCTGCCGTGCGCGGATCACCCGCTCCTGGTAAATCGCATCCGCCAGCGCCGTGTAGGGCGATTGATAATCGCCGGTACGGTAGGCGACCGCGTTTTCCTTGAGCGCATCGTCACTCACGCTTTGACCTCCGCAGCTTGATGCTGCTTCGCCTTTTCCAGAACTTGGTCGTGTGGCGTGGGTTCGTATTCGTAATCGTCCGGCCCGACGTAATCCTTGCGCATCGGAAAATCCTTGAAGCCGTCCCACATCAAAATGCGGCGTAAGTCGGGATGGCCGTCGAACACGATGCCGTAGAGATCGAAAATCTCGCGCTCTTGAAACTCGCAACTACGCCAGACCGGCGTGAGCGACGGCAAATGATTCTTGTCCGCACGATTTTCCGTGCGCAGGCGGATGATGACCGGTCCGTGCTTTTTCGCCATCGAGTAGAGATGATAGACGGTTTCCAGGCAACCTGACCGCAGGGTCTCGATGGTTTCCTCGATCTCCTTCTCCACGCCCTCCACGATCACCTGCTTCTTGATCTTGGTTTTAACGACCGCCTCCGGCCAGTCCACGCCCGTGGCGTTGGAGCAATAATCCAACCGCAACGCTGCATCGTCGCGGAGAAACTTTGCGACCGCGACACCGTGGTCGGCATCCACGAGCAGGGAACGCTGGCCTGACGGACTGTCGTTCGGGATGATTTCGAGCCGCGCGCCGGGCAACGCGTGGGTGATGCGAAATTTGATTTGTTCGAGAGTTTCCATCTTCACGCACGAGCCAAAGGAGGCGCTTGCCACACATCGGGATTGCTTGGCGGCTCAAGATCGTGCTCGCCAAATATCGGCACGGGAAATTCGCTCGGCGCATCGGCGTTGAGATGACGGGGGCGGTTTGCGCCGGTCAGTTGTTGCCCGTCAATTTTCTTCTGCAACGTCATGAAGGCGTGCAGCAACGCCTCCGGTCGCGGCGGGCAGCCGGGAATGTGAACGTCCACTGGAATGTAACGGTCAATGCCCTTGAGCACATTGTAACCCTGCTTGAACGGCCCGCCGGAAATCGCGCACGCGCCCATCGCGATAACGTATTTCGGTTCGGGCATCTGGTTGTAGAGCCGCACGACTTGCGGCGCCATTTTCTTCGTCACCGTGCCGGCGACGATCATCAAATCCGCCTGGCGCGGTGAGGGGCGAAACACCTCCGCGCCGAAGCGCGCGAGGTCGTAGCGCGCCATGCTCGCCGCGATCATTTCGATGGCGCAGCAGGCGAGGCCGAATTGCAGCGGCCACACCGAGTTCTTGCGCCCCCAATTGTAAATGTCTTCGAGCGTTGCGGTGAAGACACCCTGCTTCTGTAATTCGTTTTTAAGTCCTTCGTCCATACGGGAATGGAGTGTTGGAGTATTGGAGTGTTGGGTATGGCAATCACAACCCATTACTCCACCACTCCATCACCCCGTTGTTCCTTTCATTTCCACGTCAGCACACCTTTCATCCACGCCCAAGCCAGGCCTTCGACCAGCAATAAAATGAAAATCACCATCGCGAGAAACGCCCCCACGCCCAGTCCGGTGAACGCCACCGCGAACGGCAGCAAGAAAATCGTCTCCACGTCAAAGATGAGGAAAATGATCGCGTAGAGATAGTATTCCGACTTGAACTGAATCCACGCATCGCCCTTCGATTCCAGACCGCACTCATACGTGGCGTTTTTGTCCGGCCCTGGTTTGTTGGGTGAGAATTTCTTCGCCCACAACCACGCGAGCAACAACGGCGTGGCGGCAAAAGCAACCGCCGCGATCACCATTACGACGATGAAAAGATAGGGGCTGTATTCGCCGGGCATAAATCAATTTTGTTTTGTGTCTCCGCGTTGCAATCCGACTTCGTGGGCGATGTCGTCGAATTCGTCGTGGCTGACTTCGTGGAGTTGTTTGCCCTTGGCCTTGAGCTTCTCATTGATCTTGACGGCCTTCTCGGTCATCTGCTCGTGCGTGTCCTTCGTGCCGCCGACGAGCGCGAAGTTGGGGCCGGTGGTGACCCGTTTGTGACCGTCGGAGTCGAGTCCGACGCCAAGGAGCATTGCTCTGCGCTTTTTCTTTGAACCGGCTTTCGCCATGCAGGCAGGCTAGAGCCTCGGTTCAAAACGGTCAAAGGATTTCAGTCATTCGCGCCACGAATCGGGATGGTAAGTTGTTTGCCGTTATCGTCGGGCCCGAGCTGCAAGAGAAAAGGCACGGCGACCCTGGCCCATTCCTGAGCGGAGGGATAATTCGCCGCCGAACCGCCGAAACAACTGCGCAGCATGTCGGTGTTGATGATGCCCGGGTTCAGGGCCATCGCCGCCATGCTTGACGGCAATTCCTGCGCGAGCGATTGCGTCAAACCTTCGACCGCCCATTTCGTCGCGCAATACGGCGCGACTTCCGCATCCGCCGCCCGGCCCCAGCCGGAACTGAAATTCACAATCACGCCTTGCTTGCGCTTCACCATCTCCGGCGCGAAATGCCGAATCACGTTGGCCACGCCTTTGAGGTTGATGTCCACCACTTCGGAGAATTCCCGGGCGCTGATTTCCCAGAGCCGCGCATTGGCGTTGATGACGCCGGCGTTGTTCAACACCAGGTCCGGCACGCCCTGCGAGTTCATGACCACACTGGCCCAGGTTTTAACCGCGTCGTCGTCCGCCACGTTGACGGCATAGAACTCGTGCGGGGCCCCGATGGCCAACCGGAGTTTCTCAATCTCCCGCGTCGAGCGACCACATCCCGCGATCGTATGATCGAGGCGCGCAAATTCGTCCACCATGGCACGCCCCAGACCGCGCGTGACGCCGGTGATCAAAATGAGTTTTCCACTGGGCACGTACGGATTCTGTTGCACCCGCGCGGCGATTCAAAGCAATTTTTCCGCTCGATCAATCGCGGGGCTTGAATTTCGATTCGTGCGCCAGTTTTTCCCAGAGCGCCCGTTCGCCGTCGGTGACCTGGGCCGGCACGTCCACTTGCGCGACGACGATCAGGTCGCCATTGCCCGCAGCCCGTTGCGGCAGACCGCGTCCGCGCACGCGCAACTTCTGCCCATTTTGCGTGCCGGGCGGAATCTTGATGTTCACGCGCCCGTCCAGCGTCGGCACCGAGATGTTTGCACCCAACACCGCTTCCCACGGCGCGAGCGCGGCTTCGTAAATCAAATTGTGCTCCTCGACCTCGAAGTCGGGATGCCGGGCCAGCCGCACGCGCAAGATCAAATCGCCGGCCGAGCCCCCGCGCGCGCCCGCTTCGCCGCGGCCCGCGACCCGCAGCCGCTGCCCCTCCGCGACGCCCGGGGGGATTTTCACCTGATATGTTTCCGATTTGGCGACGCGCCCTTCACCGGCGCACGTCTGGCAAACGCGCTGCCCGCGTCGGCCCGTGCTGGCACAACCATCGCACGCGACGGCGTGCCGCACATTCACCGCGCGTTGCGAACCCCGCATCGCTTCTTCGAGCGTGACCATCAGGTCGCCCTCCACGTCACGGCCCCGCTCACTCAAATCATCTTCCGCTACCCGCCCGGTCCGACCCGTCCCGCCCGCGTGTCGCGCGCCGAACATTTGCTCAAAGAAATCGCTGAAGCCCGTGCCGCCGAATTGAAATTCAAAATCCGCCTTGCCCGGCCCGCCTTGGGTGCGGGTACGGCCGGTATTGAATCCTTCCCAACCCGGCGGCGGATTAAACTCTGAGCCGGATTTCCAATTCGCGCCCAGTTCGTCGTAGCGTTTGCGCTTCGTCGCGTCGCCAAGGACTTCGTAGGCCTCGTTGATCTCCTTAAACTTCTCCTCGGCCTTCTTTTTATCTTTCGCGACATCGGGGTGATATTCGCGTGCGAGTTTGCGAAACGCCTTCTTGATGTCGGCATCGTTGGCGGTGCGCGGGACGCCGAGCATCGCGTAGTAATCTTTGTATTGAAGCGACATTATAGTTTCATGGCCGCGCGTTGGCGGCTCACGGAAAAATCATGCCCGGTGTGGGCGGTTTGTCAAAGCCGCGTTGACCGGGCGCGTCCGCACACGTTCCCCGAATGGTAGCGTCGGGCGTCCCGCCGCCCGGACTGAACCTTCGCCATTCGCTCAACGCAGACATGATTCAACGCGTGCGAACGCACTGGAGACCTTTCCGCCGGGCCCGCCGCTACGGGGCCAGGGGTGGCGCTCCAGGGATAAAAAGAAAATCCGATCGAGCCTTGGCTTCCTCGACCGGATTGTGTGGGAGGTATTGCAGATTATTTCTTTTTCTTGGTCGTCTCCACGGAAAGATAGCGCGAACCGCCGCCCGCCGGACTGTAAACGCGAAGCCATACGCGGTCGCCCTTCACATTGCGGGTCAACTCCACGGCGTCGTCCGCGCCGCGCACCGGGCGGCGATTGATCTCCACGATCACGTCGCCCGCCCGCAACCGGGCTTCGGCGGCATTGGAATCGGCATCCACCTTCGTCACCAGCGCGCCGCGAATGCGCTGGGGAATTTCAAATTGCTGACGGGCGCGATCGTCGAGGTCGGCGACTTCAACGCCCTCGAGCACGTCCGCTTCGGGGTCTGCTTTATCCGGATTTATCTCCGGCCTGCCTCCGCGTCCAAAGTTTTCTGGTTGTGCGGCCAGACTCACGTTCAGACTCTTCTCCTTGCCCTCCCGGAGGATTTTAACCGTCGCTTTCGCGTCGGGCGACACTTGCGAAACCATCAATCGGAGATGCGGACGGTCGGCAACTTTCTTTCCGTTAAATTCAATGATGACGTCGTCCCGCTGAATACCGGCGCGTTCCGCCGGCGTATTCGGCAGGACGTCCGTGACGAGGACGCCGGTCGTATCGGGGAGATGAAATTCCCGGGCGATCTCCGGCGTGATCTCGGGTTGCATCGCCACGCCGAGATAACCGCGCGCGACCTTGCCGTCCGCTACAATGCGCTCCAGCACCGAGCGCGCGAGGTTGACGGGCACTGCAAAGCCCACGCCGGCGTTGCCGCCGCTGGGGCTGGCGATGGATTGATTGATACCGATCAGCCGGCCTTCCGCATCCACCAGGGCGCCACCGGAATTGCCGGGATTGATCGCCGCGTCAGTCTGGATGAAATCTTCATACTCCGCCATTTTGCCAAAGGGCATCTCGCCCCGGCCCACCGCGCTCACGATGCCCATCGAGACACTTTGGCCGAGCCCAAAGGGATTGCCGATGGCCAGCACCACGTCGCCCACTTCAAGCTTGTCACTGTCGGCCAAAGTGACGGCGGGAAGTTTTTTGGCCTCGATTTTCAACACCGCCAGATCCGTGCGCGGATCCGTGCCGACGATCTTCGCATCGTATTTTGTTTTCCCGTCGGCCAGCGTGATCTTCAAGCTGTCGGCGTCCGCGCCTTCGATGACGTGATTATTCGTCAGGATGTATCCATCCTCCGAGACGATTACGCCCGAACCCTGGCTTTCCTCCCGTCGCCCACGCGACCCGTGTGGGCCGGAATCAAAATCTTCTCCGAAGAACCGACGAAAAGCCGGATCCTCCATAAACGAATACCGGGATGGCCGCGTGCGGGCGGAATAGATCGTGATGACGCTGGGGGTGACACGTTTGATAATGGGCGCGTAACTGACACCGGGCACGGAGCGATCCACGGCGCGGTCGGACACCGTCGTCTTTAACGGCTCGCGCGCTGTCAGTGGCAGAGCGGTCAGACAACTCATCCCCAATGCCCCGAACAACGCGGCGCGGCGCAAAACCAAGACAAATACATTTTTCATTATCAAAACAAGGCTGTCCGGTTCGTGATTATTAATAACACCAGTTTACGAAACTGGTTGCGAACCGTTCACGAGGATTGACATCGGAAGGTGGGGATTTGTTCAACGCATCTGCGATTTGAGTGCCGGTCAGAGCGCCGGGCCGGTAGTGTATTGCCTCCATTCCACAGGCGGAGCGGGCGATTCTCAAACCCGCAAGGTTGACACGTCACCGCGATTTCGTTCAGATAAACCTCACATGGCAAAACGCAAACTGTTCCGACTGATTCCAACCGTGATGGGCCTCGCCGTTTTGAACCTCGGCCCGGCGGTTCGGGCCGCTCAGGTGCCGGTGGTTCCCAAGTGGGAACGCTTTGAACTCACGCTTAAGAGCCGCCACGCTTACACGAATGCGCTGCAAGAAGCCGAGGTGCGCGTGCTGTTCGTCTCACCGCTGGGCGAGACGAATCGCACGTACGGTTTTTGGGATGGCGGCAAGACGTGGCGCGTGCGCTTCGCTCCGAATTTCCCCGGGCGCTGGAGGTATTACACAATGTGTTCGGACACGGCGAATGCGGGTTTGCACGAGCAGACGGGCGAGTTTTTGTGCAGTGTGGCGACGGGCAATTCGCGCTTTGGCGAACATGGTCCGATCCAGGTGGCGCGCGATCGCGAGCATTTTGAACACGCCGACCGCACGCCGTTCCTTTGGCTGGGCGACGCCGCGTGGGACGCGACCACCCGGGCGGCCGTTTCGGATTGGGAGCATTACGTGAAGACGCGCGCGGCGCAAAAGTTCAACGCCGTGCAATGGAGACTTGCACCCGCCGAAGCGGGCCAGACTCCGGGCGCATTCACGGGTCGGGAATGCATCACGCTCAACCTTGGTTTCTTCAAACAACTCGACGCCAAAGTGGATGCCCTCACTCGCGCTGGATTGCTCAATGCCGTTGCGCCGCTGTGGGAAATTGGCATGAGTACGGAGCAAACTTTGCCCGAGGATCAGGCCATCGCTCTGCTGCGTTACGTGGTCGCGCGCTGGGGGGGTAATCCGGTGGCCTGGCTTTTGGCGTTCGAAAGCGACAGCACGGGAGCGCAGGTGGCGCGCTGGCAACGCATCGGGCGGGCGGTGTTCAACCCCGTTACGCACGGGCCGGTGATCGTGTTGCCGGGGGAAGCGCCCTGGGTGCTCCCGGAGTTTCGGTCGGAATCTTGGGTGGATGCGTTGGGTTTTCAGACGGTCCAAGTCACGGACGAGGACGCTTTGCCGTGGCTGCTCCAAGGCCCGTTGTCGCTGGAGCGAAACAAACTCCCGGCCCGCCCGCTCATCACACTCGCGCCCGCGGTCGAAGCCGCGCTGGCGGGAGAACGCGGGAAGCACATGACCGCCGACTTCGCCCGCCGGGTCCTGTGGTGGAGTCTGTTGATCAACACGCCTGCCGGCGTGAGCTACTCGGCCAAGGACATCGCGGAGTGGACGACCACGAAAGCCCACGATACCGAGCAACCATGGCGGGAGGCGTTGTCTTTGCCGGGCGCGGGCGCGATTGCGCCGCTGGCGGACTGTTTTGCCCCGATAGAATTCTGGCGCTTAAAGCCGTTCACCCGAGCGGTGATCGTTCAATCTGGAGCCAGTTCGCTCCGCAATCATATTGCGGCCAGCCGCACCGAGGCGGGCAACATGGTTTTGCTGTACGTGCCGGAAGAACGCGCGGTGAAAGTGTTGCCGGGCACATGGCCGGCCGCCGCCCAAGCAACGTGGTTTGACCCGCGCACTGGGGAAAGCCGTCCCGCCGGTGCCGCCGTTGTCAGCCCGACGGGTTGGGAATTCACCACGCCCAGCGCAGGGGACTGGGTGCTGGTGGTCAATTCAAAGAGGTGATCTGATGAGACCGTGCCCGCCGCAAAAATTTCGATGGCGTTATTGACAAGCGGAGGCGGGATTGGGATGTTGTGCGGCCTTTGCTGGTCGCCTCGGTAGCTCAGTTGGTAGAGCAGTTGACTCTTAATCAATTGGTCGTGGGTTCGAATCCCCCCCGGGGCACCAACTTATCCACTATCACAGTTTGGGTCACAATCGCAGGCATCGGAATAAAAGTTCAACAAAGTCTGGCGTCGTCATCGTCTTTGTGTGAATGTCAGGCTTGGTTTCGCAAGAGCGCGAAGGAATGGCATTGGATTATGAGCAAGTCTAAAATTGTGCCGCGGAAAATTCTCGTGGTGGACGACGAGCCTTACGTCTGCGATGCCGTCCGAATGATGCTGGCGTTCGACGGGCATCAGGTTGAAACCGCCGCCAACGGTAAAGACGCCCTGGCCATGTTTAGCCCGGGCAAGTACGACCTCGTCATCACCGACTACGCCATGCCCGCGATGAAGGGGGATGAATTCGCTGCGGCCATCAAATCCCGCGCGCCCAGCCAACCCATCGTTCTTATCACTGCCTACGCCGAAATGCTCAAGTCGTCGGACAATCCGCTCGTCGGCGTGGATTTTATCGTCAGCAAACCGTTCCTGCTCGAAAATCTCCGCGAGGCGGTCGAGAAGACGACCGTCGCCGCCATAGACGGCGTGAAAAGTTGACCGAAGACATCCGGCGCTTCGGGCCGGTGGTGCGGTTGGCGATCCTCGACTATTTCATCCCTGGCGACCATCAAGTGCAGCCGCACTACGGCGTTCGCACGGCGCAGTTCAAACTGATTTTCACGACTGACTTCAAGACCTGAAGCAGTAAAAACTTCTCCGGCGGTCAAGATTCTCCACCTGGACAGTTCTTGGAGCGTTTCAGTCCATTTGTCCGTATTTTTTCCGTGCATCTACGTATTCACTCTCATTGTCAGGCTACCCCTCCGGATGAGACAAATAGTTAGCAACACTACGATTAAGTTGGATATGGATTTAGAAGTAACGGGAAATGCGGACGTAAGGATTGGCGCGACGTGGCCGGTCACCTCCGAGCCCAAGCGGGATTATCTCGGTTTGGGGCGCGTCATCATCCAACAGTTCGTCAGTTGTATGTTGGTGGCGGCGGTTGCTTACGGCTGTTTTCAATTCATTACGCATTATGTGCTGCAATCCGTCCAGGTCGTCGGTGGCAGCATGACGCCCACGTTGCACGACTCCGGGCGGTACGTTCTGAATCGTTGGGTCTATCACGTTCGCGAACCCCAGCCCAAGGACATCGTAGTGTTGCGCGATCCGGAAGATAAGTGTTACGCGGTCAAACGCATCGTCGCGCAGCAGGGCGACCGGGTTTATGTCAACAAAGCGGGGCAAATTTTCGTGAACGGAAAACTGTTGAACGAGCCATATCTTCCTCCTGGAACCATGACTTTTGCCAGCGCAAAAGTTCGAGAGGAGATGTGGATCTGTGGCGTGAACCAATATTTTGTGCTGGGCGATAATCGCAACAACAGCGCCGATAGCCGCATCTACGGCGCCGTGCCCCGGCAAAACATTTTGGGGTTGGTGCTGCCCTGACCGGGAAATAAAAGGTTCTGTGGGCAAGGCGCCGCTGACTGTTCCTGCGTCGCTTCGTTTTTTGCCCCAGACTAACCGGATTTCCGGACCACGCCATCCGCGCCGAGCAACGCCACCAGTTCGCACGTGTCCCGCCGCAAACAAAATTCCACGTCGTCCCGCAACTCCGCGTTTGCCATCAGCCGTCGGCCATTCTGCGAACGACTGATCGCGCCGAACAAGTCCAACCGTGCCTCGCGATAAACGCGCGCGGCGGTTTCCGCCGAATCCAGCAACTCGGCCCTCGCACACCGGCTCACCAGCAATTCGCACAGCGCCCCGGCGTCGATAATATCCTCCAACGCGGGAAACTCCGCCGTTCCCGCGCAGACGAAAATGACCCGCTCCGTTGGTTGCTGCGCCAGCCAGTCCGCCGTCGCGTTCAAGTTTAGAAACGAAGCCACGGCTACGCTTTTCGCCGTAGCGCAGGCCCGCAATGCGCGCGTCCCGTTGGTCGTCGTCGCGATGATGGTGCGCCCGGCGACCCGTTCGCGGGTGTACTCGCGCGGTGAATTGCCCAGATCGAATTTCACCCCACCGCTCTGCGCCGCCGTAATCCGCCGGCCGTCGCGTTCGCCCGCGAGCAGGGCGGTCCGGTGCTGGGCGCGCAAAGCCAGCGCATCGGAGATTTCCGCCGCCGGCACGAAACCCGTCGCGCCGTTTGCCAGCCCCGTGACCATCACGCTCGTCGCGCGCAATACGTCGAACACCACGCACACCGCATCCCCAAACCCAGTTGCCGCCCGCGCCTGATAGTCCGCCGGACTCAAGCACACTTCGATCTTCACAGCCATGCCGCAGCGTATGATTTGCCACCCGGCGCGAAAAGGTCTATCCGCGCTGCGTCCGGATGTGATGAAAGAGATATTGCTGGGCGTAACCCGCGTTCGGCCCAAAGTGTTTGTCGGCGAACTGACGCAACCGCTTCGGACGCACGCGCCGTCCGCGAAAATAGAATTTACACAACGCGCGGGCGACCCAGACATCCACCGGAAACGCCGTCGGAAAGTCGTACGCGAACAGCAGCACACAGTCGGCAATCTTTTCCCCGACGCCGGGCAAAGTCACCAATTTAGCCCGCGCTTCGGCCACTGGTAATTGCCGGAGGCGTTCGGGCACGAATTCGCCCGCCACGATGCGGCGGGCCGTGCCCAGCAGATACGGCGCGCGAAACCCCATTTTACATTCGCGTAACTCGCCTTCCGTCAAAGCTGCCACGCGTTGCGCCGTCGGGAAGGCAAACGCCGGAGGTTCTCCCGCTGGGACCGTTACTCGCTCGCCGTAGCGCTCAC
>ORMF010226224.1_pt1 | contig 14402 bp, 11 predicted proteins | sample 1779871 | NCBI WGS metagenome assembly ORMF01 (sample SAMEA104232316, study PRJEB22302) | groundwater metagenome | biome: forest; feature: aquifer; material: groundwater | place: USA | collected 2011-08-07 | depth 5.4 m | reverse complement strand
TTCGTTGTCTCTGCGCAACCATTCCAATGACATGATGTTTTTCCTGTTCGGCCTATGTAGTTAGTGGGGCAATGCCAGCATGCTCAAAAATCGGGTGTGAGAACAACACGCTTTCTCAGCTTGCCGTGGTGGGCTTCGTCAAAAACACTCTCGATTTGACTCATTGGCCTGGATTCGACAAATGGATCCAGTGCGATCTTCCGATCCAGGCACAATTGCAGTACCTTGGGATAATCTGAGGGTAAGCAACCCCATACCCCGATTAGGTCTGCCTCGAAGGCCATCAGCTTGGACATCATGTAGCTTGTCTCGTCAGTGCCATAACCGACGACAATTAGCTTGCCAACGAAGGAGAGCAATGCCAACGCCAGTTCCTGACCGGGCTTGCTGCCAGTAACCTCGAAAATTTTCCAGCCGTAGTTGGACGGCAGGCCGCGCTCCTTGCAGAAGCCCTTGAACAGCTCCTTGACTTCCTTGACGCTCTTATCTTTTGGATTGATAGTGAAGTCAGCACCGTAGCCCTTCATTAGCTCCAACTTCTCGGCGTTGATGTCGATGCCTATCACAGCGCGTGCGCCTGCGCCTTTCGCCACCTGCGTCATGAAGCTGCCAACGCCACCGGCGGCGCCAATTACTATCACCAAGTCGTCAGCTTTCAGTTCAGCGCGTTGCGCCGCATGGTATGGCGTGGCTATAGCGTCAGCGACGACAGCAAGGTATTCGAGCGGAATGCCGGGATGCAGTGGCACCGGGCAAAGCGCATCAACAGGTACGGGAATATGACTGGCGTAACCGCCATAGATGCCCATTGAATTGCCGGGCATCCTTTGCTTGAGACATCGGGTACCCCGCCCGGACCTGCAAATGTCACAATTGTTGCAGGGCAACATTGCCGGCACGATTACTTCCCTGCCGATCATCTCCGGGCGATCACCCGCGACAATGACGCCGGATATCTCGTGCCCCAAGGTCATGGGTGGTTTGTCTACGGTCGGGACGCCCATGTAGAAATATGAGAGATCGGTGTGACAGACACCGCAGCCCTTGATTTCGACCAGTGCTTCGCCAGGCTTCAAATCCGGCATTGGTATTTCAGTGCGCAGGAGCACGCCCGGCTCGGTCATCTGCCAAGTCTTGATCGTTTCTGGAATCATGTTGTCGTCCGTTTCGCTTACTTGTTAGTCCAAACAGGCTTGCGCTTTTCCATGAAAGAATTGAGTCCCTCGACGGCATCCGCCGTAGCCATCAATTCCTTTAAGTAGATTTGTTCGAGATTGAACAGCGCCTCGAAGAACGGCTTGTTGGATGCCTCGCGAATGGCGCGCTTTGAGTAGACCAGCGCAACACGAGACAAGGAGAGAAATTGTCCGGCGAAGGCTCGGCAATCTGCTTCAAAGCTGCTCTGTGGATAGATGTGGTTGACCAACCCAATCTGCTTTGCCTCAGAGGCCGTTATAAGCCCTCCCCCGAGGAGTAGTTCCATGGCCTTGGTCATTGGCACAATCTTTGGCAACAAGATCGCGGCTATGGGGGGAAAAACACCGAGCCTAATTTCAGGCTGTCCGAGCTTGATATTCTCCTTTGCCAAAACCATGTCACACGCAATGGCGAGTTCGCATCCACCACCCATTGCTGACCCGTTCAGCGCCGCGATCGTCGGCACCGGGCAGGTCAAAACCTGCTTTAACAAGCCGTGAAAGGTGTCGATCATCTGCACAACCTTGTCGGGGGTGTGGTCCATCACATCAACTCCAGCGGAAAACACCTTATCCCCAGTTGAGGTGATCATTAGCGCTTTTGCTGCCTGGTCTTTCGAAGCGAGATCGACAGCTCGTCCTAGCTCAGCCATGAGCGCGATATCCAGCACATTGTGTGGCGGCCGATTGATCTCGATCGTGATCAAGCCATCGACAGCACGGTAGTTCAGGGAGTTGAATTCCGGCACATTACACCTCAAGTAAAATGGAACTGACCAGTCAGTCCGGCGGATGATAGGCGCGGACATTTTGATTGTCAATACGTCTGTGAGGGTTTTTTGAAAAGGCCGCAAGAACTCCTTGCCACCGAACATGCGGCCGGCCTTATGCCCGGCATCAGCAACAAAATGAGCCTAAGCGGAACGCGTTGCCATCCCCAGCAACTCGGGAAAGTTGCATTCAGTTGAGTGGCACTTTTGCTTCTTTGAAGCTACTGAGGCACTGCTTTGACCGAACTCCTCAGCCTGGCGATTCGTTTTCAGATTCAAGCAGCTTGGGGCGATAAGTCAGCGATCCTGGATCCGCCTAACTCAACAACCCCTTCAGGAAAAGGTCCGTCGCAAGCTCTGCATACTCTGCAGGTGTCACTTTCCCGTTTGGGTCGTACCACGTAAATGTATAGTTGATTATCCCTAAGTACATCATCGTGTAAACGCGTTTGTTTGCTCGCGTGATCTTCCCGCGAACGTCGACTCTGACCAAAAGGCTGGACAACAAGTCAAGGATCTTTCGTTCAACCTTTTCCATCATCTCCCGTTCTCGGTCGGGCAACTCGTTAATTTCACTCAGAAGAATAATTTGCTCGTTAGGTGAGCGCGAATTGACGCTAACGATCGCCTCGGTAATGGCACTGAGCTGCTCAACTGCGACCTCGCTCGACCGCATGGCCTCTTCCACCTTGCCTAGGAATTCAAGAACATGCTGACTGAGTATTCCACATAGAATCGCTTCCTTCGACGTGAAATAGTGATAAAGCGCACCTCGGGAGAGTCCGGTGGCAGTAGCAATATCAGTAATAGTGCTACTTGCATAACCAGTTTTGGCAAATACCGTAGCAGCACACTTCAAAATGTTTTCACGTATTTCCGGATATTGCTCAGATCTGGTTCTAGCCACTTTGATCAACTCTCCGTTGAAAGACCGACTTGGCATGAGTTTTCGCTCAGCAGCCCTCAGGACCAATGGTGTTGAATTGAAAGACCATCCATCCGGATTATATCCCTGAGCCATCGCCCAGCATGTTTTAAATTGCAATCCTCACCCAAGATTGAGCTACAAACTGGCACTTCCGCACAAAATTGGCAAAGGTTATGGTTGTCACAAACAAAAAAGCCCAACTTGACTCTTGTAGTTTCAAAGCATAGACTTTTACGGACTGACCGGTCCGTTTTTTATCGCACCACCAATCGGACGTTCTTGACAGGAAAGGCCTCCTAGAGTGTTTGGCCGGCGTTAGCTACCCTCAATTCAATCAAATGACATCTGTGACCACTGAACAACTAGCTATGCTTACCGTCGACGACGGTGTTGCGACAATCACCTTAAACAGGCCAGAGGCACTAAATGCTCTAACTATGCCTCTTGTCTGCCAACTTCGGAGCCTTGGTAGCGAAGTGGAGCTTCGCCCGGATATTCGCGTCCTCGTAATAAGAGGAAATGGTCAGTCATTTTGCGTCGGCGCCGATCTCCAGATGTTTGTAGAGAACCTAGACCACATTGACGTTCACGTGCGGCAAATTCTCGACGAAATGGGGGAATTCATTCGTTGCCTTAGACGCATGGGTAAGATCGTCATCATGAGCATTCACGGATCAGTGGCGGGAGGCGGAATGTCTTTCGTATCCCATGCTGATCTTTGCATTGCGGCAGCCAGTACACAATTTGTACCCGCCTACAACCGAATTGGGCTTTGCCCTGATTTGGGGGCAACGCTGAGCTATGAAAGATCTATCGGCCTGAAGCGTAGCATCCAAACTTTCCTTTTCGAGGACCGCATCTCCGCACAGCAAGCTCTCGACTGGGGAATCATCAATTGGATTGTTCCTGACAACCAGATAATCGCCGAAACCACCCGAATCGCGAAGCGTGTCGCCAAGAATGCCCCCGAAGCTATCGCAGCAACTAAACAGTTGTTCGTCGCAAGCCAAGGACAGTTCTTGGAAGTCCAGATGGCCAACGAAATGGAAAGAATTATTGCGTGCATGCAGGGCGACACATTCAGGTCGGCCATCTCTGGCTTTGCTAACAAGAGCAGCGCTACTCGCCGCGAACAGAAGCAGTGCTTCGAATAACTCGGGGCACCTGGCCACCAAAACCTAAGCCTCAGTGCTGCCCCATCTCACTTGCTGCAACTTCGATCAATCAACGAGAAAGCAATCATGGCGACTATAGAATTTGTCAGGAAGATTAAGTCGAGTCGTAAGGCCGACTTGCTACTACAAGGATTTTCCCGCCGCACGACCGCTTCAGAGCCTCGACTGTCAGAACTAGCAGCCGAGTACGAGCGCATCGGATACGAAGTGGAAATAATCCTGCATGAAGTTGAGCCCAATAGTTGCGGCGTATGTTTCGAAGTCCCCGACCAGAAAGGTGCCACCGTGTACAGCGACATATTCGTTCGATCTAAGTAATTTAGAATTACCAGCGCTTTAGCGAATTCTTAGCCAGGACCGTTGGTAAGGAAAAATTATCCGGCTTGTACAACATAGTTTGACACTGAGACAGCTTCTCCGAGTGCCTAGCATTGTGATAGCGTGATGCCCTTAAGAATATGGAAGCAACCTAATGCAAGCACTAAATAGAGCAAACGACAGCCACGAAGACCAATCCAAGAAGTCGGTTCCCGAAAGAAGAAGGGAGCAGATCATTGAGGCCGCTGTAGCGCTGTTCTCAGAACAAGGCTACTTTCAAACGACGATTGACGATATCTGTACCCGAATTGGGGTTGGAAAGGGACTCGTTTATCGCTATTTCAAAGACAAGAACGACGTCCTCTTTTGCGCTCTCTGCGCGGTTTTAGAAAAATACAAGAAGGAAGACATCCTTCACCTTCTTGAACAGGTAGGACCACTTGCAACGCTAAGAAAGATACTGGCAATAAACTGCTCCCTTGCCCAGCAACACACGCAAGAGGTAGTTCTGGCATACCGATCAACTACGGATTTAATGCCAGAGCAGCGCCAACAGATTAAGGCAATCGAATTGGAAATCGTAGCACAAATCCGAAAATGCCTCGAGGCATGCATCGGTGAGGGTCTGATGCACCCGATCAATGTGAAAATAGTAGCCTACGAATATGTGATGTTCGGCCATACATGGGCATTGAAGCACTGGGCCTTGAGTGGAGATTTCACTCCATCCGAATTTCTCGCAGTAGGTGAGAACCTATTGATTTGGCCATTTCTCACTGACAAAGGTAGAAGAAAGCTGGATGCCACGAGTAACGGCCAAGACGCAAGAAAATTGCCTCGCGCAAAGCGAGCGTAACACCGTTCATCGAAGACTCCATTTGGAGTGGCCGCGTGCTGCTATTGGGATTTTGTTAGGTTCGGGTTTGCTGACTTAGGCCCACATGAATCAGGTAGCGAATCGCCTCGAAACTTATTAAGTAAATCTCGATAGGTTCCAGCCCCCAGTTTGTGCATCATGTTCGATCGATGGACATCAATAGTCTTTGGGCTGATTCCGAGGGATCTGGCGATTTCCTTGCTGGTGTTCCCTCGCAACACTGCCTGAAGAACATCTTTCTCTCGATCCGAAAGACGTGCGAGTATTTTCTGTGTATCGGTATCTCGCGATCGTTGTTCGTGAGCGTCCTTGGCCAGCCTGATCGCCCGGTTAACGCTGTTGAGGAATGCCTGCGCGTTGAAAGGCTTCTGGAGGAAGTCGATTGCGCCCAACTGCATTGCGCTAACCGCCGCCGGCACGTCGCCATGTGCACTGAGGAAAAGCACCGGAATCCGGTGCCCGATGTCGATCAGGCGCTGTAGGAGTTCTAGGCCGCTCGTCTCCGGCATTCGCAAGTCGAGCACTGCGCAAGCTGGTCCATTGAAAGATGCCAACGCCTCCAGAAAGTCCTCGCTCGACTGAAACGCACGGGCATGAATTTTCACGGAATCAAGCAACCAAACGAGAGCGGTTGCTACGTCGGGCTCGTCATCGACTAAGAAAACAGTCACAGGCGACTGGCTTGTCATGAGCTATCTGGACACCGGCAGTGTGAATCGAAAGATCCCGCCGGCACTCGGGGAACTCGCGTAGCGGATCGCTCCGCTATGAGACTCAACGATGGTGCGGCATATCATCAGGCCCATCCCGAGACCATCCTTTTTCGTCGTAAAGTATGGACTAAAGATTCGATCAATCAACTCCGACGGAACACCGGGGCCGTTATCGGACACTTGGATGCACAACATATTCCTCCCCTCGCGATTAATTTGTACGCGTATTAAGCGCCGCACCGTTGCCTCACCCGCCATTGCTTCAATCGCGTTGATAATCAGATTTACAACGACCTGCTGGACTTCGATCCGGTGTGCCTTTACCGGTGGCAGATCATCACGTGCCTCTACTTCGATTCTGGTGCTGGAAGCCCTGAGTTGAATACGTAGCAGATCCAAAGTCTGCATCACCAACTCACGCGCATCAATCGAATCAAATTCAGGGTCTTGATGCGAGACAAAGCGGCGCACGTTCCGAATGATCTGACCGGCCTGGTCAAGATGCCGCGAGATCTGATCCAGCGCGCGTTGGAGTTCCGGGCGACTGACCAAATCATCGCCAAATCTGTAGCGGATCCCAGCGACATAGCTCTCACAGGCGTTCAGCGGTTGTCCGAGTTCGTGCGCCAAGGAAGACGCGAACTGTCCCATCATTGATACACGCATTGCATGCGCCAATGCGTTTTGCCGCTCACTTTCACGCTCTCTGGCATGACGCATTGCCGTGATGTCTTCGAATGCGAATACGGCACCCAAACCATGGCTCGCCAACCGGGTGGCTACCATTGTGAACTGTGCCAGCTTACCGATGTTGCTCCGCCAAACCATGTGACTGCGTTCCACACGGCGACCATCCATTGGCGTCTTCTCACGGACAAACTGCCGCAAAGAACACGCGTGATCTTCGCTGTCGACAACGCGGTTTGAATCGTCGAGCACCTGTGCAAGCGAAGTGGCCGTCATGGCACCGATAAACCTTTGCATCGCGCTGTTGATCTCGACGATCTCGCCATCGGCGCCCGTAACCAGAATTCCGACTGGGAGGTGCTTGAACAAAGCCCGATATTTCCCACGACTTTCTACTGAGGCAGCCTGTATGGCACGCCGGCGTTCCATCTCCAGATGCAATGCCTCGTTGGTGCGTTTCTGGTTCTGGGTTCGTCTTTCGACGGCCTGCTCGAGCCTTAAATTAGCACGTTTTAGCCTATTCTCGGCTTGCTTCCGCGCCGTGATGTCTTGCACTACCCAAACCGACGGAGAATGAGGATCCGTCGGATCAATCATGCGTCCAGAAATCAAGCACCATAGTGTGTCACCATTTTTCTTCACCATCGCCCGCTCGTGCGTATAGCTGTTGTAGCGTGCAAACATTTTGTAGCGACGTCCCACTTCCGCATAATCCTTTTCGGAGCTGTAGAGCATGCGCACTGCACTGCCGGTGAGTTCCCCGTCCTCATAGCCGAAGATTTCGGCCATTCGTGCATTGGCCCACACTAAACATCGTTCGTGCATATAACACACGCCGACGATCGTGTTGTTGAGCACCAAACCATAGAGCAAATCACGCTGTTGTATGGTTGCGAAGTCCGACCCGTCGAATATCGGTGGCAGGCCAGATTGAGGTGTGCGTGACTTAAACACGTATTGATAATGTCGCTGGAAGGTATTGAGTAATGTAATCCAACTCAGTCGTATCCGCGATCAATTTGCGGACGCTATCTTTAAACAGAGGCGCGGTAGCCAAGGTAACGATCCACGAACTGACATTTTAGATTGTTCAGATGCAGCAAACGCCCCTCTACGTGCGCGTTATATGCCTACCGCATGACGCACCGCACTAGGTGTTTTCCTTAGATGACTAAGGAATCGAACCGGATGTACGCAGTCTCGTCCAAGTCCCAATATAGCGCCACTCGATCAATCATGGTCGGGATAGAACGCAACAAGACTAGGAGACAACGATGCTCACTGTCGACATCGACACGGGTGGAACAATGACAGATGCGCTGATTTCCGATGGAGAACGGCGTTACTCGTTTAAGGTGGATACCACCCCGCATGACTATACCGTTTCGTTTCTCGCCTGCCTCGGCGAGGCGGCAAAGACGCTACAGTTCGCCAACGTCGGAAGCTTCCTCACCAAGGTTGGACTGATCCGCTGGTCCTCAACGATCACGACAAACGTTCTGGGTGAACGACACGGCTCCAAGGTCGGACTGCTCGTCAGCAAGGGGCACGAGGAGACGCTTTACGGTAGCTCGCGCTCTCCGGTAATCGACGAGCTGATTAGCGGATCCAACGTGATCGGCCTGCCCGAGCAACCAACGTCGGCCGACATTCTAGCCGCCGTGAAGGAGCTGCTTGAGGGGGGGGGGCGGCGGGGTTGCGGTTGTTTGCAAGACAGTTTCCCCGATGATCGCGCCGAGCAATACATCAAGGAGGTAATCGAGGAACAGTATCCCGATCACATCATCGGCGCGGTGCCAGTTCTCCTCGGCAGCGAGATGGCGCGCCTGCGTCACGACCAGACGCGCGTGCACTACTCGCTGATGAATGCTTACACACACTCGCAATTGGCGAACTCGTTGTTCAAGGCTGAGGATATCCTGCGCGATGATTTCCGCTGGAACGGGCCGTTACTTATCGGTCATACCGACGGTGGCGTTGCGCGTATCAGCAAGACCAAGTCAGTGGACACAATCGAATCCGGTCCCGTATTTGGAACCTTCGGTGGCGCCTACATGGCGCGAACGTACGACCTCAAAAACGTGATGTGCTTTGATGTTGGCGGCACCACGACCAAGTGCTCGATTATCCGGGATGGTGCGCCCGTATTCCAGCGCGGAGGCAAGCTGATGGAGGTGCCGGTGCAGTCATCGATCGCGATGCTACGCTCGGCGGTAGTGGGCGGCGGCTCGATAGCGCGCGTTAGGGACGGCCTCATCGTGCTGGGCCCTGACAGTATGGGCGCGGCTCCCGGCCCAGCCTGCTATGGTCTCGGCGGAAGCGAGGCGACGCTTACCGACGCACTGCTGGTGCTCGGCTATCTGGACGCAGCCAATTTTCTCGGCGGTCGCCGACAGTTGCAGGTCAACCTGGCGCGTGTCGCAATCGAGAACAACGTCGCCAAGCCCCTTTCGATGTCGGTGGAACTGGCGGCATTGTCGATTCGCGACGAAGCGGTGGAAATCATGGCTGAATTGCTTCGCGCCACCCTGGCTGAAGGCAAGCTCGACGCAACGAACACTGCCTTGTTCGCCTTCGGTGGCAATGGCCCGATGTTCGCGGCGCTGCTTGCCGAAAAGCTTTCGATGCCCGTTGCTTACGTCTTCGACCTTGGTCCTGTCTTCAGTGCGTTTGGGTCGGCGATCTCCGACGTGGTGCATGTTTATGAGCACGGGGCGTGTGAGCAGTGGGATGCGGCGGACCACGATGCGACGCTCCTCGATCTGCGGACGCAGGCCATGCGCGATTTGCGGGGTGAAGGGTTCAATGCGGCTGAGGCCCAATTCTTCTGGGAGTTGGAGTTCGACGCCGGTGTCGAAGACGTAACCGTCGTGCGCGCCAATGTTGCTGCTGGGGATGTCGCAACATTGACTGCCGAACTCAATAAGGCGGTACAAGCCAGTGGCTCTGCCGCTCAACAGCAGTTGGTCTTGATTAGGCTGACAACCCGCTTGCCAGTCGGGTCGCACGGACTGAACAAACGGCAGGGCAAGGTGACGGCGCAGGCACTTGGAAGCCGTACGATTCGCTTCGATGCCGCGAGCGAGAAAGGAGCACCGGTGCAGCGATGGGAGAGCATGAACGTCGGGGACCGGCTTGTAGGTCCAGCGATGGTCAATGGCGACACGCTGACCTGCCCGGTGCCGCCCGGCTGGGGACTGCGAGTCGACGACTACGGAAACGCCGAACTGCGTCGCGTGAACTAGATAATAGCGAGGAGACACAACATGTACGAACGCATACGTTTCACCGAGTACCTTGACCTCGATTTGAACGATGAGCATTGGTACTGCCATGACTGCGGTACCAAACTGATCTCGGCGCGGGAGAGCTACAAGAAAGGCTGCCTGGTCGCGGAGCGAGACCCCAGCGAGATCCATAATCCGCTCATCGAGGGGGAATACACGTTCGCGCCCGATCCGGGATGGGTCCGCATTCTGGAGTTCTATTGCCCGAACTGCGCGCGCCAAATCGAAACCGAATACCTGCCGCCGGGGCACCCGGTGACTATCGATATCGAAGTCGATCTCGATAGCATGAAGGCACGCCTCTCAAGTGGCAAAGTCATCATTAGGGCGGGCAAGCTGTGCAAACCTGAGGAGGTAGCGGCATGAGCAGCGCAAATAGCCAGATTTCCGCCAAGACAGCGATGAACTCGATCGACATTGACGTCGGGGGCACCTTTACCGACCTCGTGCTTACGCTCGACGGGGACCGCGTCATCGCCAAGTGCCCAACCACACCCCACGATTTGTCGATCGGCTTCCTCAACACCGTGGAGGCCGGAGGTGACAAATTGGGTATGTCAGTCGAGGAGTTGCTACCCCGTATCGATATCATTCGCTATTCGACCACCGTGGCATTAAATCGCTTATTGCAACGCCAAGGTCCACGCGTTGGACTAATCACCACCGAGGGTCACGAAGACGCCATCCTTATCGGCCAAGGTGCCCAGTGGACCGACGGTCAACGCGTCGCCGAACGACGCAACATCGCCGTGCAGAACAAGCCGCATCCATTGATTGATCGCGGGCTGATTGTCGGCATTCGTGAACGCATCGACTCCAAGGGAGACGTAATTCGGCCACTAGACGAAGAGGATGTGCGGCAAAAGTTACGGCTACTGATGGACCGCGGCGCGCGTGCGATCGTGGTGTCATTGCTCTGGAGTTTCATGAATCCGACCCACGAGAAGCGCGTGCGCGAGATTATTCGCGAGGAGTACAAGGAATACCACATTGGCTTCGTGCCCGTGGTGATGTCGAGCGCGGTAGTGGCCAAGATCGGCGAATACGAGCGCACGATGACCGCGATTCTCGATGCGTACTTGCAGCGTTCAATGCAGAACGACATCGGCGCCACTTGGGACAAGCTTCGCGAAAATGGCTACCGCGGCGCATTTCTAATGATCCACAACTCGGGCGGCAGCGCCGACATCTTCAAGACACCGGCTTCACGCACGTTCAATGGCGGCCCCGTGGCCGGCCTCATGGGTTCGGCGTACTTTGCAAACAAGCTTGGCTACAAAAACGTGATTGCCGGCGACGTGGGCGGTACCAGCTTCGATGTTGCGCTGGTCGTTGAATCGAGCGTCCGGAATTACACCTTCCGTCCTGTCATCGACAAGTGGATGGTTAGCGTCACTATGATGCAGACCATTTCGGTCGGTGCCGGAGGCGGTTCTATCGCCTCAGTGGACAAGTCCTGCCAACGACTCGAAGTCGGTCCCCGCAGCGCGGGATCGATGCCGGGTCCGGCGTGTTACGACCTTGGCGGGACGGAACCGACAGTAACCGATGCCGACGTCGTGCTTGGCTACATTAATCCCGACACATACTTTGGCGGGCGCATGCCGCTTTCGAAGGCCAAGGCCGAAAGGGCGATCCGCGAGAAGATTGCCCAGCCAATGGGAATAGGAGTGACTGAGGCGGCGGCCCTAATCCGTCACGTCGTCGACGAAAACATGGCCGGTGCGATTAAGCGCGAGGTGCATATGCGTGGTTACCACCCGGAGGACTTTGTTCTCTTTGCGTTTGGTGGCGCGGGCCCGACACATATGTCGGGCTTCAAAGCCGACGTGCCGAAGGCCGTGGTGTTCCCCGCCGCGCCCGTATTCTGCGCAATGGGATCGTCGATCATGGATATCGTGCACATGTACGAACAGTCGCGGCGGATGCTCTTCATGCAGCCGATGACCGAGCAAATCGTCATCGATCGCGAGGCGTTCAACGCTTCAGTCTCCCAGATGGTTAGCAAGGCTCGGCTGGAGATCGCTTCCGAAGGCTTGAACGTTAACGAGGCGACGTACTCGCTTGAGCTTGACATGCTCTACGGCGGCCAGGTCAATCTAAAGCGTGTTAACTCCCCATTGTTGAAGATCGAAAGCGATGCGGATGCGCTGGCGGTTTATAACGCCTTCGAGAAGGAGTTCTCCGAGGCCTTCAGTCCGCTTGTCGTCAACAAGCCAGGAGGTGTGTTCCTGGACAACTTCGTGCTGCGCGTGACGGTACCGACCTGGAAGCCCGAGGTGCCGGAGTTTTTTCTACAGGGTACGGATCCATCTGGGGCTCTTTCCGGGACGCGACAGGCATACTGGCCGGAGAGAAAAACCTGGGTAGATACTCCGATATTTGTGTTTGAGCAGTTGCAGGCAGGCAACGTGGTCGACGGACCGGCCATCGCCGAAGCAGAATTCACGACGGTGGTGATTCCGCCCGGCCAGCGTTTTTCGATCGACAAGCACGGTCTCGGAATCCTCGAGGCGATTAATCCCGCGCCCAGTCGTCGCCGGGTCGGCACGGCGGGGATCGCCGTGAGCGCCTAAACGCAGTACACAACAATACGGAGACACATCATGGCAATTCCCACTCTTGAACAGAAGCTCGCTTGGCTTAAGCCGGTACCGGCCAGCGCACGCGAGCTGGAACTTGCGGCACAGATAGATGCGGCGGAATTTGAGATCGGATTTCAAAGAACCAACGACATTCTCGACGAAGGCATGGACGTCTTCGTGCGATCCTGCCGCTGCGCGATGGGCGTCGCCGGTGATTCGCTCGTCGCAATCATGACGGCTGACGGTGACATCGTGAATGGATCATGCGGTACATACCTTCATGCAGTTATCCCGCCGCTGATCATCAAGTACATCCTCGCCACCTACGGCGAAAAGCCAGGAATCAAGGACGGTGACCTCTGGTTCGCGAACGATGCGGTATACGGAGGTATTCACAATCCGGACCAGATGGTTTGCATGCCGGTATTCTATGAAGGCAAACTGGTCGCGTGGACGGCTGCCCTGGTGCACACGACGGAGACCGGTGCAGTCGAGCCTGGAGGCATGCCCGTCTCGGCGACTTCGCGATTCGAGGAAGGCATGAACCTGCCACCAATGAAGATTGGCGAAAACTTTGAATTGCGAGAGGACATCGTCTCGATGTTTGTAGCTTTCGGCATTCGCGCTCCATCGATGATCGCGGTTGACTTGAAAGCACGTTGCACGACCGCCGACCGTGTGCGAACACGCCTCGTCGAGTTGTGCGACCGAGAGGGGCCCGATTATCTTACGGGCCTATTCCGCAAGATGTTGCAGGTCGCCGAGGCCGGTGCGCGCGAGATTATCGAACTGTGGCCCGACGGCAAATACCGTTGCGTCAACTTCTCCGACGCGGTCGGCATGAAGCAGGGATTGATCCGCACGTGTTTCATGACGCTGGAAAAGAAAGGCGACAGAATGCTGGTCGACTTTTCCGAGAGTGGGCCGGAAACTCCCTCACCCTACAACGCGCATCCGCAAGCCGCGATTGCGCACTTTTCCAACTATATCTACGAATACTTGTTTCACTCGCTGCCAATCTCCAACGGTACATTTACGTGCATCGATTTCAAGTTTGCACCCAACACTTGTCTGAACCCCGATGTGCGCGCCGCGACCTCGTGCTCGGTTCTGCTTTCAACAGGGGTTATGAGCGCTTCGCACAACGTTAGCGCGAAGGCGATGTTTTCCACCTCGCTGTGGAAACAATCAGGCGCCTCCATGGGAAACGGCGGCAACGGGTTGGTCCTTGCCGGCATGAACCAGTGGGGAGTGTTATTCGCCGATCTACTGGCCTATCCGATCAACACCGAAGGCCAGGGCGCGCGACCCACCCAAGACGGTATGGACGCGTATGGCTTTCCGTGGTGCGCCTTCGGCCGGGCGCCCAACACTGAACAGGTGGAGAGCGAGTTCCCGCTGCTCGTGCCGCTGTCCAACCACTGGAAGGACTCGTGCGGCCATGGCAAGTATCGAGGTGGAGTGGGCACCGCACAACTGTGGGTTACCCACCATGTGCCGGCGGTGTACATGATGGCAATGGGTCGTAACTCGAGGTTGCAAACGGCCCAGCCGCTTTTCGGCGGTTACTCCCCGTGCACGGTACCCGGCATCAGCATCCGCTCGGCCACCGTGAAACAGTTGATGAAGGACGGTGACGAGAAGCTGAAAATGGACGTGCAAGATTTGCTTGTCAACCATAGTGTCGGCGGTAGCTACGAAGTCGAGTTTCAGTCGCGTTCGGTGCGGCCCTACCTAGACGGCGATGTAGTCACTTTCGCGTTCTCGACCGGTGGTACGGGCTACGGCGATCCGCTCGACCGGGATCCATCGCTCGTAGAGATCGACATCGAGAAGAACCTAATCACGCCGGGAACGGCGAAGCAG
>ORMF011854826.1_pt1 | contig 14404 bp, 21 predicted proteins | sample 1779871 | NCBI WGS metagenome assembly ORMF01 (sample SAMEA104232316, study PRJEB22302) | groundwater metagenome | biome: forest; feature: aquifer; material: groundwater | place: USA | collected 2011-08-07 | depth 5.4 m | reverse complement strand
TTTAAGACGCAAAAGATGTCCACGTCATAGGTCGTATCGGGCTCAACATAGAAGAACGCTGCTGTGGCTCCCCCAATAGCATAGGTTTCAATCACACCATCGGCCACCATTTGATTGATCACCTGGAATGCCAAATCGACGCGAGCGCCGCCTCGCGATGGGGACATCGTAGTCGATATGGTCACACCGTTTCGGGTTTCTGAGCCGGTCATTATAGATAACCCTGCCAGGACAAATGGCACACTACGTACCGTTCTTTGTCTTGCGTTCGCTCTCTATCCAAAGAGAACAAGCATTCATTGATAGCCAACCCGATTACTGGACCTGGAGAATGGCGCATTATGGTCGGCGCCTTGCTGGGATGTCAAACCAAATCAGGCCCGTTGCCAGTATTGCAACGTTTAACATGCGAGTCAAAGCTTTTCGCCGATCCCCCTGCTTTCCCCTTTGTTTGACAGTCGCAGCCGGCCAGACTTAGACTGCGCCCCATGAAAACTCTCACTGTTGCGATTCTTTTAGTTATCCTCCCGTGTCTGAGTTACGCGGCCCCAAAACATAGACCTACGCCGCCCCCGACCGCGCTTCCTGTCTTTTCTCCGACTCCACGGCCAACACCGCAAGCCGACGATGGAAGCCTCGCAATCGGATTCATCTTCATGGTGATTATCGGGCTAGTTGTTTACTTCATTCCCACAGCTATTGCTGCCGGCAGAAGCCACCCAAACTCGGGTACTATTTTTGTGATCAATTTCTTTCTGGGTTGGATTTGTATCGGGTGGATTGTCGCGCTCGCGATGTCACTTAGCGCGATTGACACCACTAAGACGTATCGTTGAAATGGTGACCCTGAAAATGAAAAGAAACGGTTCTGAAAGTAGATGAACATTACAGAAGGAAGGTGCTGACAGATGATGACTAATAGTTCTAATCAGGAGCAGGCGTTGTCACTCTATTCGGGGCCACGCAGAACCTATGAGATTTTCTGCTTGGTTGCGGATCGCTCTCGATCCATCCAGGAAATCCTCAATGCGGTTCCGGGAGACGAAGGCTTCGTACGTTCCATTGTTAAGGGAATGGTTGACGGCAATCTCATCAAAGCCGGCAGTGAATCTGAAACATATGAGCTCAGCACGCATGGTAGGGAAATCAAAACAACTTTGGATGATCTCCCGGTTGATGTGAAGGTCGGGGCTTACCAAGAGGCGTGGGGTTCGCCACCTCCAGATGGATACTGAAACAGCGGCGAGCGGCTCACCTCGCGAAACGTCGGCAATCCAACCAAGTCGCCGGGCCGCCTCGTTGTGAACTTTCGGAGTTACGATGTCTTCATCACGCTGGAATGATCGTCTGTGCTCCAAGTGTGGCGCACTCGCTCACTGTCGAACTGATATGTATATGCAGGACAGAGCGCCTGCGCCGGGATTGGAGTATTTGTGCAAATCTTGCATCAAGACCACCACGCTTCCTTCCAGGACGGCTCTGATCGTCGTTAAATGTGCCGAATCCAATTGTAAGCATATGGCCGGCGGATGGTTTCAACTATGGCCTTCTCTCCGAGAGGGAGACGAGACACCAGAAACGCACTATCTTTGTGGAGAGCACGCTTGGAAGTGGCGAAATAGTCTCGGGCCTGAATGGGACATGCTCTGCCAATCTGTTTCCCCGAATGGCCATGAACATTTTGACGAACCGCGTCCGTTTCAACGCGATGATCTCACGGGCGCGTTCTGGGGCGACGAGAGCGATAAGGTTAACTAATTGTCTTCGCTGATATTCCATACTGATGAACAGCAAGCCTTCGTGGCTACTGACACCCTCGCTACGACCCACGACGGACAACCCTTTATGTTCACAACCAAAGCCTTCATTGTGCCGCACCTAAATATGATCATGGCGGGCACTGGAATGGGCGGGTTTCTTGGACGATGGTTTATCGTCGTTAACGACCGCATGGTACTGAAGGACATCGACAACCTGGATCATCACGCACCAAAGGGCCTGCCCTCCCTGTGGCAATCGTACGTCAAGGAGTTTTCATTACCCGATATCCTGACTACTACCGTTTATCATTTTGGCTTCTCTGCCGAGACTGGTCTGATTCATTCGTACGCATATAGATCAGCTAACAACTTCGTCTCGGACCGGCTTCAATATGGTCTGGCGGTCAAACCCGAATGTCAGCTTCCTGCAAACTGTCAATTGCCAAGCGCTGTGAAATCTCTAATGGAGCAACAGAGAGTCATCCAAGAAGCTCGGCCCAAGGATGAACGAATCTACATTGGGGGCAAAATTATCGTTCACCATCTGACGCAGACGGGATTTCAGGTCTATGTTCTAGATCAATTTGCAGATCATGACACCCACGAACAGGCAATCCATCAAAATTTTGTTCCCGGCGACGACACCAAGTAACCCATAAAATGAGTCAACTAGAAAAAGCTCTCGATAACCGGATACGCGAGATTGTCCGCGAAGAGATAAGGCAAAACCAGAGCGCGAAGTCAGAACGTCTATTCACACCGGACGAATTGGCAAAGCGCTGGCGCATGGGAGACAAGCAAGCGATCTACCGTTTAGTCAAGGCGAATCAGTTACGCCCCGTGAGGCTTTCAGAGCGCAGCATGGTTTTCACGGTTGAAGAGGTTCGTAGGTTTGAAGAGGCGGGCGGGGTGGATCTTTCCAGTAGCTGAATCACGAGAGTAGGAGTAGTCATTACAATCCAAGGGGCGCGTATAATCGGAGACCAAGAGCTTATGAGTGAAAATGAATACACAACTGCTGCGGAAGATGTTAAGCGGTTCTTCGGTCGCATCTCTGTCGAGGCTGACGCTACAAACCGTAAGATAGACGGGTACGCAGACAGGATGGGACGAATCACCAAGCAGGGAAACCCTGCTGAGTTTGACGCAATAATCAAAGGAAGCGCCGCTGATTTTGAGTTGTTCGCTCACCGGATCGACGAGTTAATTCCAGGTTACCGGCGCAACCTTGATTTACTTACGAAAGGGTTTGATGAAACTGTTAAGTCGCTTGACCCCGCGACGGAAGCCGGAGCGCGGGAGTTAGAAGGTATGCGGCGCGAGACGAAGGCGCTTGCCGAAACCGCTAGGGAAGTTAAAGCCAAGGTTACTGCTCTGCGCGGTATCCTTGCGATTATGCGCGACGCCAACCATGATCCGAGGTTGACGCAGTCAGCACGCAGCGTTATCACGACAGTTGATGCCTTGTTTACCGCTTACGAAGACCTGGAAACGTTCGCTTTGAAGGTCTCCTTTTCCGCTAACCAAAAGTAGATGCCGTCCTCGCGCGGGCTTTGGGCAAGAGACTTGTGTGCCCATCGATCACCCTACGCTTTGTAGATTGGTTCTGCATGACGCGTGTCCAGCTTGTAGGTCACACCATGTCCTCGCTCTGGCGGACCAACAGGCAAACGATAAGTTGCCGGCAGTTCGCGTCCGTCGAAGACATGCCGCTGGCCATCCAGAGGACCACCAGCAAACGACGCGATCAATAATCCGAACCTAAGACCTTTGGCCGCGAGCGCTTTCTTCAGCTCAGTGAGTGTCGCCTTGCCGATGCCCTTCGCTGCTTTCGTCTCTCGCTCGGTGCGCCGGGCCAGCGCATGAACCGCCACGACGCCCAAAGTATCAAGAGCGCCGCGCGCTCTGGTACTCAGACTCGCTCTGAATTCCTCGAACGAGTGATCAGGGATTGCGCTAAATTGAGTGTTTGCTTTTGAACTCTTGGCCATTTTCATCAACCTCTCAATCTGTCAATTAGAACGCACCATAATCAGGCGAAATCCATAATGGTACTTATCGGACGCAAATCTTGCAGACCCGTCACGGCTTGGTGTCGTTCCTAGATGTTGTGGTGGTTTCGTGGATCATCTCGCTACGTTTCAGCCGCTTTCGAGTCGTGTTTCACACGTGAACCAAACCACAAGATGTGGGGCCGGTCGTCGTCAGAACTCGTCAACGTCACTGTATGACTTTCCTTCCCCATCACTTCTAAGATCCGCTGCTTTCCTTCAATCACCCAGGCCATCCCCGGCCCCGGACAATCATCGTGCGGGAACTCCAAGCCGGGATGCCTCTCACACATCCAACCGTCTCGGCCAATCAACTCAGCGCCACGTTCATGGTCAAACACCCAACCTCGGGGACGAGCAACGCCGTTAACAATTTCAGTGTTCTCGACGCTCATATTTGGTTAACCAAACCCGAGAAATGATACGCGCTCATCATTGTCTCCACCCTACGGACGATCCCCATTTTCCTTAACAAAAACAGCATTTTCGCCTCTACAGAAATACACGATTTTTCGCGCCCTTTTTGTTACGCCGCTGCCTGATTCAACACACTGAAGCACGATTCCTGCCTTTTCGCCCCCAAATTCACTAACTGAAACGTTCTTGTTACCCGATCAATTCTGACAGCGCCCTTACCATAGAGGGTGGCCAGGATATCGCTAATGGAATCCTCGTTGCTATCTGTTAGAGCTATGATTTCTTCACGAGTACGAGGGGAAGACTGAAGGATGTTCTCAACGGTTTTAGTAAGCTGGGCTCCCTCGAATTCGCGCTTAATGCTTACGGAAACGTAAGATCGTGGATTAAGAGACGTGCGGCCGATGGTTGCTTTCAGACGGTCACGATAGGTTTGAGCAATTCTCTTAGTGCAATCGGAGCAGTAGACACAGCGGCCATCTGGACGGGATTTACTCACGCTGAATTGCTTTAACTTCTTCTGCTTTCCGCAGCCTCCATCGAGAGGGCAGAGCTTACGTTTGCGATTAAGGATTATTGGCTCAGCCATTCACTTTTCTCCTGCTATATCGGTCATTTGTATTGCGCATTTGTAGTGTTCAGCGTTGAGCGCCTCCCGCGTGGTTCGGGATGGGCTCGGGAATCGGCCAACTTCGTTGTCTATGCTTCGTGCGAAGGGCGAACTCTTCTGGGGTTTCCCACGGCAGCCGCTCACCTCTGCGACCTCGGGCCTCGTGACGACGAATCGCTGCGTAGGCCACGGTTAGAGCGTCGTCATGCTCTGGTGTTGCCGCGTAAGCAATCTTCGTATCAGGGCGAAGGGTTTTAACCAGCGCCGGGGTATCAACTCGGAAGATGCCCATGTTAGGGCAACCACGATGTTGATCGATTCTGCGCCATTCAAAACCTCGCTTTATCTTTCCTGCCTGGGACTTCGCAACGAGATCATCAAAGGTGGCTTTAATCTGTTTAGGGGTGAAGCGGAGGTTTTGGGCTACCGCGTAAATTGTCACGTCGCCACTGTCAATGCGCCTGATGACAGCCGCGCGGCTGGCTCCCTTCAACGCCTCTACCTCCTTGTGGAGGTGCATCGAATAGCCTCGGCCAGACTGTAGGAAATTGGTCTTACAACGCGAGCAACTCCATCTGCGTCGCTCGGGCGTTCCGGCCACCGCTAACGCGCGGCGGCAAAACGCGCAACACGGCCGCTCATCCTTTGGCGTGAATCCTTCCCTCATTTTGGGACACCTGCTGACGCGGCGAACAGTTACGACACAATGGTCACAGCGCCACACATGGCCGGATGGGTTCATGTGATTGCGACATGAAATGCAGCAGGGCGCATTCGCTCTGACGGGCTCTGGTGGTTTTAGCTTGAACTTCAGCGCAAAGCTGGAATTGGATTCGTGACGACGAACTACGTGCATCTTCACTGAGCATTTACAATCGCCCCAGCACCGCCAGTAGAGTGCGTCGTTCTTTGTCTGAACAGCCATCGGACGGCGATCCCTCAAGCACCAGGGGCGCATCGCCTTCGGAAATTCGCTATGGGTAACTCCGCTCATTGGGCGCTGTAAACCAAGCTTTCATAGATTGATATCGGGCGGTGATGACACGAGGCTCGATTAGATTTCCTCGGCAACTTATTCGCTTTTCTAATCACTCCAGCTTTCATTGCTCGCACGACTATCGGACCCGCTGCTCTCGGCTGATGCTGATGGGGAACGTTCGGGATCTGGCTCAATCGTTCCCAAACTTCGTCCGCTGTGAACTCCGGCATTTCAGTAGCAACTGCCTCAAGCGTTGAGTAGAACAATTCACTCCATTCGGGATTTGCATTCGCTTCCACTTGTTCAAGCGCTGCGTCTCTGGCCATCCGCGCGATCTCGAGATCGAACGTCTCTTCAGGTGGCGAGGTTGGCATCGGCTGCACACGCCCAAACTCTGCCTCGCGGCGATCCGAGTCGGCGTAATCAGGAAAAGGTAATTGCTCTTCGCTCATCCTTTGATCGCTCTCATAACCGTTCCCAGCGGCTGAAACGTCTTGATGAATAAGCCTTCGTTCGGTCCCATGTAGATGACTACCTGACCCTGCCGTGCGCCTCCTGTGCCGTCGCGGCCGATTCGCCAGAAGGGAATTCGGCTATGCGGAAAACACACGGGAAACCGCTTCAAAAGAAACTGGCACCAGCCGCTATCTGTTTGGTTGTTCAGTAAGAGAATCGAGGCTTTGGTATGTCTGGCGTCATGCTCACTCACAGCTTTCGTAACGCATGGCGCAGGGTTTGAGAAAGGTGGGTTGGCGTAGACGCGACCCTCCCACGGCTGCTTTAGTCCGTTCTGTTTGCGGCTGAAAAACTTCTTGGCCTTAACGACTTCATTAGCTGCCGCGCAGGAGAACGGATCGAGATCGATTTCACCAAGCGTCGCGCGGACCCCGGCGAGAAATGGTCCTTCCGCTGTGTACCATTCGTCACTGTCGCCCTGGCTGTCGGCTACGTGCGTTCGTTGCCGTTGCAGTCGTTCAAAAGTTTCTTCAGTGACTCTGGCCGTGAGTAGCTGAGCAAAGGGCTTCACTGTCCCGCTGCCGTCGTCCATCGCCCCCTGTGCTGCTATTTCGGCTACGGTTATCGCCACAGACCGAATGTGGCCACTCGTAACCTTTCCTTCGGGCGCAGTCTTCTTGATGATTGCCCAGAGCGCGGCCTGGGCCTCGGGCTCATAAGGAACCAACTCGCGGCACTGCCTTTCATTCGTCGGCAAATCCTCGTCATGTACTCCATTGGAAGACAAACCATCGACAACCTTGAATCCGCTGATCAATTCGTAGGCGCGCCCTCGTCTCAGGTTCCAACGCTCCGCACAGTAGCTCTCAAAAGTCGGGTGAGTCTTCCGATAGAGCCGACCGGCGCGAATCGCCATCAGCGCCGCGCCCACACGGATAAAGGAGTGCAAGCCAGTCTCGATCACGGCTTCGTGTTCGCGTAGGCTTTCTTCCTCGCCGACTGTGAGCGGCAAGAGCGGCGGCAGCGTGAGCGCGCTTTCTACGATGGCGGTCTCAGGCGGCATGTAGCGGACTCCCTCCATCAACGCTTCGCCCGAGGTACTGCTTTGTCTTTCCAGTGCGCAGACATGATTGGTGTATCCGGCCCTCGCTGTGCAGCAAGTAGATTTGCCCTTCGCTGATCGGCAAAGCACACCGCGCACACCGAGCGTAGTCCCGAGCCCGGAAAGCTTTAGGTGCGGTGTAAAATTTGATTTTCGGAAACGTGATTAAGCTACCCATCGTCAGCCCACCATCCTTTCCAAAAGCTCGATCCCTCGTTCTGTTTCCTCGTGATGAAACTCTCGGTATGCGTTTACGATTCGGCGCGGGATCGGAAACTCCGACTCGCAGCAAATCGCTTCAATGATCGAAGGCTCGATCCTGGCCGGGATTGCCTCTTTCAGTTGTCGAGGTTTAGGTGTGGGATGCGTATCGAGAATTACGCGGCGGCGATCAACATAGCTCTTGCCTGCGGCCATCGCCCATTCTGCTTCTTCGAATTCATCGCTCAGGCGCGAAGGTTTGGGCTTCTTGAGCGCGAGGTTGGCGATTGTCGCGTAGTACATCGGCGCGAGAGTCCCAACACTTTCCTTGATCTGATAAACCCGGATCTTAAAACTGCGATACTCAGCCTTGTTGACCAGGGTATCGAAGAGGCGCGGCAAGCCTCCCGGTGTGGTCAACCGGAGGTTCGCGGCGTTTTCAGCCTTTCTCTTTCGCTCGGTTCCAACCGCGACCAGGGCGTTGATGTCGCGAACGAGATCGTTAAGGCTTTGGATCGGACACGGACGTTTGCGGGAAGGGAATTTGAGTACTTTCATGCGACACCTCCTTGAAGAAAGGTCGTCGCAATTTTTCTGCGCAATCGCTCGCCCCGGTGTTTTTCCTTTTGTTTTCGGCGCGCTCCAATGGTTCCTACAATTCGCGCCAGTTCATCAAGATTGATTTCAGAGAGAGGTTTTCCGCTCCAACGCCCGCGCGATTTTTTTGCATAACCAAAATCACTCAGCCGCAACAGCGCTTTTCGTACCGTTTGAACGTGTCTCCCCGTCTTCTGCTCTATCTCTTTCGCCTTCATCGGCCCCGATTCCAGAGCCCGAAGAACCTCGAAAGCCGCTCGCCCCAACCCACCCTTACGGAACGCGTCGGGAAGTAAAAAAGACGAAGTTGACCCCACTCCTTCCAAACCTATGTGAGGGAGTGGGGTCAACTTCGTCTTTTCTGGAAGGCGGTAGCGGTTGGCGTATGCAAACGTTGCAGGCTGAATTAGATCCAAAAGGCCCGCTTTTGTGAGTCGGCGACTTGCTCGGGTTGCCGTTTTCCGTCCTACGCCAGCGATTTCTGCAATATCCCGAGTGCTGGCATGGTAAGTCGGCTGTCCAGAACGGTGCGCAAGGTTCAAATGGCTAAGAAAAACGGCGCGATCTGTGCTTCCGTGTCGCCCTGGCCAAGGTGACGATTCCGCTTTAGCTTGAACGGCCCGTGCGAAGCGCCGCGCTGGTGAATCCGTTGCGCACCATGTGCGGGCTTCTTCAAAGCAAACCCGCAACCACCGCATTGCAGCCTCGGGATCTGCCCGTTCAATCTCCGCGAACTTGTCAGGGGAGTAGGACCGGAAGATCCCAAGAGTCTCAGGGAAATCAAAACCGGCATTGACCAGCGTCGTGACAAGTGCCTGCTCTGCCTCCGATCGGCTGGCGTAGTGGCTGTAAATGTCGCCGCTGAGAAGCTGGCGAGCCTTGCGAGGTAGCGGCTTGTGCTGTGGTGCCGCTTCGAGCTGCAACCACGACAGAGCCTCTATCGGAACCTTGGCAATTGAGGGAGGGCGACTAAGGAACTGGTACGGCGTTCCGCTGGGATGAACGGACGGCGGCATCAGGATAAACTGCCCCTGGCCACGTACCTCAAAGCCCAAGCCTTTGAAGGGCTTCACCGCGACGTTTGTCTGTGCGTAGATGTGGCCACCCCGAAAAGTCTTCACTACCCACGTCTCGCCGAGGCCCGCGCGGTTGAATCGCTTTAGTTGATCTGCGAATGCGGATTCTGATTCAGCGTCAACGACTGCGAGATTATGACTTCCTATTCCGCACACAGCACCAAGATTCAGGTTGTGCTCGAATGAAAACATAGCCTCTCGCTCAAAAAGGGAAGGAGCCTCGTATTGATAGGCTCTCCACTCAATCAGGGGGACTTTTTCACGTTGCCGGGCGACGACGATAGACAAACCTTGATCGGCGTATTCGGAGGCGATTGTTTGAAGGGGATTCATCGGTTGCCCCTCCTTTTCGCTTCCGACGCCAGATGTCGTTGCCAGTCCAGCGCCAGTTCAAGGACTCGATTAGGTGCCTCTAAGTGGCCACCAAAACTGGCGCAGAGCCTCCTGCTGGAAAAGGTGACTCGGTAGCTAACCAGCCCAAAAAGCTGCGGTCGAATCCGAATGATGCCCTTCCATCGGTTGCCGTCCGAGTCCGTGATTTCCGGGAGATTCTCGACGCCAGATCCCTTGTACGGGATTGGCCTTTCCTGTATACTTCGCATATTCGTTTGTTCGCTTTCTCGTCTCTTCCAAGACGGAAAATATGAGCGCCGGGGTTCAACCGATCCCGGCGTTCGTGTTTATTCCAAGGGCCGTCACCGCACACAACTACCCCAACTCAATAGGCGACTCAGCCTTTCGAGCATCGGCATACTCTCACTTGTGTTTGGTTTACGTTTGCAGGACTGGATCAACTTCTACGGCCCCAAAACCCTTTATAAAAAGATGGATCTTGAGACTGTTAAGTAAAATTGGTCTTGTGTAGAGATCGGAACTGCGGGCGGGCATAACATCCTGTTAATTGGACCACCGGGTTCGGGCAAGACGATGCTGGCCAAACGCCTGCCGACGATCCTCCCGCCGCTGGAGTTCGAAGCCGCGCTCGAGCTAACCAAGATTCATTCAGTCGCCGGCCTAACAGGCCGCGCCGGGCTGGTCACGCAAAGGCCTTTTCGCTCGCCCCATCACACCATCAGCGATGCCGGTTTGATCGGAGGCGGCGCGCTGCCACGGCCGGGTGAAGTCTCTCTGGCCCATCAGGGCGTGTTGTTCCTGGATGAGCTGCCGGAATTCGATCGCAGCGTATTGGAAGTCCTGCGCCAGCCCCTGGAAGATCAGAAGGTGACCATCAGCCGCGCCGCGATGTCGCTGACATTTCCCGCTTCGTTCATGCTGGCGGCGGCGATGAATCCATGTCCGTGTGGGTTTTGGAATGACCCTACACGCGAATGCCGCTGCACGCCTTTGCAGATTCAGCGTTATGTGGGCCGCATTTCCGGCCCACTGTTGGACCGCATAGACATTCACATCGACGTGCCGGCGGTTCGCTTTCGTGATCTTGCCGGGGACCCGCCGCCGGACGCAGAGGATTCAACCGCCATTCGCCGGCGGGGGATCAGCGCTCGCGAACGCCAGGCCGTGAGACTGTCGTCCAATGGAATTTTCTCCAATGCGGCGATGACACCGCGTTTGATTCGACGATTTTGCCGGATCGATGCCGAAAGCGAGACGATGCTTGAACGCGCCATGACCCGCCTGGGCCTATCAGCGCGCGCCTACGATCGGATTCTCAAAGTCAGCCGCACCATCGCCGACCTGGAAAACTCTGACGAAATTCAATCGAGTCACGTTTCCGAAGCGGTGCACTATCGGTCTCTCGATCGAACTTACTGGACCTAAAACCGAAATCTCATTCTGTCTGGGACCCTTCTCAACTTGTCAGCGTCCCCCTATGATCGGATACTAAAAAGTGAAATAGGAGAGGCCGAACTTTCAGGACGAGCAAAGTAACGAAGCACTTCAAACGACAGGTGCCTGCAGATTTGCTCGCCGATTACAGGGAACCAGTGGCTGCCAGCGAAACCGAGACACCGCGAACCCCCGATTACGAATTGACGCAGAGAGCTGCCGAAGGCGACATGACAGCCTTCGAAGAGCTTTACCAGCGCCACAACCGCCGCGTATATTCGCTGTGCCTGCGCATGACGGGTAACGTGACCGAGGCGGAAGACCTGGCGCAGGAAGTCTTTATTCAGCTCTTTCGCAAGATTGGCAGTTTCCGCGGCGAATCGGCCTTCACGACCTGGCTGCATCGGTTGACTGTAAACCAGGTGTTGATGCACTTTCGCAAACGGGGCGTGCGACTGGAGCAGACAACCGAGGACGGCGAAGCGCCCATCCAGATCGTCAAAGGAACCGAGAATCCCAATGCCATGCCGGTAGTCGACCGCATCGCGCTGGACAAGGCAATTGCGCAATTACCACCCGGGTATAAGATGGTTTTCACCTTGCACGACATCGAAGGACATGAGCACGAGGAGATCGCGCGGATGCTTGGCTGCTCCGTGGGCACGTCAAAGTCCCAATTACACAAGGCCAGGATGAAATTACGGGGACTTCTCAGGCAACAGAACAAGGCCAGACAGCAACCAAGAGACGGCCTTTGAAATGCCGCGGATAACCTGTCCGCGCTCCCAGATGGGCCACTTTGACATTGAGGCGAGGGATTCGCCCGGCAGAACAGCCGAGAAGGAAGCAGTCTCCCCTTTATTGCTTTGAGACCGCGAGAGTCGCGCAGTCCGGGGCTTTGGCAGTAGGATGCGCGACGCATCCGAGGTTAGAACAATGAACTGCGAGAATTATCAGGATTTACTAAGCGATTTTTTGGACGGGTCACTGGCACCCGAAGATCAAGAGAATGTTGCCGGCCACTTGAGCGTTTGCGGCGCTTGCACAGACGCTCGAAACGACCTCGGCGCCATTCTGGCGTTCTGTCTTGAGCACCGGGGCGAGTATGAGGCCGCGCCGAACCAGCGTGCGCTGTGGTTGCGGATTAGCAATGTGATTGAAGCGGAAGCGCAAGATCCAGCGCGCGCCGCGGTACCTGCGAATGCAGGTTGGTGGTTTCGTTTGATGAACCGAAGCTGGCAACTGTCTTTCCCGCAGTTAGCCGCAGCCGCAGCCGTAATCATCATCGCTGTGTCCAGTTTGACCATAGTCGGTTTGCGTCGCTTCAATTTCACGGGGGGCGGTGACCCAGGCGTAAGTACCTCAGGTTTAGCCCTGCCATCCACCGGATTGTCCGTCAAGGATCGTTTTCGCCATCAGGAGGAAGTGATTGCCTACTGGAACGACCGAGTTGCACTGAACAAGGCCCGCTGGAATCCGCAGATGCGCGAGACGTTTGATAAGAACATGAGCGTGATTGACGCGGCGGTTAACGATTCAATGCGTCAATTGACTCAGAATCCTCACGATGAAGTTTCCGAAGAAATTCTCAACGCCGCTCTGAACGACAAGTTAGAGTTGTTGAGAGAGTTTGCCGCACTCTGAGACTGAAAGAGCCGAGGGCTTCTCGGCTTGATGATCCACTGATGAACTTTCATTCGCCCGCCACCAGAAACCGAAGAAGCTTTGCAGCATTTTCTGCCCTCTTCCTCGTCTTCGTTGTCACCACCTGCGCGTTAGCCCAGCAGCGAGTGTCGCGGCATTATCCGGCCGGGAAAAACGTGCGCATTGAATTGAAAAACCTTTCCGGGACGATTACGGTCGAGACCTGGTCGCGAGATGAGATTCGGATCACGGCTACCATGGAAGCTCCGGCAGTGCACTTCAACCCCAGGCAGACTGAGACAGGTTTGGTCATCGACATCGTTGGAGATAATCGCGATCGTCATGACGTGGGCGACGTGAATTTCAAGATTCAAGTGCCGTCTCGATCGTCGGTCGATTTAGAAACCCGCAGCGGTCAAATCACCGTGAGCAATATCCAGGGCGATCTCGTGCGAGCGCATGTGTGGACTTCGGGAGATATTACCCTCACCGGCGTCAACGCGGGGCGGGTTTTTGCCTCAAACACCACCGGTAATATTTTTTTCGACGGGGAATTCGCGTCGGGTGGGACCTATGAATTCAAATCAGGGCAGGGAACTATCACGCTCCGGCTGCCGGCCAGCTGCGGATTCCGGCTGGTGGCCACGGCTCCCGCAGAGAAAATCTCGATGGGCCCGTTCTCGAATGGGGGCTTGAAGACTCTGGGTCAAGGCCGCCGCATCACCGGCGACGTCGGTGATGGCCGCGCCTCAGTGACCGTCACGAATTATCAGGGCAACATAACCTTCCTGCGTCGCTAGACAACACTGAGGGATCTCCCGCACAATCGGTTCAGGTGAAAAGAACTGCAATCTTAGTTCCTGCCGGTGCTGTCCTATTACTCTCCGCCTTTTGCATTCGCACGCCAGTCGCTGCGCAAAAAGATAAACCGTCTACAACCTCTGCGCCACTGCTGACACGAACCATTACGCGGCACGATATCCGCCGGCTGGGATTTGCCGGCGCGGTCACAATCGTCGGGGCGCCTGCGGGCTCTATTACCATCGAGGGCTGGCAGCGCAGCGAGGTTGAGGTCAACTCCGAGATCGAGTTGCGGGCTCCGACCGCCGCCGATCTTGATCGTCTGGCCGTAGTGAACAGTTTCGCGCTTGATGAAGACGCCAATCACGTTCGCATCATTACCACGGGCACTCATGATAAGATTTTCCTAAAGCGAGTTGCCAAAAATTTCCCGAAGTCCTTGATCGGTTTGCAGTGGAAGGCCGATTATCACATCAAAGTGCCGGCAATGACCGATGTGGAGATCGATACCGGCACCGGGCCTATCAAACTCTCCGGCTTTGAAGGCTCGATCCGAATCAATGCGGTGGAAAGCGTGGCCGACCTGTCGCTGACAGGAAGCGACCTCTCGGTAATCATTCAAAAAGGCACACTGAATCTTACGATTCCGGCACGCTCATGGCATGGGCTTCGGGCCGAGATAAAGCTGGCAAGCGGCAATCTTGGGGTTGACCTGATGCCGGGATTTAGCGGTGATATCGATGCTGAAGTGCTCCGGACCGGCGAGGTCAAGAGTGCCTTTCCTGGCCTCGAGCCTCGCGAGCGGAATAGCATCGGGTCCCGTTCGATGCGGGCCCGTTCGGGCAACGGGGGCGCGCTGCTGGCCTTCACGGTTGGTGACGGGACGATTCAGATCGGAACGATAGGCAGTAGGCAGTAAGCA
>ORMF010887382.1_pt1 | contig 14406 bp, 12 predicted proteins | sample 1779871 | NCBI WGS metagenome assembly ORMF01 (sample SAMEA104232316, study PRJEB22302) | groundwater metagenome | biome: forest; feature: aquifer; material: groundwater | place: USA | collected 2011-08-07 | depth 5.4 m | reverse complement strand
GGATAACGGTTCAGCCAGATGCTTATATCTCCCCGGTTCGTTTGTCCCTGCAAGGGTTCCCTGTGTTTAGCCTGCGAGTGGAAGGCCTGTCAGTGGCAGGCACTTCAGTGATCCTCCGGGGCTTTCCGTTGGGGGATGAACTCGAGGCCCTTCGGACGAAGATTCGATCTGCGCTCTCCTTGCAAGGACTTTCCAACTTTGAGGATAAGATGGCCTGCTACGATGGAAGACGCCGACCCCGCTGCACCGCCCATGTCACCCTGGCCCGGCTGAGCTTCCCTGACGTATCTCTAGAGAAGAAGGTGTCCGCTTATTCTGCTTTTTCGTGCGGCTGGACACAGGTCTCAAGGGTTGAACTTGTAAGGCATGACGAGTTCTTAACCCCTGAGAAGTGTCGCATCCTTTTCTCGGCGCAGCTCCTCAATCCAAAAGTTAAAACGGGGGAAGCCGAGCGCCACGATGGAGGCTCTCTTAACTCTCTTAAGAAAGGGGTAGAGACGTTCAACTAAACAGGAGGAGGAATAATGAAAATATTAGTTACAGGGGCGGGATTTATAGGAAGTCATGTTGTGGAAAGGCTTTTGGAGCTCGGTCACGAAGTATCGATTCTCGACCGTTTTCCAAGGGAGCGTGAAGAGTGGAAGGGCCGGGTTCGCGTCTTCCTGGGCGATATTCGAGATCGCGAGGTGGTGATGGAAGCTGTCTATCAGCACGATGGGGTTCTCAATTTAGCAGGCATTTTGGGAACCATGGAGACGGTTGATAATCCGCATCCTTCGGTTGATACCAATATCCATGGGGCCTTAAACATATTCGAAGGATGCCGGCCCAACTCGATGTGCCGGGATGGTGTGAAAGGGGTACAGATCGCGGTCGGTAATCACTTTATGAACAATACCTACTCGATCACGAAGACCATCGCAGAGAGGTTTGCCCTCATGTTCAACGTGGAGCACAAGACCAAAATCGCGGTCGTCCGAGCGCTGAATGCATATGGCGAGTACCAAAAGCATAAGCCTGTCAGAAAAATTGCACCGAACTTTGTGGTCCGGGCCTTGCGGGGCGAGCCGATCGAAATATTCGGTGACGGCGAACAAATTATGGATATGGTTTACGTCAAAGATGTTGCAGAAATATTAATCCGAGCCCTTCTTTCGGATCACAACTGCTATGACACGATATTTGAGGCAGGAACGGGCCGCAGGACGCCGGTGAACGAAATTGCTCGAATGGTGAATAAGCTGGCCGGCAATACGGCCGGAATTAAACACCTTCCCATGCGTGCTGGCGAACCTGAGCGAAGCGTGGTATTGGGGGACCCGTCTACACTCAAGCCGCTCGGGATGTCTGAAAATGACCTGACCCCCTTGGAGAAGGGACTCGAACGAACGGTTCGGTGGTACCGAGATCATTACGATTGGAAGAACCTCTAAACGTCGACCGGGCCAGGGCGCAGGGGACTCCACGACCACAGTGGAGGAAAGGATTTCTTGAATGGACACGATATTGATTACCGGGGCAGGGGGCCTCGTCGGCTCCTCGGCAGCCGGATATTTCCATGCACAGGGATATAAAATCATCGGGGTGGATAACGATCTGCGTGGAAGGCTGTTACACGATTCCAACGGGTCCACTCAGTGGAACATCGAAAGGCTCACGCGGACGCTCTCGAAGTTTACCAACCACCCCTGGGATGTCAGAGACAAAACGGCGCTCACATCCATCTTCAGTGATCGAGGCAAGCAGATCCGCGCGATCGTTCATTGCGCAGCGCAGACGGCGCATGAAGGTGAGGTGCTGGAGGACTTTCAAATCAACACGATCGGGACGCTGAACCTCCTCGACCTTTGGTATCGGCATTGCCCGGAAGCGGTATTCGTCTATTTATCCACCATTAAGGTGTACGGGAACTATCCCAACACGCTAAAATATGAGCGCCTGAGCAGCCGCTACGATTTGAAACCCGCGGATCGCTACTACAATGGGTTTGACGAAAGCGTTTCGATTGACCAGGGGATGTCGAGTTTTTTCGGACGCTCCAAGACGTCCGCCGATCTCTATGTCCAGGAATATGCCTATCAGTTCGGCCTGAAAGCGGTCTGTTTCCGTGCTTCCTGCCTCACAGGGGGCCAGCATGCCGGGACAGAGGCGCATGGAATGCTGTCTTATATGATGCGCTGCGCGCACACGGGAACGCCATACTTTATCTATGGGTACGAAGGGCTTCAGGTGCGCGACCAATTGCATGCCCAGGACATCGCCTCTGCCATTGCGCAGGTCATTGAACAGCCGAAGGAGAATATCGTCTACAATATCGGCGGCGGACGTTCGAACGCCTGTTCGATTTTGGAGGCGATCACGCCGTGTGAAAAGATCACTGGGAAAAAGATGAAGGTTTCCTATCGCCCGGAACGGAAGGGCGACCACCGGTGGTGGGTCACTGACAACACCCGGTTTGTCACGGAATATCCGTCCTGGAAAATCACCATGCCGATCGAGCAAATCTTCGAAGAGATCTATAAGACAGGAATGGCCCGGTGGTAAGAACAGCCTCCCTCAACAGACCCCAAAATAGGGCGAAAGCTAAAAACCATGCCCTCCTTGTATGAGATCAAGAGCCGGGCGAAAACCCTGGCCAGGGATTCCTTGAAGTGGTCTGAAGGGCTCTACCGCCTTTACGTCTCTATCAAAGGTCCCCTCGAAGAAATGGGCGCGGCCCAATCGCTCCGGTTTTACCGCGAGGAGGCTTCTAGACGAGGAATTAGGGTGCCGAAGGAAGAGGCGCTTCAGTCCGCCCTTCGTCGGCGTCTCGAGTCAAGAGGGATTTACCCGGTTCCAAAGCCTAAGGGCGCTTTGCATATCTTTCTCACCTTTCCCCTGGCCCTTTGGGAATCCACTCTCCCCAAAATTTTATCTCCCTTTGGAAAAGTCACGGTGTTCGAGTGGCGATCCCTCGGTTTTGATGATGCTTCCCCGCGCTGGTTAAAGGAGCGGGAAGGGATGAACCGGCTGATGCTGGAGGCATTCGAAAAGGCTCACGCCGACCACCCTGTGGATGTTGTCTTCGGTTATCTCTCGGGGCACAACACAAACCCAGAGACACTGAGGGCCATGGCAAATCGTGGCGCCGTGATCCTCAATATCTGTATGGATGACAAGGGAGGGTTTCCCGGCCCCTTGGAGGGAGGACGCTACAGGAGTCCTGCGGCCATCGCGTCGGCGGTCGACCTGAATCTGACCACTTCTCCTGAGTGTGTGATTAAATATTTGGTCCACGGCGGATCGGCTATGTTCTGGCCTCTTGCTGCGGACCCGGCGTTACACAAGCCTTACGATGTGCCATTTGATATCGATGTGTCGTTTATAGGGGGAAAGCATTGCTGGCGCCCGATATTCATTAAAAGACTTCGAAAAATGGGAATCGATGTAAAAGCTTTTGGCCCCGGATGGGAGAATGGCCCGGTGGTCGGTGAAGAGCTTATAAAGATATATTCCCGAAGCCGCATTAACCTCGGATTCAGCGCTGTGGGTAATTCCCGAAATGTGAGGTATTTGAAGATAAGAGATTTCGAGATTCCGATGAGTGGAGGATTATTGGTGACGCAGGACAACCCCGAATTGGCTTCGTGCTACGAGATTGGGAAGGAGATCGTCGTGTATGAAAACGAATTCGACTGTGCAGAGAAAATCCGTTGGGTGCTTGATCATCCCGCGCAGGCGGCACAGATTCGTGAGGCCGGACGGCGTCGCGCCCTGCGAGATCACACATGGGAGCGACGCTTCTCCGGCCTGTTTCAACTCGTCGGCATGCTGAACCAGCAGGTGGGCGGTTGCAACCTTATCTGAGTGTTGTCTGCGGTCCACTGAGAGGAGACAAGATGGAAGAGCGCAAGCAAAGAGAGCGAGACTTTCACGACAAATGGCGGGGCGAACTGCAACCGACTGGCGACCCGAGATACAACGCTTACCGGAAATGGTATACCGCCGGACAGCACGCCGAAGATTGGCTTGTGGGGTGGCTTCGCTGTCACTCGGCTGGGAAGGATATTCTGGACCTGGCTTGTGGAGAGGGTGATATGTCTATTCGGTCTGCGAAGGCCGGAGGAACGGTCACCGGCATTGATCTATCGAACACTTCCATCGAACTGGCGCGGCGGAAAGCAGGGGAGGCGGGAGTGACCGCAGCATTCCAGGTGGGGGATGCTGAAAACACCGGGTTTCCGAGTCAGATGTTTGACATTGTCATATGCGCGGGAGTGCTCCATCATATGGATCCTGCCAGGGCGTTTCGTGAAGTTGCAAGGGTGCTTAAAAGCGACGGCACGGTGATTGCGCTGGAGGCATTGGGGCACAACCCCCTGATAAATTTGTATCGCAGACTCACCCCGTACCTCCGCAGCCCGGACGAACGACCCTTGCGCATGGAGGAGATCGAGATCGCCAGGGAGTATTTCGAGCAGGTCGAACTTCGCTTCTTCAATTTAATGACATTGGCGGCAGCCCCTCTTTGGAGGACTCCTCTTTGCAAGCCGGCAGTCAGTTTTCTGCAAGCCATCGATTCGGTTCTTTTGCGGATACCGGGCCTTCGACGTCATGCATGGATGGTCGGATTACTGTTGAAGAAACCGAAGTCGGCGCCGGTCGTTACAATGCCGAGCGGGGGCCATTCCTTAAAGGAACCCGCCCTGGTGAACAGAGAGGTCGCCCGACCTTAAACGATCGGGTTTCCTTCGTTGAACACGCATAGGTACGTCGCATTCCCCGCCCCTTGTGGCAGGGAGCTTTAAAGGTGACCGATGGAAAACGCGCTTGTCCCAGGCAGTCTCATGATCCTTCTTGCGCTGCTCGCGCGATTGACGCTAGGGAGTTGGGTGGCGCCGGCAGCGTTCTTTACCCTGTACTGGACCATCCAGGTGTTTGCATCCTACTTGATCCCTGCGTTTTACCCGCTCGCTGGGGGAGTCTGGTGGATCCTTCTGAGCTTGTTCATCTTTTATCTGGCGAACATCATAGCGGTCCTTGGAGATAGAAGATACCGGCCCGGAAGATGTCGGACCGAAAGCCAACCCAGGCCCTCTCTTCTCGCAATCCTCCCTTCCCAGATCCAGAGAGTCATTGTCTACTGCCTATTTTTGGGGATGGTCTACGTCCTGCTGAACCAGACAATCGGGGTGCGGACGCTTCACCCCCCCCTCTGGATGCAGCCGATCATGCCCGCTCTGTATTTCACACCGGTGCTCGGCGGCATGCTGTTTGCGGCGGATAACTCTTTGAAAGGACGCTTTTTGGGACTCCTTACGACGCTTCCGCAGATTGCAAATTCAATCGGCGGCACAAGCTCGTCCGGCGTGGTCTCCGCTTTTGCGTTTTGGTTTTCAGGCTACTTTTGCATTTTGATTGTAAGGGATAGAGGGGCTGTCGCCTTGGCTAGGCCCATCTACCTGCTTGCAATCGCCGCCCTTCTGGTGTTTTTCATGCTTTCGATGGTGGTCACACGAGGGATGCGCGAGGCCTGGTACTCACTGCCCGATCATCGCTCAATTCCTCTGAAAGAGCGTTTCGAACTCTTTCAAGGCTCTTTAGACTTTGGCGGTTTTGTGGAGGAGTTTCCTCGCCGCTGGAAATATATGCGGCACGGTTTACTCAGCCATGTCTACGCCTTCTCAGTGTATTTCGACCGAGCCTGGGCCGACCCGCCCGAGCTGTTGTACGGCGCTTATATCTTTCAGGGCCCCTTGTACCTGCTGGGGATTGAAGAGCGCTATGGGAGGCTTCTAAATGAATCGATCATCCTCGATGAAGATGTTCCGATGAATGTCTTTTCGATCTTCCGCCCTCCGATGAACGACTTCGGGTTTACCGGTTCCATCATCTGGTGGTTTGGTTGTGGTTTTGCCGCTGGCTGGGCCTATCGACAGCTTGCTCGCGGCAATCTTTTGCCGGCTCCTATTCTCGTGATTTTCTACTCGAATGCCTTTATAGCGGGCGGATACTTCTTTCTTTGGAACGTGATCCTATTGACGCACATCCTGTTTGCTGCGTACCTTTTTTGGGACAGGAGATGGCGTATCAGAAGAAGGCGGGTTTTGCAGCGGATCACGATCGCTCACGACGTACCTCCTGAGAAGGGTTTGTATCTCTCTCCAGAACAATAGGGGTGAAACGCCGTGGCTGAAGGGGCTGGTTTTCCCGCCCTCAAGTCAGGACGGCTGTGGCCAGCTTGTCTTGGCAATACTTTCGTCATTATGAATCACGACATATTATAAAGGGGAGGTGTCCATTGCGGCCAAAGAACGCAAGCGCAGTTTCTCAGAACAAACGATTCGATTCTCACTTCAGAGGGAAGCAGATTCTCGTCACCGGCGGGACCGGCAGTTTCGGACATGAAATCGTCGCGCAGTTGCTTTGCTTCGATCCGGCAAGGATTGTGATCTTCAGCCGCGACGAAAAGAAACAGTCCGATATGCGGGATGAGTTCGACAACAACCCGCGCCTGGTGTTTACCATCGGCGACATTCGCGACTACCCGACCCTCCTGGAAGCGATGGAAGGGATCGAGATCGTCTATCACGCGGCAGCACTGAAGCAGGTCCCGACAGCTGAATTTAACCCTTATGAAGCTGCAAAGACCAACATTGTTGGGACCGAACATGTTCGCAAGGCGGCGCTGACAATCGGGGCGGAAGTCGTGGTGCTGATCAGCACAGACAAAGCGGTGAAACCGGTCAATGTCATGGGAATGACCAAGGCCCTCGCCGAGAAAATTATCCTCTGTCCGATAGACGAAAAGAGATGGAAAACGCGTCTAGTCTGCGTCCGGTACGGAAATGTGATCGGCAGCCGCGGCAGCGTGATCCCCATCTTTCGTGATCGAATTGCAGCGGGCCGTCCGCTTCCGATTACCGATTCGAAAATGACCCGGTTTCTTCTTACCCTTCCAGAAGCGGTCGACCTGGTTTTCAAAAGTACCATTGAGGCCGACACCGGGTTTGTCTACGTTAAAAAGATGCCGGCTTGCTATATCGGCGACCTCGCTTCGGCCATGAGCACCACGATAACAGGACGAACCGACTATCCGCTGGAGCATGTTGGCGTCCGGCCGGGCGAGAAGTTGCACGAAATTCTCGTCTCCGAAGAGGAAATGCGACGGGCTCAAGAAAAGGAAACCTATTTTCTGATTCCTCCGGCCAACCGTTCGGGCTATCCAAGCTTCGACGGTCCGTTCCGTGAATATGCATCAAATAACGCCTGCCTGCTTGACCAACCCGGCATTATCCGGTTGCTCCGCTCCGAAGGTTGGCTCTAGCGTGGGAAAGGGAGAATAAGACATCAGTGAAGATCCTGGTTACTGGCGCGGCTGGAATGCTCGGCCGGGCGGTATTACGAATGGCCGGCGAAAAACCTGACGTTCAGGTTACCGGCTTGGTCCGCTCCCGCGAGCACGTGGAGGTGTTACGTCGAAGCGGCTTCGACGCCTTCCTGTGTGATATTACTGATAATCGTAGCATTGGTAAGACATTAGCATCGGATTTCCAGGCCGTTATTAACTGTGCAGGTATAACTAAGGCGCGGGCCACGGAGTCGATTGAAACCATCCGCGTTAACTCTCTTGCGCCACATCTGTTGGCTCAGGCATGCATGAAGTATAACGTCCGTCTGATCCATATCAGCACCGATTGTGTTTTTTCCGGCCATCGTGGAAATTACGCAGAGGAAGACACGCCGGATCCGGTCGATCTCTATGGCCGCAGCAAGCTGCTCGGAGAGGTCATCGACAGGCTGTCTCTAACCGTTCGTACCTCGTTCATCGGCCGTGAGGTTGGCACACGCCATGGCTTGGTCGAATGGCTGTTGACCCAAACCGGCCGGGTCCAAGGTTATTGTCGAGCTTTTTGGTCGGGCCTGACCGCGCCAGCACTCGCCCGCGTCTTGTTGGAGCTGACTCGGCACCCGGACATCAACGGGCTCCTGCACGTGGCCGGGGAGACGGTCGACAAATATACGCTCCTTTGCCTTTTGAAAGAGGCCTTTGATAAAAATGATGTGGAAATTGAAATGATGGAAGAACCGGTAATTGACCGGAGTTTGAGTGCCCGCCGTTTTCAAACGCTCGGTCTCAAACTCCCCTCGTTACACGAAATGATCAAGGAGTTGGCTGGACAATCCTTGAACCCTAATAAATAGGGACCAGGAGAGACATCCACACAAAGGAGCGTTATATGCCAAAGGTCTCCGTCGTTCTACCCACCTACCAGCGGGCTCATCTACTCGGTGAAACGGTTGCTGGATTACTGCGCCAGACCTTGGCCGACATCGAGGTTATCGTCGCAGATGACGGCTCGACCGACGAAACACCCGAAGTCGTAGGCAATTTTAAGGATCCTCGGGTTCGATACGTCCGGCGAGAGCACCTGGGCATGCCCTTGATCCTTAACGAAGGGTTCGCCGCGGCTCAGGGTCAGTACATCATGACGTGCCACGACCACGATATCTATGATCCGACGCTCTTGGAGGAACTTGCCGGGGTACTGGATCGCCACCCAAGCGCAACCTATGCGCATTGCGGGAATGTCCTGGTAGACGCTTCAGGAAGGCGGGAGTTGGTGTATCAGGTCCCCGATTATCCAGAACTCTTTCCAGGTGGGGCGTTCCTTATTGAGGAGCTCTTGCCGATCTCACCTGTATCGGCAACATCGATGGTGAGGGCATCGGTCCTCGGCGGGGCTGGATTGGACGCTCGGTTCGGCGGCGTCGCCGATATTGAACTCTGGCTAAGATTGAGCACCGTGGGGGATGTAGCGTACGTGAAAAAACCGCTGATACGCATCCGTCAACGTGATGCATCGAGTAAGTTTTACTCCAGCGGCTGGAAGTTAGCTGCCACCGTACTGGAGATCAAAAAAACATACCTGCGCCGGGTGGAGGATTCTTCCAGGAGGACCGCGATCTGCAATCGGTGGCGCAAGGAAGTCGACGGCACCAGCTTACTGGAACTGCTGAAGGTCCTTGAGGCACGGCGCTATGAGGAGATTCCCTCCATTGTCGAATTCGTGCGACAAGAAGGCACCCATAACGGCGCCAATCTCGTTTTCTTCCTGAGCTACCTTCCGCGGGGTCTTGCCCTTGGTATTCTTCGTTCTCTGAGGCTCCTGTATCGAGAGCGTCTCCGGTGGCGTATGGCGCGCACCAAGGGAGCTCTGTACATGAAGACACTTTTAAGCCGCCCGTACCGTCCCTCCGATATGGGCAAAACAGAAAGGCGTTGTCCAAACCGATGACTGTTTATCTAGATCGTTGTGTGGCTTGTGGCGCTGTGGGTGCATTGCGACTCTACCGTCGTTTGACCGATACGTCCGCCGCCTTGCGTTGCATACATTGCCATTCGGTGAAGATCCAATCGCCGGAAAAACGGCAGGATGACCAGACAGAGAATTACCGGGGAAAGGCAAGTCACGAGGCGTTATGGGAGCAGATGGGACAGGACTTCTTTGAGTGGATCGCCGTCCAGCATCCGCTGGCTGGCCGCGCCCTCGAGATTGGCTGCAGTGTGGGAACTTTCGTCGAGGTGGGTCTGCGCTTAGGTCTTCAGGTAGAAGGAGTAGACATTGACCGCCGCGCCATTGCCTTTGGGATGTCGCGTGGCCGGCCACTTCGGGAAGGCACAATTGCAGACTGCACAGGGCCCTATGACCTGATCTATTGTAACCATGTTTTCGAACATCTCAGCAATCCAGAAGAGTTCCTCCGGCACCTTCGTTCGTTGCTAACGCCAGGCGGCGGTTTCGCGGCGGTAATGCCTTACATCGGGTTGGAGGCATGGCTGAAGGGTCGCCGATGGATCGGTTGGGGTCCAATGGAACATTATTGGCTCTATTCCAAGAGTGGATTGACGGCGCTTTTGAGCCGTTCCGGATTACAAGTGCAAAGGTTGGAGGTCCGCAATGGAGTCGAGGTCTACACCTTTTCGGATTTTCAGTCCTCGCCGTCGATGGTCTGCCGGTATTTCGCGCGTAAATTAGTCCGCGGGGTGGCCGATATGGTCGGATTGGGCTGGCAGATATTCGTCCTGGCGGTCCGTCCTTCCGGTGAACATCCCCGAGCGTCATCGTACGAACATTCCATTCAGCCTCTCTTCAAGGAAGGCAGGGCGGGTCTGTGAAAAGTTTCGAACAGTCGGTTCACACAATCGGAAAGCGGCTGATCAGCGGGGTGGGATCGACCGCCCTCCGCCAGGCGATCGGTGCGATTGAACCCGTCCTGCTCGTGCCGCTGTTCTTGAATGCGTGGGGATCAGAGACCTATGGCCGGTATCTTTTTCTTGTTGCGCTTGTGTCGTACCTGGCCCTGCTGGAGTTCGGCGCCCAGTCCTATGTCGGAAACATGCTCACGATCGAGCGGGCCCGCGGAAACACGGCCCTTTTCCAGGAAGCGCTATCTGAGTCGGTGTCGCTCTTCCTACTGGTCACCCTGGTTGGAGCGCTATGTTTTGCGCTCCTGGCATCGGGCGCCTTGAAGGTGGCTGGCGTGCCTGAATGGCTCTCTCCCGGTGAGCGCTGGGTCGTTATTTTATTGGTGGGCCATGTTCTCGTCGGAATCCCGATGGGTATTTACTGTACCGCTTACCCGGCCTGCGGCCTCTACACGCGAGGTCTCATGATCGGCAACACAACCCTTTTGATTGGGTTGGCCGTCGGCGCGGGGATATTATACGCAGGGTTTTCACCCTTTTACTATGCAGGGCTGACTTTCGCAACCCGGGTTGTGTTGACGATTGTACTCCTGTGGGATTCGCGCCGACGCATTCCAGAATGCCGGAACCTGACCCTAAGCCTGGAAAACGCCTGGAAAGGGCGGCGTCATTTTTCAGGCGCCCTCTACTTCTGGTTACTATCCTTGGCGCAAGCCGTCAAGGTTCAGGGCCCCGTTCTTGTCATCGCTGCTGTCGGGACGCCGTCTCTCATCAGCCTCTATGCCACGCATCGTGCCCTGGTCAACGTGGCAGGCTATGGGGGGGCGACCCTGCAAGGACCCCTTTGGCCGGAGTTGAGCGCATTATGGGGGCGCCAACGTGTCTCAGAGTTCCGGAGCCTCTCTTTTGTAATAATGAAGATGACCATTCTTTTGACCGGGGGGCTTGCCCTGCTCCTCTGGTTCTTGGTCCCCACGCTCTATCCGATCTGGACCGGCAAAGAACTGACGTTGGAGCCGACATTCTTTGCTCTGCTCCTTATTCAGGGGATGCTGGCTGCAGGATGGTCAACATCGAGCTGGTGCCTTCTGGCAGCCAACCATCATCAGACCATTGCCCTCTGGTCAATTGCCAATTCGGTGATCACGATTGTCGCAGCGAGTCTACTCATCGGAGGATACGGCGTCGTAGGGGTCGGGTTGGCCATCCTTTTAGCGGATGTCTTTTTCGGGTTGATGATCTTTCCCTGGCTTTCGTCCTCCATGCTGGATGTCCATCCGATCAAGGTTTACCAGGAAATGATGCGGGCTTTTGCGCCGATTATCTTATTCTTCATGATTGCCCAGGTGGCCGTGCATAGCGTCGCCCCGTGGCAAGCCGTCTTGGTCCTCTTAGGGTTGTCTGCTCTCTTAGCCTATCCAATCGGTCGCTTGGTGTTGGGGCGAAAAGTGATGACCCAGATACTCGATTTAATCAAGGTGATCACCACGGGACGATGGAACACAGAACCTGGCGTACGGAAACTTCCCTCATGATTGACGCGCGGCCGATTCTCAGCAGGACTTCGCCCGTTTTGAAAACATCATCCGCTTTCGCATCTCTTGTCGTCACCAAGGAGGCTACGCTTGCGTATTCTGCTGATTAGTTGTTCTTTTCCCCCCATTGGGGGCATGACCCCCTTGCTGGCCGCCCAATTCGTTCGGCATCTCACGGTGCGCGGGCATGCCGTTGAGGTTTTAACGATTCGGCCAAGCGCTAAACATCCTCGCTATAAGTTTGATGCGCAGATCGGCCACTTGGTTCCGTCATCGGTTCAGGTTCACCGCACCTACGCCGGCCCGATTCATCACGCGGCCAAACATATTGTCGCAGACGGTATGGGGGTGGTGGATCTTCAGACCACCCGCAATCGGAGGAAGAGGCTCAAACTTAAGGAGCGCCTGGCCCTTTGGGCGCGGCCATTTCTCATCCCAGATAGCCGGGTAGATTGGTTTCCATGGGCCTTTGGAACCGGGATGAAGCTGATCAGACGTGGACACTACGATGTCCTCTTTTCCATCGCCCCGCCGGATTCCGATAATCTCATCGGCTACGCATTAAGTCGTTTCGGGAAGCTCCCCTGGGTGGTGCACCAGGGCGACCTGTGGTCCGTCAGCCCGGTGACCGATAGTCAGAATCTGCCGAAATGGCGAAGGGCCTTGGACCGAATCGTCGAGGCGCGCCTTCTCCGGCGGATGGACAGAGTTATCGTTGTTTCTGACGGGATGAAGGATCTCTATCTCCGGAACTTCCCGTTTCTTGCCGAGGATAAATTCGTGGTCGCCACCGTTGGCTACGACGCCGAAGAATACAACCGAATTGCCCCAGAGTCGCCGCAGGAGGGGATGTTTCGTATTGTCTATACAGGTAGCTTCTACCCCGGTATCCGCGATCCCGATATTTTCTTCGAGGCGTATTCGGATTTCAGCAAAGGGCGGGACGACGTCGAGCTGGCCATCGCTACAAACGCGGGCCCCCAGTACCGGCAACGAGTCGAGGAACTCGGGATGGCCCACGCGACCCGATTTTTGGGCTATCAGCCTCATGACCGCGTTGTGGCGCTGCAAAAGGGGGCCAGCGTCTTGTTGCTCCTTGGTTGGGTCGGCGGGATCGGGCTCACGGCGAAACTGATCGAATATCTGGCGGCAAAACGTCCTATCTTGGCGGTCCGGTACGACACGCTGGACCCGGCTGCCCGGATGGTCAGTGAACGAAGACAGGGTCTGGCGGTGGAGAACGACCGGGTGAAACTGCGTGAGATCCTGCAAAACCTCTATTCCCTCTGGAAGACCGGACGGCTCGAAAGAAGCTTCGACCTGCCGGGGGCGCCGGAGTTTTCCTGGGAACGGATCGTGGACAAAGTAGAGGCCGCTCTGTCCGCGGCGTGCAACGGAGGAGGGGCTGCCAAACCATGAGTCTCTTGTTAAAACTCGTTCGACCGGTCCGATCCCTGCTCCTGGGAGCAGTGCGTCTAGAGGCCCGTTTGCTCGGATTAAAAGGGACCGACCGCATCGCGCGTCTCCTGTATGACCCTTATCGGCGGCAGAAGGACTACCTGGAGCTGATCCTCCCCTATGGAGACTCGATCATCCGGGTCGATACCCGGAGCTTCATCGAATGGACGATCTATGTGCACGATGGGTACGAGATTGGCGCCGTGAAACTGCTCCGGTCCCTTGTCCATCCCGGTTCGATCATCTTAGATGTCGGGGCGAACATCGGCACATTTACGCTCCCCCTCTCCCGCGCCGCGGGACCGACAGGGGGAGTCCATGCCTTTGAACCCCATCCCGTTTTGCGGGAGCGCTTGACCATGAATATCGCCTTGAATAACCTTCGCAACGTCACTGTTTGCGATGTTGCGCTCGGTTCAAAACAAGGCGAGGAGATGCTTTACGGATCCACGACGGCCAACCAAGGGATGGCCTCCCTCCGCCAGCAGCCCGGAGTCGAAACCCCTATTCCCTGTTATGTTGAAACGATCGACAACTACGTTGCAAAATTCAAACTCCCAAGGGTCGATCTCATCAAGATTGACGCGCAAGGGGCGGATTTCTCGGTTCTGGAGGGAGCCAAGTCAACGCTGGTCATGCACAAGCCGTCCCTCTATTTTGAAGTAGCTCCGTACGACCTTTCGCTCTTCGGGTCCAAGCCTGAAGAGATATACGACCTTCTTCACAGCATCGGTTATGAGATATGGCGAAACAAAACTGTTGAGCGTGGAAGAACCAAGCTCGTTCCGGTGAAAAACGGCAGCACAAAGTCGATTCTGGAATCATGGTTTGCGGTACATCCCGGGATTGCCAATAGACTGAAACAACCCAAAAACAGCGAGGACCGTTAGATGACGAAGAAGATTCCCTTTCTGGATTTGCAGGCCCAATACCATTCCCTCAAGGCCGATATAGACAAGACGATTGATCAGGTTCTTGAGTCGAGCCGGTTCATACTCGGTCCGGAATTGGCCGCGTTTGAAAAGGCCTTTGCCGCCTATCTTGGCGTGAAGCACGTAATCGGGGTCAGTTCAGGAACGGACGCGATCGAATTGGCCTTGCGGGCATGCGGCGTCGGACCGGGCGACGAGGTCATGACTGCCGTCAATACCTATATCGCCACCTGCGAGGCGATCAGCGCGGCTGGGGCCAAGATACGATGGGTCGATGCGGACGAACGGACCT
>ORMF010579088.1_pt1 | contig 14406 bp, 15 predicted proteins | sample 1779871 | NCBI WGS metagenome assembly ORMF01 (sample SAMEA104232316, study PRJEB22302) | groundwater metagenome | biome: forest; feature: aquifer; material: groundwater | place: USA | collected 2011-08-07 | depth 5.4 m | reverse complement strand
GGTCCAGAAATCGCGACTACCTTTGCGGTTTTCATCAGCTGTCCTCCTGACTCTCTGAGTTGCAGCTGATGATATCAAAACAGGTTGGACTCAGTCATTCAGGCTTGCCGGAAAAACACGTGGACCCGCCCCGTTCCTTCTACTTGACGAATGGCCACCAATTGGAATAAAAGACGCCCATTCATTGAGCCTGTGGTTATACTCTGGGTAATTTGACCCGGTCACATCTTCGATTCGTATTACATCAACCCGGGCTGGGCTTCCCCCAACTGGGTTTTTGATGTGAGTTTGATGGGGGACTTATTGAAGGAAGGTTGCTGGCAAGTTTCCCAAGGATACATAATCGTATTGGTGCAGAGAAGGGGCTACCCTTTTTGCTGTCTGTCAAGCCTGGCACGGATTCCCTCGCCGCGGATACTGATTGCTTTGGATTTACAGTCGCCACCACTACCCATGAAACTGAGAAGAATACTAGGCATGTAGCGAGGATGCTTCAGCTGCTCCTACTGTATCGGAGATTATGCGGCGACCACTTTTACGTGATACTTCCACCTGGAGAAGTTGTGGATTTGCGTTTTTGCTTCATTCTTGGGGTGAATACTCAGCTCTCGTCTGAGGAGATAAATAATCTTTTCAGCCTAGCAAATGCGACGGTCGTCGAGGCGAAGAAAATGCTAGGTGCTGCAAAACAGAAGCTTCAACAGAAAATGCCGAGTACCCAGCCGGATCATCGGTTGATCTATATTATCGGTAGGGATCTAGTAAACAATCTAAGTAAAGTGACTTCCAAGGGCAACGCCTTTACAGCGGAACGCCGTCCTTGGCTTTCAGATTACCTAAGGTTCTGTGAGGAAGTTGCTGATGTGGCCATCCATGAAGGGAAGAAGCTGGGATTTACTATAGTGGTCAGCGGTGGAAATTATACTTCAAGGCGCGTGGAGAGGGTTTCGGGTTGGGGCGGCGAGGGCAGGAGATTCAAAGTTCAGTACAATGATGATCTGCATGCTTCGAATAGTGAAGTTAAAGAAGCAATAAGTCTTCTGCTAGGTAATTACAGTTTTCTCCAGGAACATGGGGCCATAATTCAGGCTAGTCCTTACGGTGACCTCCTATTTCTTGGTAGAGGAATTCCGGCGGATGCGAGCCCTGAAGAGTTGGCGGATAGCGAGGATTGTTACGTTATCTCGATCGAGAAGAATCGTGACATCAAAGTATACTTTGAAGGCGTATTGGCACTCTGGAGGCGAGGGGCAAAGTGGGTTGTTCCAACAGCTTATGGAAGAGAATACAAAAAGAAACTCTTTGAATACATTAGGCGAGAATTGAGTTCGGACCCTGGTTTCGATCTTGATGTTTTCTGCGATACCGTGTGGAAGCTGTCCAATGAAGGAATAGGAGGAGCAACTTTCGTCCTGGGAGATTGGGATTCTGGCTCGTATCCACTCAAGAGAATTACTTTTCCCATGACAGAAGTCTTTAGTTACGCCGAGGGTAGAAACCTTGTAACAAGAGGGAATCAGGACGTCTTGATCTCGCTTTCCGTACAAGATGGAGCAACGGTTATTGATTGGGGGTCAGGAAGGGTTTACGGAAGACGGCAGCTGACTCCAGTAATTCAATCCAACGGTTCAGTGGACTTGCCAAATCAAGTGTCTGAAATAGAAGCCTTGCGAAATGGATGCCGAGAGGGACGAAACGACTGGTCGGAATGGCACAAGACATTGCGGTGGGGTACGCGTCACCTCAATGCATTGGTCACTGCACTGAAGGGGGATGGGAACGCTGTCGCCATCACGGTATCCTCGGATGGCGACATTCACGTTTTTGGCAAGAACGCAGGTGTCCCTGAGCTATCCCACCTCGTCCGAAACATAGGACATACGAAGATTAAGGTTTTGATCTCCTCTACTATTAGCCCCCTCTATGCTCCCACAGCTTTTCGTAAACGGTCTGGTCGCCGGTAGTATCTACGCCCTGATTGCCCTGGGATTCGGTCTCATCTATTCCACCACCCGCTTTTTTCATTTTGCCCACGGTGCGGTATACGCAGTGGGGGCTTACTTGACCTATGCCGGTTGGCTCACAGGCCTGAGTTTATACGTTGCCATCCCGCTGGCCATCATCGGGACGTCGATCCTCGGCGCCCTGCTCGATATCGGTGTTTACCGGCCTCTTAGGAACAAAGGAGCGTCTAGCTTGATTCTTCTCATTGCGTCCCTTGGGCTTTTCACCGTGATCCAGAATCTAATCTCTCTCGTCTTCGGGGACGATACCAAGACCATCCGCAGCGGCTCAGTGCCGGAGGAGTTGGCGGTCGGTGGTGTGATTTGTAGGTGCGCAAAAGCGAGACTCGAAAAGAAATTCCTATCGTTTAGTATTCTAATCTTAGCGATGTGAAAAAAGGAGGGTATTTTTATGGGAACACTCGTTGCAATGCACTATCCGACAAAATTAGTTGCGGGCTTGGCGGACCATACCTACGTCAAGTGCGGGACGGACGGGAAGGCTTGGGGTTGCTGGGGCGGCAAAATCGGCGGTACGGAACTACGACGAGGTGTCGGGAGCACGAAGCGAGCGGACGCCATCGCCGAGGCGAACGAACGCGCCGGGATCACATGTTATTTGATCAATGGCGTATGCCACCAGGCGGCGAATCGAATCCTTCTCCCGGCAGGTATTACGGTGCAAGGGGCGCTGGGATACGATGTTTCGGAAGCATTGTTCGGCACCTACGGCAGACCCAGAGGAGGACCATTTGGCTTTTGTGCAGATCCTTTCAATCAACATAGCGGCGTTGCCGGCGACCTCCCAGAATGCGCTGAGGTGGCGCCTCTTAAAGCCCCGCCACGAGGCCGGAAGATCGCGGCGGCTCGGTTGCTCAAAGCGAGACGAGACGAGCAAAAATATATCCGAGGCGTCCTTGCCATTTATCGCCAGGCGGAACCCTTAACGAGAGCGTCCGTTAGACGTTTGGCCGGCCCGGACTTAGAGGGGTTTCATCTCAAGCTTTTCATGCACAAGGTGGGGTATAGTCTGCGTAGCGGGCTCGATAGATCGCTGTCCCGAAAACTTCAAGATGTCCGTCTGTCAGCCGAGCGATCGCGTATGAAGATCGAGGATTGGTTCAGCCATCGAGAAATGAAGGCGAGCGAGTTTGTAAAAGCCTTCAACAAGGAAACCATCTTGTTTCAGGAGGCAGCGGCTGGAGTTCTCAAGGCCAAGCAGTACAAAGCACTTTTTGGGCTCGAGCCAGGCGACACCGTGATTCTGGCCGATCCGAGAATCGTCAAGAAGGTGTTCAGAGATAAATAACCGAGAAGCGCTGTATCAGCCACAATGGCGGCGTGAAGAACGGGTGCGTTTACGATGCACAGCGACCTAAATTATGGTCCTCGTCTTTCGGACGACGAGTATGAAAGAAGGATCATCGAGCTCCACCGCGGCCTATCACCCATGCCCACGAAGGATCAGGACAGAGAGGTGCGGCGTCGGGAGCTGGAGCTCGCGATCGACCACCGCCTAGGGCGCGACTTCCCACGGGAGCGCCGCGAAGCACTCTGGGCGGCAAAGGAGCGGGTGGAGAAGAAACGGCTGTGGCTTGGGGTTAGATTTTTGTTCAAGAGGCTTTTTGCGCAGAACGTAAACAGAGAAGCCCAGGGCCTTGCCGGCTACATGGTGGATGAGTATGCCAAGGTTCTCAATGCGGCCGAAGTCGAAAGCTTCTTCGGTCTTAAGAAAGGCCAGCGTCCCGTACTGCCCATCGATATAGACGAACTCAAGAAGTAGTTAAGCGAGGCTGAGTTGTGATATGGAAGTTGTTCACGCTGGGTTAGGATAGCAAGGGCTCGGGTGAAAGCGGCACCCACGCGATTGCTGAACAGGAGTTTTTTAGGACGGTCAGGGAACGAGTAGGGGTAAATCACGGTCACAAGGAGGAATTAAAATGATTCGATTTAAGACAATTTCCGGGAAAAAATCTACCAAAGCAACGGTAAAACGTCCAACCTTTGTTCCAGGCCTACTTGTCGTGAGGATTAAGGAAGATGTGGTGGCGAATGTGCCTGAGGTACGTAGGATAACGGCCGCGGCCGCTCGTGCCCTACACTTACCTGAGGCTATCGAGAAGCCGCTGCAAATTCTTCAGGTAAGAAACGTGATTCGCGAAGTAGTGCCGATTTTCGCAAAGGCATTATCGTTACGACCTAGCCCTGCCGCCCATCTCTCAGCAATGTCTTTTACCCGCAGTGTGCGCGAGTCCGAGAACGAAGACTTGCGTGGCATAAACCTTCTCCGGCTGTCTGCGAAAGCCGATCTTTCAAAGATCGAGAAGCAGTTGTCGGGGCTCAGAGGAATCGAGTATGTCCATCGCGTTCCCGCCCGTTGGTTAGCGCATGCCACCCCTCAAGCAAGCTCTGCGGACCCGTTAGTCAACCGTCAATGGGGGCTTAGAGCAATCCGATGGTTCGACACAACTCCATTGCCTGACGCGTCAAATGTTAAAGCCGCGGTGCTGGACACCGGCATCGACGCGACGCATCCCGATCTCAAAGGCCGGATCACCGCTTACAATCATGACGGCACTTCGGCGGAGGATGTCATCGGGCATGGAACTCATGTTGCGGGAATTATCGCGGCCAATGCCAATAATCATCTCGGTATCGCCGGTATCTGCATCCCGGAGCTGCATATCTGGAAAATCTTTGGCGACCAGCCGGCGTCGGACGGCGAATATTACGTCGATGAGCTTTTTTACCAGCGGGCGCTGAACGGCGCGCGAAACGCCGGCGTCCGAGTAGTCAATCTGAGCATCGGCGGTGGGGCGAAGAGCCGGACTGAGGAATTGCTCTTTCGCCGTCTGATTCAAAGTGGCACGGTCGTCGTCGCCGCGATGGGAAACGAGTTCGAAGAGGGTAACCCGGTCGAATACCCGGGAGCTTATCCGGGAGTTGTCGCCGTTGGTGCAATCGATGAGGCGAGCCGCCGCGCGCCTTTTTCGAATACGGGCAAGCATATCGCCCTATCGGCACCCGGGGTCAACATTCTCTCGACGCTGCCCATGAAAACTTCGCCCGCTCGCAAGAAGGTCGATACCAAATACAATGCCTGGAGTGGAACCTCCATGGCAACCCCTCATGTCACCGCTGCCGCGGCGCTCGTGATCTCGAAGCATCCTGACTGGACACCGGCGCAGGTCGCGGATCGCCTTACGGCAACGGCTCTCAAATTGCCGGAGATGGGTGGTAAGCCCAAAACAAATGAGCTTGGGGCGGGGTTGCTTAACTTAAAAGATGGACTATCCTCATAGGGTGTGAAGGCCACAAAAGCAGCCCAAAAACAATCTGCTCCCCCGCTGCGAGTCAACATTAAACTGACCGACGATTCCGATCCCGGCCGTTGCCACGACATTCTCTCCCGGTTGCGGGGCGTTCAGTCGGTCATCCAGACTTTTCCTGACGAGCCGGACAAAGAGCTAAAGCGCCTATTTGTCCTGGAAATCGAACCGTCGGAACTTGAGTCCGCGTTAAAAGAGCTTCGACGCCACTCCGAAGTGGAATACGCGGAGACAGCGCCGCAGCGGAAGCTCATCCGCTAGAACCACGTAATCGACGACGGAATGCTCCCACAACTTTTTGTCAACGGGCTGATTGCGGGCGGCATTTATTCCTTGGTAGCCCTGGGTTTCGGCCTGATTTATTCCACCACTCGTTTTTTCCATTTCGCCCACGGTGCTGTCTATGCCGTTGGCGCGTATCTGACTTACGCTTGCTGGCTCTCCGGGCTGAGTTTATACGTGGCCATTCCGCTCGCTGTTATCGGTACGTCGATCCTCGGCGCCTTGCTCGATATCGGGATTTACCGCCCTCTCAGGCAGAAAGGCGCGTCTAGCTTGATTCTTCTCATTGCGTCCCTTGGACTTTTCACCGTGATCCAGAATCTAATCTCTCTCGTCTTCGGGGACGATACCAAGACGATCCGCAGCGGCACGGTGACGGAAGGGCTGCCGTTGTTTGGCGCACGGATCACGCCGATTCAGATCGCGATTATTATCGTCAGTGCGGTGTTGATGCTCCTATGTTGGGTACTTATGAAAAAGACTAAGATCGGCAAGGCGATGCGAGCTGTGGCCAACGATCCTGAGTTGGCGCGAGTTGTCGGGATCGAGTCGGATCGAGTGATTCTCTTCACTTTCGCGCTGGGGTCTGCCTTGGCTGCGGTGGCGGCGATTCTAATCTCGTTGGATACCGACATGACCCCGATGATGGGCTTCTACGCCCTTCTGATGGGAGTCGTCGCGGTTATCGCCGGAGGAGTCGGCAGTATTCCAGGAGCGGCTCTTGGCGGGCTTTTAGTCGGCATTGCTCAGCACTTGGGTGTGTGGAAAATTCCCACGCAGTGGCAGGATACGATCGTCTTTCTGATTCTCATTTTCTTCCTGCTGTTTCGCCCTCAAGGTTTTTTGGGTAAAGCAGTCAAAAAGGCTGCTGTCTGATGGATTATCTCCTTCACATCCTCATCCTCATCGCGATCTATTCTATCCTCGTCGTCTCCCTTGACCTGATAGCCGGTTATACGGGCCTTCTCTCAATCGCTCATGCAGCGTTCTACGGCATCGGCGCCTACGCCACGGCTCTCTTGTCGCTTCACTTCCAGACCAATTTCCTGATCAACATGATTTTTGGTGCAGTTGGCGCGGCAGCTCTTGGCGTCATCGTTGCCTTTCCCTCGCTAAGAATCCACGATGACTACTTCGTTATTGCAACCTTTGGCTTTCAGATGATTCTTTACAGTATCTTTAACAACTGGATGGACTTGACCCGCGGGCCGTTGGGGATTCCCGGCATTCCCGTGGCGAGTCTTTTCGGCTTCGACATCGACACCCACTGGAAGTTCCTGATTCTCGCGGCGCTCTTCGCCGGTCTCTCGTATCTTTTTGTCCGTAAGTTGGTCAATTCCCCTTACGGGAGAGTGCTGAAAGCGATCCGGGAGGATGAAGTTTTCGCGCAGTCTCTGGGAAAGAACGTCAACGCCTACAAGATTCAGGTCTTTGTGATCGGCGGGGCTTTAGCATCCGTCGCCGGTAACCTGTACGCGCACTATATAACCTTCATCGATCCGACCAGCTTTACTATTCTGGAGTCCATTCTAGTCATTTCGATGGTGATCATCGGGGGCGCGGGTAGTTTGAAGGGGCCGGTTGTCGGGGCGGCGGTTTTGATCGTGCTGCCGGAGGCGCTGCGGTTCGTTGGGCTTCCGAGCAGCGTCGCGGCGAATCTACGACAGATCTTCTATGGGGGCCTGTTGGTCTTGATGATGCTTTACCGCCCGCAGGGGCTCATGGGCGAATTCAATCTTCAAAGGCACTAGATGAGTGAAGCGGTTCTGACCGGAAGCGATTTGCGAAAGGTGTTCGACGGTACCGTCGCTGTTGACGATGTCTCCTTTGCAATCGAGGAGAAGACCATTACAGCCATCATCGGGCCTAACGGGGCAGGGAAAACAACCCTGTTTAATCTGATCACTGGATTTCTTTCGCCCGACCACGGGGAGATTAGGTTCCGCGACAAGCCGTTAAACGGGATTTCGCCTCACGAGATAGCGCGGCAGGGTATTGCCCGGACGTTTCAGGACCTAAGACTCCTGAGACAGATCTCCGTCCGTGAGAATCTCCTGCTTGCCTGGGAGACTCGAAAGGAAGAAGGTTTTTGGCATGCCCTCTTCAGTCCCAATGTGGCGCTGGAGGAAAAGGCTCGGGCAATACGGCCGCATATACGTGTGCTGGGCTTTGAGGTTCTCTTCCGGTTGGCCAATGAGTTGGCGGGCAATCTTTCCTACGGGCAGCAGAAGCTGTTGACGCTTGCGTGTTGCTTGGCGACGCAGGCAGAGATTCTGCTGCTGGATGAACCTGTATCGGGCGTGGACCCGGAAACGGCTTCCCAAATCTTACGACACCTGCTTCAGCTCAAAGAGCAAGGCAGGTCCATAATCCTTATTGAGCATGACATAGAGGCAGTGAACAGCGTGGCCGACCAAGTGATAGTCATGGATGAGGGGAAGGTAATCGCATCGGGCTCAAAAGAAAAGGTTTTAGGCCGTCGAGAGATCGTCGAAGCGTATCTTACATAGGGATGGCCAGCGAGATGTTAAAGGTCAGCGGGCTGGAAGCGGGTTACGGCCGGAAGCAGATCCTCTACGGAATCGATCTGGAGGCCCACACAAATGAGGTGGTCGCGATCGTCGGTCATAACGGCGCCGGCAAGTCTACTCTTTTCAAGGCTCTCTTTGGCCTAATCCCGGTGTGGAAAGGCTCGGTCCATTATGAGGGCCGGGATATCACGGCTTCGCCGCCATCGGAGAAGATCCAGACCGGGATGGCTTATGTCCCTCAGGGTAACCGGGTCTTCGGCGAGTTATCCGTGCGAGAAAACCTGGAGGTGGGCGCTTACACGTTGGACGGACGAGCCGAGGTGGAAAAGAAAATCGCCGAAGTCTACTCCGTCTTCCCCGCGTTGAAACAGCGGGAGAAACAGCTCGCCGGTTCTCTAAGCGGCGGGGAAAAGCAGACGCTCGCCCTGGCCAACATCTTGGTTCTCTCGCCAAAGCTCCTTCTACTGGACGAGCCTTCCCTTGGGCTATCGCCCCCCTTAGTCAACGAGGCGTTCCAAAAGATCACCGAACTCAACCGGGCCTTTGGGACGACAGTGGTCATCGCCGAACAAAAGGTCAGGGAGGTGCTAAAGATTACTCAGCGTACGTACCTGCTGAAGATGGGAAGAGTCGCTTACGAGGGTTCCTCCGCGGCGCTGCTGGAGGGGGATCGGATCAGGGAGATTTTTCTTTAGCAATGGGATGCTATAATCTCGTGCTGTGCTAGCGCCGCATAAATTTTCGACTCTCAATGTTCTAATCGCCCTGTGCTTACTTCTGTCGGCGTTTCTCTCCGCCTGCTCGCCTTTTTACGTGCTGCGCGCGGCGTATGAAGAGGGAAAGATCCTCTGGCGGCGCGAACCGATCACGCAGTTTCTTGAAAAGGCGGAGGTCAATCAGGAAACCCAAGAAAAACTAAAGTTGGTCTTAGCCGTGCGCGAATATGCGCGCGACGTCTTGAAAATGAACGTCGGCGGGAGCTACGCCAGCTACTCCTACGTCGACCGGCCGGACCTCACCTTCATTCTTACCGCCGCGCCGAAGACGGAATTGAAACCCTACACCTGGTGGTTTCTCATCGTCGGCCGGGTTCCGTATAAAGGTTACTTTTCCAAAGTGGACGCGGAGGCCGCGGCGGCGGATATTCAATCCGAGGGATACGACACCAACATTCGGCCTTCGGCGGCCTTCAGCACGCTCGGCTGGTTTGACGATCCGCTGCTTTCTCACCTCTTGCGTTACGACAAAGTCACGTTGTCCGAAGTTGTCTTTCACGAGCTGTTTCACAACACGCTCTACGTCAAGGGGGCGGGGGCTTTCAACGAGAGCTCAGCCAATTTTATCGGGCATCGCGCGGCCATTGATTTCTTTCGCGACCGCTTCGGCGAAAACAGCACGGAGCACCAGAGAGCCATCCAGGCATGGCGGGAAGAATTGGAATTTTCGGATTTCATTGAAAAGCTCGCAGAGTCGCTTAACGAACTCTACGGCAAAGAGACTCCGTTCGAAGAAAAGCTAAGGTTGCGTGAGGCGATCTTCGAGCGCGGCAAGAAGGAGTGGGAGGAGCGGATCGCGGCACGCCCGGCCCATCGCTTTCGCGGCTTCGCCAAACAGCCGCTCAACAACGCGGTGATGATTCACTATCTTCTCTATCTAAAGAATCTTAAGCTGTTCGAAGCGATTTACGAGGCCAAAGAGAAAAATTTGCTCAAGGCCATCGACGCGATTCGGGAAGCGGTAAAGGAAGGCGGGGAGCCGTTCGAAAGAGTCCAATCGCTGCTCGACAAGCTGCCGTTAACCCATGCGCCAGCGGTCTCGACTGTTTCTTCTTCGGCAAGGTAGACGTGAATCTCGCTATAGGCACAGATGACGCCTCAGTAGTTCGCGTTGCAAAAATCAAATGCTCCTTCGCCAAAATCGATATTGGCATACTCGAAATATGCGTTGATGATCTGAACGGTAATCGAAACCTGGCGCGGACGAGAGACTAACGAACTTTCCGTCTATCAAGTTAGTCGTGCGTTACTGTGCCTATGCTTTCGGTCTATTCGTTGAGATCACGGCTGTATTTCTGGGCCTTTCAGCGTGCACCACGCACGACGCGGACGGTGCGTTGGCTGGCTGACGCTTGGGTGCATTCCTTCTTGTGTTCGGATATTTCATCGGTCGCGCTGTGAGGAAAGCGAAACCGCACTAATAGCGATCCGAGTGATCAGGATTTTATTGAAACGTCGATCAGTTCAATCCTACGGTGCGCCTCTAGCTACGCAATGAGGGAACGCTTGAGACTCTCCGATCACAGGCCATAAAAGTTTTGCGCACGAGGTCGAGCGGATTTTGGTCGAAAAACGTCGACGATCCATGTAATATAAGGCTACGTGCCCGAGTTGAGAACAACTCACACCCGCGGCGGAAAGAATAAATAGGCTCCGATGACACCGGACGAATATTTGCAAGGTATCCTTCGACGCGAGGCCGTAGACACTGGGATTTTCTCCCCGGTGCGTAATGTCCAAGGCCAACTCCAGCCCGTTATTCAGGATTGGGCGGGTTCCCACCTCCTCTCAATTAGTCCCAGCGGTTCCTTCGCCAAGGGCACCGCCAACCACAGCGGTACCGACATTGACCTCTTTATTTCCCTTGATCACAATACGAGCGAGACGCTTAAAGAGATTTACAACAGTCTTTTTCAAAGACTCACATCGAGAGGGTATATCCCCAAGCGACAGAACGTCTCGATAAACATTCGCGCTACCGGCTACAGCGTTGACCTCGTCCCAGGAAAGCGCCAGGACGCCTATTACGATGACCACAGTCTATACCGCCGAAAAGCCGACACCTGGACGAAGACAAACATTGCGACACATATCCGGCACGTTGTACTAAGCGGGTGTACCAGCGAGGCCAGAATCGTCAAGCTCTGGCGCGATCAGAAAGGTTTCGATTTTCCTTCGTTTTACCTGGAGCTGACCGTCATTAACTCCCTCGCGGGTCAGTACTTTGGAACGCTGTCGAGCAATATATGGAAAGTTTTCGAATATCTCCGCGACAGATTTTGCATTGCGCGTATCATTGATCCTGCCAACACCAACAACATAATCTCGGACGACCTCAGCGTCGCCGAACGCGCCAGGGTCAAGGCCGCTGCTGAGCAGGCCCTCCGAGCCACCAACTGGAGCCAGATAGTCGTATGAGCGCCTGGTCCCTCACCCGGCTCCTCGCCGAGCTTCACGATGACATCGAGCGCCGGCTCGCGGCTGCCCGCAAGGCGTTCGGGCACCCGACCACCAAGGGCGATGCGAGCGAGCACGTCTGGCTTGAGCTGTTGCAGAAGTATTTACCCCAAAGATACTGCGCGGAGAAAGCCCACGTCGTCGATAGCAACGGTGTATTCAGCGACCAGATTGATGTCGTCATATTCGACCGGCAATACTCGCCCCTCATCTTTAATTACGAAGGCCAGTCCGTCGTCCCAGCTGAAAGCGTCTACGCCGTCTTCGAAGCCAAACAGACTATCAATGCCGAACACATTGGCTATGCCCAGAAAAAAATCGAAAGTGTCCGCCGCCTGCATCGCACTAGCCTCCCGATTCCTAACATCTCCGGTATCTCTCCGCCGAAACCCTTGCCGCACATCATCGGGGGCCTGTTGACGTTCGAAAGCGACTGGACTCCCGCCGTCGGCCAGACCCTGCTTGACTCCCTGAGCAAGAAACCAGAAGACCGCCTTGATCTCGGCTGTGTAGCCGCTCATGGGATGTTCGGCTGCGATGACGCCGGTTGCTTCACCATCACCCCCCAAGGAAAACCCGCCACCGCATTTTTACTCGAACTTATCGCGCGGCTGCAGAGCAGCGCGACTGTACCGATGATCGACACCCGTGCATACGCCCGCTGGCTCGCTGGCCCGCCGAAGGTATAAAGGGTGCGTCAATGGACGGCCCGATGCGGTTGTGGCCCAGTTTTTGGCCCGATAGGGAGGGGCTCGACCAGATGAAGGAGTGGCAGAAGTATCAGGAAGATGCGGCAGAGTTCTTCAGATGCCTTGGTTTGTCCACTGCAGTTGAGGACTGCGTCCGCGGCGCTCGTGGCGAACATAAGATTGATGTCCATGTGACGGGAAGCCTGCACGGTATTGCGTTCAATTGGATCATCGAGTGCAAAGCTTGGCAAACAAACATTCCAAAGGAAAAGGTGCTGGCTCTTGCTGAGATTGTTCAGGATGTCGGGGCTGACCGCGGATTTCTTCTCTCGGAGATCGGTTTTCAGTCTGGCGCGGTGTTACAAGCAGCCAAGCGCAATATTACGCTTACGTCGCTTCAGGATCTGCGTGAAGCCGTGAAGTCGAGTATGAATGAGCAGGTGCTTTCGCGATTGAATTGGAGAGCGGACCGAGCGAAGGCCGAGTATCGGCGGCGACATTACGAACGAAAGAAGTACCTCACCGAACTGCTCATCTCGCCGCACTGGTTTTACCTCGACTATCTTTCCGTGGTTTTCGACCAAGCCGCCAGGGAGCTATACCCGCTGGTTTACAAGTTCAACTCTGCCCTCAAACTCGAGCTTGTTGCACACTCGATTGATGAACTGATTCCCGGCGTGGATGAGTTGGTATCCGCAGCCGAGAAGGACTTGGCGGCCGAACCGTGGCCACCGGAAGAGAAGTAGACCGTGCGTAACAACTTTGCGTGGAGCGCTGCCTAACCCGTCGTTCAAGCCAACCGGCCTACGGCAGGTTAACTTTGCTTAGCGTTGCGATTGAATTGAATTCTCCTTCAATCAAATCTTGCGAGATTTGACTGAGGCATCGCTCCTGCCGGGATCATCCTTGAACTTGATTGCTCCCAGGCTTTGAGGGATAAAAAGCTAGACGTTAGGTGGACGGAACAAGCCCGAAGATGTACGAGCTAGAGATTCAGGAAATTGCAGCAGCGATACGAAGCCAAAAATGTGTCTTTTTCATTGGAGCTGGTCTTTCCGAGGAAGCTGGACTTCCCAGTTGGCTAGGTTTGATCAAGAGCTGTCTGGACGATCTCAGCACTAAAACTGATGCTGAGTATCTCACAATCGCTCAGGCATACTCCCAGAAGTTTGGTAGAGCCGCGCTTGAAGCCAAAGTCACTGCGTTGACAGATACGTCCAATATATCACCAACAGATCTACACCAGAGCTTGTCGGAACTCGGTGTCAGCACATGGCTGACAACAAACTACGATGATCTGTTAGAGCGTGCACTGCATTGCCCTGAGCAGAATGTTGTTGTCGAGGACAGAGATCTCGCTCGAGAGATACCAGGCGCGCCAATAATTATCAAGATTCATGGCGATTACCGGCGTCCGCATACAATTATCCTGACAAGGAACGACTACTTCCTGAGTCACCAACAAAGCGCGTTGATCTGGGACCAAGTACGGATACTACTTACGAAGCAAACATTCGTGTTCCTGGGATACAGTCTGCAAGATCCAGACTTTTCGCAATTGCAAGCGCAGCTTGTCCACCGGTTAGGACTGGACGGGCTAAGACCCTCATATGCCGTAATGTTCGATGTGGACGAAGTCCGGAAGGAGGACTTGCTCTCCAGGAAGGTCAAGGTCATAGAGCTATCGTCATTGGCGAACAACCCCAAGTCCGGGGCGCATCGTTTCGTAGAAATGCTGTCGAATATCCTCAGACAGTATCCACCTCTTAGCCCTGAGTATCACGGGGCTGACGAGGCAAGAAAACTCGTCCCTGATGAGGTGTTGAAAAGACACGCAGGGACTGGGCGGCTTATCTGTTGCATCGAGTATCGAATATTTTGTAGCTATCTGGACACAGCGCAGCCCATGACGTTTCCGACGGGATGGAGAGCACCTGTGCGACGTGAATACTTGGGGGACGACTACCACCCGGAGCAGTACCAACGCAATGATCAAACAAATGTGTGGGTAGGGGTTGCGATCTTTCAAATTCGTAGTGGCACTGCACGGCGTGCGTCAGCAAAAAGCGGCCCACCTAGCCGCAGGAGCCGTCGGCCCCGATGAGGCCGGAGCGCCGCGGCCCAGCGGCGGCGCGACGGGGCTACAATTGAACTGAATTCTCCAACTATTCTAATATCAATCGTTGCATAAGTATATGCACTAGTATATCGTTTCATTGAACCATATCTATTAGCTATGCCGTGTGTTATGCTGCCGGCATGGCTAGAAAATCGACTCGTTCCAAATTGGTGCTGACGCCAGAGGAAGTCACAATGCTTGATCAACTGCGCAGATCCCG
>ORMF010533416.1_pt1 | contig 14407 bp, 14 predicted proteins | sample 1779871 | NCBI WGS metagenome assembly ORMF01 (sample SAMEA104232316, study PRJEB22302) | groundwater metagenome | biome: forest; feature: aquifer; material: groundwater | place: USA | collected 2011-08-07 | depth 5.4 m | reverse complement strand
TTGAGCTTAACCATCGCCTCTTCGATCTTTGCCGTCGATATCGGGTCTAGCGCAGAGCCTGGCTCGTCAAAAAGTATGGCCTCGGGGCTCACGGCCAGCGTCCTGGCGATGCACAGCCGCTGCTGCTGGCCTCCGGAAAGTTTCATGGCCTGTTCGTTGAGGCGGTCCTTGATCTCGTCCCAAAGATAGGCATCGGTCAGGGCCTTCTCGGCGGCCTGGGCCAGCGTGTTTTTATCCCGGATGCCCTGACGGCGCAGGCCATAAACGACGTTTTCAAATACCGTTGTCGGTAGAGGGATCGGCAGCGCGAAAATAATGCCAACTTTGCGCCTCAAAAGCACCGGATCGAAATCGCGGTAGATGTCCTTGCCGTCCATGACAACGTGTCCGTCCACGGACGCGTTGGCCGTAAAATCGATGAGCCGGTTCAGGGTCTTAAGCAGCGTCGTCTTGCCCGAATTGGCCGGGCCGATGATGCTCAGTATTTGATTGGCCTCGATGTCCAGCGACACGTCTTCCAGGGAAACGTTATTTGCGAACCGGACAGTCAAATTCCTGGTGCTGATCTTCACGGGAGCGGGACTCACCATTTTTTCTTGCCCCTGAAATATGACCGTATCGTGACGGCGATGAGGTTCATCAGAAGCACGATGGCCAAGAGCACCAGCGCGGTACCGTAGCGGACGTGCACGGAGACATTGGGGACCTGCGTCGACAGCACGTAAAGGTGGTAAGGCAGCGCCATCACTTGGTCGAAAACACTTTGAGGCAGGCGCGGCAGGTAAAACGCCGCCACCGTGAACAGGATGGGCGCCGTCTCGCCGGCCGCGCGGCCCACGCCGAGGATGGTCCCTGTTAGGATGCCGGGCAGCGCGTGCGGCAGCACCGCGTGCTTGATAGTCTGGAGTTTGGTGGCGCCCAAAGAGAGGCTGACCTCACGGAAGGATTTGGGCACCGAGTCCAGCGCCTCGCGCGAGGACGTGATGATCACCGGCAGGATCATGATGGCCAGAGTCAGCGAGCCCGAGAGTATGGACGCCCCGAATTTAAAAAAACCGACGAACAGCGCCAGGCCGAACAGGCCGAACACCACTGAAGGCACGCCGGCGAGGTTGATGATGGCCAGCCTCACGACGCGGTTAAGCCAGTTGTCCTTTGAGTATTCGCTCAGGTAGATCGCCGCGAGCAGCCCGAGAGGCAGAGCGAAAAGCACAGCGCCGGCCACCAGGCAAAACGTCCCGACGATGGCGGGCAGGATGCCGCCGGCACGCATGCCCGAGCGCGGCATCTGGCTCAAAAATTCCCAGCTCATCGCCGGCGCGCCGTTTTTGACGATGATCACGATGACGGCTCCGACAGGCACAATCACCAGCAGCGTGGCCAGGAGCAACACCGTGAAAGCTATCTTTTGGGTGAGCTTGGGTGAAAGCGTCATTTTCTTTTCCTGTGCATCACTACGTCCGCGGTCATATTGACGATGAACGTGATCACGAAAAGCACGACTCCTATGGCAAACAGCGCGAAATAATGGTCACTTCCCTGCACGGTCTCGCCCATCTCCGCGGCAACCGTCGCGGTCAGCGTCCTCACGGGATAAAACAGGCCGCGCGGCATGGCCGGCGAGTTGCCTGTGATCATCATGACAGCCATCGTCTCACCAACCACGCGCCCGATGCCCAGCATCACGCTGGCCAGTATCCCCGACGAGGCGGCCGGCAGCACGACGCGATAGATGGTCTGCCATTTGGTCGCGCCCAGTGCGTAGGCGCCTTCTTTGTAATTTTTAGGCACCGAATGCAGCGCGTCTTCGGCGATGGAGACGATGGTGGGCATGGCCATAAAAGCCAGGATCACCGATCCCGAAAACGCCGTCAGGCCCGTGGGCACGCCGAACAGCGCCTTAGTCCAGGGCACGATGGTCACCATGCCGATGAAACCGAGCACGACGCTCGGGATGGCCGCCAAAAGTTCTATCCCCGACTTCAATATTTCTTTGAGCTTCGGTGGAGCGACTTCGGAAATATAAATAGCTGAGGCAATGCCCAGAGGAATAGAGATGACGGCCGCGCCGAAGGTCACCAGCAACGTACCGCAGATCAACGGAAGGATGCCGAACTTCGGAGGCTCTGAGATAGGATGCCAAGCCTTACCTGACAAGAAAGCGGACAAATCGTAAGTCGCGAACAACTGCACGCCTTCTTTCAAAAGGAAAAAAAAGATCAGCGCGACGATAAAAATCGACGCGGCCCCGCTAGAGCGGATGGCGAATTCGGCGACGCTTTCTTTCAGTTTTCTAAAAGACATGGATTAGTGGGCGATGGGGACGAAATCTTCCTTTTCAACAATAGCCTGCCCTTCTGGCGACAGGATGAAATCGATAAAGCCCTTTACAGCGTCTTTTGGCTTTCCGGGCGTGTACATCAAAAGCGGGCGTGAAATAGGGTAGCGGCCGCTGCGCACGTCCTCGATCGTGGGCTGCACGTATTCATCGCCCGAGGTCTTGGCGATGGCGACCGGCTTATGTTTCTCGCTGATATAACCCATGCCGTAGTAACCGATAGCGGCCGAGTTCTGAGAAACCTCATCGGCGATGGCCTGGCTCGAGGACAGAAGCAACGCGTCCGGCGTGAACTCGCGCTGATTGTCCCCTTGGCTCAAAATATGCTCTTTGAAATAAACGTGCGTCCCCGAATTTACCTCACGCGAAAGAACTACAAAGGGCATGTCCTGGCCGCCGACCTCTTTCCAGTTCTTGACAGCACCCGTAAAAATATCAGCCAACTGAGTCATTGTGAGTTTCGAAACCGGGTTGCTCGGATGCACGACCACGGCCAGCCCGTCCAACGCCACTTTGAACTCTTTGGGGTCTGTGTTCTTTTTTGCCGCCATCTCGCGCTCCTTGTTTTTGATCTCGCGCGAGCTCATGGCGATATCACACGTGCCGCTGATCAGCGCGGAGATACCCGTCCCCGACCCGCCTCCGGTGACCGCGATAAAAGAGGCCGGGTCTTTTTCCATGTACTTTTCGGCCCAGGCCTGCACGAGATTGACCATGGTGTCCGAGCCTTTGATCTGTATCTGGTTTTCGGCGCGCGCCGGCAAGGCGGAAAGCACCGTGAGAGCGGCCAGAAGCGCCAACGACCAAATTTTAAGGGGGTTTTTCAAGCGAGTTCTCCTTTGAAGGACATGATAGCCTTGTTTAATGAAGCGTTTATGAACCAATTATGAAGATTGTGTGAAACTCTAAAATTTCAAGCTCAAGTCCACCTGCGAGCGCAGAACCTTTTCATCGACCGCGTTGGCCGCCACCGAAGCCGGCGCCGGCTCGCGCACCATCACAATGGCGTTGGTCCAGTTAAGAGAAACGCTGTCGGTGAGCTGCAGACCCAGACCCAGCTTATGGCCAAAACGGTTGCTGTGGCCAGTGCCGCCCGGGCCGCCAAAATCGCTGTCGTTGAACGCGGCAACCACCGCGTTGGCGCCTATGGAGTAATAGCCGTACTGCAGCTCCCAGTCGCCTTTTTTCTTGAGTTTGCCGAACTTTACACCCAGTCCCCAGGCCGTGTCCTCGCCATGTGCCTCGTGCACCAACTCGCGCGACTCATCGATGCTGCCGAGGTTCTCGACCCAGTCCTGCCACAGCGTCACGGGCCGGCCGTTCCAGTGGAACACCTGCTCATTATAAAAATCGAACACCTGCGGATTGTCCAGCGCCGACGTGTTCGTCCTGAGAAACGAAGTGGCCGTATTGCTGGTGATTGTCTGAAAATAATTTGGATAATCGTAAAAGGACACGGCTGAACTGAACTCGACGGGTTTTTCGGTGCCAAACCGTCCGGTGGACACGTTCAGCGCCGCCTGATAACCATAAAGCTGCGCGTCGGTCCCGGCGCCGGAGTTTTCATTGACCAGGTACTGGCCCGCGGTCCAATAGCTTTGCACCTTGGTGCCATCCGCGTCGAAATGCTGCAACGTCGCTTTTTCATACAGACCTTCGGGCGTCACGTCCGCGTCCCAGACAATGCCCGTGGAATAGCGCAAAAACGGATTTTCAAATTTTCCGACGCCTAGGGTCACCTCTTTGACAGGCCCGCGGTCTTTGAACACCGACGGGGAATACTGCGCGAAGGCGCGGTCGATGAAGATGTTCTTATAAGTGAAGTAACCGGGATTGCCCAGCGTCACGTTCGTCGAGGTGTTGTCAGTGGCCAGGCCGTTGCTGCCCGCCGTCGCGCTGACCAGCCTGAAACCGGCCTTCCACTCGTCTCCGAAATCCTTCTCAACGCCCCAGCGCAGCCTGAAGCGGAATCGCGTCCTGTCCCTGTCGTCCGAACTTCCGGGGGCGACTTCATCTTTATCAAAATAATTGAACGACTCGTAACGCAACCTCACGTCGCCGCCCTGCTTGAGCCCTTTGAGCCAAGGCACTGCCTCGCCGAGGTTGTCTTTGAGGCTTTTTTGGAAGTCCGCGTCGTTCATCGTCGCGCCCGAGGGCTGCATCGCCGCCTGCGTTTGCGGGATTTCCAGCACGCGGCTGGACTCCAACTGTTGTATCCTTAAATTTTGCTGGTCTATGGTCCTCTGCATCTGGCCCATCTGCTGCTTCATGCCCTCCAGTGCGGCAACAACGTCGGGCGTGGTATCCGCGTGGACAGTGACGGTACTTGCCAATACCATCGCGGCGATAAACACCGGTAACGCTGTCTTCATGTTTCCTCCTTGGTAGTAGGCTGGTCCGATTAACTATGACCCATGTATAGTCTATGAATGTGAAGGAATAATGAAGTGCCGGTGAATTTAGTATGAAAAGGGCATAAAAAACGGGGCGGGAGAACTCTCCCGCCCCTGTCTTGCCGGCTATGGATGTGTTATTTAGACTTCGAGATAGGCCCTCAGCATCCAACCCATCTTCTCATGCTGTTCCATGAGGCCCGTGAGAAAGTCGCTGGTGCCCATGTCGCCGTATTCCTCGGCGCATTTGACCAGGTCCTGTCTCAGCGCGACAATGATGGTCTCGTGGTCGGTCAAAAGATTGGTGATCATTTTCTTGGCGTCCGAATGTTCGGCGGGAAACTCCCTGAGCCTGGTCCTTTGAGCGAACTCCTTGAGCGTTCCGAAGGACTTGCCGCCCAGAGACCGCGCGCGCTCGGCGACCTCGTCGATGATCTCGTCCAGCGCTTCGTACTGGGCCTCAAAAAATTTGTGCAGTTCGCTGAAATCGGGGCCGATGACGTTCCAGTGATAGTTACGTGTCTTGGTGTACAGCACGTACTCGTCCGAAAGCAGGTGGTTCAAAATCTCTATGGCACCGCTTCGGCCGGCGTCAGATATCCCGATATTGGTTTTCATGGTCTTACGGTCTCCTTGTTAAGATAAGAAAATCCCCCGCCCTTTTGGAGCGGGGGATCTTTTAAAACGACGCTTACAGCTTTACGACGTTGGCGGCTTGCTCACCCTTGGGGCCTGACGTGATATCGAAAGATACCAACTGGCCTTCGGCTAAAGTCTTGAACCCCTCGCCCTGCAGCGCTGAATAGTGGACGAATACGTCCTTCTTCCCGCCCTCGGGGGTAATGAAACCATAGCCTTTTTGGTCGCTAAACCACTTGATTGTGCCTTGTGCCATTTATTTATGTTTCCTTAGTTGTACTTATGGGTCAATGTCTTTGGTGCTTAAAAAAAATAAAGCCGCGAATTAAGTAAAGTCCGCGGCTTTCTCTTCGTATTCATGTAAGCGTCAAAAACAACCTTTACTAACTACGGATTAAGTATACCAGATGCCCCCCGTATGTCAAATCCTATTATTTCCGGCCCCTCCCTCACGCAGGATGGTCGGGCCATTCATAAAAGCCGATCCACCGCTTGTAAAACCACCGCCATAACTCCAGAGGGTTGAGCCGCCGTGACGCCCTGCGCAAACGATAAAAACAATAATCTATCGCCATGGCCGGCCGCGAGGGAAAAAGACGCGGCAGGAGGCCCAGCGCCTGGTTTTGCTCCACCAAAAACTTGCTGAAACTGCCCAGGCCCGTGATGTCCACGTCCCATTTGCGGCGGAAGTGCTGGTAGCCCTTCAATATCTCACGCATGTTCCATTTGAAAGCAAAGGGCCGTATGTCCTCGGCGCGTGTGATGCGGTGCGGAAAATCAAAATCCACCACCGACGCTGGCTCGAACCACTGGCTATGGCCGGCTTTCTTAAGCGTCAGCCCCGAGTCGCATTCGCCGGCCTCCAGCATATTTTCGTCGAAGATCCCTAGATCCAGAGCCGTCTTGGTCACGACGAGCTGGCAGTGCAGCTCACCGTAATCAGTGGCCCTGCACTTGAGGTTTGAAGACTCGAGAAACGTGTGCTTGGCGAAACACAGTTCTTTGTTGGCATAGGCCTTGCCGTTTTTATAGGTGATATAGAAGTCGTTGGCCGCGGTGTGTATGCGTTCGGGGGTTTCCAGCAGCAGAGGGACCACCAGGCTGGCCCGGGTTTCGGTCTGACAAGCCACCAAAGGCTCCAGCCAGTTTTTTCGCACATAAACGTCATTGTCCATGAGTACCACCAGACGCGTTCGGACTTCGCGCAGGCCGATGTTGCGGGACTGGCCGGCGTTGAGAAGTTTGTCTTTAAAGATAAAACGGACACGGGGGCCGAAACTCTGTTCCCAGCGCCGGCGCAATTTCTCCGGCGCCCCGCCTATCACCGCCACGACGGCACAGACCGCCGGCGTGAAGGCCAAAAGTGTCTGCAGGCATTTCTCCGTAGTGGAAAAACGATCACGAACCACGACAACGACTGTGCAAAATTCCAATGTCATCACTCAACAATTATGCCCCACGGCCGCATTTCTGACAAGCGCTCAGTTCATTTGGAAGATAAAATAGGATTAATTCTTACGGGTGGCGGCCGGAAGCCCGATGGCGCCGTCTTTGATATTTTCTAAAATGAGGTCGCAGGTCCGGGCGATGGCATCCGAGCCATGCAGACGCGCGCTGACCCGGCATGCCCGGCCGCGCAGAGCCTCATCGTTCATCAGCCGGCCGAGGGCGGCCGTCACGGTTTTGATGGTGTAATTTTTTGGAAGCATCCTCTCGCCCAGTCCCAGACGGACCACACGCGCGGCGTTGTCAAATTGATCGTGAGCGAAAGGCGTGACCAGCTGCGGGACACCCGCTGCAAACGCCTGGGCCGTGGTCCCTATCCCGCCGTGATGGATCACCGCGGCCGCGCGCGGGAACACCTGGCTGAAGGGCGCGTAGCGCACCGCCATCACGCCGGGAGGCAGTGAGGCGGAGATTTGATCCTCAAATAAGTTGATCAAGAGCCCGCGACAACCGAGAACGCGGCAGGCCTCGGCGGATACTTCAAATAATGAGCGCGCCTGCTTCATCGCCGACCCGGCCGTGAACACCACCGGCGCCGGCCCCGCTTTCAGAAACGCGTCCACTTCGGGGGGCATGCTTTGAATATGGTCGACATCATATAAAGGAAATCCGGTAAGCCGCACGCAGGGAGGCCAGTCGGGTTGAGGCGGGGCGAACCAATCAGGAAAAAGCCCTACAGTCATCAGCGGCGAATGCACCCAGTCCCTGAGCACGTGCCGTACGGGTGAAAGGCCCAGCGAAGCGCGAAACGCGTTGATCTCTGGCGTCAAGATGCCGTCGGTGATGTGGTTGGCGAGGCTCAGATACGCTCTTTTAAAAATCCTCGGCATGTGGGACATCCAGGGCGCGCGGCTGTATTCCGGCGTGTCGTAGAGGCTCATGAGAATCGCCGGCTGAAGGTGCAGTATCGCCATAGGCAGCCCCAGATTCTCCTGTGCTATCCGGGCGCCCCACGCCAAGGAAGAACCGACGACAAGCGTTTGTCCCGGCACATACCTTTCTTCCAGGAACCGGTAAACGACGGGGACCAGAGGCAGAAAAAAGTTGCGCGACAGATATTCAAACGCATGCGTCGGGTCCCAGAGCCGCGGGTCCTCGAGCGAGCTCTTAAAATCTTCGGCGCTGGACGACGACGCGAACTCCAGCCCCGAGCTTTCTATCAGCGCCTTGAAGTGGTCGTTGGTCAAAACAGTGACGCGGTGGCCGCGGCGCCTGAGCTCACAGCCTACGCCTATGAACGGGTGCACATCCCCGGCGCTGCCTATCGGAACGAGAAAAATGTCCATGTAAGACCTTACCTAAAAGATAAACCCCTTGCAACCGTCGTTGCAAGGGGTTTAAAGATGCGGCGAGGAGAGGTTTAGCGGCCTACCAGCGCAGACGGCCCTGAACCGAAACGGCCGTCTCGGCCACAAAACGGCCTTCCACGGCAACACTCCACTGATCGCCGGGCAGCATGAGCTGCAAGCCTGCGAAAACACCCACGACTTCGTCGCTCTCACGTGTGCCCGTCAGTACCGACTGAGTTGTGGCGCCTGGTTGCGTGAACGCGCTGGTGCCCGTAATGTCCACTTCCAGGTCTGAATACTGGACACCGGCGGTCGTGATGAAATCGAGATCGCCCAGTAGATTGTCCCAACGCTGAGACAGGCCGAGGGCAGCCTGCCATTCGCTAACCTCGACTTCCATTGAAAATGAGCTCGCATCGACGGTCCCGCGGCGCACGCTTTCGACGTCGGGATTGGAAAAACGGTAACCGCCGCTTCCGAATAACCACATATTGGGTTGATTGGGCACGACCGGAAAGCTGATGATGTCGACTTTCCCGCTGCCACCGACCGCGAAGTCGGTGTCCGTTTTAAGGACGGTTCTTGTCGTCGTGGCGCTGGCCGGGTTGATACGAATAGTCCCCAGATCAAACTCCGCCACGCCCAAAAAAAGGCTCAGGTGCGCCTGTGAAACCGGGTCGAATTGGATCGTGGCGCCGTACCAGCTCGCCTCGAGGTCCTCGCTCTCTTCCAAATTCCTGTCCAGCACAAAATCACCTACGGCGCCTGCGCCCACCGCAAAGGGACAACCGCTGTCGACCAGGCATTTCATCTGATAGGTATTCAAATCGGCGTCCGACGGCATCGCGAACGCGAGGGAGGCCCATAACAACGCCGGGCCCGCTAAGATCAAACTCAAACATAGGTTTGTGCGCTTCATTCTATAATCTCCGTAGATTAGGTTAAAATGCAACCAGCGAATATGCGTTTAGTATACAAAGAGTAGGGATTGAGTCAATACAAATCAAAGGGTTAAACTAGGATTCTGAAGTCTTCGGAGCGTTTGTAGCCTGCTGATCCAGCGCCCGCCTATAAACGGGTGTGCATAGTCCGCACTGCCGATGGGAATGAGAATTATATTCACCACCGTATTGTATGTGAAGTCTTCTTTTATTTTATAGAGAAATTTTTGTTACTTGCCGCAACAATACCTCGGCGATAGAATGACAGCTCGCCGGCTTAATAAACAGTCGATTGAATATGCGTTTTCGCTTTTAGCTTATCGGATATGGTTTTTAATTTTTTCTCATCGGCAGGCAAAATACCCGCGTCTTGCGGCATTCGGTCCACCGTGTAGATCTGCACTTCCGAAGGGCGAATGCATCGGACAGCCTCGATCCAGTCATCCACGGCTTTCTCCCCCGTGTTATCGACCTTGCCTGTCACGAACATGCTTTGGAGTACCACATTAGGAAGATCACTAAGACCCTGAATCACGTCCCCCCAGGATAGCGTGGTGAAAGGCCTGTTGACGTCATGGAAAATATAAAGACTTCCGGCGTCCAATTTCATGAAACGCCCGTCGAGCTTGGAAAGCGCGTCGCGTATTTCTTTCTTATGACACGTTGAGGAATTGGAGAGTATCCCCAGCGGGGTCTTCGGAAAATAGACATCCCGAAGCGTCAATAAACTGTCGACGATGTCCGCGAAATCCGGGTGAAGCGTCGGTTCACCGTTGCCTGAAAGCATGATCCAGTCGATTTTTATTTTTTGGTCTCTGATCCTCTCAAAATCGGACAAAAGTTGCGCGTAGATCTCGGGGAAATCGGCAAACCCCCGCCCGCCGGGTGAGTCTTTGTACTGACAATAAACGCAGTCAAAAGTGCACACCTTGGCATTCGCGGGCAAAAGATTGATCCCGAGAGACTTCCCAAATCGCCTCGAAACAACGGGCCCGTAGACTATCCCCGACTGAAGTTTAATGGCATCCATTTTGAACCTCTTCCTTTCTGGTCTCCAGCGCCTGATCGGTTTTCTGCACCGCCTCCAACACATAGGGCAAAAGCCTGTCTAAACCGCAGCGCGGGCTGTCCAGCAGATTGCAGGTATCCCGCGACAAGGGCGGTTTCTCGCATCGGAACGAAACTTGTTTTTTTACAAGCTCCGTATAATCCGGCAGATTCGGATTGTCCATGCGCTGGGCAACGCGGACGAGTTCGGGCAGGTACCGAAAAAGCGCGCACCCCTGCGGGTCCGGATTTTTGCATTCCCTCGGATGGGATCCGACATAGGGACATTTAGGACAAACTAGCTCCCTCACAGAATCTTCAAATGCCCGCTTGTTCCAATAGAAATAGGTCTTTTCGTTCTCGCTCATGAAATCCCCCTTGTCCGCTTCTGTTCCTGCATAAAAGACATTTCCGGCTTGAGCGGTAATCCGCGTTTTCGGCTGATGGCTTTGTCGACGGGCGGCGCTACACCCTCACGCTGCGAACTGACGCGTTTTGACTTTACAGGTTTGGGGACCCGGCGGCTCTTGATCTGCAATTCCAGAAATTCCTTCAAAAATTGCGCCGGGACAACACGTACCTTTTTAGCGTCTGAAAGCAGTACCACGCCGCCCTCCGATTCGGATGCGTGCGCGATAGGGGCCCAATATTTCGCGTTCTGATCCAGCTGCCTGAAATAACGCCAACGAAAGGCCGTGAGCCTCGCCAAAGGCGCGTGGTGAAACCAGTTCCACAAACCAGCATCGGGAAGAAGCTGGCGCGGCCAGCCCGTCAAGCGCAGTGCGCGATGGTGCTTGCGCGCGGGCCATTTCCAGTCAATCAAGTATCTGGCCGCGCCGTCTTCTTCCATCGGTTCATGAACACTTTTTAAGCGGATCATAGCCTGCTCCCCTCTTGCAACAGCGGTCGTTTCGGGTTGCCAAACCGCCCACCAGATGCCCCCTGTCTTCAAGGCGCGATTCGTTTCCCTTGTTTATAGATTAAACAAAGATAGCTTTATCAAAAATCAGGGGATGCCCTGAATTTTTTAGGAGAGATTCTCGCAGGCGGTATCGGGGAATCCCCGATAGTTACGGGCTAAGTTTTACGGCTTTGCGCCCATTCGACGGCGGAGCGTGTGAGCTTGGCCGCATTGTCGAGATGGAGCTTGATCTTGATGTGCTCGCGGTAGGATTCGACGGTCTTGACGCTTAAATGCAGGCGGTCGGCGATGTCCCGCGTCCTCAGACCGTCACCGATGAGCCTGAAAACCTCCAGCTCCCGGTCGCTTAAGCTTTCTACAGGATCCGCGTTGATTGTCGTGACGCCCGCCATCTGCTTCAGCATTTTCGAAGAGACATCGGAGCTGAGATAAATATCGCCGCCCAGCACCCGGCGTATGGCTGCGATGATATTTTCGGTTGTGGCTTCTTTCATGATGTAGCCGCGCGCGCCGGCGCGCAGGGAGCGCTCCGCGTACAGCGCTTCGTTGTGCATGGAAAGGATGAGCACCGGCAGCGCGGCGAAACGGATTTTCAGGTCCTTCACCAGGTCCAGCCCGCTGGCCTCCTTGAGCGTCAGATCGACGATGGCGATATCCGGCTTTTTCGCCAGAATGCCCTCCAGCGCCGACGGGATGTCGCCCGCCTCCCCGCAAACCGCCAGGTCCGACTCCTGATTGATCAATTCCTTGAGCCCCTGCCGCATGGCGGGATGATCGTCGACCAGGAAAACAAATTTTTTAATTTTCGTTTTTTTGGCTGTCTTTTTCATGAGGATGCGGGAAATGTACAGCTGACCGCAGTCCCTCCGCGGGACCCCGGCTTAATCTCAAGCGTGGCGTTTAACATCGCGGCTCTGGATCTCATGATATGTAAACCCAGTCCTTTTTGCGTTGACGGTTTTGAGAACCGCTTGCCGTCGTTTTCTATCCTCAGCTCTGACTCATGGGCATTCTTTTTTTTGAGTTGAATGCGGATATTCTTGGCCTGCCCATGTTTCACCGCATTGCCGACGGCCTCCCGCGCGATACGATAAAGATGCGCGGCCGCTCCATCATCCGACAAGCGGGTATTTATGTCAATCTGGACGGCGCAATGAATGCCCAGGGTCTTTTCTGTGTCACGCGCGAGTTTCCTTAATGAGGACGCGATATTTTCAGACTGCGTCTCCAAGGCATAAAGTCCCTGCGCCAGCTCGCGTATCTGAGTGACGGCCTGGTTGATCATGCCGACCACGCGTTTCAGCTCCTGGGCAGCCGGTGAGGATGTACGCGTCAATTTTTGTTCCAGCACTTTGGCTGTGATCGCCGTCGACGTCAGGTGCTGCGCGATGCCGTCGTGCAGCTCCTGGCCCAGTCTCTGCTGTTCCTTCTTCGCGATCTCCACCACCATCTCCTCCAGCCGCCGGCGCTCCGTGATGTCAATGCCGGTGCCGATCACGTGTTCCGGGGAAGTTTCCTGGTGCGATAGGAGCGAGTTCGACCACGCGATGAGTCTCTTTTCGCCCGTTTTGGTCAGCCACACGGCCTCGAAACTGTTCACTAGCCGCTTGGAATCCGCTCTCAGGAAATTCTTGACCACCGCGTCCCTGTCTTCGGTCGCAAGAAAAAAATCCCAAAACGGCTTGCCGGCCACTTCCTGAAACGAATAACCGGTGGTCTCTTCGCAGGCGCGGTTGAAATTGACGATGCGGCCCCGGCGGTCCAGCACCAACACCAGCGAGCGAACGGTATTCAGCACCGCCGCGGTGAACTCGCCCTGTTCTTTGAGGTCTTTCTGGTATCGTTTGACCTCGGTGATGTCACGTATGACGCCGGTAAAAAAACGTCGGCCGCCTTCCTTGCGGCCTTCATTGACGCCAAGATACACAGGAAAATTCGTGCCGTCTTTTTTCCTGCCGATCACTTCGCGCCCGATGCCGATGATCTTGCGCTGGCCGGTGCGCAGGTAATTTTGTATATACCCGTCATGCTCGCGGGCGTAAGGATGGGGCATCAGCATGCTGATGTTTTTGCCTATGAGTTCCCTGGGAGCGTAACCAAAAATCTTTTCTACGGCGGGATTCACGGCCTGCATAATGCCGTCTTCATCAATCGCGATGATCGCGTCGATGACCGTGTTTAGTATGGACTCTACACTCGGGATATTTGTCTTGGGCAACGAAACAATCCTTCTTGTGCTAGCCCGCATTGTAGCACCTAAGCTATGCCCGTTCTAGCGCCACTTTTCTCAAACGCAGCGCATTGCCAACAACGGAAACTGAACTAAAGCTCATAGCGGCGCTGGCAATGACCGGGGAAAGCAGGATCCCAAAGAAGGGGTAAAGGATCCCGGCCGCGATCGGAACACCCAGGACATTGTAAAAAAACGCGAAGAAAAGGTTTTGACGGATGTTCCGCATGGTCGCCCGGCTTAACCGGCGCGCTTTGGCGATCCCCCGGAGATCTCCTTTTACAAGCGTGACTCCGGCGCTCTCCATCGCGACATCCGTGCCCGTACCCATCGCGATACCCACATCAGCTTGGGCCAGCGCCGGCGCGTCATTTACGCCGTCCCCCGCCATCGCGACGTGTCTTCCTTTGGCCTGAAACTCCTTCACGATCCTGCCTTTTTCTTCCGGCAAAACGCCTGCCCTGACCTCATCGATCCCGAGCTTTCTCGCCACGGCGTCGGCGGTGACTTGATTATCACCGGTGACCATGACAAGTCTAAGGCCTTCTTTATGCAAAAGATTGATGGCCTCCGGCGTGGATTTTTTTATGGAATCCGAAACTCCAAGAATACCTAAAATTTCTTTGTCTCTGGCCAGAAACATCACGGTTTGACCGTCTTTTCGCAGCTCGTCGGCTTTGGGTGAGAGGCTGTTCACGGAAATCCCCAACTCTTCGACCCATTTTTGATTTCCAAGAATGACGGTTTTGGCCCCCAAGTTTCCCTGAACGCCCTTGCCGGTGGTGGATTTAAAATCCTTCACCTCGGAAAAATGAAATCCTTTTGCTTCGGCCCCTTTCACGATGGCCTGGGCCAGCGGATGCTCGCTGCCCCTTTCCAAGCTCGCCGCAAGCCCCAAGAACTCCTCCTCACCTATTCCTTGCGCGGGGACAACCGAGACAAGCCTGGGTTTTCCCTCGGTCAAGGTGCCCGTTTTATCGAAGATCAGCGTATCGACTTTTTGGAAAACCTCCAGCGCTTCAGCATTTTTGATCAAGATACCGGCTGCGGCGCCTCGCCCCACGCCCACCATGATGGACATAGGCGTCGCCAGCCCCAGCGC
>ORMF010209443.1_pt1 | contig 14409 bp, 13 predicted proteins | sample 1779871 | NCBI WGS metagenome assembly ORMF01 (sample SAMEA104232316, study PRJEB22302) | groundwater metagenome | biome: forest; feature: aquifer; material: groundwater | place: USA | collected 2011-08-07 | depth 5.4 m | reverse complement strand
CGCAGCTCGTGCGTGACGTTCGAAACGAATTTGTTTTTGATCTCGTCCAGCTCTTTCTGCTTGGTCACGTCGGTGAGGATGTTGACCATGCCGACGGTTTGTCCGTCCTCGTTTTGGATAACGGCGCTGGAAGAGCGGATGATCTTTTTGACGTTCTCGTCCTTGCTCCTAAACTCAATGACCCTTTCGTTGTCGTCACCGCCGGCGTCACGCGTCATCGAGATCATGACCTCGTCTTTCACCTCCTCATGCAGCAGCTTGCCGACTTTTTTCTCGTGGTTGACCCCCAAAAGCCTCTCGGCGGAAGGGTTCATCAAGAGCACCTCGCCCTTCTGGTTCACGACAACCAGGCCCTCGGCGATGCTGCGTACCACAGCCTCGGTGGTCTTTCTCTCGGCGTCGCTTTTTTTTTACTTCTTTTCGACTTCCTGATGTTTCTCTTTGACCGCGTTGTATTCTTTTTTCACGCCTTCGACTTCGCGGTTTTTTTCCTGTACGACCACCTGGTATTTCACCGAGTATTCCTGCTTGATGTCGCGGACCAGCTGCTGGGTCTGGTCTTCAACGATTTTCGACAGAGCGTCGACGGTGGCCTCATCGGAAGCGACGGCCATTGGTAATTTTTTGACCAGGTCCCGCACGGTCGATTTGACTGCCCGGTCGTTGATTGGAGTCTCGACGGCCTTCGACCCTTCCAGGTCCACGCGCTTGTTAGCGTGGGCCGTCCTATAAAGAATGGCAGCGGTGATGATGCCCACGACAGCTGAGGCCAGGGCAAGCGTAGGAAGCGTCAGAACAGGTTCTGCGGCGTAAGCGATTGATGGGAAAAGTAATAAAATGCTTAAAGTTGAAAGCAAGCTTATCCAGGGCCGGGTCATGGTTTTTTATTCTAACGCATCAGCCCCTATTTGTAAATTCAATCGCCGACTATCAGAATCTCTCCGCAACCGATGCGGCCCCCGGCGTTTCCGGCGGGTTGGGCGAACGTGTCTTCGTTTTCATGCACGACCACCGAGCGACCACCCACGCTGTATTTGCCGCCGCTGAGCGTCAGGTTGGCGATCACCAGTTCCACGCTGCCGGTGCCATCGGGAGCGATGGTGATGTTGCCCAGGTCACCGGCATGCGCCTGCAGATAACCGTCTTTGGGCAGAAAACCGTGAAGCATCCCGTCGGGATTGTAATGGTTGCCGGCGGCCTTGCCCGAATCACCGCAGTCTGCGAACTCGTGGATATGAAAACCGTGCCTGCCCGGGCCCAAATGCGACAGGTCCGCGCGGACCTTCAGGCCTTCGGGGGTTTCTTCGAAAGTGACGTTTCCCGACACAGAGACGCCCTCGGACGTGCCGCGGATGGTCGCCCGGCCTTTGTCTCCGGCAGACGCCGAAACAGGGGAAAAAATCAGAATAAATAAACCAGACGCGATTAAAAATTGTTTGCTCATTCTATACTCCTCGAAGGGGAAATTAGGATTAGACTTTCAAATGGAATGAAGTCTTTTTTTATTATACCTCTTTCAGGAGTGCTTGTCTAAATTTGACCTTAGAACGAACTCATTAGTGGCAACTGCAGCAACGGATCGTAGGCCGGTCCCGCAGCAGTGAGCTTGCTTTGATAAAGGCAAACGTGCTCGACGCGGTGCGTTTGAAACCGGCCGACATAGTCCTCGGGCAGGCAGCGCTCGATCGCCTGCAGTGTGAAAGGGCGCGCTCCCTCCTTCGCCCTTGCCAGCGTCAGATGCGGCGAAAAGACGCGCGACTCGCGCGCGAAACCTTCGGCCTCGCAAAGCACTTCGGTTTTCTCAGCCAAACGCGTCAGCGCGTCCCCTCCCTCGGCCGCGCCCAACCACAACACGCCCGGCTTTCGCTCATTGGGGAAAACACCCAATCTCGAAAAACGTATCTGGAAAACGCCATCCCCGGCGAAGCCCTCGCGCAGACGGGCCGCAAGCGCATCCACACGCCCCTCTTCCACGTTTCCCAGGAACTTCAGCGTCCAGTGCGCGTTTTCAGCCGTTACCCAGCGCAGATCCGCGTCCGTTTTTTTTAAGGACAGCAGCAGGTCTTCCACCTCCCGCCGGGCGGAGGGCGACAGCATGGCGGCCACAAACAGGCGGAACGGCCGCGTCAGCACCAGGGATTCCTGTTTACCAGGTATTTTTTGATCATGGTCCACCGTTTCAATTTTTCGCGGTAAGCCATCGACGCGTGTGCGGGACTAGTGGACGGCAGCACGTGCGCGGACAGGGGTATGCGGCCGTCGAAATATTTCCTGAAAAGCTTCTCGGCGCCTTTTCCATTCAGAAAGATTGTGTTCACCAACGGGTATTTGCGCAAAAGACGCGCGAGGTCATTGGGGATCTCGCGGCGGATAGCGCTGTCACAGGCTCCCTGCCGGTAGCAGCTTTTCAACACGTCCCAAAGCGCCACCCTTTCGCGGCGAAGCAGGGCCTTTTTTTCTTTGTAGCTCAAGTCGCGGCGCTCACCGAATAGATCGCAGATGATCGGCCAGAATTGGTTGCCGGGAAACCCGTAATACTGTTTTTTGCGCAGCGCCACCGGGCCGGGCATAGTCCCCAAGATCAAGACGCGCGAGCGCCCGTCTACGCTGGGTCTGAAACTTTTGAGTAGGGTTTGAGGCATGGCGAAAGCAAAAACCCCCGAAGATTATCCGGGGGCTTTGGTGAATGATTGGACCGCGGGCGGAGTGCTGCGCCCGGAATTATTGCGCCGTATTCGCGGCGGCGGCCACTTGGCCGGTCAAATACTGTTCCAGCATCGCCCAGGTTTTTGGGCCGACTTTCCCGTCCACGTTGAGGCTGTTATTTTTTTGGAACGTCTCTATGGCCTTGCGTGAGGCAGGGCCGATTTTACCGTCGATGGGTCCGGTGTAAAGCCCGGCATTCTTTAGCGCGGTCTGTATTTTTTGCTGATAGGACAGCGCCTCGCCCGTGGCCGTTGAAACAGCTTCCTGCATCGCGGCCGTCGTGTTGCCTGCATTGTTGATACTCTGCGTCACTGGGGCGGTTTCAATGGGAAGCACCTCGATAGCACCCTGCTGGTTGGGCAGGCTGGCCTGGGGCAGCTGAGAAAGCTCTTCTGTGGTCGCCAACGAATCAAACCCCGTATCCGTGGACAAATTCGCCTGGTCGGTAGCTTTTTTGCCACATCCTGTGAGGACAAGCGTCAAACCTAAAAACGCGGCTATGCCGAGCTGATATCGCTTCATGGTATTCCTTCCTATGCGTAGTCGTGAAAAGTCAGTGAGCGGGAACTTCAAATTCTTAGCAGACAATATACACGCGGTGTTTTTAGATGTCAAATTTAAAAAACCCCTTGAAATACGCCGGATCCGGTCGTTTGCCGGTCGTGTTTGGCTTCTCTTTCCATCTCTGCTATATCTCCGCCTCCAAACCGCCTGATCCCTCTTTTTAAGCCGATTTAAGAGTAGATTCCCTCGGCATTTGTGGGCTATTTAAGTTAACTATTGTCAATTATTAATAAATATAGTATAGTTTTATGGTATCATTACATAGGTCAAAAACGTGAAACATACAATCGCCTTCACCCTCATGCTGGTTCTGTTCCTGCAATCGATGCCCGCTCCGGCTGCCGAATCAGCGAACGGCCGCATCAAAAACGCCAAACGTTTTCTGTCCCAAAAAAAACCGGACTTCGCTTTTCTCGAATACCGCGCGCTGCTTAAAGATCACCCGGAAAGCCCGGCCGCCGCGGACGCGGCCTTTGGCCTCGGCGAGTACTATTTCGAGATGCGCAACGTGGCCGAATCGGCCATGGCCTTCCAGCGCCTTACCGTCAAGCCCACGGACGACGTGTCCCAGGTGTTGGCCCTGACCTACCTTTTAAAATGCGCCGAGCTTTCTTCAGACGAACAGTCCATCAAGACTTACAGAACGCAGCTCAAAAAATCGCTGGCTTCGAAGAAATTCCTGATGCTTTTCGGCGAGGGCCGCAAGCAGCAATGGAACTCCCCGTTCGAGAACCGTTTCGAACTCAAGGAATTCGTCGACCGCATGGAGATCTACCGCAATGGATCGCCTTTCTACACTATCGAAATTCCATAAAACCGTCCTCGGCACGGCGGTCTTCCTCGCGTTGGCGGTGCCGGCAGGCCTGTCTTTGACCATCAACCACTGGCTCTCAAACAATGAGCAGAACATCGTCGCCTCATTGAACGAAGCTCTCGGGACTTCGGTCGCCATCCGGGACTTGCGTTTTCAGCTGGCGCAAGGCATCGTGATCGATGACTTTGTGATGAAGGGCGAGCAGGCGACGTCGCTGCCCTCTCCGGTGCGCATCGCGCGTATACGCATGAAACCCTCCGTGGCCTTGTACCCGCAGTTCGCGCTGGACTGGCGCGTCGTGATGGAGCGGCCCCATTTCACCGTGCGCGCGGGCATCCAGGACGTAGTGCACATGGGACGGTTTTTCAGCAGTTCGCCGCGCATCGTCAAAAAAATAGGACCTTTCATGGTCACGGCCAAGCTTGCTTCGCTGGAGATCAAAAACGGCAAGGCCACGCTGATATCGCCGGTTCCCGACCGGCCATGGCGGCAGGAGTTCGAGGGAGTACAGGTGTTTTTGGGGCATCAGTGGACGGGCGGCGAGAGGCTTTCTCTGAAAGGGCATATCGCCGGCAACGCCGAGGCGTCGTTCCGCGTCACGGCGGACGTGCGCAGCGCCGAACCAGCTGTGATACGCACGAAAATCAGCCTCGATTTCCAGCGCTTCACCACCGCCTATCTCACGCCGCATCTGGCCGACTATATTAAGCTGCCTGACGAGGAGCTGACAGCCGCCGTGGAAATCAAAATGAAGGGTGACACGCTTTGGTCAAAGGGAAAGATCGTTCTGCCCAAACTTTCGGAAGGAAAAAGTGTCTTTTTCGAGATCCTGCGCTTCGCCTCCCCGCAGCTCAAATACTCTTTGAAGGGCCACCTGGAAAAAGACGTGTTCCGTTTCCTGCAGATCTCTGTCAAAACACCGCGTACTGAGCTCAAAGGCGAAGGTGACGTGAAATTCACGGGCAAGACGGCCTTTTGCAATATCTCTCTGGCGTCGAAAAAAATCCCGCTGCGCCACTTGAAACGCCTTTTTCCGCAATTCCGCCTGGATTCCGGCTACCTGCGCCTCTTCATCAAGATCAAGGGCCTGGGCAACAGCCTCTCCCCGGCCGCGGAGCTGGCGTTTGAAAACTGCGAGTTCAGGCACACTATTTACCCGCTGGTATTCAGCAAACTGCAGGGCCGCGTTTATCTATCCAAGAACCGCTTCGTGGTCAACGAGGTCTGGGCGTTCGTGAACGGACTACCGGTGCGCGTGAAAATGGGCGTGCACCGCTTCAACAAGATGCGCGTCCATCTGGAAGGCTCAACTTACCCCGGCCAGGCGCCTCTTTTGGAGCGTAACCGGCTTTATCTGTCGGCGGGCCTCAATGGCGTGTACGACGGGCAAAAATGGGACGCGGACCTATGGATAAAAAACAAGACGCGCTCCGCCTCGGGTGAACCCCGGCAGGAGACCTGGCAGGCGACCTTCCGCGGCGCCGTCTTTGACGGCAAGCCGCTGCATCATTTCCCGAAGTCGCTGGCCAAAGGTCTGAAACTGCGCTCGCGCGCCGTGATGGTCGAGCGCCGGACCCCCGACGTTTCATTGCGCACGATGATCCGCAACACACAACTTTTTGTTTCACATCAGAACAACGAGCTGCGCTGCGACGTTCTGGAAGGCATCTATCATGGCGGGAAGCTTTTCATGAGGAGTTGGTTCAACACAACGCGCTTCCCTCTTATGGCGTGGAAACTCTCCGGTTCACTTACCGACGCCGACACCGCTTCGCTTCTGACGGAATGGTCGCTGAAATACCCGCTGACCGGCCGGCTGTCTCTCGAGGCCACGGCCAAGGGCCAGGCCGACCATGTGTCGCAGTTAGCGGCAAAATTCCGCGTGCTGAAGGGCCAGGCCGGCCCGGTGCCGGCACTCGAACGGCTGGCCGAGCAGACCGGCATCCAGTCGCTCATGCAAATCCCTTTCAACGAGATCTCAGGCAACGCCGCCTACGACAAAGCTACAGGCTTGGAGCTGAGACCGCTGAAGCTGACCAGCCAGGACGCCGAAATGACGGCGAACCTAAAGATCCACGAGAAGCGCATGGCCGGCACTCTTTCGGCAAAATTCTCTGAAGCCGCCTTGAAACAGTCAGCCGATCTCAAATTCCTGTTGGAATACGTCGGTGAAAAAAGCGGGGGCTGGATAGATTTCGAATTTAAACTGGCGGGATTCTTGAATGCTCCGCGCGTGCAGTGGCTGACCAGCAATTTTAAAAAACGCGTCGAGGCCCGACTGTCGCCCTGGATGCGCAACCGTCTGGCCCAGGAAATAGAAAAGCGTTTTTCCACTCCTACCTAAACCGGTAAAACCTAACGGCCTTCGGCGGCCTTCGCATAATCTTTATTAAACTTGATATGGTTCATCACGGCCCGGATCTGGCCGAAAGTGACCTGCTCACCCAGCGCGTTTTTGATAGGCCCCAGCCAGCCGAAGCCGATGCGATGCACGGCCTCGGAGATGCGCGCTAGCTTTTCCTCGGAGACCAGCTCTCTGACATCCAGCGTCCCGTCCAGCACAAAATCCGCCAGATGACCTTCCACCGTGGCCAGGTTGAGCGCCCTGGCCTCGGCGATTTGGCCGGACGTCCTGCCGCTTTTAAAAAGTCTGAGAGTCTCGAGTTTTGTCGCCGACGCGCCGGCGGCAGGGGCCGGTTTTTTCTTCGGTGATTTTTTGCCCGGCTTTTCACCCATGCGCGAGACAAGACCGCGTTCGCGGCAAAACCCCCGCACGGCGTCCAAGAAAACCGCACCATAGCGCGCCAGCTTCATCTGGCCAAAACCCGCGACCCTCTCAAGCTCTTCGCTGGACTGAGGCAGATACGTGGCAAGTTCAAGCAGTGTCGCGTCGGAAAAAATGACATAAGCCGGGACACTGGCCTCCCTGGCCAGGTCCATGCGCAGCTTTTTTAAAGCGGTCAAGAGCCCTTCCTCGTGAGGTGCGGCCGTTGGCGTCGCCTGTTCGCGCATGACAAATTTAATCAAAATCACTCTTTCCTCACCTTTAAGTACCGCCGCGCTCTTTGAAGTCAGCCGGACCGTGGGATACTGGCTCCCTTGCTGCTCGAGATATCCATCCTCCATCAACTGATAGAAAAGTTGCCGCCACTCGTCTTTGCCGGTCGAGGCGCCGGCTCCGTAGCCTTCCATGCCTAAGTGGTATTCCTTTATTTTGCCGGACTTCGAGCCGCGCAAAAAATCGATCATATAATTCACGCCAAAACGCCCGCGCAGCGCCGCGACCGCCGTCAGCGCCTGGCGCGCCTTCTCAGTGCCGTCCACCTTGTCGTACTGCGTGAGGCAGGCGTCGCAAGCGCCACAGTTGCCCGGATGGTCTTCGCCGAAATAATTGAGCAGGTATTTTCTACGGCAACTGGTCCTGGCCTCGCAAAACCGCGCCATCTGGTTGAGTTTTTTGAGCAGTATCTCGGTCTGCTCGGGATTCCCCTCCACCTGCGTGAATTTTTTGAGCTTGATCACATCCCCCTGGCCGTAAAAAAGGATGGCCTCGCTTTTTAGCCCGTCGCGGCCCGCGCGACCGGTCTCCTGATAATACCCCTCGATATTTTTAGGCATGTCCATGTGGATGACGTAGCGAACGTTGGACTTGTCTATGCCCATACCGAAAGCGATGGTAGCGACCATGATCTTGACCTTGTCCTCAATAAACAGGTCCTGATGGGCCTCGCGCACCTCCTTGTCCAGCCCCGCGTGATAAGGCTTGGCCGAAAAGCCTTCGCGCTCAAGCCGCGCCGCCAGGTCGTCCACCGACTGCCGCGACAGCGCGTAGATGATGCCCGAGTCGTCGCGGTGAGCGGCCAAATAGGCCAAAAGCCTTTCATGGGCGCCGCGCTTGGGCTCGACAAAATAGTGTATGTTCTTCCTGTCGAAACTGGAGATAAATACGGTGGGCGAGTTTAGATTTAATTTGTCGAGGATGTCTTTACGCGTCAGCGGGTCCGCCGTTGCTGTCAGAGCGATCACCGGCACCCCGGGGAAATGGCGCTTCAGCGCCGCCAACCTTAAATACTCGGGACGAAAATCATGGCCCCACTGCGAAATACAGTGCGCCTCGTCCACGGCGAATAAGGACACCTGCACCGAACGCAGAAGCTCGATGAACTGCCCCTCCTGTGAAAAAAACCGCTCGGGCGCCAGATAAAGCAGCCTGAGCCGACCCTCTCTCATAAGCGTTATGACCTCGGCCTGCTCGTCGTCGGTCTGCGTGGAATTGATGAAGGCGGCCGGGATACCGTTGAGCTGCAACGCGTTCACCTGGTCTTTCATCAGCGCGATCAGGGGCGAGATCACCACCGTCAGTCCCGGGAAAAGCAACGCCGGGATCTGATAGCAGATGGACTTGCCGCCGCCGGTGGGCATCAGCACCACCGTGTCCTTTTTACGCAAAACGGTGTCTATGATGTTTTGCTGTTCCAGGCGGAACGCGTCGAAACCGAAGCGGCTTTTGAGTATCTGTTGGGCTTGTGACATGGTTCTCTCTACCTAACTGGACGCGCGGTGGGCCTTTTTTCGTTCAAGAAATTTTAAAAAAAGAAAGCTTAGCGGCTCAGGATGTAACTTGCGAGATTAAAGTAAACAAAGAGTGTCTGGATATCGCAAATCGCCAGCACCAGAGGGCCTGAGGCGATGGCCGGGTCGACTTTGAGGGTTTTAAACACCATGGGCAGCAAAAGGCCGATCAGGGCCGATATGACGATAGCCACATTAAGCGAAATGCCTATGGCCAGGCCCAGCAACTGGTTCCCTTGCCAAATCGAGGTGACCGCGCCGACGATCAGACCACAAACCAGGCCGATCAAAAGTCCAACCACGATCTCCCTGAAAAAAAGCGGGCCGAAGTCCTTGAAGCGCACGCTGCCTAAAGTCAGGTTCCTCACGACGATGGTGGCGCCCTGAATGCCGGTGCTTTCGGACAGACCCAGCACTACCGGTATGAAGAGAAAAAGCGCGGTCACCTCCTCGATACCATGCTCGAAAAGCCCCGCGATGAAGGCGCAAAAAAGCCCGCTCACGATGTTCACGAAAAGCCACGGCAGCCGCAGACGCATGATCTTCGGCACCGAGTGCGTTTTCATTTCCTCGGCGTCCGTACCGACGATTTTGGCGATGTCCTTATCGGCCTGCTCCTTCACCGCCAGCAGCATGTTGTCGGCAGGCACCACGCCAACCAGCCTCTGATCATCGTCCACCACGGGCACCGCCAGATAGCGCTGTTCCTGAAAGATCTTCGCCAGGTCCTGCTGTGAGGTATTACGGTTCACGGAAACCACCGGCGCGTTCATGATTTCCCTGATCGGCGTGTCCAAAGGATTGAACACCAGGTCCTTGGTCTGTATGACGCCTTCCAGCCGCTTGCCCGCGTCGTGCGCGTAGACATAGGGGATTTTACCTTTTTTCTCTTTGGGGATGAGATGAAGGTATTCGATGGCGTCGGCGATGGTCATGTCCGAAGGCACGTGCAGGTATTCCTTGGCCATCACGGCACCGGCCGTGCCCTCGGGATGAGAGAGTATTTCGCGTATGTCTTTAGCCTTGTCGGCCGGCAGCGCCGCTATGATCTGCTGGCTGAAATCCGTAGGCAGCGCACGCAAAAGCTCGGCCGCCGCGTCCGAACCCAGCTGGCTCACCACCTCGGCCATATAGGCGACGCCAAGTTCGTTGGTGATCTTGTGGCTTTCCTCGCGCGTCTTGTCCGCCAACTCGCTGACCGCTTTAGTGGCACTGGTCTGCGCCAGAAGGCCCCACTTTTCAGTGTCATTCATGATTTTCATTAATCGCTCACAAACTCCCCCAAGAACCTGTGCGGCTCAAGGGGTAGTGTCATTCTTTGAAAGGTACTGTTTAATATCGTTCTCAAGCTTGGGGTCCATACCTAACTGCTTGGCCACGAGCTGGCCTTGCCTGGCATAATCAATAGCCTCGGCCAAGATCCGGGCTACTTCTTGAGGCGCATGAAAACCCATGGAGTTTTCCGCCGACACGAAATCAAGTCTCCACTGTGCTTTTCGATGAAGCTCAAGCGCCGGCTTTAGAGCCTCTTCCGTAACTCCCTTGCTTTTCGCTTCTTTCACAGCATCTAACAAAGCGACCAACGCCTCCTCTCCTCGATCGAGAAGCCCCCGCGTTCGTTCTTGAATTTTTTCAGCTCTCGCCAGCATTTCAGTTTCTGAAAAATGATGGCACTGCATACAGGCGTTCGAGACGTTGAGGAGAGGGCTTCGGATATGATGATCCGTTACTTTCGTCGCCCCTTCCCGCTTGTAAGGCATATGGCAATCGGCGCACGCAACGCCGCTTCTTGCATGAATGCCCTGGCTCCACGTCTCAAATTCCGGATGCTGCGCCTTTAGCATCTTTGCGCCTGTCTCCGCGTGTTTCCAATCTACGTGGCCAACTTCATCATAATAAGCTTCGATCTCTTCAACCTTTAACCCCTTATGCCATGGATAGATTAATTTTTTTTCTTCACCCTTAAAGTAATACTCGACATGGCACTGAGCGCAGACGAAAGTCCGCTTCTCTTGGTGAGTCGCCATTTTATTGACGTCGTAGTCTTTAATGCCTTCTTTTTCTTTCACGAGCTTGATGGCGTTCATGAAAGCCGGCCGCGTCACCCTAAGCTCCATTGTTTTCGGGTCATGACAATCGGCGCAGGAAATGGGATGGTTTACAAGCTTCCAAGCCTCTTTTAACGGCATCTTGCAGACCGCCTCAAAACCCTTCTGAATATCCCCGTTCCCCACCGTTTCATAAACGTACTTCATCCCGCCGGCGTGGCACTGCAGACATGCGCCAGGCTGTTTGAACTGCTGAGTGCGAAGCGTTTCCTTTTGGTCATCCAGCGAATAGGCGTGACCGCGCTCTTCACGGTAATCCACCCCAAAAGCGTAGCCGTCAAAGAAACGCTTCCATTCAGGGTCTTGATTAAGCTTTGAATAAACCTCGCTTCCTCCGTAACGGGTCCTTTGCGTATCCACCGTCCTTTTATAGCCGTCATACTCCCTAGGAAAATTCTGCGCCCAAATTTTGGGATCGGTATCCGATTCCTTGAGTTCGACAACGTTCACCCGTGGGTGCTTGGCCTCTTCTTTACGATCGCGGATATTCATAAGAAGCGTAAGAATACCGGCGGTCGCTGTCGCCGTAAGTAAAATAATGAGTACGTATAAAGCCGCTCTCCGTACTTTCATCAGTCGATGCTCATGTGCCCCACGGATCGATGGCAGTCGGTGCAACGCGCCTCACCTTTTAGGGCACGCTCATGTCCGCCGATGTCGCTTGCCAGAGTCGAATGGCATTCGACGCAGTTCTTTTGTAAATCAACAAGATTCTTATGCGTGATTCTTATCGGCTCGTCAAAGTTTTGAAGTGTAAAGGCCTTGGAATGGTTCCAGCCGTTTCTTGCTTTGGCGATGTATTTGACCGGAAATTGATGAGGGATATGGCAATCATTGCAGCTGGCCGCCTTGTGATGACTGGACTTTACCCATGAATTATAATGGTCTGTCATCACATGGCAGTTCATGCAGGCCTTCGGATCGTTGCTGAGATAGGACAGGCCTTTGGCGTAGCGCACCGTGTAAACACCGGACCCCACCGTGATCCCGATCGCTATGCACACTCCCCATTCTGTCCATTTCATTCAATTTCCCATAAGTCGTTTGAGCATATATAGAAAGCAATATACATCAAACGAGGCTTTTATCCAACAATTTGTGGCAAAGCCTCTCGTAAATCTTGTCGGCCTCGAGTTCCGCGTCCTTTACGCAATTCGTTATACCTGTCCCCCGATAAGAAGCCCCTGTTAAAAATAAGCCCGGGTGGGTCTTTGCGCTTTCTTCAATCTGAGATACCCACTGTTTATGATTGACCGCGTATTGAGGCAGCGTTTTCGAATAGCGGGTGATGGTATGAAAACGAGGCTCCCCCACAATGCCCAGTAATTTACCTAAATCATGGGTTACTGACTTCTTCAGGTCTTTGTCGCTCATCTCAAAAAATTCTCTTCCGAAAGCGCCTCCTATGAATGCCCTTAGAAGCGCGTAGTCTTCCGGTGAGCGGTTTCTATATTTCTGACTGACGAACGTGCAAGCCATCAGGGATTTCTTTTCAACGGCTGGCACCACAAATCCGAAACTATTGAGCGCGTGCGAGATCTGCGTTTTCTTATAAGCCAAGTTTAATGTCGCAACTGATTCAAAATAAAGCCCCTCCAGTTTATCTGCGAAAGCAGGGTCCGTATTTCTTATGAAAGCAGCGGCTTGCCTGGCGCTGATGGATAAACAAATGGCGTCAAAGACCTGCCTCCGGCCATCTTGATCCGAGAGTACCCAATTTCCTAATGGATCCCTGCCCTCTATCTTGACCCGGGAATTCAGGTGAAGGGTCTCTTTCGGTAAAACCGAGGTAATGGAGCGAATCAGCGTCTCCATCCCTTTGTGAAATGAAAGAAAGAAACCATACCTCGGGCCGCTCACCGTCTGCGGTATTTTACGCTCTTTAGCGCTTTTGATAAGGCCGCGGATCACGCTGCCATACTGTCTCTCCAGTTCCTTGAATTTAGGCATCGTCGCCGAAAGACTTAACCGTTCAGGATCGCCTGAATAGATACCGGCAATCATTGGCTGCCCCACCCTCTCGAGTGCTTCTTTCCCAAAACGCCTTCGGATAAATGAGGCTATGCTTTCGTCAGTATCCGTTGGCCTCCCGGGAATAAAAATTTCAGAGGCCATCCTTATTTTCCCCAGCGTTGAAAATAGAGGCGCGGCCGCGAACGAGGCCATCTGCGTTGGAGCGATCAGGTAGAAACCTTCAGGCAGGGCAATAAGCCTGCCGTTTTTTGCAACAAAAACCCTTCTATTCTCATTTTGTGTGTCGAGAATTTCGGAATCAATTCCCAGCTTTTTACATAAGTCTAAAACCCATGACTTCTCAGAAATAAAAGAATCGGGCCCTTTTTCAAGTATAAAACCATCTCTTATTTCGGTCTCTATCGCGCCTCCCGCCCGCGGCGCCGAATCATAGATTGAGACCTCAAGATCGATCCCATTTTGCTTTCGAAGTTCTTCTAATCTTAAGGCGCAGGTGAGGCCTGAAATTCCTGCGCCGATGATCGCGACGCGTCTCATGTCAGCGTCTTATTTTGAAATTTTTAAAAAGGGAGGCGAGCTTATTTGCCAGTTCTTGGGAAATAAGAGCCTCTGAGACAGGGCTGTTTTTGAGTGTCTCGTCGGGACAACCTTTCGGCTGGAATGATTGCAGTACAAAATTTGAAACGCCCATCGCGGACAAGTCGCCGGCAATTTCTAAAATATCCTCCTCTGATAAAAGAGCCCGATGCATGGTTGTCCGGAATTCATAATCGACGCCGCTTTCTAGCACGACGCCGACACTCTTTTTGGGCTCTATGCCGCTCCGTTCTTTTTGCGTTATCTTTTCGTACAAGTGAAAGGGGGCTTTGACATCCATGCCTACCCAGTCGCAAAAACGAAGCGCCTTCCGCAGGCGGTCCGGGTACATGCCTGTGGTATGCAGGGCCACCTGGAATCCCATTGCCTTAATGACGCTCATCGCCTCCGGCAATTTTTCATGCGCCGTCGGCTCCCCTCCGCAAAAGACAACACCGTTTAATAACCCGCGACGGTTTTCGAGAAAACGAACCGCGTTCTTGAACGGGACGGCGCCGTTGGACGGGAACGGCCATAGATGAGGATTATGGCAGTACCGGCAGCGCCAGGCACAGCCCTGCGTATAAAACACCGCAGCCAACCGACCGGGGAAATCGATAGTGGTGAAGGGCGTGATCCCGCCGAGCGTCAGTTCAGGAATGAGTGGTGCAGCAAACCGCTCTTGAGACCAGGGTCTCTCTTGCTTCGACAAAATGTGTTCGTTCATAATGCTCGCCTTTTTTGCCTGGATTAAACTCAGACACGGGCCTATGATAACCCATGACACGCGTCCATACTTCGCAGCGCTGTCTTTCCGATTCCTTCAAATCAAACGGCTGTATTTCTTGTTTAACCATTGATCCCCCCTGTTTATTCGGACATTACTGTTTGGTGCGCCGTATCCGGGCAACAACGTTTGCGCCGGATAACTTCCTCATCACATTTGGGACAAAACTCATGTTCTCCGGCCAAATATCCATGCTTTGGACAGACTGAAAAAGTAGGCGTTACCGTTAGATAAGGCAGGCGGAACCGCTCGAGACACTTTCGAACAAGATCTCTGCACGCTTCCGGACTCGATAGACGCTCCTCCAT
>ORMF010826688.1_pt1 | contig 14410 bp, 12 predicted proteins | sample 1779871 | NCBI WGS metagenome assembly ORMF01 (sample SAMEA104232316, study PRJEB22302) | groundwater metagenome | biome: forest; feature: aquifer; material: groundwater | place: USA | collected 2011-08-07 | depth 5.4 m | reverse complement strand
GCATGAGACCTTCCTTGGCCTAAAACTTGCGAACATTGGCACAAGGAAGGTCTCGATGGTCGGGAATTGTAGGTCAAGGAAGGTTCCAGGCCAAGAGCAGCTGCCGCTTTTCGTCCCCAGCGGCATCTTTTGCAAGCAAGGATGCGTGTTGGCGTTCGACCTACGCGCCGCCGCAAGCACGTAACCCCGGCAGTGCCATTCGTTCCTGACACCTGCTCCCCCTTGGCCTTCCCGTCGTCCGGCACCCCCGGCTGTTGCTGCTTCTCTCCTTCCTTTTCAGGTACCGGGTCACGCTTGAAGATATTGAGGCTCCGCTTGCTCCCAGCGTTGGCGGAGAATTCCGTGGGGAGGAGTTGCTTGTCTTCGTTTGCCAGGGGCAGGCACAGTTTGAGGCTATCGCCATCCAGCGCATAGATGCCCGGTTGAACGAAATCCTTCTTGTCATTCCAGGGGTTTGTTTCCCAGGTGAGCACAATCACCTTGGGGTTCTTCTTGGTGTCGAGCGTGAAAGCGCCAACCATTTTGATGTCCTCCGGTTCCTTCTGGACCTGCGGGCTGTGAATAAGCTTGCCGAATAGCGTGACGGAGGACTTTTCAAACACAATCCGATAATCCTTGTTCTCCGGCCTACCCTCTCCGATCCTCACTCCGTCATATTCGACGGTGACCAGTCGCCAAGTTCCTTGCAATTTGTCCGTGTCGCTCTTGGCGGCTTCTTTTTTGGGACTGTCAGCCTCGATTTTTCGGCCCTCGGCTGGTGATTTTTCGGTTTGGGTCTCCTGTCCTGCAGCCGTGTGGTAGGTGAGTAGCCCTCCACCGAGGGCGAACATGCCCAGCAACGCCAACACCGCCGTCACCGTCTTGAGTTTAGTCAACAACATGGCTTTCAGCACTCCTTCTGTCAGAGCGGCAACCTTGGTCGAGACGACGCCCGCCACCGCCCCTTTGCTTGCCGCAACAAGTGTCGCGGTTTTGATTGTGGAACTCACCACGGAAGCCGGCACACATGCCGACGCCGCATTCTGCGCAAACAGGGCCGCCAGTGACCCGCCGGAGACGGCCAGCCCGTGCCGTGCCAATCGCTTCGCCAACATTTGATGCGCCGTTGCCAGCCGGCTCGACAGCGTGCCTTCGGGAATCTTGAGTTGCGCCGCCACCTCCTTGCGAGTTCGGCCTTCCAGATCGCACAGGACCACGGGCAGCCGATACTTGTCCGGCAAGGCGCTCAATTCCTGATCGAGCAGCCTCTGCAACTCTTCCCGATCATCACCCCCCCAACCCCCCCTTTGCAAGGGGGGGCAAGGGGGGGGTGCCGGCTCCGGCATGCTGGTCACCTGCTTTTCTTTGGCGCGCACCCTGGTGCCAGCGGTCCTGGCTTTGAGCGCCGTGTGGCACGCGACGCCGTAGAGCCAGTTGCCGACCGCCTCGCGCGGTTTGACCGCACTCGCCTTGCGAACGAGGATGAGGAACGCGGCTTGGAACGCATCTTCGGCGTCATGCGCATGGCCGACGATTCTCCGGCAAACTCCCCAAACCATGGGACCATGCCGCCGAACGAGGGCAGCAAACGCGACCTCGTCCCGCTTTTCGAGAAAGCGATCCAGGAGCTGGCCATCGGACAAACGGTCCTCCTCGCGGCGCAACACAGTCTTGCGGAGGTGCTCCACGACTTTGGTAACGGGGCTGCTTGGCACATCGATTCCCTTGGGGCCGCTTGGCTTCTACCTTATTATTCCCCAGCCCAGCTTCATTTCGTCGGTCTTTTTCACTTAGGCCGTTTCAAATAATTAGCTGGTCCACTTGCGTTTTCGCAGAAGAAACAAAACGAATCAAGAAATTGGCGGGCGGGACTCCGTCAGTGGACCAGCTAATTATTTGAAACGGCCTTAGCAACAAATGGCACACGGGAAATCACTTCGCGAAATCGGAGTAGAAGACGGACTGGCATCGCTGGAAATGGCAGACCCGCTGGGCGAGCAAAGAAAAAAGGCGATGCAGACCGTTTCCGGGCAGCTTCAGTGCCTTGCTTTCCCCGTCTGCTTTCTTGGCCGGACCGGAGCTCGAAAGCTCGATTTCAGCCCCAATCTCGCGGCCGTTTGTTCCTGCCAGGCCACGCGAATGGCGAGGTGTCTCATCACGCCGGTCCATGGGAGCGCGCCTTCTTGCTCAATTTTTCTTCCCCCGACGTGCCGGTCATGGTAATCTGACAGCCGGTTCGATGCGAAATTTTGTCCTCGTCGAAGGAGCAAACCGATGGCTGCTCGGCGAATTCCTCTTGGGCTGGGACTTTTGCTCAGAGCATGTGAAAAAATCAAAACCGTCTCTCGCAAAGTCGCAAAGGCGCCAAGAATACCCAAGAATTCATGGCTATCTTTCTTGTTGCTTGGCGTCTTTGCGACTTTGCGAGAGATTTTTTCACAAACTCTCAGCCTTGGCCTGGCGACTGGCGTTCTGTCGGCGCAGCAGAAGGTCAGTGCCGACGACATTCGTTTAGGCAAGAGGTTGCTCGGCCCGGAATGGACTGCGGAGAAGCTCAAAGGCCAGGTGATCCTTGTGGAGTTTTGGGGCACCCAAGGCTCCCAAAACCATTCGATCTTGGCCATCACACATTCGCTCGCTGGGGTCAAGATCAGCACGGCACGCTTCCTTCCTTGAATTCCGTCGTTCACGCCAAGGTCCGGGGAAAGACCCGCCGAGGACGGCGGGTCTTTCGTTTTGCGGCAAAGAAGCGCGAAACCGCGCAGCGAGCGTTTTTCACCCGGCGCATTGACAAGGGTGAAAAGCGCTCGCTGCGCGGTTTCGCGCTTTGGTTTTTTTGCCCCGCTGCGATGCCAGCGCGGGTGCAAGATCGTAAATCAAAAGTGCTTGCAGACCAAACGTTAGCGAGCCGCGAGGCGTAAGCCGCCGGGTGACGAATTACTAGCCAAGATCAAAACCAACACCCGGCGGCTGACGCTGCTCGGCGCGCCGAACAAAGGACATCCGCCAATGCCTGAAACAACCGTGGAAAACAGCGCCGGCGCCATCGAAGAGCCGAAGCCGGAAATCGCCGCCGAGCCGCAGGGCGCCGATGCGGAAAAGAAAGACGCGGCCGGCGAAAAGGAGCCGGAAAAGCTGGTCCAGCAGGTCGTCGTCACCGACGTCGGCCCGTGCCGCAAACACGTCAAGGTGAGCGTGGAGCGCGGCAGCATCGACAAGCGCGTCGCTGAGAAATACAAGGAATTGATGGGCGAGTCATGGGTGCCCGGTTTTCGCCCCGGCAAGGCGCCGCGGCAGATCGTGGTCCGCAAGTTCAAGAAGGAAGTGCTCGATCAGATCAAGGGCCAGGTGCTCTTGCAAAGCCTCGAACAGCTGGCCGTGGAGCAGGACATCGCCCCTATCAGCCCGCCCAACCTCAATCCCAACAAGATCGAAATTCCCGACAGCGGCCCGTTCACTTACGAATTCGAAGTCGAAGTCCGCCCGCAATTCGAGCTGCCCAATTACAAGGGCTTGAGGCTGCAGCGGCCGATCAAGACGTTCACCGACGCCGACGCCGCCCAGGAAGAGAATCGCATCCTGTCGCGCTACGGCCAGCTGATTCCCAAGAGCGGCGCGGCGGAAAAGGGCGATTACATCATCGTCGATTTGGCGACCGAACACGAAGGCAAGCAGATCGGCACCGCCAAGGAAATCACCCTGCGCGTCGACGACACACTGGCCTTCCGCGACGGCGTGGCCAGCAAGTTCGGCGAGCAGACGATCGGCTCCAAGGCGGGCGACAAGCGCGTCGTCGATATCGCCATGACCGACGCCGTGGCCGTGCAAGGGCTTAAGGGCCAATCCGTCAAGGCGACGCTGGAGATCAAGGACGTCAAGAGCCTGCGGCTGCCGGAGCTGACGCACGAATTCCTGCACGAATTCGACCTGCACACGCCGGAGCAGTTCCACGAAAAGGTTCGCACGCTGCTCGACCGCAAGTTGGAATACACGCAGCGGCAATCGGCGCGCGAGCAGGTCATGCAGCACATTGCCGGGGCCTCGACGTGGGAGTTGCCGCACGACATGCTGATGCGTCAAGCCCGCAAGGCGCTGCAACGGCGCGTGATGGAAATGCGCGAGGCCGGCATGTCGGACGAGGAGATTTCCGGGCGCCAGCGCTTGCTGGAGCGGGACGTGCTGCAAAGCACCACGCTGGCGCTCAAGGAGCATTTCGTCCTGCAAAAGATTGCCGAGGTCGAGAAAATCGAGATCGACGACGACGAGATCGATGCCGAAATTGAGCGCATGGCCGCGCAGACCGGCGAATCGCCGCGCAAGGTGCGTGCCCAGATGGAGCGCGACGACCTGGTCGAAACTCTGGCGGCCCAGCTCATCGAACGCAAGTCGCTCGATTTGATCCTGGGCAGCGCCGAGTACACCGATGTGCCGTTGGAGCCCGAGAAGAGCGTGGGCGCGTCCGAAGCTCAGGCGGTCGAAGGCGAATTGCAGGATCCGACTGCGGTGCCACCCGAAGAAAAGAAGGAAGAGGAAGTCAGTAGTCAGTAGTCAGTAGTCAGTAGTAAGTAGGCAGTAGGCAGTAATGAGCCGCAGAAAACAAGCTAACTGCCTGTCCTTGTCTCAACATTCCTTCGTCATCGAAGCATGATTCCAATGGTTACTCACCACTGACCACTGACTACTGACTACTGACTACTGACTACTGACTACTGACTACTGACTACTGACTCTGCCCTTGTCTCCTCGCCTACAATGATGGAAAGCCCCTGAAACTTGTCAGCCAAAAGGATGTGCCATGTTCGACATGCACGGCGGACTGATGTTCGAGCCGCAGGCCCAGCGCTGGCGTGAGTATTCACGGCAGCGGCAAATGACGCTGGGCGATTTGCTCCTGGAAAACCGCATCGTGTTCCTGGGCAGCTCGCCGGAGACGGGCGGGCAGGCGGCGATCACCGATTACCTCGCCAACATCACGATTCAGAAGTTGCTCTTTCTGCAGCACGAAAATCGCAATCAGGAAATCCACTTTTACATCAACTGCCCCGGCGGCTCGGTCACGGCCACGCTGGCGATTTACGACACGATGCAATTCCTCGAAAGCCCGATTTCGACGTACTGCATGGGCATCGCGGCCAGCGGCGCCGCCGTCATCCTCGCCGCCGGCAGCAAGGGCAAACGCTTCGCCCTGCCGAACTCGAAGGTCATGATCCATCAGCCATGGGGCCAGGTCGGCGGGCAGGTTTCGGACATCGAAATTCAGGCGAACGAGATTCTTAAGGAGCGCCATCGGCTCAACCAGATCCTCGCCCAACACTGCAATCAGCCCATCGAGCGCGTCGAGAAAGAGACCGACCGCGACCGCTACTTCGATGCTCAGGAGGCGAAAGAGTTTGGTCTGGTGGACGACGTGCTCTCCAAGACGCCGCCGGAGAAGGTGGAAAAGAAGTAAACCGTGCGCCTCCCTCTCCCCTTGGGGGAGAGGGCCGGGGTGAGGGGTGAGTTGCCAAAATCCCCTCACCCCCGTCCCCTCTCCCCCAAGGGGAGAGGGGAGGCAATCTCGATAAACTGCCGCGAATTTGACGAATAGGATCAACTTTTCTTCATTGCCGATGTTGCCGGTTGCCGATGGTTAAGTAGGTTAGGTTTCCAACCTGACACGAACAGCCCAGGTCAGGTTGAAAACCTAACCTACGACAGCGGCCGCAGCCTCGGGGAGAGTGCCATGCCCCTTGTGCCTTATGTGGTGGAACGCAGCGGCCGCGAAGAGCGGGTCTTTGACATCTACAGCCGGCTGCTGAAAGATCGCATTATCTTTCTGCAGGGCGTGGTGGACGACACCAGTGCGAACTTGATCGTCGCGCAGATTCTGTATCTGCACTTCGACGATCCCAAGGCGGACATCCACCTGTACATCAACTCGCCGGGCGGTTCGGTGACGGCGGGGTTGAGCATCTACGACACGATGCAGTTCGTGAGCTGCGACGTGGCGACGTACTGCATCGGTCAGGCCGCCAGCATGGGCGCGGTGCTGCTCACCGCGGGGGCCAAGGGCAAGCGTTACGGTCTGCCCAACGCCCGCATCATGATCCATCAGCCGCTCGCCGGCATGGAAGGCACGACCTCGGAAATCTTGATCCGCCTCAAGGAATATCAGCGGCTCAAGAAGATGCTCAGCGAGATCCTGCTCAAGCACACGGGCCAGACGCTCGACAAGATCGAGAAGGACACCGATCGCGACAACTTCATGTCGGCGAACGAGGCTCAGGAGTACGGCCTGATCGACAACGTGCTGGCCCGCATCCCGATGATGCCGAAGCCGGAGCGCAAGGAAGAGTAACAATTGGCTTGCGTTTAGCGCGCCCAGTGCAGCGACCGTTTGCGTGGGGCGCTGCACTGGGCGCGCTAAACGCAAGCAAGATTTGCAACCCATGCAGGCAGGACGCCGCTTATCGTTGATGGTCATTTTCTTCGGTTCGCTGTTGCTTGCGGGATGCAAGAACCGCGAGCTGGTCGAGAACGAGTTGCGCGCGCGCGACATCCAATATCGTGAAGCTCTCGATGAATTGGGCCGTTCCGAAGCGCAGAACCAGGCGATGCAGCGCGAACTCGAAGCCCTGCGCCAAGGTGGGAAAGTGACGCCCGAACAGGCCGCGCAAATGGTCGGCATCCAGCGCATCGTGTTGGGCCGTTTGACCGGCGGGTATGACAATGACGGTCTGCCGGGCGACGAGGCGCTGCAAGTGATCATCGAGCCGCGCGATGCCGCCGATCATTCGATCAAGACGCTGGGCCGCGTGACCATCACCGCGCTCGAAGTCAACTTTCAGGGCGTCAAAACGCCGATCGGTGAATGGAGCGTCAGCCCGGAGCAACTGCGGCCGACGTGGAAACAGGGCCTGTTGAGCACCGGTTACGTGCTCATATTGCCGTGGAAGACTCCGCCGCAATCGGAGAACATCCGCGTCATCGCCCGGCTGACCGTGCAGGATGGCCGCGTTTATGAAGCGGACAAGGACGTGAAAGTTCGCTTGATGCCGGGCCGGGGTTTGACGCCGCGGCCGCCGGACGTGATGCCGAAAGAGCCGGAGCCGGTGTTCGTGCCGGCGCTGAAGCAAACGTATCCGAATATTCCGGTGGGCGTGTGGTTTGTGCCGCCGCTGCCGACTGCCGTCGAGTTGGGCCGGCCGGTGCCGCACGCCCCGCAGGCCGTTTGGCCGGTGGATGAATAGATCATTTCCATCCGGGAGCCCGAAGCGCAAGCGAGGGACGTCCCTCGCTTGCGTTTCGGGCTCCAACTATGACGACCGCGCGACGACCTAATTCAGGCGCCGATCTCGCTGCACTGCTGCGGCCGATCGCCGCCAAGTTGCAGCCGCCCTTTGCCATCGCCCTCGGCTCGCCCAAGGAGGCGGCCGATTTGGTTGCGGCGCTGCCTTCAGTGCCGGCTGTATGTTGGCAACTCGATCTGTTCCAAGCGGCGCGCTTGCGGGAAGAACTGGCGGCACGATCGTTGACCGCCGCGGTCGTCACGCTAGCGGACCTTTGGGACCTGCCGCAATCAGCGCAGACGCTCTTGTATCCGGTCGCCCTCGGCGGCGAACGCAGCTTGAAGTTGGATGTCGTGGAACAGGCCTATCACGCGCTTGCACCGCAAGGTCATTTCGTCGTCTCGTCCCCTTACGAGCAGGACAGCGTCTTGCCGCCGGCGCTGAAAAAGGTGTTCAGCCGCGTGCACGTGCCGATGGGAGCGGACAACGCCCTGTTCTGGTGCAGGCGCGAAGGCGAACGAGCACGGCGGCGGCACGAGATGACCTTTCAAGTGCGCGCCAATGAAACGACGTCGCTGCGGTTCGTGTCGCGGCCTGGCGTGTTTTCGTATGGCCGGTTCGACCACGGCGCGCGCGCCCTCGTCGAGACCGCGGAGATCCATCCCGGCGATCGGATCGTCGATCTGGGTTGCGGCTGCGGGACCAACGGCATCCTTGCGGCCCAGCGCTGCGGTCCGGACGGTTTTGTCGCCTTCGTGGACAGCAACGTGCGCGCGATCGCGCTGACCGAACTCAACGCGCGCAACCTAGGCATGCCGCAATTTCAGACCCTTGCAACGGCCGATGCCGCGGGATTGCCGGATGCGAGCTTCGATGTCGTGCTCGCCAATCCGCCGTATTATGCGCAGTTGTCGATTGCGCGAATGTTCATCGAGCGCGGCCGGGCGCTGCTGAAAAAGGGCGGGCGTTTCTATCTCGTGACCAAAATGCTCGAGCAGGTCGCGGAGCAGATGCAAGAAGTGTTTGGCGAGGCGGATGTATTCGAGCGGCGCGGGTATTTCATTTTTCAGGCGGTGAAGTGAGGCACGCGCTACCCGCGGGATTCGCTGCGCTCATCCCGCGGCGTGGGGGGGCACCAAGGAGTGCTGCCATGGGGCGCATGAAGACGATGCCGACCGCGGAAGACGTGATTCGACATCTGAATTTGCAGCCGCATCCCAAGGAAGGCGGGTTTTTCCGCGAGACGTACCGCGCCGACGAATCGCTGCCGGCGTCCGAGTTGGCGCCTCGCTACGGCGGTCCGCGCTCGGCCGGCACCGCGATCTTTTATCTGCTCACGCCGAAGACGTATTCGGCCATCCATCGTTTGCAAAGCGACGAAGTATTTCATTTTTACTGCGGCGGTTCCGTGGAGATGGTTCAGCTTTTTCCCGACGGCACAGGTCGCACCGTGCTCCTGGGCAACCTGTTCGACGGCGGTCAGCCGCAGGTCGTGGTGCCGCGCGGCGTGTGGCAAGGGTGCGCGCTGGGGCCGAGCGGCGCTTTTGCGCTGTTGGGCTGCACCGTGGCGCCTGGCTTTGACTACGCGGACTATGAAGATGGCCGGCGCGACGAGCTGGTTGCCCAATATCCGCAGTTTGCCAACTGGATTCGCCGGCTGACGCCCGGTTGACATTTCCAAGCGACCGCGTTATCAATCCGCCTCCCTCAAGGGATATTCCCGACTTCATTGATGACCGCCGCGGACGCGCTGTCCGCGGACTTGAGGAGGCGATTGCGATGTTGTTCGCGAGCTTCGCCCCATTGCTGGCGTTGGGCATTTTCCTGGCCGAGATGTGCGTGGTCACGCTGGGGACGCTGCGCATCATCTTTGTTGCGCGCGGCTGGCGCTATCTGGCGCCGCTGCTGGGTTTCTTCGAAGTGGTCACCTGGTTGTTCGCGATCAGCCAGGTCATGCAGCACCTGGGGAGTCCGGAGTGTTTCCTGGCGTTCGCCTTCGGTTTCACGGCGGGCAATTTCCTCGGCATGCACATCGAGCGCAAGCTGGCGATGGGCAAGGTGATCGTCCGCATCATCACGCACAAGGACGCCGCCGACCTGATGGAAGAACTACGCGCCGGCAATTTCGGTTACACGTGCGTCAAAGGCGAGGGCGCGACGGGGCCGGTGCGCATCGTCATGACCGTGGTGCGCCGCCGGCAGCTCGATGAAGTGCTGCGGCTCGTGGAAGCCAGTCATCCCAAAGCGTTCTACGCGGTGGATGAATTGCAAGACGCGTCGGAAGGCGTTTTTCCCATGGCGAAACCGCATCACGGCGCCTTGCCGTCGGTCTTGCGGTGGCTCGATCCGACCGCGGTTCTGAAACCGTCCCATGCGTGCGAGGCCGCGATGCCGGACCTAATGGTGCCCGCCGCCCAGGAACAGGCCGACGACGCCGGTCAGCGCTACGAAGAGCCCCGCCGCGCTGCATAAGAGTCCGATCAGCCAGAAGGTTCTCTTCTTGGTCAGAATGGCCAGCGAGCACAGGACGACGCCGAGCTGCAGGCCGAGTTCACCGAGGTCGAAGCGCGTCGTCCGCTCGTGGACGGCGTGGCTAAGGGCGAGCAGCGATTCGGCACGTTTCAGGTTCTGATTGCCGTTGTCGGTGTGATCCTCGGCACGTTTTTTTGTGTCGGGCATTTTCTCCTTTTCGTATTTCTCGATCTGCTTTTCCCAGCGCTCGTGAACCTTCTGCCAGCCGGCATCCTTGCTTTGCGTGGGGCTGACGTCGCCCTGTTCCAAGAGCGCTTGATAGAGATGACTGCGGATGTTGTAGGCCTGGAACTGCGCCCAGCGGTTGGCGGCCTGGGAGTGCTCGATGCCGCTCTCGCTTTGCAGCCGCAGCGCCTCGCCTTGCAAACGCAGCGTCTCGTTATGGGCGCGATGGCCGAACATGGTGACGGCCGCCAGCACCGCCGCGACGATGGCGATGGAAATCGTCACCCGCTTGTTGAATTCATCGTGGCTGGCGTGGGCGGCATGTTCGGCATGTTCGATGTGGTGCTCGGGTCCGTGGGACATGGTCGACATCCTTGGTGCATGGGATCAAATCCACAGCGTCAGAATATACGGGGAACCGGCGCGCCAAGGCAAGTGTGGCTTGCCGCTTCGCGCTCGGCGGGAAGCGCCCTGAGCTGCGGCGCTGCGCTGCGTGCGCGCAACGGTAAACAAACGTTCTAATTTTCTTTTGGTTTTCTTCTGGACATCGACTTTCCGCTAGTTACAATTCTCCTCCAGCTGCGAATCGTCAGCTGTGGCAGGACGATTTGCTTCGACCCTAAACCATGCCCCCTCTTTGAGGAAAGGAGTCCTCCATGTTCTCCGCACCATCCACTGCTCTGCGACTCGCCGTTTACGGTTCCGAAATCGATCAGCCGCGCCGCAACATCGGCCTGTGGTTCTCGGGCTATCAGGGTTTCATCACGGCCGCCGGCGCCACGCCGGTCTTTCTCAAATCCGCCGTCGGCGATCGTTCGTGGGATGAAGTGATCGGCGACTGCGACGGCGTCGTCGTGTGCGGCTTCAATGGGCCGACCAAGCACGGCGACATGGAATCGCTGTGCCTGTGGGCGCGGGCCAACCGTTTCCCGATTCTGGCCATCGACCGGGGCCTCTTGGCGCTCAACGCGGCGCTGGGCGGACTCAACTACAGCGACTTGTCGCGCGAATTGCCCGAAGCGCTACAGCATCGCCATCCGCCCGAGTTGGGCCTGCGGCATGCGATTTTGGTGCAGCCGGATACGATCTTGGCGCGCATCTACGGCGAGGGCGAAATCGTCGTCAACAGCGAGCATCGCCAAGCGGTGCAGCGCGTGGCGGCCAACTTCAACGTGGGCGGCACCGCGCTCGACGGCGTTATCGAGGCGATCGAGCACAAAAGCGACAGTTGGTTCGCCATGGGCGTGCAATGGCAGCCGGCGTCGCCGTCGGCGTCGGGCCTGGACATCCAGGTCTTCCGCGGCCTGATGGACGCCGCCCAAACCGGAATCGCCAACGGCACGGTCCGCAAGCCGCGCAAACTGGCGATGGCAGTCTAGAAGAAGTGGGCAGTGGGCAGTGGGCAGTGGGCAGCGACTGAAGCGACTGCCGACTGCCGACTGCCGACTGCCGACTGCTTACTTCTTCGACAGGCGTTCCAGCGAAATGCGGGCTTCGGTTTGCAGGTCCACTTCTGGGGCGCCTTCAACCAGGCTTTGCAGGGCCTGACGGGCGGCCGGCGAGTTGATTTGTTCGAGGATCAGCATCACGCGGCGGGCGCGGATGCGCTCTTGCTCCAACGTCAAGCCGCCGGTCAGCTTCGCCAGCATCTGCTCGATGCGCCGCTGCACCTCCAGGTCGGCGGGCTTGGTCAGCGCTTCCTTGAACCTGCCTTCCATCCAGCGGCCATAGCGTTCCAATTCCTCGGCCGCGGTCTTGCGGACGTTGTATTTCTCGGCGTTGAGGTCTTTGAACAATTGTTCGATGCGCTTGGGGTTGATCAGGTAAAGGCTCTTGCTCAGGAACGGGACACTCGTCTGTTGGTGAACGACCATTTCCCACAACGCGCGATGGCCGAGCGGCGTTTCCACGGACGCCAGGTTACGCCAGGCGGTTTCAAAATCGACGGTGGCGGTCTTGCTCGGATCGAAGCCTTCCTGGGCGCGGCCGGTCACGTCCCAGGCGAGGACCGACGTGTCGCTGCTGGCCGAAAAGGCGGTGCGGCCGTCTGCCGTCAGCGCAACGCCGTTCACCGCTCCCTGGTGCCCCGGCAACGACGCGATCGTCAGGCCGCTGAAGGTTTCCCAAAGGCGCACCGTCTTATCGAAGCTGCCGGAGGCGAGGATGCGGCCGTCGGCGGAGAACGCCAGGGCATAGGTAACGCTGCCGTGGCCTTCGAGTGTGCGGATTTCTTTGCCTTTGACGCGATCGAACAGGCGAATGGCGCCGTCGTAGCAGCCGATCGCCAGCGTCTTGCCGTCGGCCGCGAAGGCCAGTGAGGCGACGGCGGGCAGCGAGGCGGGGTTGGCGCCTTCCTTGCTGTCGAAGAGGCGGATTTCCTTGGCAGCGGCTGTATCCCAAAGCGCAACTTTGCCCAGCCCGCCGATGCCGAGGACGGCGCCGTCGGTCGAGAACGCGACGGCGTGGGCGCCGCCGGGCGCCGCCAGCTTGGTTTGCTGAATGATTTTCTTCTGCTGCCAATCCCAAACATCGGCGGCGCCGGAGCGATAGCCCGCTGCGAGCAGCGTGCCGCGCGGCGCGCAGGCGATCGACAACACCAGGTCGTCTTGCTTGCCGGGGAACTGGAACGCTTCCTTGCCGTTGGCGGGATTCCAGAAGCGCACGGGGTCGATCTTCGAAGCGCTGACCAGCAAGCTGCCGTCCGGCGTGTAAGCCAGGACGATTTCACCCTGGTGATTGCATGGCCAATCGCGCAACGGCTGCGCGGCTTGGCGATCCCAAATCGTGATGGTGCCGGTGGCGGTTACCGTGGCGAGTGTCTTGCCGTCGGGCGCCAGCGCCAGGTGCGCGAGGCCGGCTTGAATGCCGGGCCCGGCGAGGCGTTCTTTGCCGGTGCTCAAGTCGAAGGCGCGGATGGTGTTGTTCGCGCCGGCGCAGATCGCCGTTTGGCCGTCTTTGGAAACGGCTAGCGCTTCGCCGTCCCCAAGATGACGCGGCATTGCTTGCAGCTCCTTGCGGCCGGCGATGTCCCAAACGCGTACGGTGGCGTCGGCCCCGCTGGAAATGAGCTTCTTGCCGTCGCGCGTCGCTTGCAGGCCGACCACGGCGCCTTGGTGGCCTTTGAGAGGCGTCGGCAGCGGCTTGCCTTCCACCGCATTCCAGAGGCGAATTAATTTGTCGTCGCCGGCGGAGGCGACGGTGGTGTCATCGACGAACGCAACGGCCGCCACCGCGCAGCCGCCGTCGATCTTGTGAACCATCCTTTGCTGATCGACGTTCCAAATGCGTACCGTGCGGTCGTCGCTGCCGGAGACGACGAAACTGCTGTCGCGGTCCGGCGAGAAGGCCAGTGATGTGATCTCGTCGGTGTGGCCCTTGAACTGCGTCATGATCTTCTTGTGCAGAATCTCCCAGAGAATGACCGTGCCGTCCTTGTCGCCCGAAGCCAGCATCGAACCGTCCGGCGACACTGCCAGCGCCGTGATCGCCGACGTGTGGCCGGCGAGCTGCGCGATTTCCTTGCCATCGGCGACGTTCCACATGCGGATGGTCTTGAGTGCGCCGCCGGAGAACAGGACGGTGCCGCGCGTCGAGAAAGCAAGGCCGCGAATCCACGGCTCGTTGCATTGGCGCACCTCGCGACCGGTGACGGAGTCCCACAGGCGGATCGGATCGTGCCCGCCGCCGGCCGCGATTATCTGCCCGACCGGAGCGAATGCTAGACACTGAATGCCGCTGCCGTGGCGCCAACGAGCGGTGCCGAAACGCTGCAGGGCCCGCGCGGGCAATTCATCGCCGGCGCCATCGAGCGCGCGGGCCGCCGGGCCTTGGCCGTGGTTGGCCCCCTCCATTCCCATCACCAGCAATGCCGGCAGCACCAACCAAATCCAGCGCGATCCTCTGATTTCGTGGCCCATGTCATCCTCGCTTTCCGGAATTGCGTGCGAACATTCTGCAAAAAGAAAGACGATTGGCCCGCGCCAAACGGTCGAAAGGCGCTTGCTATTCTACGCGACTGGCACGAGATGATGCCAGGAAAACCTGCGGTATGGCGCTGGTGACGGCGTGCCGCTTGCGCTTGTTGAACTTCAGGAACAAAAGCGCGTGCCGCAGACCCGTTTAGGCGAGCAGCAGGACTTGGTTTCCCCGTAGGACGGGTTTCCCAACCCGTCCGTGTTTCGCGGCGGACGGGTTAGGAAACCCGTCCCACGGGTACACATTTTCCTGCCGCTCGCCTTAGCGCACGCATGGCGCCATGCGTGCGCTAAACGGGTCACTGAAGAGCGCATTTAGTAATTGCCGTAGTTCCAAGTCGGCTATCGGAGGGGACACCAACATAAGTCTTTGATATTATGAATCTTATGGCATGATTTCTGGACGGGGCTGGGCATGGTTCACAAATGCACACAGGCATAGGTGATTTTCGAGACGACAGGATTTCGACACAGTTGGCACGCACTCAACTT